>Ga0265324_10000020_pt1 | contig 172436 bp, 139 predicted proteins | sample 41419metaG_FD_198634 | JGI IMG/M metagenome (GOLD analysis project Ga0265324, IMG submission 198634) | Rhizosphere microbial communities from Carex aquatilis grown in University of Washington, Seatle, WA, United States - 4-14-19 metaG | ecosystem: Host-associated > Plants > Roots >...
ACCGTCTCGGCCTTGAACTCACGCGTGTGCATGCGCCGAGCTCGCTTCTTCGCTTCCTTGGACATGTGGCACCCTTTCTACGCCCTTTCGTCTGAGGGCGGGTGTCCACCAAACCGGGTCAACCCCATCCGAGTATTCACCGTACTTTGGTCGCTACATCTCGCTCGTTCCAGAAGAACGCTTCCTCGCGGTACTCGCCCGCCAGCCCGAGGACTATCGGGCGCTGCTCGGCAAGTTGTCGCCGACGGAAGCGTCGTATCGCTACGCTTCCGGCAAGTGGAGCATCCGACAAGTCGTCGGTCACGTCGTCGACGCCGAGCGGGTCTTTGCGTATCGGGCTCTCAGCATCTCTCGCGGAGAGGCCGCTTCTCTGCCGAGCTTCGACGAGAACGCCTACGCGGCGATGGCCGGACACGACAGTCTCAATCTCGAAGATCTCCTCGAAGAATTCACACTCGTACGAAAGGCGAACATTGCCCTGTTCCGGCCCATGGACGAGGCAGCGTGGCAGCGCACGGGCACAGTCAACCAGAATGCAATCTCAGTCCGCGGTCTCGCGTACATTATGGTGGGCCACGCGCAACACCATGCCGGCGTTCTCAAGGAGCGCTACGCTGCCGTGTTGACCTCGTGACTTCTGCGCCGGCTGATTACGGCGACACGGCGGTTTGCAAGCCTTGCAAGGTCGGATTGACCGCGGTTGGCAACTCATGTTGTTGGTAGTGAGCGTGACGCTTCTTTGTGGAAGAAGTCGTCGCGGCCGACGGAGCATAGGTATTTGAAATGCCATTTTGCCTTCACCGAATCGAACGCGAAAGTCCGATATATAGACAATCTGTAGCCGGGAGATGGTTCCGATTCCATCATCGCGGATGGGTGTACACGAGCAAGCTGATGAAAGAAGACCAATCGAGCATACGGCTAGTTCTTGGATTGCTCCTCCTTGTGGCCTGCGAGGCGAAAACGCCGCTCGACTCGCCGAGTGGTGGAGTGGCAGGCGATAGCGCATCCACTTCCCGGGTGGTGGTGCAGCGGGCGGAAGTGGTGACCCCGCACATCTCGGCGGCAGCCTGGGTTCAGGCGGCTCAGGTGGTATCGCGGGCACGAGCGGCCCAGAAAGCACCGCAGGGGGCGCTGGTGGCGCACGCGTTAAGGGGGACGCCAGACTCTCTTGCAGTATGTCGGCTAGCCAATACGACAACTCCTGCAACGTGGATTCCGACTGTGTTGCGGTACCCGAGGGAGCTCCGTGCGATGACGACTGTCGTTCAGTTTGCCCGACGTCGGCCCTGAACGTGCGGGCTGCCTATCAGTACCTCGCCGATTTGAAAGCCCTAATGGCTGAGCACAATGAATCGCCCGTGTGCAGGTGCCCTTGCTATGCCGGGCCATATTGTTGCCAAGGGATCTGCACCGGCCAGTGTGGTGGTTGTAGCTTGACCCCACAGTGGCAGTGACCTCCTCACGTTCAGAGCTCAGGCTCAGGGAGAGTTGTTGGTCACCGCTCGGGTTCCGGGTAGAGTGGGATGCCGGAGGGCGTGTCGCGGCGTAGTAGACAGATCAGGCATTATCGGACTTTTGCGTTCGATTCGGTGAAGGCAAAATGGCGCTTGTTCGACTTATGCACCCAGAACCTCGCCTGGAAGTGAAGCGCGGAGCGCAGGGATTGGACAAAGCCCCGGCCGCCGTCGATCCGGGGCAACTGAGAGACGCTCGGGAAGAGGGTGCCTAAAATGACTGTCCACCAGCGGCTTTGAGAAATCTTAACTAGTAGTCTATATTTCTCATCGATGACGACCATCCGCAGAGTCCTCGAGACCGAGCTCGTGCGGGCGGCGCGTGCATTTTCGGTCATCCTGCTCACGGGACAGCGCCGCTCGGGCAAGACGACCCTACTCTGATAACAACCCATCTGCATCGCCCCCGCGCAAGGAGACACTGACCGCATTGAAATAGACGGTGGCTCAATTGCAAGTCGTTGCAGCGGCGGCTTGGCACTCGATGGGCGTGATGGCGCCGGTGGGGCCGAGGAAGTCCCTACACAGGCAGAGCTTTTGGCAGCAAAGAGGCCCTTTCACGAAAGCGACAGCGCACGTGAAACCGCTCGCGCAGCGTCTGTCGCTGGGATCTGAAACGTTACGCGAGGTGCCTGGACAGTCGCTATCGTCGGAGCACGATGCGGTACAGAGCGCTCCCGTTGGCGGCATGGGCATGTTGGCGCTCGGCGTGGAGACAGGCTCGAAACACATCCCGGTCGAACAACGGGAGCTCAGGTTGTAGGTCGCCTGGTTCGCTCCAGCATCGATGCCAAGCTCACAGGGAGCACCTATGTCTTTGACGTGGTCGGAGCAAGCGGGCACGAACATAAGAACCAGCATCGGAAAAAGTAGTGCATTTAGTTTCATCGCCTTCCTCCGCGGGATCTAGTCTCCCCAGCCGGTTCGGCCTTACCATCTATCACTTGTCCATGCCGACAGCCGGGATCCGCGGCAGAATTCCTGTGACGTTGCCTGCTTCCGGGGAATCCAAAGGAAATCCGCGATCCGTTCAACCCGCGCGGCCGTACGGCTGGATGACATGAACCAATGCGCTTTCCTGATGCTTCTGGGCTTTGCCTCGTCGGTCGTGGCTCCGGTTGAAGTTCGTGCCGAGGCCGCGCGCCCGGCGCCACGGGTCGCGCTTTTCGATCGGCTGGGTGGTATTTCAGCCATTTCGGCCGTGGTCGACGAGACCTTGCGGAGGGCAGGGGAGGATGGGCGTATCAAGCAGCGCTTCGTGAACGCGAACATGGCCCGCCTGCGCGCCGAGCTGATCGAGCAGATCTGCGCGCTCTCCGGTGGGCCCTGTCAGTATCGGGGCATCGACATGAAGACCGCTCATCGGGGCATGGGCATTACCAGCGCCGAATTCGATGCCCTGGTCGAGGATTTGAAACAAGCACTCGGGCTGTTCAAGGTTCCGGCCAAGGAGCAGACCGATCTGATCGCGCTTCTGGCCCCCACCAAGCCGGACATCGTCGAAGCCGGCTCCGTCGCGCCTGCGCCTACCGTGGCAGCGGCGGGCGCGGCCCATAGCCCCGTGGCCGAACGGGCCCAGGGCTTGCGCGAAGCCGCCACGCTGCTCGATCGGAGCGACTTGGAAAGACAGAAGGGGAATCGGTCGCTCGCGGATCAGCTCTTCAGTTTCGCCGAGTTGATTGTGGGCGTGGATACTCTCGCGTCGGTCGCACCGCTTTTCCGCGACGGGGCTCCGCCGCGCATCACGGCGGCGCCGGTTCCGGTTGCACTGAACGCTCCGCCCCAGCCGCCCGCCGCGGGGAACTCCGACGAGGAGGAACCGCCCGCGCGGCCCGCCACCGGGTCGCTGACCGGCGCGGTACAAACCAGCGGCGTGGGCGCTGAAGGCTTCGCCATCGTGACCCTGGAGCCCGCCTCCGGGCGCTTCCACCCGCGCGAGCCTCGCCACCGCGTGATCGAACAGCGCAATCGCCAATTCGCGCCCCATGTTCTGGTGGTGCCGGTCGGCTCGACCGTCAGCTTTCCCAATTTCGACGGTGTCTACCACAACGTGTTTTCCCGATCGGAGGTGAAGTCCTTCGACCTCGGCCTCTACAAGGCGGGCCAAGAACGCGAAATCACCTTCGACAAGGAAGGCATCGTGCGCATTGGATGCAATTTGCACGCGAACATGTCGGCCATCGTGGCGGTAGTGTCCGCGCCCTACTACGCCGTGACCGATGCCCGCGGTCACTTCGCCTTTCGCAGTCTGAAGCCCGGCTCGTACCGGCTGCGCGCCTACAGCGAGGGCCGCGACGAGCCCACCGTGCAAGTGGTTCACATCGCGCCCGAACGGAACACCGTCGCGGTCGCGCTGCCGACGGCCTCCAGCGGCGGTCCGCTGGCCGACAAGTTCGGAGTCCCTCGTGTCCAGAAGCTCTCTCGCTAGCGTGGCGGCCGTCGCGGCCGCGGGCGCGCTCGCCTGCGCCGTCGCGGCGCATGGGAACACGGCAAGGCGAGATGCGGAGACGAGCGCGGTGGCGAGCGCCGTCGAAAGAATCCTGCACGAAAAGGACGTCGCCCTCGCCGGGCGCGTGGCCGAGCTCGCCGAACTGCCACGCCTGCGTCCGGCGCTTGCAACCGACGCCGAAACAGTCCGCGATTTGACCAGCGAGGAGCTGACCTTTCGTCCGCGGCCGGGTGAGACCATCACGATCGCCCAGCGCTTTCGGGATGGGCACGTGGTGGTACTTCTCGCTCTGCCCGAGGGGGCACGCCCCGAGGTGGCGTCCCGGGGTGCCCACGTGCAGCTGCGCGCGGGCGGTCTGGTTTTGTTCTACACGGAAGAGATCGCGCCCAGCGAGAGGGCCGAAGAAATCACCGGCACCCTGACGGTCGGCCAGACGATCGAGGCGCGCGAGCTGGCACCGACACTTTTGGCGGCCGCCAGCAGCGCACGCCTGGCGCTCGGCAACGATTCCATCGATTTCGGCGTGCCCTGGGATCGCGCAAGTCAGCACGCTTCTCTTCGAGTGCCACTGCCCGACGGAGCACGCGCGGATCTGCTTCTCGCCAGCCGCGGACGTGCGGAAGCGACGGTGCTTTGGGCCATGGTGGGTGTTCTTGCCCTGTTCTCGATTTCGCTCTCTGCTCGAGCCTTCACGAAGAAGCGGCCACGTCCCATTGAGCAGGACGACCTGCCTGGGACGTCTCCTGCGCAGGCGAACACGCCGATGGCACCCGCGCCCGCGTCGGCATCCTCGCCCCGCGCCCTCATCGGCATCGGCATGGCACCGACCCTAACCCCGGCCTCGGCGCCTGTGGCCAGCGAGCAGCGCATCGGACGCTACGCGATTCTTCGTCTCCTCGGCCAGGGCGGCATGGCCGAGGTATTTCTGGCCCGTTCGGAAGGCGAGGCCGGTTTTGGCAAACTGGTGGCGTTCAAGGTCCTGCAACCACTCTTCGCGGCCCAACCCGTGGCCGTGGATCTCTTTCTCGACGAGGCCCGTCTGGTCGCCGGGCTCGACCATCCCAACATCGTGCAGACGCACGATCTCGGCCGCGCCGGGGATCGCTACTTCATTGCCATGGAGTACGTCGACGGTACGGATCTGGCTCGCTTGCTGGAGATGGTTCACCAACACGGCGAACACATCCCTTTGCGCTTCGCGCTGGCCATCCTCTGTCGCATCTGCGACGGCTTGCACGCCGCGCATACGGCCAGGGGGCCCGACGGACAACTGCTTCATCTCGTTCACCGCGACGTCAAGAGCGCGAACGTCTTCCTGTCGCGCACAGGCGCCGTGAAGATCGGAGATTTTGGCATCGCCAAGGCAAGCCACGCCGTCCGCATGAGCCGCACCGAGCTTGGCCAGGTCAAGGGAACCCCCGGCACCATGCCGCCCGAGCAGCGTCTGGGCATGGATGTGGACTTGCGCGCCGACGTGTACGGCGTGGGAGCCATCGCCTACGAAATCCTCAGTGGCGAGGCAGTGAACCTGGACTACGTCGTGCTCGCCGCGCAAGGAACCGAGGGCTGGCCGCATTTGCCACCGCTTTCGACCCGACGAACGGATGTTTCACGCGAGCTCGACGTCGTCATCTTCAAGGCACTCGCCTACGCGCGCGAGGCGCGCTTCCCGGACTGCGCCGCCCTCGAACAAGCACTGCGCGCTGTCTCCGCCTCGGCGGCCCTCGCCGACGACAAGGAAATAGGCACCTGGGTGCGCTCGCAACTCGACCCCAAGGCCCGCGTCCGCTAGTAGGGGCCCCCATGGCCCGACGGTACGCCATGCTCCGCTTGGGGCGTTGGCTTTTTCTTTGAACAGAGTCAGGCCCGCGGCCGTCTCTCTGGTACAAGTCCCTGAACCCCACGGAAGGAATTTCCATGCTCAAGCATCGCTTACAGACAATCATTGCCCTTCTAGGGATAGTGGCTCTTATGGGGTGTAGCAGCTCGGACAGCGGAAACGGTTCCGGCGGAGGCGGCAGCTCGAGTTGCGACCCCGTGGCCTTCGCAACGCTCAATGCCGCCGGGAGCAATGCCAAGGTGTGCCCAGCCTTCGTGCAATGTCTGGGCAGTAAGTGCGGGGACCACGCCAAGGAATGCGCGGGCCCAGACTATGCCTCGGGCAACTATGCGGGCACCTGCGGCGCCTATTACGATTGCGTGAAGACCTGCAACTGCCAGAAGGCCTGTGTGGATACGTGCGACGTGGGCACCCCTGCCTGCGCCGAATGTCTTGGCACCAAGCTCGGTTACGGCTGCACCATGCCCTGCGCGAGCGAAGTCACATCGTGCGGTAGCCAGTAGGCCCTTGCTTGAAAGAAGAGAGCGGCTCGCGCGCAGTCAGCTCGCTGCTCTTCGGGCACAGAATAAGTAGGGCAGCGTGCGATGTGCCGGTACGTAGTCTTGCGCACAATCGCAATCGGATAAAGTCGGTCTGAATAGATCTCAAGATTCCGTGAAATCGCGTCGATGCCTTTTGTGTAGCTGTGCGGCACGGGCTCGGATGAGGTGGACTAAACATGAAGCTTCAAACGCGATTTGTGTTTTCGATTTCGGTGGGTATCGCATCGGTCTTGTTGGTCTCCGAGGTCGTGCGTCAGGTGTACGAAAACGCTCGCCTCGCCAATTTGGAAAGCAGCAATCCAGAGCGCATGGAAGCGTCGGTGCGCGAGAATCTGGCGCCCATCGCGCAATCGGTTCGGGGCGCAATCATCGATCCCATGATCGAAGGCAACATGGACCTCTTCGCCAAGATCCTGGCTCGCCAGCGGGAGGTCGATGGGTTACTCGAAGCCACGCTGTATTCCAGCGCGGGCAAGGCGGCCTACTCCTCGCAAGAGTCTTCCATGGAGCGCCGGCTCGAGCCGGCTGTTCTCGATCAAGTGAAGCAAACCGCGAAACGATTCGACCGCAGGAGCGCGAACGCCTTCGAGGTGTACGAACCCTTTGTGGCGACCGAGGCGTGTATCCAATGCCACCCGGACTGGAAGCAAGGGCAAGTGGGGGGCATCTTGGGACTACGCGTGTCGGATGCGTCGTTTCTACGTGCCCAAAAGAGCTGGATGGCGTCCATGGACGGTTTGCGCCGGAGCACCCTTGTGATCGGTACCAGCGTCAGTGTGATCTTGGTGCTGGTGTTGATCGTCATCGTCCACATGTTGGTGCACAAGCAACTGACTCAGCCGCTGGTCGCCGCAACGGACTTCGTCACGGTGATCAGCAAGGGCGATCTCACGCACGAGGTGGACGGCCAGTTGCGCGCGCGCTCCGATGAGCTTGGCACTCTGGCCCGCGCGATGGAAGAGATGGTCCAGCGACTGCGGATGTTGCTGCGCAATCTTCTTTCGGGCGTGCAGACCATGGCCACCGCTTCGCAAAAACTATCCTCGGTAGCAGCCCAGACCGCCACGGGCGTGAAAGTCGTGTCGTCGAAGAGCGAGACGGCCGCCAACGCGGCCGCCAGTTCGAGCGAGCAGGCATCGTCGGTCGCGGCGGCCATCGAGGAGGCCTCGATCAACCTGGCCTCGGTGTCCAGCGCCACGGCCGAGATGAGCGGCGGTGCAGTGGAGATCGCGCAGCAATCCGAGAAGGCAAAGGTCACCACCGAGAATGCCGCTGAGCAGGCCAAGCACATCTCGGCGTCCATCCGAACCCTGGGCGAAGCGGCACAGGCCATCAACAAGGTCACGGAAACCATCACGTCCATTTCGTCGCAGACCAACTTGCTGGCGCTCAACGCGACCATCGAGGCCGCGCGCGCGGGAGCGATGGGCAAGGGGTTCGCGGTGGTGGCTGGGGAAATCAAGGAGCTGGCCCAGCAAACCGCGGCCGCCACCCAGGACGTCAAGGACAAGATCGCCAGTGTTCAATCGTCCACCAACGCAGCCATCAGCGACCTCGAAGGCATCGCCATCGTCATTCACGAGGTGGGCGGCACCATGGCGGAAACTGCGGCGGCCATGAACCGACAGGCCGAATTGACGACGGGTGTGGCCGAGCAACTCGCCCAAGCCGCCACGGGTGTTACCGAGGCCAATCGTGGTGTCGCCCACTCGGCCGAAGCGTCCCGCTCGATTGCGGCGGACATCGCCGGGGTCAATGTGGCGGTTGGCGAGATCCGGCTGGGCGGCGAGCAAGTGGAGACCAATGCGCGCGATCTGCTACAGCTGGCTGGTGAGCTCACGCGCATGGTGGAACAGTTCAAGCTGCCGGCGGCGGACTGTCCAAGCCAGGCCGGTGGGGCAAAGCGCGGTCGAAGCTAATGCGCGGGCACGGCGCCGCTCGCTGAAGCGATCATCAGCAGGCGGTGGCCGACGTCTTACGCGGGGCCCTACTCGATTGCCACGCCGTCTTTCTTGCAGGCCGACTTGACCGCGGCGCGCGCCGGCTTGTCGAGATGAGAGGCGGCTTCGCGGGCGGCGGCGACCTTGCCAAGCGCGCACGAGGAAGTCGCGATGATCTGATACGCCTGCACGACCTGGGCGGGCTTGGGCTCGGCCTTGAGCACGGCCCGAGCCTTCCGAATGGCGGACTTGTGGTTACTCTTGTGCGACGCCCGCTGCGCCTCACGTACGCGATCCTCGACGCTCAAGGATGAACCTTTCGGCGAACCTTTCGCGCCTTCGGACGCCTCGGGCTCGCTTGGCGCGAACGGATCGGCTGCAGACTCCGGCTCCGTCTCGGCCTTCGTCGCGACTTCAGCAGTGGTCGCCGGCTCGCCAGTGGGAGAGCGCTCGTCGGATACCCGGGAGTTCAGCGCCACTGCTCCACGCTCTTTCTTGTGGTGGCTGCGATGGCTTGCGGGCGCGGCGGCCTTGGCCCCGCGAATTGGACTTTCCTCGGCTTGCGGCGCGGCCGCACGAACAGCTGGAGCAGGAGGCTCGAGTGCGGCTACTGCTGGCACGGTTGCGGGAACAGCCTGAGCAGCAGGAACGGCCTGAGCAGCAGGAACGGCAGGAACCGGAGCCGGCGCAGCCGCCGCAGGGGCACTTGGTGCCGGCGCAACCGGTGGCGCCGCCGGAGCGATTGCGGCAGGGCGTTCCGGCGCCGCAGGCGCCGAGGCAGGTGTTGCGATTGTCGCCGCCGGCTGCGCGGTCCGGTTTGCTCCACCTCGCTCTGGCCAAAATGCGATGACGAGGCCAACCAACAAAACGCCTCCGATCGCGATGAGCCACGGAGCTGGCGAGCGCTCGTATTTTTCGAGTACAGGTGTGGCCACCATCGCGGGCGTCGCCGTCGCCGTCGCCGTCGCCGTCGTTTCCGCCTGCGCCGGCGCTCCCGACACTACGATCACCTTCTGAGCGCCTTTCGCCGGGGACCGCACTTCGCCGGTCTCCACGCGTTGTCCGTCGACTTGCGCCTCGCGCTTAGCCTCGGTCTCTTCCTTCGGGACGGACGGGACAGCAGGCGGTGGCACGCGAGCAGCGGTGGCACGCGCCTCGTTCAGGATTGCTCCCCAAGCGATGGTCTGCGCCCCGACCTTAGCGGCTTTCGCAATCGGCTCCGCTGGGGGCTTGGGCTCGGCCGGCGTCGCCGGCGCCGCATTCTGGCGTGCCTCCAACGAGGCCTGCGACAAATCGATGCCAGAGAACTGAATGCCCGGCAGCCGGTGCGCATCCCGGAGATACGCGCAATCGCCCAGGCACTCGTCGAGAGCCGAGCAAAGCTCGGTCGTGCTCGCGAACCGCAACGAGGGATTCCGATTCAGGCATTTCAGAATCAGACTATCGATGCGCAGACTAGTTCCGGCTTCGGGGGCACGGCGACTGGGCGCGATGACCGAGCTCTTCGCGAGAGCGTTGATGATCGCAGGCACGGTCTCGCCGCCGACGGGAAGAGTCCCGGTGACCATCTGGTAAAAAACAGCACCCAGGGCGTAGATGTCGCAACGCTGGTCGGTTGGCCGCCCTTGAATTTGCTCGGGCGACAAATAATAGGGTTTGCGGCAAACCACCTCGGCGGGCGTTGGCGCGCTTGGATCGAAGTCGATGAAGCTGGAAGCCCCGAAATCCAGCAGCTTGACGAGATCGAAGGTCTTCTCGGGCACGATCGTAAAGCGCATCCCCGTCTCCTTACTTCGACGGACGATGCGACGACGGCTCTCGCGAGAGCACAGGAAAATATTCGCTGGCTTGAGATCGCGATGGACGATCCCGAGCTCGTGCGCGGCGCCCAAGCCATGCGCGACCTGCTTGACGATGTTGATGGCGTCGAAAAGCGGCAACCGGTGAACGCGTCGCAGGCGATCTTCGAGGCTCTCCCCGTCGAGGTAGTCGGTCGCCACGAAGACCGATCCGTCCGCGGCCGTGCCGAAGTCTGTTACGTCGGTAAGGTTGGTGTGATGGATGCGGCTGGCAGCTTTGGCCTCGACGAAAAGCTTCTCGACCAAATCCGTCTGCCGGCCGCAGTATTCGTGCAGCACCTTGATGGCCATCGGCCGGTTGCTTACCAAGTGCCGAGCGCGGTAGACGATTCCAATCCCGCCTTCACCGATGGCACCTTTGATCTCGTAGTCCGTGAGTCGTATTGCCGCGCGAGCCGAGCTGTCGGATGAACTATCGACAGACGAGTGCGTGGTCGTATCTGTGCCCTGCGGCGCCCGAAGCCCTGTTAAGTCGCCCATACCCATTGGCCTACTTCAACCCGGTCCCGATGGCTAGAGGTTCTTGCTTGGCACGGCGTGCCGCTAGCGAGCGGGTGCCAGCCCTGGCCTGCAATCAATCGCGCGGTCGGCGCAGGCGGCCCATCAAAGCGCTGGCGAGAACAACTCGACGATCACGGACAGATGCTGGCGGTGAATCGGCCGTCTGCGGTGTTGTCACCGTTGTATGTGGCGGTGAGGCCGCCAGAGATGGTCGTGTCCGTAACCTCGGTGATTTCCAGGCTTCCTCGCGTTGCTACCCAATTGTCTCCAGGCGGGTTGTAGAAGGTCACGTTCATCGACAAGCTCAGGCCGTAGCTGCCTGTCTTCCTAGGAAGCGAGGCGATGATGGTGCCCGCGGAAGTATCCGGCATGAAGGTATTGCACGCTGCAAAGGTGCTGGCGTACAGCGTGGTGAAAAGCGTGTTCCCATCAGAAAGATAGGAGTCGGTTTCGCCGGTCGCGAAGGTCCACGTCTTGCCGCCGATCTTTCCGGAAAGCGCCTGCGTAGAAGTCGCGCCGCTGCCCGAATCCGAGCTGCCACAGCCCGCGAAGAGAAACGCGCAGCAAAGGAAGATGCTCCCACTTAGCCACCCGAACACCGGCGTACGCATGGGTTCCATTGTACGGTGATGCGTGCGGCCCGGACGAAATTTGTTCGATGGCGTGGTCTCCAGGGCGGGTGACAATCTGCCGAAGACAAGGGGGTGAAGAAGCATCTTCTCGTCGTCCTCGCGCTGGTCCTTTGCGCCGCCTGCTCGGCGTCCTTGGACAATCGCAAAGGCGGGGCGAGCTCCGACGATGGATTCCGCTCCAGCGAACGGCAAGGCAAGTTCAGGTTCCCGGACGAGGACATGGCCGCCAAGTACAAGGCGGCCAAGTCTTCTCCGAACAGCTTCGAGGCGGTGAGCACGTACGCGCGCGTGGTGGCCCTGTTTTGCCTGGCCTCGCTCGTCGATACGAGTTGCACCTCGTGCGAAGACGACTTGCCGACCTATCGACCGAGGTCGGAGCTGAACACCAACTACTGGCCGATCATCGAAGACGTGCTGCCCATGCTGGAGCCTTTCCTGAACGACAAGGCTCTTGATGAAGAACACATCGAGCTTGTGGTCGAGGTGAAAGGAAGGCTGCTGTGGCTGGCTGGCCGCTCCGTCGAGGAGCAAACGTTGATCGACAGCTACGCGTTGGCGCATCCCAAGGCCGTGCCCATCGTCAAACGCCGCCTCGAGCTCCTGCGCGAGGCAGGCGACGTTTCATTCTCGGAGTCGCAGTGCTCTCGCAGTCGAGCGCGCATGAAGACGGCGCCCGAGTCGGCTCGCGTGGATTTGCTAACCAGCTGCGTGGCGCTTCATCCGGACAACAGCCACGCCAGAAGCGACATCACGGACTACGCAAGCTACCTCCCCAACTTGGCGAGCGACGAAGATACGCTCTACCGCACCTACCTCGCGCAGCGCTGCGTGGAGAAGGTCGGCGACGCGGACTCGCGCTGTGCAGACGCGTGCGCTTGCGAAAACAATGGTGCGGGCAAGCCAGTGTCTGCGACGTGCAGGCGTGAATGCAGCGCCTGTCACAAGGAAAACGCGAAACACCTGCAGGTGTGTAAAGATCTCGGCCCGCTGGCCGCTCCACGTCCCGCTCGGGTCGCCCATCGCCGAGTGCGGTGACCGCCGCCCGACCAATGGCAAGTCGAGGGCCCGCGGCCCGTCGGCTACGGCGTCACCGTGAGCACGCCCATGTTCTCGAGGTCGAACGTCATGCCGGTGCCGGCGCCGGCGCCGCCGTCGGCCTGGGCGCCATCGCAGTAGGTCCAACTGTTGCCGCCATCGAGACTCACGCGATAAACGAAGCGATAGCTGCCGGCAGAGCTGGGCGGCAAGGTCGTGGAGTATTGGTCAGACTGCCCGACCTGCGAGTCGTAGCCGGCGTCGGTCCAACTCCAACCCGATTCGTATTCGGGGTTGCGGTTGGCGGGGCCGATGCCAAGCTGCGCCCGTGCTGCCGGGGCGGCCCCCGCGGCCTCGGTGAGGCCGGCCTCGTAGACCTGCCCCTTGATGACCGCCGTGCTCGTGCCCGCCGCTATCGTCAGGTCGAGCGGCGGCTGCACGTTGCACAGATCGGCCTCGAGCGGGTGTCCGGTCTCGTTGAGGATGACCGGGGGGCAGGTGCAGGCGACGGCAGGCGCGGATTTGCCGGCCGGGGCCGGCGTTGCCACCGTGAAATCGGACGAGTTCAGGTTGTTATTGGTACAGCCATTTGCCGCGCGTACCAGCGCGCCGAGGTAGCTGAGGAGGGGCGCCGCGTTCTCGCCGGCGTTCGAGCTGCGCGAGCAGTTGGCGGCGCCGTAGCCGACGAAGTCGATGGCGTCGCTCGACGGACAGGTGCCGCGTGGCATGGCCACGCTGGCGTGTACCAGCGCGATCTTGCCGGCGGTGGCGGACAGGCTGATGTTGCTGCCGCTGGCGTCGGGCGACGGCAAGGCCTGGCCCTGCGGACCGGGCGTCCCGAGCTGGATGAGGAAGAAGCCGCCCGCCGCAATCGAGCCGGTAAGCGCCGCGCTCGACCACGTATCGCCGGTGGCGGCGGCGTATTGCAGAGAGTACCCCGTGAGATCGACCGCGATGGCGCCGCGATTGTGAAGCTGCACGTAGTCGCTTTGGTAGGGCGTATCGCTGGTCGAGCTGCCGCCGCCACCGTAGATCTGCGAAATGACCAGCGAGCCCAAGCACGAATCCGGGCTCTTGGTCTGAAATCCCGTCGGCATGGTGAAAGTCGATGGTAGCGGTAGCCCGGTCGCGCCTTGCGCGGCGCTGCTGACCCGAATCTTGTAAGTGCGGCCCGAGAGCAAGCCGGGAGCCGGGGTGAAAGTGGCGCTGGTGTTGGCGGCGGACATCTGCGGTGCGGACAGCGCCACGCAGCTCGCGAAGTCGTCGAGCGATACCTGGATGCTGCCGGTACACGGCCCCGCGCCGGCTTGTCCAATCAGGGTACTTGCATTCATGGCCACGGAGAAGGTCACCGTGACGGTCGCCCCCAGCGTGGTCACGGCACCGTCGGCGGGCGAGGTCGAAACCAGCGCGGGTGGATTCGTGCACGTGGCGGTGTTGTCGCACAGTACGCCGCCCTGGTTGCACGAGCTGCCGGTTGTCTTGGCGGGGTGTTGCGGAGCTCCGCTCGTGCAGACCTCGGCGGTGCAGACGTTGCCGTCGTCGGCCGGAACGTCGGTATTGTCGACGGCGTTGATCAGCAACGAGCCCTGGCCATCGCACTGGTCGGACCGGCAATCGCCGACCGTCGCGTTGCCGACTTTGGTCCCCGCCGACACGAGGGTGGTTTCACAACGGTCGCTCGCGCACGCGAAGACTCGGCACAGGCTGCTGGTGCCGCAGTCGCTTGCCTGCAGGCAGGCGACGCAGGTGCCGAGCCCGTTGCACAAGATGCCGCCACCGCCGCTGCACGGGGTTCGCGCCGACTTGGGCGGGTGCACTGGCGCCCCGCTCGAGCAGGTATCGTCGGTGCACGCATTGCCGTCGTCGGCGGGGACATCGGCGTCGTCGATCACGCTGGTGGTGCCACCCAGTCCGTCGCAAACCAACTTGCGGCAGTCGCCGCTCGCCTGCGCGGCGAGTACCTTGCCCGCGTTGGCCACCTCGAATCCGCACACGCCCGCGTTGCACACGCGGGTTCGACACTCGCTCTCTTGCCCCGGACAATCGCTGGCGACCACGCAGCCCGTGCAGGCGCCCTTGCCGTCGCACACGCCGTTCGATCCGCATTCGGCTCCAGCCGCGAGCGCCGGATTGCTGGGCACCCCAGCCGTGCAGACGTCGCGGGTACAGGCCAGGTTGTCGACGGGAAGGTCGGTGTCGTCCACCACCTTGGCAGCCACGCCGGCTGCGTTGCAGACGTCCGCATGGCAATCGCCCGGCGTCTGGTACGACAGTCGGGTGCCGGGCTTGGCGATGACCAGGCCGCACACGCCTTGCACGCAGGTCCGCGTTTGGCATTCGGTCTCCGCGCCCGGGCAATCATGGGGCCCTGCACATCCGGTGCAGAGCCCGGCGCCATCGCACAGAAGACCGTTGCCACACGCGATTCCCTGCGCGATGGGCAGATACACGCAGACGCCCGCCTGGCAGCTACGCGCGCGGCAGGCCTCGTCGGGTCCGCAATCATCGACGGTCTGGCACGCGACCGCAGCCGAGCTGTCCCACGGACGGCCGTCTGCTGCCACACCCGCTTCGGCCGCGGGCGAGACGTCCTCCGCCGGCGACGTAGCATCGACGGCAAGAACGTCGTGGTCCGCGTCTGCGGCCGAACCGTCCACCACGACGGTGTTCGGGCCGACCGCTTCGAGCTCGCCATCGGGCGGCCGGATCGCCTCGTCAGCGCCGGTCGTCAAATCGGACGCCGCCAGGGCGTCCCAAAGCGGAGTCGAAGCGTCCACATTCGCCGGCCCGATGCCGGGAGCGGCTGCGCTGTCGGGAGGAGGCACCGCGGGGACGCCTTCCCTCTGACAACCGACCGACCAAACCAGGAGGCCAAGCGACAACCCGGCCCACGCCGGCCGGTACCAGTTCTTCCCCAAATCCACGATACCTCGCATGTCTAAGCAAATCCTCAAGCGCTAAATCACCGCCAGCATACTCGTCCTACCCTGCCCGCCGCAACGGCCGAGGATCTGCCGTTGTCTTCCGAGTCGTCGTCCATGATCGACCCAACTTTGGTCCTGCTTCAGTCACTCGGAGCGATTACTGCGCCACACCTGACCGAGCGGTGCGGTCGTTGCCACCCGCCGGTGGCGCTCTCTGCCGGCGTCGTCGCTAGAGCGGGGACAGGAAGGCCCACACTGCTGCTGGCATCCAGGTGGTCGATTGGCCCGAATCGGTTGGTTGGAAACCGTGGCCGCCGTCGTAAGAGCACCACGTGACCGGGAAGGCCGCGGGACAGCCCTTGTAAGCTGTGCAGATGTGGCCGCCCTGAGGCGCGGTGGGCAGGGTCTCGATCGTGCACCCATTGGCCTTGGCGAAACGATCCGTTTGGGTTGCCTGGGAATTGCCTGCGACATCGCTGAGCCCAAGGGATCCGAGGTAGGCGACGGGCGAGCAGGTGGAGGGAGCTGAAAAAGTCGGCGATCCGCCCGAGTGGCCCACGGCTGCGCGGTAAATGCCGGGACGCGAACAGGTGAGTACCCAAGCCATGGCGCCCCCCTGGCTGAATCCTTCCAACATGACCCTGGAGGTGTCGATGCACAGCTCGCTCTCGACCTGCTTCACAACCGCGTCGGCGTAGGCCAAGTCGACGTTGGGATCCCAGGATCCTCCGACGGCTGCAAGAGTCACGAAAATGGTGGTGTTCTTCGAAAGGCTCCACAAGCCGAAGTTGTCCTTGCCGTTTTCATCGAGGCCGCCACCGAAGCCGTGTAGGCCAATATGAAGGCGATAGGGTGTGTCGTTCTTGTAGTCGCTCGGCCAGCGTACAAGGAACTGTCGGTTCGTGCCGCCTACCGAGATGGTATTGACGGGTGTGGCCTGACCGGGAGTCGCGCTCTTCAGAGTGGAGGGCGTCTTGCTGCATCCTTCGCTCGGTTTGGCGCCGCCGGAGGCGTCGGTACCGCTGCTGCCACCGCTTCCGCCCGCAGCAGAGCTGGCGGCGCTATTGCCGCCGCTCGCGCCACCGGTCTGGGTGGACGAACCGCCGGTCGCCGCCGCGCCGCCGCCACCTGACGTCCCGCCCGTCTGTCCGCCGTTGCTCGTTGAGTTGGCGCCGCCGCTAGCACCGCCCGCGGACGTTCCGCCGGAAGCGCTCTTGCCGCCTGTGGAAGAGGTCGGATCTGAAGCGGTGGTGGCGCCGCCGGTAGAGCCCTTGGCACCGCCCGCCGCGCTGGTCCCGCTGGCGCCGCCAGAGCCGACGTTTCCACCGGCGCCGAGGGCTCCCCCGTTGATCGACGTGCCCCCAGAGCCAGTGCCCCCAGATGAGGAGCCGGACGGCGTACCGCTGCTACTCGAGTTGCTGCAGCCTACCCCGAGCAAAAAACACAGGGCCAGGAGGCCACGGCAACGGCAATTGGAAGATCGTGCACTGCGGATCTGTTGTGGCATGGCGGTTGTTCCCTATCGCGTAGCTGGTTCAGAAGGATTCCACAACGCCCCGATACCTTCCTCTTCCCTTGAGGCCAACGAGAACACGCGCGCACTGACAATTCAAGCGCCACGTTCGACGCCGTCGCCGCTATTGCACAGAACAACTGAGCGTGTAGGAACCGGCGGGAGCAGTCCCTATTGCAACCGCGGAAATGACTACGTCGATGGCGGAGCCCGCGCCGACGGTGATGCCCATCCCTTGCGGAGCAGTGAGCACGTCGCCCAGGTCGCCCAGATAACCCTTGCCGATGTCCGTGGGGTCGAACGCAACGTAAGCTGCGCCATAGAGTTGAGGTCCGGGATACGTGAGCGTGAAATTGAAGCAAACGGGCGCGTTGGTGGGATTGAGGAAATGGAGGACGTCGTAGAGGTGGGAATTCGTCGGATCGGCATCCTTGCCTGGATAGAATTTGCTAGTTCCACAGGTCGAGAAGGGTGCTACGCGCGAAATGCGGCCGGTCTGGACTTTGTCGCTGGCATCAATCGAACCGAGAATCGTAGTCGGGCACGTTAACGTTCCCGCGGGAAGGTCCGGCCCGCTGTTCGCAGGAACATCAGGCGCGGCATCGAAGAACGCATCGCCGGTCGAGTCTGGCGACAAATCGACTGGAACGTCTGCTACCACGTCTTCGCCGTGTCCGAGGTCACCCTGAGCGTCTCCCGAAGAGGCGCTGTCGTCCACGGGTGAGGAGCCATCGGAGCCCGAGCCGCCCGTGCTGCTCGCACCGCCCGATCCTCCGCCGCCGGCTCCCGCCACTCCACCTGCTCCGTCGGTTTCTGCGCCTCCACCCGCTCCACTGGTTTCTGCGCTTCCGGCTGCTCCACTGGCGCCGCCCATCGCGCCAACGGCGCCGTCTGGTTGAGCTGTCGCCGTGTCGGCGGCGGGCGCGTCGGCGCACTGGTCTGCGCCTCCAGCATCCGAGTCGCGCATCGTCGCCTCCGAGGAGAAAGGTAAGTCGGACGCATCGGCTGCCTCTGCCCCGAGGCCAGCCGCGTCGCCAAGCGCGGCATCCTTGTGGCTTGGCGCGCGCAGCTTACCGAGATCTGCTGTGCAACCGACAATGACCGGAAGCGTGAGCAAGCAAAGAGCCGCGAACTGGAACGAGAAATTCCGCATCTGACCCGGCGCATTCTAAATCGTCGGATCGGCGGATTTCTTGAACTCCTCCGAGCGAGGAGCAGCCCTGCTCGCCTTCGCAGCTACTGTGGCGCGCCCTCTACGATCCAACCGCGAACGAGAGCGATTTCGGCGGCGCTCAGGCAGTTCGCGGCTGCACCGCCGTCGAGCGAATCGCAGGAGGGCATTGTCGCGGCACCACCGTCCACCCCAGGAACAAGAACACGCGGCATCCGTACTCCGCAGTTACTAGGCGGATTTCCAGGCGATGGCTCAGTCCCCGTAATCTTGAGGTAAAGGAAGCTCGCCCCGGGATCACCAGGCACGATGGCTCTGTGCGGCTCTGCCGTGTCGCCGCCAGCATCGAGGTTTTCCCCGCAGAAGGTCTCGAGCAGAACCGGTCCAACTAACCGCGCATAGAGTGACGTGGCAGCATCCGGGTGATCGGTCAAATCGATGCGCGTGGCGGCCGAGCCGGCTCCGGTGTGGCAACCGGCGCAGCGAGTAACCAGCAGCGCCTTGACCTGCGCCAGGGTAACGCCAGCATCGATGGTGATCCCGGTCGTGTCCAAAGACGTCGGCGCATCCACTGCCGCGTCGGGCGGCGCGGCGGGCACATCGAGCGGAGCGTCCACTGAGCCGCTGCCCCCGGCGCCGCCACTTGCGGTCACCGTTCCTCCGTTACCGAGGCTGCCGCCCACTCCTAGGGAGCCGCCAGTGCTCGACGAGCCGCCGAGCCCCAGGCTACCGTCGGCGCCACTTCCCGAAGAACTGCTGCCGCACCCAACGGCGAGAAACAAACAGACCGCCAACTCCGATACGAATGCGCTTCGTGACCTCATGACACCATCCTTGCGTTTGTTCACCCAACGACCCCCTGTTTGAGTACGGGCGCCCGCCAAGGGATTCCACCTTTCGTTCCGAGATGAGGCTTGCGGCGCATTATCGGGGCCAGGGGCCGCGATTCGCGGATGAATCTCCCGGGCGCCTAGCCAGCGCCGACCTTGTGTGATGCAATTCAGTGAAGCAAGAAGCGCGTTTGCTCGGCCTACGCACAACCCATCAAGGAGAACCATTCATGAGTCACGTCGCGACCGCTTTCGTTTTGCTCGTGGCCGCGCTCCACGCCGGGTTCTTGGTGCTCGAGATGTTTCTCTGGTCCACGCCCATCGGAAGGCGTGTCTTTGGCCTTTCTCCCGAGGCCACGAGCTCGTCGGCCGGCCTCGCCGCGAATCAAGGTCTTTACAATGGCTTTCTCGCGGCGGGTCTTGTCTGGGGCGTCGTGCTTGGTCCTTCTGGCCTTGCCGTTCGGATGTTCTTTCTGATCTGCGTTGTCGTCGCCGGCGTGTTCGGTGCCGTCACTTCCAAACGATCCATCCTCTGGATTCAGGCCTTCCCAGGCGCCGTCGCCTTCCTATTGACGTACCTCTTCCGATCCTGACTCTAGCGTTTCGGGGAGCCGCCGGCTCGCCGCCGCCATCGCGCCAAAAATCCCATCGCAGCGAGAGCAACAAGCAGCCATTCGTTCCATTGGCGTGACTTGCCTCCGATCGAGCAACTGCAGCCACTGGCGCCCGACGCCGCCGTTCCACTCGATCCACCAGCCGCGTGGCTCGTGTCGCCTCCCGAGGCGGAGTTTCCCCCCGAGCTCGGAACTCCACCTGAGCTGGAGGCCAAGGTTGTTCCGCCGGTTCCTTGTGTGCCCCCGGTTTGTGCGGAGGCTCCGCCTTGACCTGCCGTCCCTGTCAATCCGCCCAGTCCTCCTGCTCCGCCATTCGTGGATATGGATCCGCCAATACCAAGACGCCCAGCAGAGCCGCCAGCATTGGAGCCGGCACCGCCACCCGAGCCGATGGCGCCGCCGGAAGCATTCGTGCCTGCGCCGCCGCCTGCGCCACCACTTGCGCCGCCGGAACCGGCCGAACCGCCGCCCGAACCGCTCACACCTCCGCTGCCCGAAACGGCTGCTGCGCTCGTCGAACCAACCGCGACCTCGCCGATGATCGCGCTGGTTCCGCCGCCGGCAACCGCGGTGGCTTCCAGCCTTACGTATTGGGCGGTCTGCGGCGGGAACTGTGCCCGCTGGGGTGAAATGAGGCCGTGGTAGCTGGGATCGGCCGGCCAGGTTCCCGTCGCTACCTGGGTGAAGGTGGTGTTGTCCGTGCTTACGTAGATTGTGTACGAGGTAATATTACCGGCGGTGGTTCCCGTGTGTCGCTGCGGCAGGTATTCCAGCATGTCGATGTTGTCGTAACTCTTGCCGAGGTTGATGGTCACGGACTGCGGCAGCGACCCCGTGGACTTCCACAGACTCTCGCCGTGGCCTGTACCGTGGAGTGTGTTGTTGACTCCTGCGGGCCCGTCGTTGTAGCCGTCGATGGCTTGGGCCGGGCTTCCGCTGGTCGCCGTGGCTGAAACCGCCGTGATTGGTATCTCGATCTTTTGCGGTTGTGCGGGCAGGGGAGCGCGCGCGGCATTGGGCGTCCACGACGAGGGAACCTGGCCAAGAATGGTGACAACGGCGGAATCCAGCTTCCCTTGCTGATTCGGCGGGCAATCCAGGATGAAATTGGTGTAATTGGGCTCGGTTGTCTTTAGCTCGGCAGCAATATCCGCTGCCGAAAGGTAGCCGCTCGTCGCTTGCCCGCTATCCCAGAACCAATTGCCGTTCTTGGCGATCGTTTGTCCCTGGGAGCCGACCGTGACATTGCCGGTCGGGACCCGGACCCCGAGAGGTTCCTCGAAGTATTCCGTGTCCACCTCGGAGGGAACCCCGCCATTGTGATCCATGACGATGGTGCTCGGCTGCAGCTTGCGGATAAGCGCGCGAATCTGTTGATAGGGGATTTGTTGGTGGCCGGTGAGCCAAGCGTAGCCGTCGAAGACGAAGAGAGGAATGTCGCCATAGTTGGTGAGAAGCTCGGTAATCTGCGCTGTGATGTAGGGACCTACCACGGCCCAATCAATCGCGCCTGGGTCGGTATTATGTCCGGACTGTGAGCCAATGCCGTTGTTGGGATCCCAGATGGAGAAATAGAGGTTTGGATCGAGCCCTTGGGCGCGAAACGAATCGACATAGCACTTCACCACATCCATGGTCGGGACCGTGCTTTGCGCGATGGTGTAGGGCGTGGTGCCGTACGGCGACGACGTGGGAGGCGTCGCCTTGGAGGGCCAGATGGCGAAGCCGTCGTGGTGCTTGGTGGTGAGAAGCCCAAATTTCATCCCGGCCGCCTTGGCTGCCGCTGCCCACTGATCGGTGAAGGTGTGGCAATCGACATTGGGCGGAGCAAACGTCTTTGGATCGACGCGGTTCTCGGCCCACCCGCCGTAGTAGGTGTTCATGTTGTAGTGAATGAACATCCCGAAACGCTGATCGGCGTAGCGGCTCAGAAGCTGTTGCACGGATGACGTTTGAGCGGCCGAGGTGCGAGACAGGAGGATTGTTGCGAGAATTCCTGCCATCAACGGCTTCTTTGTGTACACGCGGTGTTTTCTCCTCAGCCCAGTGCCAATTTGCCCTCATCGAAGCGCATCCGCAATAGGCCCTAGGGCTAGGCGGACACTGCTCCTGCCCAAGACTGCTCCCGCGCCGAGACGCAAGAGCTACTCGCCAGCTGGCGTGGAGCGCAACATTCCCGTAACGATTCGCTTTTTTCTTGACCTGATGTTTCATCGGCGATAGCGGTTGCAGCGGTCTCGCGCGTTGTGCGCGGTGACCGCCATGAAAACCGATCTCGACGAGGAGGAACAGATGGGCTCTACGAATGTCCCGAGTACCTTGGTTGTAAGACGGATTAGGCGCCAAGCGCGGCAAACGGGTAACGCGGCCAACGCCAGGCGCCTGCATCGAACATCACGGGTGGCGTTGCTGTTCCTGACCGCCGCTGGTTCCATGAGCGCGGGCTGTGAAGGTGGCCCGGTGACGGAGCAACAATCGCACGCCATCCAGCCGGCGATCTTCGCTTCGCAAGCGACAGTCAGTCAGGACGTCGTGTTCGGCTTTGAAGCCTCGGGAACCTGGTCGACGACGACGTCGGGTGCGGTTCTCGCTCAATCAACGACTCACTCGCAGGGATCGAATTCGTTGTCGGTGCGTCCTTCGAGCACGAACGGCTACACCCCCATCGCCAGTATTCCATTGTCGACTTTGTCCACGGTCAGTCCGACTCTCGCGGTGGACGTGATGCTGCCTACCGCTCAAGCGAATCCCTATTGGTATGGGACCGTGCAGGCCTACATCAATTGTCCCTCGCGCTCAATCTACAGTCAGTTCCTGTCTCAAGTCGAGCTGACCGGTAAGCCGCTCAATACGTGGAACACCGTCACGTTTTCTCTCAACAACACGTACGTGACGGCCTTGCTGCAAAGTGGTTACTCGGATTTGGTGATCACCATCGCGCTCAACGTCCAGGTTCCCACGACGGGCACGTATTTCATCGACAATCTCCGATTCATCCCGGCGGGAGCGAACGGCTGCAACGGCCTACCCAACGGGACCTCGTGTAGCGACAACAACGCCTGCACCGTCGGCGACACCTGCCAGTCTGGTGCCTGCAAGCCAGGCGCGGCAGTCACCTGTACCGCTTCCGATCAGTGTCACTCGGCCGGTACCTGTTCGCCGAGCACCGGTCTTTGCTCGAATCCCGTCAAGCCCAACGGAACGTCCTGCAATGACGGTAATACGTGCACCACCGGCGATTCTTGCCAGAGTGGTGTTTGCGTCGGAAGTGGCACCTGCGGTCCGGCGTTCGTCGCTTCGCCTGCCACGGTGGATTTCGGCAGTCTGATCCTCAACGGCACGAGCAGTGTCCCGGTCACCATCACGAACTCCGGCACGGCCGCAGGCATTCCCAGCCTCAGCTTGGCTGGCACCAATGCCAACGAGTTTGCGATCAAGCCGCTGTCCAACCAGAACCCGCCTTGCACGCCGACGACGTCGCTTGCGCCAGGCGCAAGCTGCCAGATCTTTGCCCAGTTTGCGCCGCTCACGCCAGGCAACAAGTCCGCGGTCATCAAGATTGGAGGCACGAACGCCGTTACGCTGACCGGCACCGTGCCGCCCGGGGCGTATTTCAGTGCCAGCCCAAGCACGATCGACTTTGGTAGCTTGATTCTGTCGGGCGTCGGCAGCCAGGAAATCGCGGTGACCAACATCGGTCCGGTTGCCGGCACGCCGATCTTTAGCATGGATGGTAACAATCCGACCGAGTTCGGCTTCTCGAGCCAGGACAATGAGACGAACCCGTGCAAGCCGAGCACGGTGCTCGCCCCCGGAGCAACCTGCCATATGTTTGCCCAGTTCGCACCGCTCACACCCGGAAATAAGTCCGCAGTCATCAAAATCCTCAATGCCGTCGGGGTGACGATGACCGGGACCGTGCCTGTGGGCGCCTTCTTCAGCGCGAGCCCAAACACGATCGATTTTGGAAGCTTGATTCTGTCGGGTGTCGGCAGCCAGGAAATCACAGTGACCAACATCGGGCCGGTTGCTGGGACACCGATCTTCAGTATGGACGGTAACAATCCGACGGAGTTCGGGTTCTCGAGCCAGGACAACGAGACGAACCCATGCAAGCCGAGCACGGTGCTCGCGCCCGGAGCAACCTGCCACATGTTTGCCCAGTTCGTACCGCTCACACCCGGCGCCAAGTCCGCGGTGATCAAGATCCTCAACGCTGTTGGGGTGACGATGACCGGGACCGTGCCCGTGGGCGCCTTCTTCAGCGCCAGCCCAAGCACGATCGATTTTGGCAGCTTGATTCTGTCGGGCGTCGGTAGCCAGGAAATCACGGTGACCAACATCGGCCCGGTTGCCGGCACACCGATCTTCAGCGTCGATGGTAACAATCCGACGGAGTTCGGGTTCTCGAGCCAGGACAACGAGACGAACCCATGCAAGCCGAGCACGGTGCTCGCGCCCGGAGCAACCTGCCACATGTTTGCCCAGTTCGTACCGCTCACACCCGGCGCCAAGTCCGCGGTGATCAAGATCCTCAACGCCGTTGGGGTGACGATGACCGGGACCGTGCCCGCGGGTGCCTTCTTCAGCGCCAGCCCAAGCACGATCGACTTTGGCAGCTTGATTCTGTCGGGCGTCGGCAGCCAGGAAGTCACGGTGACCAACATTGGCCCGGTTGCCGGGACACCGATCTTCAGCATCGATGGTAACAATCCGACTGAGTTCAATGTCCTGAGCCAGGACAACGAGACGAACCCGTGCAAGTCGGACACGGTGCTCGCCCCCGGAGCGACTTGCCACGTATTTGCTCAGTTCGTACCGCTCACCCCCGGCGCCAAGTCCGCCATCATCAAGATCCTCAACGCCGTCGGGGTGACCGTGACCGGCACCGTGCCACCAGGTGCCTATTTCAGTGCCGCCCCAAGTACGATCGATTTCGGCAGCGTCCCCATTTCTGCAAGGGCCAGCCAAGAGCTAACCGTGACCAACATCGGGCCCGTCGCGGGAACGCCGATCTTTGGCGTGCTCAGCGATACCCCGAGCGAATTCGTCGTTGTCGGGCAAGACAATGAGGACAATCCCTGCCTGCCGGACACGGTTCTGGCTCCTGGAGCAAGTTGCCATGTCTTCGCAGAATACAGCCCGGCGACGCTAGGCCCCAAGGTGGCGACCGTTACCATCCTGAATGCCAAGGTAGTGAAGATCACCGGGTTCGGTCTACCGATGCCCAACTAGCAGACGAAACGAACCAGGGGCCGGTGCTTGGCATCGGCCCCATCAGACTTGTTCGGGGCCCGCCGTCTTGTCGGCGGTCGTCCGGTTGCCTCGCTGAGCCAAAAAGCGGGCGACGCGGACAGAAATCCTACGATGATGGCTGTCCTCTGGAATTGCGGCGTGTCTTCAACCAGTGCCGTGACAAGAACGGACTGATAACGACAAGTACTTGGGTGGCCGGTGCGGTTGCACCGCGCGGGACAACCAACGCTTGCCGGAGAGGACACAATGCGTATCCAGTCGTTTCGTCTGATGGGTGCTTGTCTCGTCTTGTGGAGCTCGATCGGGCTGGCTTGTTCCAGCACCACTTCTCCACAAGGAGGCAGCGGAGGTGCTTCTTCGCCAGCCTCGAAGGGTGGCGCGACAGCGGGCGGCGCAACCGGCACGGGGGGCGCTGGCGCGGGAGGAATGAACACTGGCGGAACGACGGGCCAAGCGGGAGGCGCTACGAGCACTGGCGGCCAGTCGGCTGTCGGTGGTCAGTCCGGCACCGGTGGTCAAGCCGGACAAGGAACGGGGGGGATCCCAGCGGGCGGTGCGACTGGGACCGGCGGAAAGACCGGTACCGGCGGTCAGGTTCCACTCGGGACGGGCGGAAGTAGTCAGGCCGGAGGCACGACCTCTAGTCCGATCGACGCTGGCGTGACCAGCAGTTGCGTGCCCACCAAGACTTGGGGCACCGCAGATCCCTCGAGCCCAGGGCCGTTCGAGGTGGTGGCGGACAAGAACGTTGGACCGGCGGCCGGTGTTGCGGATGCCTTGCACAACAACCAAATCCCACATTTCAACGTGTATCGGCCGAAGGATCTCACCCAGGGCTACTGCCACCCCATCATCACGTGGGGCAATGGCACCGGTGACCAACCCGAACCGGACGGCGTATCCTGTCTGGCCGGACAATGCGGCCACTATCTAGTGTTGCTCGATCAGCTTGCCTCGCACGGATTTGTCGTCGTCGCTTCGCTCAGCTCTCAGACGGCCCAGGGGAACCCGATACCGCAAGTTGCCGGCGTGGACTGGATGATCCAGGCGAACGACGATCCGACGAGCCCGTACTACCACCACCTGGACACGACCCACATCGGTGCGACCGGCCACTCGCAGGGTGGCGCGGCCACCACCATGGCTGGCGCCGACCCCCGCATCACGGCGATTGCGCCGATCGCGGGCGCAAGGGCGACCACGTTGCATGGTCCCGCAGCGCTACTTTGCGGCGGGCAGGACACCACGGTTCCTTGCAGCTCGGTCCAACCCGCGTTCGACGCCGACAATAATTTGCCAGTCATGATGGGCGACAATCTCGCTGCCACGCATGGCAGTTGGATCGGATCCATCAAAGATCCGTACATGATCGCCGTAACGGGATGGATGCGGGTGCATCTGATGGGCGATACCGCGAACCGGAACATGTTCTACGGCGCGAGCTGCAAGCTGTGCACGGACACGCAGCACTGGAAGATCCAGCGCAAGATGATGGATCAATAGGCGCTGACATTGGCGGCCGCCAACCGCCGTCGGCGACGCCTGGGCGTTCCTAAGTCATAGAGCTCCCTGCTCGCGCCAGTGCAGAGACCGATCCCGCCTCGCGGGCGTATTCGGCTTGCCTCGACAAAAGACTCGCACAGACTAGGTTCTCCGAAAACCTAACAAGGAGGCCGCGATGAAGATTGTCATCCGTTCCGTTTCGATCGTTGCGTTGATGGTTGGTTTGCTTGGCAGCAGTGCGCACGCTGTGCCTGCCGCTGCGCCTGCCGCGAAGGGCGCGCTCCAGCGCGATCTGCTCGGCGTCTACAGCTTCAACGAGAAGGAAGTTCTGCAACTGCTGGACGCCATTCCGCAAAATAAATTCACGTGGCGACCGGGACCAGGCGTGCGTTCGATCGCCGAGGCGTTCCTGCATATCGCGTTTGGCAACTACGGCTTGACGAAGGCGGCGACGGGCAAGGAGCCGCCGGCCGACGCCGGTTGGGAAATGAATCCGGCCAAGTGGGACAAGAAGACGACGGACAAGGCTGAGATCAAGAAGATCCTCGAGAAGTCATTCGCGTACGCGCACGAGGTGATCAGCTCGGTTCCCGATGCGGACTTGGACAAGATGGTGAAGTTCTTCGGCCACGATATGTCTGTTCGTTCCGTGCTGATTATTCTCGTCGGCCACCTCAACGAGCACCTCGGGCAAGAAGTCGCCTACGCCCGCATGAACAAAATCGTCCCGCCCTGGAGCGAGGGCGAGAAGAAGATGCCGATGGACGAGAAAAAACAGTAGCTCTTCCGGTGCTCGCATCTCTCGCCGAACGATGGAGGGAGATGCGAGTGCTTACCCAACGTACGTGATGGTCCACTCGCGGGGCTCGCGGTCGATGGTGACCTCGATGGTGTCACCCACTTTGCGGCCAAGCACGGCTTTCCCGACGGGCGAAACGGGCGTCACGACCGAAAGGAAGCCGTCGCCGCCGGGACCCGCAAGCTCGATGCCGGCGCCCACCGGAGCCAGAAAGAACGTGCGGCCGAGGGATTCGTCCTCGACCTCGACGATGGCGCCTACGGAGATCGGCGCGGTTGGCGCCATGGCTTTGGGCCGAAATGTGTCGAGCGTGTGGAGCTCGGCGGCAACGCGGGCGGCGCGTTCGCTTTGTCCTCTGGCCAGACCGGAGAATTCCAGCGCCACGCGAGCGTCTTCCCGCTTTTCGGCAGGCGTGGCACCGTCGCGCGCGACGTCGGCCGCCGCCTGACCGGCTCGTCGGGCAACGGTGGCGGATTCGCGCAATTTCTCTGCCAGCTGCTCGACCAAGAATCGCTTGTCCATACTGCGATGCTAGCGGGCAGCCTTGTTTCCGGCAAAAAACTAGCTTAGCGGGCTTTCTGCGCAACGGCGCGCCTCCTGGCCGCGAAGGTGCTACCCTCCGCTGCCCGCAATGATCGAGATCGCGAACCTTGCCAAGGAGTATGGCGCCCGCGTCCTTTTCGAAAACGTGAACCTGAAGCTGAATGCAGGTTCGCGCTATGGGCTTGTGGGCGCGAACGGGTCCGGCAAGACGACCTTCCTGCGCCTGCTGGCCAGCGACGAGGAAACCTCGGCGGGCACCTTCAGCCTAGCCAAGCACGCGCGCCTGGGTGTGCTTCGGCAGGATCGCTTCCTGGAAGATGACGCCATCATCCTCGATCTGGCGATGCGCGGAGATGCCATCGTTTGGGATGCTCTCTGCGAGCAGAAGCGTATCGCCGAGACGGAGGACGGGCACGCCGATCCTGGACGTCTTGCGGATCTGGAAGATCGCATCGCTGCGCACGATGGTTACACCTTGCAAGCGCGCGCCACCGAGGTACTGGTGGGCCTTGGCATTCCGATGGACACGCACCGCTCGCCGCTGTCGATTCTGTCGGGCGGGTTCAAGTTGCGCGTGCTTCTCGCGCAGGTCTTGCTCGGCGGCGCGGACATTTTGCTGCTCGACGAACCCACCAACCACCTCGACATTCTGACCATTCGTTGGCTGGAAAAATTCCTGGCTGGCTACCAAGGCTGTGCGGTGATCATTTCGCACGATCAGCGGTTCTTGGACAACGTCACCACGCACACGCTCGACGTGGACTATCAGACCATCACGCAGTACGTGGGTAGCTATTCGCGCTTCGTAATGGACAAGGCCACCATCCGCGAACGCAAGGAAACCGAAATCGCCCGCGCCGAGGAGGAAATTGCTCGCAAGCGCGCTTGGGTCGAGAAGTTCGGCGCCAAGAATACCAAGGCCACGCAGGCGCAGAGCCGGCTCAAGCAGATCGAGCGCATCGAGGTCGAAACCTTGGTCGAGTCCTCGCGCAGAAAGCCGGTGTTGCGGTTCGTGCCCGAGCGGCCGAGCGGCAAGGATGTCTTGTTTATCGAGCACATCGACAAGGCGTACGGAGCAAAGCGTGTGCTGTCGGATGTTTCGCTGGTTCTGCGCCGGAACGAGCGCGTGGCGGTGATCGGCCCGAACGGCCTCGGCAAATCCACCCTGCTTAAGATCCTGGTGGGCGCGCTGGCCGCGGACGCCGGGCAAGCCCGCTGGGGCCACGAAACCCGCGTCGGCTACTTTCCGCAGGATCACCGCGAGGTCTTGTCCGATCCCGACGCCACGCCGCTTTCGCTCCTGGAGCATGTTTGTTACGGCGAAAGCCCCACCTTCGTGCGCGGACAATTGGGGCGCGTCCTGTTTTCCGGCGCGGATGTGGAAAAGGCCGTCGCGAAACTATCGGGCGGCGAGGCGGCGCGACTCATCTTCGCCTTGCTTTCGGTGAAGAAGCCCAACGTGCTCGTGCTCGACGAGCCCACCAATCATCTAGACTTCGAAGCGATTGACGCTCTCATCGAAGGGCTGCGCGAGTTTCCCGGCACGATTTTGTTCGTGTCCCACGATCGCCAGTTCGTGTCCGAATTGGCCACTCGAATCGTCGAGCTGACTCCCGACGGTCCACGCGACTTTCCCGGCACCTATACCGAGTACCTGGCCCGCTGCGGGGACGATCACTTGGACGCGGATGCGGTAGTCGAAAGGGCGAAAGCGATTCGTGGTCCCGCCGCGCCCACGCCCAATGCGACCGACTGGGAAGACAAGAAGAAGCGGCGCAATCGTCTCGTTCAATTGCCCAAGCGCCGAGACCAAGTGTTGGCCGAAATAGAAGCCGCCGAGCGCCGCAAGCAAGAGATCACCGACCTCTATTGCAGTCCCGGCTTCTTCGAGCGGACGGGCAAGGCCGAGGTGGAGGCACTGGAGCTCGAAAAGAGCGGCCTCGATCCTCGCATCGAAGCGCTGATGGCCGAATGGGAATCGCTCGAGAAGGAAATCACCGAGCTGCAGACCGAGACGTAGGGGCTCAGCCGAGAAACGAGTCTCGACACCAGCGACCCGCCGTCTCGATTCGGTCAAGGAGCATGCGAGGGCTGTGCTTTGCGCACGTAGAGGCGAAGACGATCCCAGGCATACGAGCCATGGAAGTCCGACTCGACAGCGGCGGGCAGTTTCGGCGCGCAGCTGGGCTCGACGACCAGATAGCCGGCGCTGGCGATCGCGGCGGTGACGTCGGCGACGGACGCAATCGGGGTGGCCGCTGGCCGTCCCGTGCCGGGCGCGACTAAGCGGCCAAGCTCGTAGAGGCCCGACGGGAAAGGATAGCCGCAGGCAAAGACCGCGACGCGATTGTTCCAGGCGTCGGCCGGCGGCGTTGCAGGAAAGTTCGCTACCGTGAATTCGCCGACGGTGCGCGGAAGCTCTGCGTGGTTCAGCGCGAACCCCAGGAACGCCAGCGCGCTGGCTACGGAGTTCCAGTTGCTCGCGCGGTCGGTGGTCCAAATCATATGACTGACGCCGAGGCTGCGCAGCTCGTGGTAGATGGCGGCGGGTGACTGCAGCGTTTCGTAGCTGATGCGGCCCTGCCATTGGTCGTTCACGACCAGTCGACTGATACCGATCTGCAAGTTGATCTCGTGCAGGAGCACACGTGCGTCGGGCGGCAATTCGACACTCAGCTCGCTGAGCGCGCCGTAGGGCCGTAGGCGGTGTTCTTTCTTCACGAAGCCCGAGGCCATCAGAGACGAGGCGGCGCGCAGCGGCGAGTCGCCCAGCAAGTTGTGCGTCGGAAGGAAAGGCACGTCGCCGCCCCAAACAATCTGAGCCGCGACCAGCAGGACCAGCAGAGCACGCACCATGGGCGTCCGCCGTCGCCACACCAGCCCCAAGGTCACGATCGTTGCAGCTGCCATGAACGGCAACCAGGCCTGCAGGAGACGGTCTTGGTGGTTGGACAGGTACCACACCACAATGGCCATCATCGCCGCTAGGTAGGCGAGCCACACCCGCGCGCGAGCCCGCACGAAAGGCAGACACAAGAGGCTCAGCGTGAAGAGCGAGCCGAACACGGGAACGTCGCGGTGGTTCGACCACCAGTCGTTGGGTTTGAAGGAAAACGTGATAGCCGCCAAGAGAGCATCTTTCACGCCCTCCCAGCCTGGAGCCGGCGGCGACTGAAAGGAGACGAAGATCTTGAAGCTGCCAGGCGACTCGGGCGTCCAGGGATGAACGTTCAAGTGGCCATAGAAGACCGGGTACAGCGGGTCGCCGTAGGCGATCCAATTCTTGAGCCAGAAGGGCGTGCTGATCAGAAACACCATGGCGCCGCAGGAAAGCAGCGCGGGCAGCACTCGCTGCTGGCTACCGCGCAGCCGACGGATGCCGAGCCAGGCCGCCCGCACCAGAAACGCGCAGGACGGAAAGAGGAGCATGCTCCAGGCGGAGTACTTGGCGAAGATGACGGCACCCGTGATGGCGCCGAAAACCACGGCATCGCGGACGCTCCACGAGCGCCACACACGCAAGAACGTCAACGCGAGCGGAATGCACCACAGGGCAGCCATGTGGTCGGCGCCCACGTGCAGATTGCTGTCGTAGAGGAAGATGCCGGGAAAAAGGAAGATGGCCGCCCAGGTGCGCCGGCCCGACGCCCGCGGATCGAGTGCGCGCACCAGGGTCGGGATGCTGGCAATGGTGGCTAGGAAAACCGCCAGCTCGATGTGCGCGCACAGTTCCAGGCGGTCGAACAGCTGACCCACGGGCAGCAAGAAAGCCCACGCAAAGACCAGGCTCGCCGAGTGGGGATACGACGATAGCCACCAGCCTTCCGGGAAAGGCTTGACCGCGCCTTGCAGCGCGTACTGCTGGGCCAGCGGCAGGTGGTACCAGCGCGCATCCCAACTGAACGCCTCGGGCGTCAGCAACTGGAAGTAGAGCAGGGCGATGCCACCCAGACCGAAGACGACGACGGCGAGCTCGGGCAGCGAGCGAATGGTGGCGGCGTCGCGCAGACCGCGCAGCGCCTGGTACAAGGGATAGAAGCCGAGGAGCAGGAACGCCAGCGGCAGCGCGACGAATGTGAACGTCCCGAGCAGGCCGGCCAAGCCGAGCACGAAAATCGATAGCTGAAAGACGAGCACACCGATGGGAAAGGCCAGGGCCAAGTGATCCGCTCCCCGTGTCGATCCGATGCGAAGTCGGGCGAGCACGAAGCAGCCGGCGGCGGCGCAGCTTGCAGCCCAGACGCCGGCCAAGATCGCTGCCGCCGAGTAGCGCCAAAATAGCCATTCCTGGATGGGGTAGTGCGGATGAACGACACTCAGGAAGACGGCGAGCCCCGCCAGCAAGGCCAGCGCGAGAAGGATGCTGCGCGCGCGATCGGCCCAGGATGTTGCCGAGGCGCTACCGGAGGAGATAGACGGATTTTCGCTGGGGGGCCTGTGGGGAACCAATGGACTACGCCTTGCCGTGATCGAAGGCCGGAGTATGCCCGAAACGCGGCGTCTTTACGACGACGCGCCTTGGGCCAAGGCCCTCGCTCCGCCGCCAGGAAGAGTCGGCTCTCGCGCTATTGCGGCGCGAGGGTGGCCTGACAGCCAACCGCGTAGTCGTCCATGCACGACAAGCTCTGCCTGACGCCGCTCCATTGGTACGTGCAGCTCCTCGACACCAGTTTGTCGTGGCTCGATCCCGTAGCGACGCCAGCGTCGCTGCCCACGACCGTGAACGGGCCTGTGTCGGTCGTGGTCGTTTCTGGCAAGTACCCTGAAATCTTCCAAGCGCTTTCGCTCAGGCTGACGGTTCCGGCGCTCGTGACGTCGAATCGTCCGGCGGAGGGAAGGCCGACCGAGCCGGCGCCTTGGACAGCAATCGCGCAATCATCGACGTCGGACATGACGGTGATATTGCCTTCGGCTCCGCAGGTGCCTGTCACGTGAAACGTCAACGTCTGCGCGGCGTGGTAGCAGGCTTGCTGGCCGGAGTTTTGTGGGGTGGTGGGAGGCGGCGGCTGGTAGGCGGACGTTGCGATCAGAAAGTAGGCGGTTCCCCCGAGGGCCAGCAGGCGAGCTCCCAGGCCGAGCCGGCGCGCAAAGCCGGATTTAGTCACGGCTGCCTCCGTCGCTGGTGCTTCCAGACGTCGGCGCAACGGCCCCGTTCAGGTCGACTACTCCGGTCACCGTCGGTGGAGAAATCTGGACGATGCCAACCGCCGATTCCGTGACCGCCGCAAAATGTGCTGGCGGCAGCGGTACCGCGCGGACGATGGCCTCGGTGCTCGCGAGGTGGCCCTGCGAAGTCAGCGTATCGTTCGTGAAGGAAAGGATTTCGAGTTGACCGGGTGCGGTCTGCGAGTATCCAGCCGACGTGGTGTTGTAAGGCACGAGCAAAATGCCCAGCTCATCGATGACTCGAACCACTTTGGCCAGGTTGTCTGACTGGTCCGGTAGCGAGGCGTAGCGATTGCCGAAGGGAATGCGCGACAGCAGGGTCGGCGAGGAGCCGTTGCCGACGTCGTAGAGCGACGCTTGGAGCTGCCAACCACCCGTCTGTGTGTCCTGAACCCGGCCGACCGCTAGAAGGCGGTCGCCCTTTGGGATGATGAAATCCAGCCACCCAGGCGTCTGCAGGTGACCGGCCACGCGTGGGTGTGCCGAATCGGAAAGATCGATGGTGAACAAGGGATCCGTCTGGTGGAAGGTGACCACGTACGCTCGGGTACCATCGAAGCGAACCGCCATGACCTTTTCCAGCTGCTCGGTTGCCAGCGAGAGCGAGGCGATGGGATCCAGTTGATCGGCGCTGGTCGAGCGGAAGGTTCGCAGCGTCGCGCTGATCGCTCCGGTCGACGTCCACCAGCCGTTTCGCCCCACCAAGACGCGCAGGACGCCGCCCGAGGCATCGAGACACCAGCGATCCTTGAGCAATCCAGCCATCGCGTAGCTGGCGCCCATGCGCAGCGCCCCGCCGGGTGAGCTGATGTCAATGGCGAAGATGGTCGTGCAGCCGTCGTTGTCGTAGTAGCTCGAAGCGCATTCGCCGATCGCCGTGGCGGTCGAATACGATTCGCTTGCGACGTAGAAGGTGTTTGGCGTGGCTAGGACGTGGCTGCCGTAGGAGCCGAGCGGCACCGTGAGGCGATCCACCAGGCGTGGCGTTCGCGGGTCGGACACATTCACGGACTCGATGGTCGCGCCCGAGTCCGCGGCGACGTAGAGCACGTCGCCCACGAGGCGGGTGTTGGTCGTCTGCCCCGACAGCGCGACGTAGCCGACCAGAACGGCGGCCTCGGGACGGCGGACATCAATGATGGATAGTTGCGAACCGGAAGCGCCGGTCGTGCTTGTCGTGCCAGAGTTGAGCGCCAGGATGTATCCGCCTTTGAGGTAGAGCTCCACCGGCGTCCCCGACAGCGGGACCCGGCCTATCAGAAGTGGTGCCGCTGGATTTCCGAGCCCCACGATGGATAGCCCGCGCGTTTGGTTGAGCACGTAAAGCGTGGGATCGTCCAGCCAGACGATGTCTCCCTCTTCCACCAAGCGATCGAGGCTTGGTGGCGGAGCGGACGGTTGGCTACTAACCGAGTAGTTGCTAGAGCTGCCGCCGACGCTGTCGCTCTCGCTATTCGAGCATCCGAAGCCAAGAGTGGCCAGCGCGATGGAGACGACAATGCCGCTCACGAGATGCTTTGTCATGCGTGCACCTCATGCAGAAGCTGGACCAATGGTAATTCGGCCAGTTACGCGGGCTCGGCGCGACGGGCCCGGGACGTAGATGTCGTGGTCAAAGGGGTGGCAATCGCCCGAGCCGTCGCCAGCCGTAGGCAATGGCGAGCGGCACCATCAGCAAGGCCCACAAGTCGGACCAATCCGTCGTCAGCCCGAAATGACCCAACCCGAGTGGACCTCCGATGCGCCGAAGCAGTGCGAGGAAGGTTACCTGGAAACCAGTCCAGATCTCTTGGGCCGTGAAGACGAAGGCGGCAAGCAAGGCGCCGAGGACGAGTCGAATGCGGGGATGGCCTTGCCAGACGATTCCGAGAAGCGCCGAGCAAAACAGCGGCAGGAAGAAGCAAATGGCGAGATCGGAAAGCTTGCCTGTGACCGCATTGTGAAAGCGCGACTTGAGCACACGGTCGTTGATCACCATGAGAAGGACGGCGCCCAAAGGCAGCGGCGCGAAGAATTCCGTCAAACGAAAGCGGTTCACGCCTTCGTTTGTCCCCCAATTCTCGACTGGCGTAAACCGGTTTAGGCCGCGTTTCGGGTGGCGTTGATGACGGCGGCGATGCCTTTGAGTGCCACCCGTCGGGCCTGCACGGCTTCGGGCGTGTTGGCTTTCCCTTGGCTGACCTCGTTTTCGTAGCGGGCAAAGGCGTCGTGCACGATTACCAGCAGCGGAAGGACGATTTCTTCGCGGTAGCGGATGCTGGCGCGAATGAGGGGATCGTTCGCGAGCAACCACGGCTGGTGGGTGATACGCAGAATGCACCGCTCAACGCGTGCGGCTTCGTCGCGGATCTGGGTCCACAGGCCCGAAAAGCGCTCGTCGCGTTTCAGGTGCGCGGTGATGTCGAAGCGCGACTTCAAAAGGCTCATGGCCGTGTTGTCGAGCAGCGCTCGGAAAAAGCGCGAGCTACGGTAGAGGCGCTGCAACTCCGCTTCGCGGCCGCCGGCAATGATGTGGTCGAGCGCCGAGCCTAGCCCATAGAAACCGGAGATTTGGATTTTGAGCACGCTCCAGGTGGCAACGAAGGGGATGGCGCGCAGGCTCTCGAGCTCGATGGCTTTGGAGGCGCGCCGGCTGGCGGGACGGCTGGCATTGGTCAGATGCTCGAAGAGTGGCAGCGGACTGCGCTCGGCCAGGAATTCGAGGAGCAGCGGATTGTCGCGCAACTTGGAGTAGGCGGTCATCGACAAGGCCGAGAGCTCGTCGATAAGCGCGATGAATTCCGCCGGCGGATCTTGTTCGGTCGTTCGGTTTGGCAGCGTGAGCGCCGGCGAGTTGGGCGAGGCAGTACTCGCTCGCGGGGGATAGGCAGGGCCCTCCCACGGGCCCTCGTCCAGTAAGTTCTCGAGGTTGGCGGTGTAGAGCTGCTCGACGTGGTAGCGGGCCATGTCGTGGCTGCCGAAATTGCTGCTGATGGTTTGGCCCTGAATCGTCAGCTGCGTTTCCCACTGTTCGATGGCGGAGTCGCGCGAGCGGTAGAACCTGTGCGTATTGCCCCCGCCGCGTGCCGGAGGCCCGCCGCGGCCGTCGAAAAAGATGACGCGCACGCCATGACTGCGCCCGAGCTGGCTCAGCCGGCGCTTAGCGCGGCGAATGCTCCAGTTGGCGGTGAGGTAGCCGCCGTCTTTGGTTCCGTCGGAAAACCCCATCATGACGATTTGCCGGTGCGCCCGGCCGGCGAGCAGGTCGCGGTACGCGCGCGATTCGAGCAGGCGGCTCATGATGGCCTCGGAGGCCTCCAGATCCTGAATGGACTCGAACAGCGGCACGATATCCAGGTTGGGCGAGCGCGACGAGAGCCCGGCGAACGCCGCGAGCACGAGCACGACCATCGGATCTTCCGGGCCGCGCGTGTGGCTAATGACCACGCGATGCAGCCCGAGCTCGCCGTTGCTGCGTTGAATGTCGGTGACGAGGCCAAGGACCGCCAGCGTGTCGCGGGCGAGGGGCGAAAGGCCGGCCAAGACCTCCGCCGGAGCAGCCTCGGCCGAGCGAAGCATGCGTTCGAGAAGCTCGAAGGGCAGCTCTTGTGCCGACTCGGCCGTTCCAATCGCGAGGCGATCGGCACTTGACAGGTAAGCAACATCGCCCAGGCTGCCTACCAGCTCGCGCAGGGTCGCGAAGAACACGTCGCTCGCCTGGCGCAGATCCAGCGACGCGAAATGAAAGCCGAACAAGTGCACTTTGACGATGAAGTCGTCGAGTTGGTCGAGAAACAGGCTCTGGTGCTCGCGAATGATGAGGTTGCGCAAGTCGAGCAACTCGGACTGCAGCTCGGCCGCGCTGGCGTACGGCGCAATTCGCGCCAGGCGCTCTTTCACGTCCGTGTCTGCTTCGTCGTCCGCAGCGGCGAGCCAGGTGGTACGCAAACGTGCCACGATGGCTTGCACCCTGGTGTGGACGCCGTCGAAGGTCAGGTGCCGCGCCAGCCGTCGGGCGGCGTGGAGGTGGCGCTCCAGCACGCGCTCCTTGAGCAGGCGTGCTACCTCGCGGGTGACGTCGGCCGTGACGAACGGATTGCCGTCCCGATCGCCGCCCGGCCAAAAGCCGATCTGCAGGTTCGGGTGCTTGGGCAAGCTTTGCGGCAAATGAAGGCGACCGTAAGCGCTGACCAGCATGCGCCCAGCGATGTCCGACAGGGTCTCGTAAAAGACGTCGTCGAGCGCGTGAAGAATGCTTCGCGCTTCATCGACCGGCGTGGGTCGCTCGTTGTTGGAAAAGCGGGTCTTGCCGAGCTGAAGCAACAGGCGCTCGACGTCGGCGGGGTCGTTGCGGTTGAGCGCCGGTCGCAGGTCCTGAATGATTCCCTGGATCGAGTCCGGGTAGAATTGCGTGGGATGCGCGGTCAGCACGATGCGTGTGGCGGTCTGCCCAAGCAGACTTGCCAGGTCGGCTCGGCGATCATCGCGAAAGATGACATCGAGAAGATGGGTCACGCTGCCGGGCGCGTCGAGATCGTGGATCTTGCTGAAGGAAGCGTCTTCCAGCGCATCGAAGAGCACCACCTCGCGCTCGATGAGCTGAAGAAACAGGAAAACCGCATCCGATTGCGACACATCGGTCAGCGCCGGATTCTGGACAAAAAAACCGTCGACGATTTCGCTTGGCGACTTCTTTTGCTGCAGTTCTTTCCGGCAGTGCTCGGCAAAAACCGGCAACAGGCGGCCGACCCGCTGGAGCAGGTCGTAGGGCAGCCCCAGAAACAGCCCCGAATAGAGCCGGAAACGTGTGGCAACATGTTCTTCGAAAGCTTGCTCTGGATCGCGCGACATGGGGGACTACCTCTAGGGATGTTGCAGGAGTGCGTTTGGTTATCACAATCCTGCTCTCATTCCTGCAACCGGTCCCCGCGCGACAGCCCGACGAGCAGCTGGCTTATCTGTTCGAGGCTCGGCGGCTTGGCCATGTGGCGGTCGAAGCCCGCCTGCTGCAGCTCTCGATCGAAGTAGATGAGAACGTTCCGGCAGCTGACGAGCTGAACCTCGGCGAAGGCGCCATCACTCGCGAGAGAGTGGTCGGAAAAGACTACGTTGCGCCGAAGTGATTTGTCGAAGATGGCCGAACCATAACACAACGGTTCGAACACACTGGACAACGCAAAGGGCACTCGGATGGGCTCAAAGGATAGGCTGAAAAAAGGACCTTCGGACGGGCTAAAGGTCGGCGCGTGACGTGTCGATGAGAAGAAGATAGGACTGTCATGACCGTCGCTGCCAAGAAAGCAGCCCGATCGCACATCATCACCATTGGTGGCGGCAAGGGCGGCGTGGGAAAAAGCATCGTTGCACTCAACCTTGCGGCGTCGCTGGCGTACGAGGGCTACCGTGTCGTCATCGCCGACATGGATCTCGGCGCCGCGAATCAGCACCTGCTGCTTGGGGTGCTCAGACCGCCCACCGGGCTGCAGGCCCTGCTGGACATGTCCGTCACCGACGCGAAGGACTGCCTCGTTCGTACCGAGGTGCCGAACCTTCGGCTTCTTCCAGGTACGACCGGAGTTCTGGGCGCGGCCAACATTACGCACGCCGAGAAAGTCTCAATCCTCCGCAAGCTTCGCTCGCTGGAAGCCGACATCGTGGTCGTCGATGTCGGTGCCGGCGTCGGATACAACACACTCGACTTCTTCGACCTTGGCGTGCGCAAGCTGATTGTCACCACGCCCCAGGTGACTGCGCTCCACGATGCCTACGCATTCTTGAAGAGCGCCGTGCTGCGACTCCTTCGCCACACCGTCGACGATGGCGTCGAGGCGGCCCTGCTCGAGCCGGCCACCCTGAGCACGGGAACCGAGAAGGTGGTGCACATCTTGGCCCGACTTCGCGAGACTCGGCCCGAGTTGGCGGAAAAAGTATTTGCTGCCATCGCGCGCTTCGGCGCGTGCATGATTGGCAACCAGGTCGCAAGCGACGCCCAGTCCGGTGTTTTTTCAGCCGTCGCTCACACCATGCAGGACTATCTGGGCGTCACGGTTCCGGTCCTTGGTTGGCTGCGCACGTCGAATGCGGTTCACGAATCCGTCAACCATCGACGGCCGCTCGCCATGCTTCCGAATAGCAAGGAAGCGACCAGTTTTCGCGCGTTGGCTCGGTCGCTGATGGCGACGCTTCCGAACACCGAGCGCGATTTAGGCGTCGTCGAAGAAGTGCTGATCGACGAGCCATCGGCTGCGTAGCTGTGTAGGCTGGGCAGCTGTGTAGGCTGCGTAGCTGTGTAGATCGATACCTCGATCTCACCGAATGAACCGAGCTGGCGACTCGGCGACTCGTGATACGATAAAGGCCTCTACCCATGAGTCCACTGCCGCCGATTACCGACGTTGGATCCTTGGCCAGCGCGTCCGCGGAGATTCTGCGTTCTCTTCGAATCACGCAAGAAAGCGTCGACGCTGCACCGATTGGTATCTTTCGCCTGGATTGCGAAGGCAGGGTCGTCAGCGTGAACGCGGCCGCCTGTCAGTCACTGGGTTATTCCGAAGAGGAATTGAAGACCCTGACCGTGTTCGACTTCGACCCATCCTTCACGCGTGAAGGATGGCGCGAGCACAGAGCGAAAATGAACCGCTTGCCGGCGTACTCGCTCAGCAGCACGCACCGGCGCAAGAACGGCACCACGTTCCCCGTGGAAGTCTCTATTCGCCGTTTCTTCTTCGAAGATGAAGAGTTTGCCGTTTCTTTCGTGAAGGACATCAGTGAGCGCCTTCGCGCCGAGGACGAACGGCGAAAGCTCGAAGAGCGCATGCTCCGGGCGCAAAAGCTGGAGAGTCTCGGCGTACTGGCCGGTGGTATCGCGCACGACTTCAACAATCTCCTGATGGTCATCATCGGCAACCTCGACCTTACGCTCGCCCGCAAACCCGTCGAGGCTAACGAACATCTTATGCTTCAGGATGCGGCCAAGGCGGCGCGGCAGGCCGCCGATTTGTGCCGACAACTGCTCACGTACGCAGGCAAGGGCACGAGCCGAACCGAACCCGTCGACCTCGGCGCGCTTCTCAGGGACCAGGCGCAAATCCTGGAAGTCTCGGCATCCAGATCCATTCGGCTCATGCTGAGCTTGGCCGACAATCTCCCGCGGATCAATGCCGACGTCAGTCAGTTGCGTCAGGTATTCATGAATCTCATCATCAACGCCTCCGATGCCATCGGGCAGGCGCCGGGAGTCATTACTCTTTCGACCAGCACGATGACCTGCGATCGCGAATACCTCGAATCGGCCGACATCAAGGATCGCCTCGAGCCAGGCCTCTACGTCTGTGTCGAAGTCGCGGATACCGGATGCGGTATGGACGAGTCGGTCAGACGACGTATCTTCGATCCCTTCTTCAGCACCAAAACGAGCAGTCGCGGATTGGGCTTGGCCGCCGTTCGCGGCATCCTCAGCAAGCACCGCGGCGGCATTCGCGTGTACAGCGAGCCCGGCAAAGGCACGACGTTCCGCTTGCTGTTTCCGGTGCCCGATGTTCTTCATACCGAGTCGACACCCGGAGTGAGCGCCACGAAATGGCAGGGTAGCGGCGTTGTGCTTTTGGTGGACGATGAGGCTTTGCTGCTCAGCGTGGGCGTGCGGATGTTGCGCCATCTCGGGTTCGAGGCTCTAACGGCGTCAAGCGGGCTGCAGGCGCTCGATGTATTCAAAAAGCACCGCGAGGAGATTCGCATCGTCGTTCTCGATTGGACGATGCCCAAAATGGATGGCGCCGAAACGCTCGCTCAACTGCGACGGCTCGATGCTGCGGTACCTGTCATTATCGTCAGCGGCCACGCTCCGGACGATCTCCAGCGCCGCCTGAGCGGCAGGCGGGTTGCGGCCATCGTGCGCAAACCCTACAACCTCGACGAGATCTTGGCCGCGATGCAGATGGCGTCGGACGAGACTGTCTGAGGCAATGCGATCCTTCGATTTCGCTGGCCCAATAGCCGTCGTGGCGCCGTTTTGCAGCCAGCCGTCCGTCTTTGTGGTATTGGCTTTTCCGAAAACAATCCGCGGTACCCATCCATGGCGAAGACCGAGCTCTATCACGAGATCTTTGGCTCCATTCTCGATCGCACCGAGATGACTCCGTACTTGTTGCGTCCGGCGCTCGGCTACAAGACCGGCCTGCGTCGCGCGACGCGCATGCTCGGAAATCGCGGATTCGATACGCTTCGCCAGGATGACCTACGTCCGAGCGAGAGAGTCCGGGCACTCGCCTACATCGCGCAGGTTCGTCGCTATATTCATGACTGGCTGTTTCCTTTCGTTCGCAAGCAATTGCGAGACTTGGTCGGTCTGCAGTCGGCGCAAGCACCACTTTACCAGGATGCCTTGGCCAGCATCGGCGAGCTGGAAGAGGTCTTGATGGACGACGATTTCCTGGCGCTGGTCGACGAGGATCCGCGCCATCTCTTCATGCTGGCGTCCCTGCGCAAGTACCCGCATCTTTTTCGTGGTCATCCGGGCGGCCCGATAGGCGAGCAGTCCGAGCGGTGGCAGATGATGGCGTGTTCTATCCTGAAGATGGCGCACTTGATCAAGTCGCTCGAGGAAGACAGTCAGGAGATCCACCAGTACGCACAGCTCGGGTTGCATCTGGAGACCGAGCGCCAGAATCTCGGCGATCTGTTTCACTTCGACTTCACGAAGGCTACGGTTTTTCCCAAGGACGATGCCAGTCGCATCGCCTTCGTCAAGCTGTCGACGTTCTTCTACAAGCTTCACGAGTCGCTTCGCTTCGATGCTGCCAAACAGTGCCACGTCTTTCACAGTGGCGACGGCGTGGAGGTCGACATCGTGGACGTGAAGGCGCGCCTCAAGAGCCCCGAGAGCATGCTTTCGAAGTTGGGCAAGGACGTGGAAGGCGAAGTGCACGACATTCGGGACATCCTCGCGATCACGTTCCTGCTAAAGAGTCGGCACGACACATTGACCTTGTTCCATGCGCTGCAAAAGCGTGGCGTCATCCTGCAAGAGAACACGGTCTCACACTCGATTACGCAAACCCTGTTTGCGAATCCCGACGACATGATCGAAGCGGTCCGTCGGCTGATGCACGCTCTCGCCCACAGCGAAGGGCATCGGGCAAGGCCGTCGCGCGCGCAATTGCAGAAGAACGCCCGACACTTCTTCGAGGCTCTGGGTACCAATGAATTGCACAACATCCACTCGTCGGGCCAGCACAGAAAGTTCCAGTGCAAGATCAATTTCTCGTTGCCCATCCATCGCCAGGCGCGCTCGCACCAGATCCTGATTCCCGGCACCAAGGCCTTCGCGCATCGCGATTGGTATCGCTTGGTCACCGAGCAGCACACGCTGCCGGTGGAGCTGCGCATTTCCGATGAACAGAGCTGGAAAGAGTCCGAACAGACTGGCGACGCCCACCACGACGCCTACAAGTTTCGTCAGCTCATCGCACTCATGAATCGGATTTTCCGGCCGACATTCAATTTTCCGTTGGCGGCGCAGCCACGGCTGCGTCGCGACCAGCGGCGATTGTTCCGAGCGGATTAGCCCATTACTCGCGGTAACCCGTTTGATGGCCAATGCACGCTAGGCCTCGTTCTGCACGCGTTCGAGCCAGGCCATGTACGCGGCGTCGGCCAGTTTGGGCAAGCGTGCGAGCGCGCGCTCGAACGACTCGGTTTCGCCGAGGCGCTTGAAGACCGCGGGCGCCAAACGATAGAGCACGGATCCGGCGACCGCTTCATCCAGCCAGTGTAGGACCAGGTCGCGGTAGGGCCCGACGATGGAAGAGCCGTACTTGATGGCAGCGACCGTTCCACTGATGGCGATGAGTCGTGCCGATTCGGGCGCACTCGGCCACCCATCGACGAGATTGAAGTAGGTTTCGAAAAGGCCGCGCTCGTTCCACAGCGAACGTGGCGGCAGGACGTCATTGGCGGCGAGCACTTGGTAGAGCAGTTGTTCGAGCGCGAGGGCATAGGACGCGAGTATTTCCGAGCTCGGCGCTTGGTAGAAAGCGGGCGGTCGCATGCGCGCCAGCAAACCGCGCTTCTCGAGATTGGCCGCCAAGGCCTTCTCGGTCGCGGCGACCAGTGCGCCGACATCGTCGAGCGGCGAGGCGACGTTCACGGTTTCGGTCGCGTGACCGTTGCCGACTTCCCAGATGCAAAGCTGGACGCCTTCCGCAACGAGGCTGCCGGCGACGACCACCCGCCGTCCAGCGCTCGCCGGAAGCTGCGACTCGAGGACCGAGCGTCCTAGCATTTGCCCGATGACCGCAGGACCATGCGCCTTCGAAATCAACATGAGCGCGCGGCTTTGCATCCGATAGCCGAGACCGAAGGTCTCCGCTAGGTACAGCGGAAGACTACGCGTGAGGCGCCCAAGCGCCTCGGACATGCGTACCTGGGGTGTGTCGTCCTTGAGCATTTCGTTGGCAAAGGTGACCAGGGAGATGGTCGGCTCGTCGGTGGCGTTCGCGCGAAAAAGCCAATCTGGCTCGCAAAGCCCACGCGTCCAAAGCGGGCGCTCGATCGCATAGATGCCGATGGCCGGCGACGCATCCGTGATCGGTGGCAACGATGCCGCGACGATTTCTGCTTCCAGTTTGGCCAGCGCTTCGGCGAACGGCGGCCAGTTCATGGCTTGCAGCCGTCGTACCAAGGCGCGCGCCTCGTCGGTGCAGCCGAGCTGCGTGTAGGCGCGCGCGATGTTCATTCCGGCACGCGGGCCGTGCACCTCGGGCGTGTAGTGCGGAGCAGCCAAGCGAATCAGATCGTCGAGCGCTCCGGCGTTGCCCAGATCGCCGGTGATCATCAGCAGAACGTCGGCACGATCCGCCGCGCGGGCTAGAGCTTCCTCGTACAGCACCAGAGCTGCTGGCCGGTCGCCTTGCTTGAGTTTTTCTCGGGCGAGCCACAAGTGCGGCCGCCACGCTTTCGGCAGGTTGGCGATCTCTTCCAGGGCGGCGACGAAACCCGCGTCCCCGCGCTCTTCCTTGGCCAGCGTCGCCCACCACAGGAGACTGTCCTGGTTGGGATCCAGAGCGAGCGATCGACGTAAGGTGGTCTTCGACTTGGCCTTGTCGCCGCGCCGTTCGTAGAGCTTGGCCAAATTGGTCAGCGCCGATCCCGAAGGTCCGTGCTTGTGAATAGACCGCTCGATGGTTTCCTCGGCCAAGTCGAGTGCGCCGCATTCCGTGCGGACGATGGCGGCCAGGATGAGGGCGTTTTCGCTCTCGTGGTCGAGAACGAGCAGTCGTTCCGTGGCTTGCTTGACCTGCTCCGCGAAATCGTCGTGCAGCGCCTGCACGATTTGCTCGGCCAATCCCTTCGGATCATCCCAGGCTTTCCGCAGTCCCGGCGACAGCACGCTCTCGACCCAGGTTGCACGCCGGATGTGCAGCTCGCGGCCGCGTTCATCGTAGACCGTGATCAGCTCGTCCGGTCGTTTGACCGGCGCTGCGGCGGCGTCGTTCTGTTCGAATCTATTCCCACGTTCCATCGGCTGGCTATCCTAGCAAGGGCTTCCTCTCCGGCGGCGGGCATTGTCCCACGCTTTGCATGCGCCGCAACTACTGCGCCGTGACGCCGGTCGGAACGTAATCGGCTTTGCATGCATGGCAGGCATGCGATCGCCAAAGGCACCTTGCTCGGCGCGATGATAATGTGTGCACGAAATGAGCGAACGACTGGACGTGGCCGTCATTGGTGGGGGCGTGGTCGGCCTTGCGATCGCGCGTAGGCAGGCCTTGGCCGGACGCCAGGTGGTGCTGTTCGAAGTCGAGCGGGCAACCGGACAACACACCAGCTCGCGAAACTCCGAGGTGCTCCACGGTGGCATGTACTACCCGACGGCATCCTACAAAGCACGATTCTGCGCTGCCGGTCGTCGTGCATTGCAAGCGTACTGTACGGCCGCCAAAGTGGAATGGCGGCGCATCGGCAAGCTGATCGTCGCCGTGGACGACAGCGAGGTGCCCGAGCTCGAACGCATCAAGGCCCAGGGCGAGACGAACGGCGTCGAGGAGCTCACCTTCCTGGCGCGCGAGCAGGTACGCGCGATCGAGCCGGCGCTCGCTTGTGTGCACGCGCTGCTGTCGCCTGGAACGAGCCTGGTCGACAGTCATGGGCTGATGCAGGCGTTGGCGGCGGACGCCCGATCTGCGGGCGCCGATATCGTTCTCGGCAGTCCCATGATGGGTGGCGAGGTGACCGAGACGGGCGTCGAGCTCGTCATCGGCGGAAGCGAGCCAGACCGCTTCAAATTTCGCCAGGTGATCAACGCGGCAGGCTTTTCGGCGCCGGCCGTGGCTGCAAGTATTCGCGGTTTGGCTCCGGCCTTCGTGCCGCGCGCGTACTTCGCCAAGGGGCACTACTTTACGGTGTCAGGGCGCTCTCCGTTCAGCCACCTCATCTATCCCTTGCCCGGTCCCGACGGTCTTGGCATTCACGTGGCCTTGGATCTGGCGGGCAACCTGCGCTTCGGCCCGGACGCCACGTGGGTGGAAAAACCCGACTACCGTTTCGACGAATCGCGTGCGCCGTTCTTCTATCGTTCGATCCGCCACTACTATCCTGCGCTTGCCGACGGAGCCCTGGCGCCCGGGTTCGTCGGTGTTCGTCCCAAGCTGACGCCGGCGGGAGACGGCTTCCGCGATTTTCAATTCCAAGGTCCCGAAGTGCACGGCGTGCCCGGCTTGCTCAACCTGTTCGGCATCGACTCGCCCGGGCTCACCTCGTGTCTCGCCATCGCCGACGAAGTGGCGGCACGTCTGCTGTAGGGGCTGTCATTGCCTCTCGGGTAGCGGCTCAGCGGCCACCCGCGGACTCTGTTATTATCGGGCGAGGAGGAGTGCGCCATGAGGGACTATCCCGGCTTTGCAACGAGCGGCTTCGGCGGGGTTGCGTGGGTCGCTTTGACGGCGATGCTTTGCGCTTGTGGGAGCGGAAGCTCGGGTGGAAGTTCGACGGGTACCGTCGTGCCCGTGCAACCTGGCGATCCGGGCAATCCCAACGGCAAGTGTCCCATTCCTGCCGAAGCGATGTTGGAGGATACATCTAGTTCCACCACCGTCGTGGGCAATGGAACGGCTGCCAGTTGCACCGCCGACGCTTTCGTGGCTGCCGTCGCTGCCGGCGGTATCATCTCGTTCAATTGTGGCTCGGACGTCGCGACGATTACGCTCACCAAACCCGCCAAAGTGTTCAATGACAAAGGCCCCAAGATCGTCATCGACGGGGGCGGCAAAGTCATCCTGAGCGGCGGCGGCACCACGCGCATCCTCTATATGAACACTTGCGACGAGAAACAGGTGTGGACCAGCGCCCACTGCGACAATCAATCGGACCCGCAGCTCACGGTGCAGAATCTCACGTTTGCCAATGGCAATTCGAAAAGCGATACCCAATACGCCGGCGGAGGTGCCATCTACGCCAGCGGCGGACGCCTGAAAGTCATCAATTCGCGCTTCCTCAACAACGTCTGTGCAGACACCGGACCCGACGTCGGCGGCGGCGCCATCCGCGCCTTTGAGCAGTACAACAATTTGCCGGTCTATGTCGTGAACAGTACTTTCGGCGGCACCGACGGCGCGGGCAATTCTGGCTCTAACGGCGGTGCCCTGAGCAGCATTGGCGTTTCGTGGACAGTTCTCAACAGCATGTTCAGTTACAACCTGGCCGTGGGGAACGGTGGCAATCCCGCGCAGTCCGGGACTCCCGGCGGCGGTAGTGGTGGCGCCATCTACAACGATGGCGACAAGATGACGCTTAGCCTGTGCGGTACGCGCATCGAGTACAACCAGGTCAAGGCGTACGGCAGCGCCATCTTCTTTGTGACCAACGACCACACCGGTAATATTACTATCGATAGCTCGACCATCACGAGCAACCTCGGTGGCTCGTGGTATCCAACGTATCCGCAAATTTCGTGTTTCGACGACACGCCGATAACCGTGACGAGCTCGACGATCCAGTAGTTACCCGCTCGTAACTGTGCCGGCGCACTGAATCTGTGCTTCCGACTCGACATCCAAAGGCAGTCGAAGTTTCGGCTGTCTTTTATGTGGATCGTCAAGCTTGCGTTACGCCGCCCTTACACCATCGCCGTGATGGCGATCTTGCTCGTCGTGATGGGAGTTCTGTCTGCGTCGCGCATGGTGGTGGACATTTTGCCCGCCATCGACATACCGGTCGTGGCCGTGGTATGGAACTATCCGGGCCTTTCCGCAGAAGACATGGAGCGCCGGGTGGTCATCATTTCCGAACGTGCCTACTCCAGCACCGTCGATGGCATCGCGCGCATTGAATCGCAGTCCATCCCCGGCATTGGCCTGCTCGAGATCTATTTTCAGCCCGACGCCGACATTGGCGGCGCTATCGCGCAGATCAGCTCGGTGTCGAGCACCATCCTGCGCATCACGCCGCCGGGAATGCAGGCTCCCAACGTCATCCGCTTCAACGCCTCCAACTTGCCGGTCGCGCAGCTGACTATGTCGAGCACCTCGCTGCCCGAGCAGCAGATCTTCGACTATGGCCTCAACTTCATCCGGGTTCGCCTGTTCACGATTCCCGGTCTCTCGACGCCGGCGCCGTTTGGCGGCAAGTCGCGCCAGATCAACGTGGACATCGATCCGCAGCGACTGGCGGCGCGCGGGCTATCGCCCGCCGACGTCGTGAACGCGCTGCAAGCGTCGAACGTCATCCTTCCGGCGGGAACTGCCCGCATCGGCAGCCGCGAATACAACGTGCTCACCAACGGCAGTCCGCAGGCGGTGAACGAGTTCAACGATCTGCCGGTGAAGGTCCAGGACAATACGCCCATTTTGCTCGGCGATATTGCTCATGTCAGCGACGGCTTCGCCGATCAGACGAACGTCGTGCGCGTTGACGGTCGCCGCGCGGCCTATCTGGCTATTCTGCGCCACGCACAGTCTTCCACGTTGGCAGTCGTCGATGCGGTCAAGGAGGCGTTGCCCAGCATTTCCGCCGTGGCGCCTGAAGGCTTGGAGCTGAAGATCAACTTCGACCAATCGGTGTTCGTGCGCGGCGCGATCTGGAGCGTGCTGCGCGAGGCGCTGATTTCCTCGCTCTTGGTGTCGCTGATGATCGGCGCGTTTCTCGGCAGCTGGCGCAGCATGGTGGTGGTGTGCACCTCCATTCCGCTCGCCATCTTTTCGGCGATCATCGGGCTCAAGCTCTCCGGTCACACCATCAACATCATGACTTTGGGCGGATTGGCGCTGGCTATCGGCATGCTGGTGGACGACGCCACCGTCGAGGTGGAGAACATTCACCGCAATCGCTCGTTGGGGAAGCCGCTGACCGTGGCCATCCTCGACGGTGCCTCCCAAATCGCGGTGCCTGCCATCGTGGCCACGTTGGCCATTTGCATCGTCTTTTTCCCTGTCGTGCTCTTGGTCGGGCCCGCGCGCTTTCTGTTCACGCCGCTTGCCTTGGCCGTGGTCATGGCGATGCTGTCGTCCTATTTGCTCTCGCGAACGCTCGTGCCAACTCTGTCGCGGTTGCTGATGGAGCACGAGCATCACGCAGGCACGGGGGAGGCGCATCCGCAAAGCGCCTGGAAGCGCCTCGCGGCGCGCATGAACCAAGCGCGCGACCGCGGATTCCAGCACTTCCAAGACTTCTACGCGTCGATCTTGCAACTCGTGCTTGCCCATCGGCGCTTCACGATGACCGCGGGCGCGCTTTTCCTCGGCACCAGCGTCGCGCTGGTCTTCATCGTCGGTCTGGATTTCTTTCCGTCGGTGGACACCGGCCTCATGAAGCTGCACTTTCGCGCGCCGGTCGGCACGCGCATCGAGGAAACGGAAAAGATGGTGGCGGCGCTCGAACAGCGCATCCGCAGCATCGTGCCCGAGCGCGAGCTGGACGCGCTGAACGCGATGATTGGCATTCCGGTGTCGTACAACCTGGCCTTCGTGCAGACCGACAACATCGGCTCGATGGACGCCGAAATTCGCGTTTCGCTCAAACCCGAGCATCGGCCCACGCTCGAGTACATGCGGAAGATCCGCGATGCCGTCGCACGCGAGATGCCGGGAGCCATCGCCTATTTTCAACCCGCGGACATCGTCAGCCAGGTGATCAACTTTGGCGTGTCTTCGCCCATCGACGTACAAGTCGAGGCCGCCGACTTTCGCCAGTCGCTGCCCATCGCGCGCCAACTGCAAGATGCGATGGTGCGCATCGCCGGCACCTCCGACGTGCACCTGACCCAGGTGCTCGACTATCCCGGTCTTGCCGTGAATGTCGACCGCCAGCGCGCCGCCTACGTGGGTCTCACCGAGCGCGACGTGGCCAGCAGTCTTCTCACGTCGCTATCGTCGAGCGGTCTGCTGTCGCCGTCGTATTTCCTCAATCCCACCAATAACGTGAACTACCAGGTGGTCGTGAAGACACCGCTGCCCAAGGTCTCCACGGTGCAAGATCTCATGGGCACGCCCATGACCGCCGCCGGCTCGGGCGCGGTCTTGGTGCCGACGGACACGGCCCTCCCCTCCGCCGAAACCGAGGCTCCCTCGGTGGTGCTGGCCGGCGTCGCGGATATCAAACCTACGACGTCGCCCAATCAGATCTCGCACTTTACCGTGCAGCGAGTGCTCGACGTCGCTGCCAATGCGGAGGGCCGCGACTTGGGCTCGATCGTGCGCGACATTCAGCACGCCATCGACGGCCTCGGCAAGCTCCCGGCGGGCGTGCGGATCAAGATCCGCGGACAGAACGAAGTGATGATGGAGTCGTTCCGCAGCCTCGGCCTCGGACTCATTCTCGCCACGCTTCTCGTCTACTTTCTGATGGTCGTTCTGTTTCAGTCGTGGCTCGACCCGCTGATTATCATGGTGGCGATCCCGGGCGCGTTCAGCGGCATTCTGTGGATGCTGGCGCTGACCAAGACCACCCTGAACGTCGAATCGTTCATGGGTACCATCATGGCAGTCGGCATCGCGGTGTCGAATTCGATTCTGCTCGTGTCCTTCGCCAACGACCATCGGCTCGAGGCGAACGCGACGCCGGTCATGGCGGCGCTGGAAGCGGGCAAGACGCGGCTGCGTCCGGTCATGATGACGGCGCTGGCGATGATCATCGGCATGATTCCCATGGCGCTTGGGCTCGGCGAAGCGGGCGAACAGAATGCGCCGCTCGGCCGGGCGGTGATCGGTGGCCTGACCATGGCGACCTTCATCACGCTGCTGCTGGTTCCCACGGTGTACGCGAGCCTGCGCACCAAGATGCCGATGCGCCATCTGCTCGACGACAAATTCAAAGCGGAGGCGCGTGGCGAAACATGGACGCCGCCCGCGCCGGTCGCCGCCGACCAAGGAGGATCCTGATGAGCGCGCGCGAAGCACGCAGACTCTATATTGTCGTTATTGTGTGGCTGCTTGCCGGCATCGCGGGCGTCGGCGTGCTTGCCTCGCGACGTTCTGCCGCCAGTCGCGCCGAGGTGTCCGCGCGGGTAAGCGCCCACAAGGGCGGGCCCCGCGTGCTTGTCGCAAAGGCGTCCACATCGCCGAGTGAGCGGACGCTCCATCTGCAAGGCGAGGCGCGACCGTTTGCCAGCGTGACGTTGTACGCAAAGATCGCCGGTTACCTGCACGAGGTGCGCGTCGACAAAGGGGACGAGGTGCACGCTGACCAGGTACTTGCCACGATCGTTTCGCCCGAGCTCGATCAGCAGGTGCTGGCGGCCAAAGCCGACGCCGCGAACAAGCGCCGCCAAGCCAAGCGTATGCAAGCTTTGGCTGCACCGGGCGTGGTGTCTACGCAGGATGTGGAAACCAGCACGAGCGGCGCCGACGTCGCCGAGGCGCAGGCCGAATCGTTGCGCAAGCAAGACGCCTACCGAACCCTGCGCGCGCCGTTTGCGGGCATCGTGACCGCGCGCTTTGCCGATCCGGGCGCGCTCATCCAAAGCGCGGCCGGCGCCCAGGCGGGGGCGCTTCCTGTCGTCACGGTTGCGGACAACAAGCGGCTGCGCATCTACGTCTATCTCGACCAGACCACCGCACCCTTCGTGAAGGTAGGCGATGTGGCCGAGATTCGCATCCCCGAGCGGCCAGCCTGGTTGCGCACGGCCCAGGTGGCGCGCCTCTCCGGCGAGCTGACCCCGCACACGCGTACCATGCTGACGGAAGTGGACATGGACAATGCCGACGGTGCGATTTTGCCCGGCAGCTTCGTCGAGGTGGAGATTCGGATTCGGGTGCCGAGTCTGGTCGAGCTGCCGGCCGAGGCTCTGGTGGTACGCGGAAGCAAGCGCTTCGCCGCCATCGTCGACGGTGACAGTCACTTGCGGCTTCGCCCCGTTCGCCTGGCGGACGACGACGGCCAAACCGCACGCGTGCTCGATGGCGTGAAGGCCGGCGAGACCGTGGCTCTCAACGTCGGCGAGACGGTGGACGACGGAGCCTTGGTCGAACCTGTCTCGCGGTAAGAGTCATCCTCAGTGCGCGGTTCACTTCTCCGTTTCGTTGAACGACACCAGGCCATGCAGCAGGTCGGCGCGGTCGAGCACGCCGACGAGCCGCTTTTCGGAATCGACCACCGCGACGATCTTGTGCTTGCCGCCCAGCATGGCGGCGATGGCCTCGCGCAGAGGCGCATTCTCGGCAACCACGGCCGTCTCGACCATGAGATCGGCGCCGGTTCGAGCCTTGGCGTGCTGCTCTGCCTGCAATTCTTCGGGCCTCGGATGCACGAACGGAAGTCGATGGACCAGCGAGCGCAAGGCACTCGGCCGAAGGGTCGGGGTCACTCGGTCGAGGACTTCGGCGTCGGTGATCTTGCCCAAAACATGCCGCTCGCCATCCACGACCAAACAGCGATTGAGTCGTGTCGCGGTCACCGCCTGCAATATCTCGGGCAAGGGGGAGCTCGGAAACACCGTCGGGACGTCGGTACGCATGGCGCGTGCAACGGGAGCGTCCGCGGCCAGGCCGATCGCACGCGGCTCGCTCTCGGGTTGCTCGAAGGTCCGGGCTGCCGTGCGGAGGATATCGAGCCTGCTCACCATCCCGACCAGCGCGCCGTGCTCGTCCACGACCGGCAAGCGCTTGAGGCGACGATGCGACATGACCTTGGCGACTTGGGGAAGCGGAGCGGACGCCTGCACGGTCGTCGGCCCTGGCGTCATGACGTCGGCCGCGCTTTTCGCTCCGTGGGCCAGGCGATCGAGCTCGGCATGCAGCTCCGGCGTGTCGAGCGCGCGCAACAGCTCCACACGCATGGTGAGTCCACCGCGTTTGAGCAGATCCGAGTTGGTGATCATGCCGACGGGCGCGCTCGATTCCACGACGGGGATGGCACGATAGCTCTTGCCCAGCATCAGCTTGACCACCTCGCGGATGGATGCATTCGTGGAGACGGAAACGATCTCGCGCGACATGACGTCCGAGGCGCGAAGTGCGGGCGAAACGTCGCGCACCGGATAGGCGCAATAGAGCACGACTTCGGTGTCCTCGACGGTGATGAGGCCCCGCTTGACCATTTCCTTGATGCGCGGAAGCAGGCGTTCGACCTGCTCGGCCCGCTCGATCCATTCGATCACGATGGGCAAGCGCTCTGCGAGGTCGACCCAGCGCAAGGTGTGGATCTTTCCGGCAGAGCCGAATCCCTCGATAGCGCGCAACACGGTGGCACCGGCTGCGCCTTCCTTGCGCAGAAATGCGACCAGGGCGGCATCGAGCGGCTGATGCTGATGGAGATCGCCCTCGCTGACATAGATGCGGACTCGTTTTGCCTTTCCCGCAAGCCCTGGGCTTTCCATGACGACCTCCCTGGGCCGTACTCTGGCACGTTTGACGGACTCTGGCCCGCCGCAGTTCAGGCACGTAACGGCAGCTTCACCTCGAAGCGGCTGCCTTTGGGTTGCCGTGGGAAATAGCTCACGTCTCCGTTGTGGTAGCGGGCAATTTGGCGGACCAGCGCGAGTCCCAGGCCGAGACCGGTATCGCCGGGCGGCCGCGGGCCCGGAGCGCGATAGAACGGCGCGAAGATGCGCTCGCGTTCGCTTTCGGAGACGCCGGGGCCTTCATCTTCCACCGCGATCGTCACGTGCTCGCCGTTTGCCCGAACCTCGGCAGAAATGGCGCCACCCTGGCCGTGCAGTTTGGCGTTGGCCAGGAGATTTCGCACCATGCGCTTGAGCATCGTGGCCTCGCCGGCGATGCGAATGGCGTCGCCGGTAACTTGCGCTTGGACTCCGTCGGCTTCGCTGCGCACGAGCGCGAGCAGATCCACGTCGGTGAAGGGCCGCCGCGGGACTCCGGCCTGCGTGCGCGCAGCCATCAGCAACTCTTCCACCAGAGCATCCAGCTCGGCGATGTCCTCGGCCGAGCGGCGTGAAAGCTCGGCGCGCTTGCCGGCGTCGCCTTCCTCGGCAAGCATCTCGACGGCCATGCGCACGCGTGCGAGAGGCGAACGCAGCTCGTGCGAGGCAGTGGCGAGCATTTGGCGTTCCTGCGTGAGCAGCGACTCAATCGCCGCCGCGGTTTGATTGAATCGCTGGGCAAGCACGGCGATCTCGTCGTTGCCCGACACCGGAACCCGATGGGCCAGATCGCCCTCACCCCAGCGGCGCGCGCCTTCTGCCAACTGCTCCAGGCGACGGGTGATGCCTCGGCTGAGCGGGTAGAGCGCAATCGCCATGATGAGCGCCAGCGCGGCCAGCATGGGCAAAAAGAAGCGACCGCGTGGCCCGAAATGGCCACGTTCGCGCAAGCCCAGCAGGCGGCCGTCGTCGAGATCGATCAGCCACAAAGGACCGCGCCTATCGTGGTGCCAGCCCGCCGAAGGATGAGGTGGCAGAGCCAGCGGTCCGGTGGCTTCTTGGAAAATTGCTCGCCCTTGGCGATCCCAAACGGCGATGTCCATCTGCAGCTCGCGGGCCGCTTGGCGCAGGTGGTGCGCGACCTCGCCGTCGCAGGTTCCCGGCGACGGACACACGAGCGAGCGCGCAAGCGGCGTGAGGAAGCGTGCGACGGTTCCGCCGGGCTCGTGAAAGGCGCGCGCCAGTACGGCGGTCACCAGCAGCGAGACCACCGTGATGGCGAGGAACGCGACGTAGAGGCGCATGTACAGGCGATGCTTCATGCGGGCTCCTGCTCGTCAGCCGGCGGCGTGAAGACGTAGCCGCTTCCGCGAACCGTCTGCACGAAACGCGGATGCTTGACGTCGTCCTCGATCAGTTGGCGGATGCGCGAGATGTGCACGTCGATACTGCGGTCGACGGCGTCCCATTCTTCGCCCTTGAGGCCTTCGAGGATCTGTTCGCGCGTCTGCACACGCCCTGCGCGCTCGGCGAGGAGCAACAGCAGATTGAATTGGCGGGCCGTCAATTCGCGCCGCTGGCCGCGCACGCGCACCTCGCGGGCACCGCGATCGATCTCGAGCGGGCCAAAGCGAAGCACGTCGGCGGGACCGTCGCTTGCGGGACGGGCTCGGCGTAAGACCGCGGCCAGGCGGGCAAGAAGCTCGCGCGGGTTGAAGGGCTTGGGCAAATAGTCGTCGGCGCCCAGCTCCAGCCCGATGATGCGGTCCATATCGTCGCCGCGTGCGGTGAGCATCAAGATGGGAACCTGGCTGCGCGCGCGCAGACGGCGACAGACCTCGAGGCCGTCGATGCCAGGTAACATGACGTCCAGGATGACGGCATCGTAATCGCCGCGCGACTGCGTGAGCAAACCCGATTCGCCGTCGCCCCGCACCTCGACATGGTAGCCGCGCGAGCGCAGGTACTCGCCGAGCATGTCGACGAGGCGGGCATCGTCATCGATGAGAAGTACGCGCGCTGCCATGGCAAAAAAGGGCCGGACCGGCTGGGAGGACATTAGCCGGTCCGGCGTCGTGGTGCGAATTAGCGTGGCCATTGGGATAAGGACCCCTGGGCGGGGCTTGCCAGTTGGCTAGAAGTGATGATGGCGTCCGTGATGCTCCTCGATGAACTTGGCCAGCGTGCTCCGTTGGGCTGGCGTCAGGACCTCGGCCGCGTCCGCGAGCGCCTTGCTCACCACTTGCGAGCCCTGCTCGATGAGGGCCGTCGCTTGCGTCCGCAGCTTCTCGATGGCCGTGCGGTCGATGGTGGTCGCGGTCAGTGCTTTGACCATGTCCTCGTGCAATTGCTGATGGGACTGGTGAATGGGTTGCAGCTCGGTGAAGGTGCGCTCGAAAATGGCTTTGATCGCGGTGCGCTGCGAGTCCGTCGCCTTGACGTTGTCGAGCATGCGGTCCAGGCGCTTTTCCATAAAGGCCTTGTGTTGCTCGGGCGAGCCGCCGAACATGCCCATCCCTGCGTCCTGTGCATGGGCGCGCAGGCCGCACAAGGCAGCGCCAAGCACCACGGGGATGCCGAGCAGCAGGAACCAGAGGTGTCGTTTCTTGGTGTGAGTTGCAGTCGATGTCATGGAGGGTCTCCTTTGCGACGGGGTTTTGTGTGATCCGTCTGCATTCCAAGATGCAATCCGCTTGCTGCGCCCGTATTGCCCGCAAGTAAAGTTACGTAAAGTCCGCAGAGCGGTGCGTAGACGCAATCTGACAGGTCGCTCGCATGCTGTTATTCTGGAACCGTGGTGTGCCAGTACTGCGGCGGAGCGCGCGCGTCGGAGAACGACGCTTGCTCGGCGTTGGGCGGTGATCGATGCCGACGGTAGCCGCGCTTGCTCCGGGGCAAGTGCTCGACGGCAAATACCGCGTCCTGCGCGAAATCGGTAGTGGCGCCATGGGCATCGTCTACGAGGCGGTGCACGTGGCGCTGGGTCGTCGGGTCGCCATCAAGACCCTTCGAGCCAACACGTCGGAGGATCCTGATTTGGTGTCGCGCTTCGAACGCGAGGCGCGCGCCGCGAGCGCCATCGGCCATCCACACATCGTCGACGTGTTCGATCTGGGCCGCACGGCGGACGGTGCCTTGTTCATGGTCATGGAGATCCTGGCCGGTCGCACGCTGGCTGACTGGCTGAGAGAAAGTCCCCGCCTGCCCGTGGCCACTGCTGTCGATCTGATGGCGCAGATTTTGAGCGGGCTTGCCGCCGCCCACCGCGAGGGCATCGTTCATCGCGATCTGAAGCCAGAAAACATCTTCATCATTCACCGGGACGACCGTCCGCATTTTGTGAAGATCGTCGACTTCGGGATTTCGAAGATTCTCGTGCGCTCCCAGCCGGGACAGCGCTCGCGTATGGCAGGTACGGCGGTGGGCACGGTCCTGGGGACACCCCTTTACATGTCGCCCGAGCAGATTCTCGGGCAAGTGGCGCGCATCGATCACCGGTCTGACATCTATTCGGCCGGCGTGGTCCTCTACGAGATGCTGTGCGGACGCACGCCCTTCGAGGGCGAAAGCGAGGGAAAGATATTTGCCAGCATTCTCGATGGCTGGTTTCCCTTGCCGCACGATCTACGCCCCGAGCTTCCGTTTGCGGTCGGGGCCGCGATCTTGCGCGCCCTCGATCGCGACATGGACAAACGGTTCGCCAGCGCCGCCGACATGCGCGACGCGCTTACCGGCAGAAGCGGCGAGCTTACGCCGGCCCCCGAGCTCGTCGACGTGCAGGCTCTTACGCAGGCCTCCGAGAATCCACTGCGGATGAGCGCGGTCCGGCTCGCTCCGCTAGGCGGTGAGAGCTCGTCGACGATGGCCTCCGGGGCGCAGACAACCAGGCGAGCTGCTAGCGATCCCTTTACGCCACCGCCGCAAAAAGAAGTTCCCGTGTTGGCGCGCGAGCTGGACCATCCGTTGGCGGAGCCGGCGGCGATCGATGCGGCCCCGCTGGAATTGGAGCGACCGGTGCATACGTCTCGCGTGCATTCGCCGGCTCTGCGGCCCGCGCCGGAACGCGAGGCGTCGTCGCGTTCCAAGCGCTGGATCGGTGTGGCCTTGGCCGTCGTGGCCCTCGTGGTGGTCGGTCGTATCGCCATCGTGTACCTTCGTTCGTCAGAGCAATCGAGCGCTGCGGCCGCGGCACAGCCCCACCACTACAGGCTCACGCTTGCGCTCGATCCATCCGACGCGAACGTCCAGATTGATCAGTTACCGGTCCCCAAAGAGGACCTGCTCGTCGAAGACGGCCGCTCGCATGTGCTCTTCGCCGAAGCGCCCGGCCACATTACCCGCAAGCTCTCATTCAATGCCACGACCGATCTGACGTTGACGGTTCGCCTGGGGCGGAAGTTGCCGCTTCCACTGTTCGCCGATCCCGAACCCTTGCCGCTGGAATTGGCGGCGCGCTATCCCGCGAGTCCGGCCTCTCGCGACGAAATTGGGCGGGCTTTCGCCAAGCTCAACCGCTACGGGAAGTGCCTGACGTTGCTTGGCTATGGGGAAGGCGCCAAGGCGAAAGCAACCGTACCGAGCGCCAGCGATATCAGCGGCTGCGTTCAATTGCTCGACGGAGCCAGCAGCCTGTTGCCTGAAATGTTTCAGCTAGCTGCGGCTGGACGAGCCTACTTGCAGGGCGTGCGGGGGAATGAAGACGGCCGACCTGCACAGAAATTGCTGGCGTCGTTTCGCGCGTATTTTCTGGCCGTCGAGACCGACTGGCAGTTGGAAGAGCTGGGACGGCAAGAACGGGACGAGGGCCGGAGCGCCGCCTGGCACCTGCGGAACCTGGCCTTGCAGGTGCAGTTGTGGTGGCGTAGGAGCCGGGCCCACGGAGGCCAGCGCGTAGCCGATCGTACCGGCCTGAAAGAGGCGTACGAAGAATTGCATGAGCTCGCCGAGCATTCCCCGCAGCAGATGGTCAACATCGCTGGCGCGGAGGCATTCATGAAAGCCGCGGCCGACGTGTTGGCGGTAGCGAACGAGCCGCGCGCGAAGGCGGAGGCCAGCTTTCGCGCGTGCCGGGACTTGCTAGCTGTATTCAACGCCACCGTTGTGGAGTAACCTGCTCGTCTTGCTTTGACCTGCTCGCCGTGGCCCGGTGCAAACTTATTGCCGAATTCGCATTTGACGGATCAAAGCAATACAGTACTCTTTTGCGAAAATGACGCTATCTAGGACCGCCGCAGTCGTATTTATGACTCTCGTTGCTTCGGGAACAGCCGTGGCGCAGGTGCCACAACCGAGCGAAAGTAAACCGGAATTGCCCGCCGAAGCACCGCCGACGGCCGCGGAAGGTTCGTTGCAGACAAGCACCGCGCCGACCGAGACTAGCCACCTGGATGCGCAAGCTCCCAAGCTGGATTTCAACTTCTTCGACGAGCCGGCCAAGCCGGGCCTGCTTACCCCGTCGGGCGGTGCCACGGATAGCGGTACCGCTGCGCTCGCTCACACCCGGCGCCATCGTCTCGAGGTGCATCAGGTTTTGGGGCTGACGACGTGGGGACTCATGCTCGCTTCCTGCGTGGTCGGGCAGCTCAATTACAACAATCTCTACGGAGGCGGCTCGGGCAGCGGCGCGTACCTCATGCCCCACCGGATCCTCACCTATTCGTCGGCGATCCTGTTCGGGGTCACGGCCGGCTACGCCCTGTTCGCGCCCAAGCCCTACGCCAAGCCGCTCAAATTCGACACCGGGCTCATCCACCGCATCGCTGCTATCGGGGCCTCGGCCGGAATGGTCGCGCAGATGGTGCTCGGCTTCATGACTGCGCGCACGGCCGACGCAGGCAATGGCGACAATCTACAGAAGAATGCGCAGCTCCACGGCATCATAGGGTGGACGACCCTCGGTTTCATGACGGTCGCGGGCTCCGTCTGGGTCTTTTGAGAGCGTAAAGGAACGCGCGATGTCTATGCACCTCACCTCCTCGAAGCTCAATCGCCGCAAGGCTCTGCGTCTCGGCGTACTCGTGTGCGCGATGGTCGGGGCATTTGCCTGCTCGTTTGGCAAACCCGACATCGCGACCGTGCCCGACCATCCCAGCTACGCGACCGATGTGGAGCCGCTGCTCGCCGATCACTGTCTTCTGTGCCACGGATATCCCGCCAAGCGCGGCGCTCCAGGCAACTTCCGCCTCGATGTCTACGACGACAATGTCGTGCCTGGTGCCCATTCGGAGGCAAGCCGTTTCGTGCGTTCGGTGGTGGACGACAAGATGCCTCCCGCTGCAGCCTGGGGTGACGGCGTCGGCTCGAATGGCAAGAAGCTGTTGCAGAACTGGCTCGCCGACGGCGCTCCTCCGTAAAGCGAAGCGGTCGCCCGATAGGTTCAACCGCTCGAACCTCGGAAATTGGACGCGGAAGTCGCGGAAGAACTCGCGGCTCCGTGCTCCGCTACGGCTCCCTGCTCGAGAATGCTTCAAATCCGTCTTCGTCGCCATCCGTGCCAAGGCTGACTTGGACGCCCTTGGTAGCCGCTGCCTTTCGTCCTGACGTCGCGCCAACCAGCGACGCGTGCGATGGCGAGGTCGCGCCTGCCGGTCGGGCCTTCTTTTTTGCCACCATCGATCCGGAACCAGCAGAGCCTTGGACCTTGAAGAACTCGATTGCGGACTGAAGTTGTGCCGCCTGACTCGCCAGCTCTTCCGAGGTCGAGCTCGACTCTTCGGCGGTGGCGGCATTTTGCTGAATGACCTGGTCCAGCTGCTGAATCGCCCTGTTAATCTGTGCTGCGCCACTGTCCTGCTCGCGGCTGGCTGCTGTGATCTCTTGGACCAGCTCCGCTGTCTTTTGCACGTCGGGCTGGATTCTCGCCAGGAGCTCGCCAGCTTTCTCGGCGACTTGAACGCTCGTGCCGGAGAGACCGGTAATTTCGCCTGCGGCTCGTTGGCTGCGCTCGGCCAATTTGCGAACTTCGGCGGCCACCACCGCGAATCCACGGCCGTGCTCGCCAGCTCGCGCCGCCTCGATGGCCGCGTTCAGAGCGAGCAGGTTGGTTTGCCGCGCAATCTCTTCGATGATGGTAATCTTGCTGGCAATTTGCTTCATGGCATCGACGGTGCGTGCCACTGCCTCGCCGCCCTCTTTGGCATCGGCCGCCGCCTTCAAGGCAATCCTCTCCGTCTGTGTTGCGTTGTCGGCGTTCTGCTTGATGTTCGAGCTCATTTGTTCCATCGAGGAGGAGACTTCTTCTATCGAAGCCGCCTGTTCGGAGGCGCCTTGGCTCAGTTGCTGCGACGACTGACTCAGTTGGCCCGAGCCCGCGGCGACGTTGTCGGCCGAGCCTTTGACCTCGACCACGACGTCGGAGAGTCGCTTGACCATGCCCGCCAACGCTTTCAGGAGCTCGTCGCGTTCGGAGCGCGGCTTCACATTGACGAGCAGGTTGCCGTTCGCGATCTCCTGAGCCATGCGGGTCACTTCCTGCATGCTCTTGATCGTCGTATCGAGGGTGCGGAGTAGCCTGCCGGATTCGTCCTGGCTAGGATTCTCGATGGTCATCGAAAGGTCGCCCTGGGCCAGCCCTTCCGCAACTTTGATACCGGTTTGCAATGCACGACTGATCATGCGTCCGATGACGACCGCCAGGAAGATGCCCGCAGCAATGCTGATCCCAAGTACGAGAAATACGAGAGCGCGGGCGTTCTTGTAGAGATCTCCCGCACGCACGGTGGCATCCGCGGCTCCCTTGGCGTTCAGCTCGATGTCCTGATTGAGGGCCTCCATGGTGGCGTCAAAACCCTTCTTCGCCTCGAAGTTCAATTCTTCCGCTTCTTGCTTTTTGAGGCTGCGGCTTGCTGCGATCACACGCTGATGCGCCTCCTGGTAGCCGCTCCATGAAGACTGTATCTTCTCGAAGAGCCGCCGCTCTTCCTCAGTAGCTATCAGTTTCTCGTACTTCTGCTCGAGCTCTTTCAGATGGGAGGCAGTCTGCTCCATCATTCGCTCGCCGAGCGCCATCTTGTCCTTATCTGTGGCAATGACATGGTTCAGCTCCCAACGACGAAAGAGGTTGAAGTCGGCCTGAATTTGCCCGAGGACCTGCACGCTGGGGAGCCAGTTGCCAGAAATATCGACGCTGACGTCGTTGACCTTCGACAGCTGCATGACGGAGAAGACACCCAGAAATCCCGTCAATGCGACCACAAAAAGGATCGCAAACATCAGCTTCATTCCGATCCGAAGGTTCCTGAAGAATTCCATACAACTACCCCTTTGAGTTACTTCTGAGTCACTTCCTCGTCTTGGTTTCGCGTAGTCGAGGAATCGAAGCGTAAGGGGACTCGGCGGCTGCCAACACAAACTGTAGCGCCGAGAATGCCGATCTCGCATTTGGCGCGCGACGGTGATGGCGTCCGATAGCTTGCACAAACACAAACGGCGCCGATCTTTCGACCGGCGCCGCTTTGTACTGAAACTCGCTCGGATTACTTACTTCGCGGATTCTCAATCTGCGCCTGCGCGGCGGCGAGGCGCGCGATTGGCACCCGAAAGGGAGAGCACGAGACGTAGTTCATGCCCACTTTGTGGCAGAACTTCACGCTGTCGGCGTCGCCGCCGTGCTCGCCGCAGATGCCGACCTTCAGGTTGGCGCGGGTGCTGCGACCGCGCTCGACGCCGATCTTGATCAGCTCGCCGACGCCATGAAAGGGGAAGATCGCGACATTCAGCGTGCCTCAAGATCCATTCGGCGCCCGGCGACCGGAAGCGCCACACCCGATCGCGTGCGCATGTCCACGTCAACACACGAGCTCACGCCAACGCGTTGGTTCCATGAGACCAGAAGGCAGAAGTACCCGCTTCCCCGTCTGGGGCCTTGCATGGCGATGTCGAAAGTTCCTCCGCCTTTCTGGACGACGGCGTCGGGCAGAAGCTCCAGGCGGTTCCCGCTACCGTGGTTGTTGAGCTCGACCACTCGACCGTCGCGCTTCACGACGATTGTCACCCGATCGGCGAGCTCGTTGGATGGCGCGGGTTCTGCTAAGCCCACCCGACGTCCCTCGACAATAACGTGTTGTCCAACGTCGGGTGCCGATACACGAAAGCGGGCGGTTTCTCCGGCAGCGAGTCGGCCGATCACCCGTTCACCCAACATCAGCGGTTGGACACCCTTCGGCAAATGGGGACGTTCCTCGATACGCGCAAGTAGTTGCATACTGACGAGGTTCAAGTCGCCGCTGTAGCAAGCCCGTCCTTTGGACGTTGCATCGGCCGCTCCCTCATCTGCATCGCTGTACTTGCAGCGGTTCCACTTCAGTGTGACTGAGAATCGTGCAGAGCACGTGTACGCAGGGCTGCCGATTGTAACCGAAACGACGTTCGAGAACGGTTGCTCTAGCTTCTCGTGCGTAACCAGGTCTTTGTCAGGCCAGATACTGTATTGCGTGGACTCGTCCGCTCGATCGAAATGCACATCTCTTCCGCACACCTGCGAAACGAACCGCTGCGCTTCTGCCGGATTGGCTTCCTCGATCTTCTCCTGCATGACCGCTGTCGAAAACACCTCGCCACGCTCGCGCCACTGTCCGAAGACACTGGGGCCGTAGAGTAAAGCCGTCGCAAGGACGAGCCCTGCGAACGGACGGTATGAGTCTGGCCGCGCATGATCACCGCAGTCTACGGCTATCGGTCGACGTGCACGCATCTTCGCACGAGTCGAAGTCGGCCCGGTGCAGGTGAACATGTGCGTGCGCGATATGAAGCCGACGGCCGCCGCGTTGGAGTCGCCTTGTTGCAAGGTGGGACGGCCCTTGCTTTGACTTGAGCAGCTCTGGCTGCGACGTGGACACGCGTGCCGGCAAGGCGGATTTAGCGGGCCGCGACGTGCAGCGAACCTTTCGCGACATGGAGCGCTAGATCTCGACAGGCCAGCGCGCGGCCCTGCAACACGGAGTCGACTTTTCGGAACTTGCAGTCAACTTTGCCCGACATGGATACGAATTTTCGGAAGTTGAGTAACGAAAATCAGAAGTGCGCACCGTCGAGAGCCCGCGCCAAAGCCGTCACCTACTCCGAACAGCCTGCCCAACTGCGGTCCGACCCTCTTCTAGCCGCGCGGCAATCCCAGGCAATCCCCTTGCGCCGCCCGTGCAGCAGGTGTACTGTTCTGATGTTCAGTGCTGGCTTAGCCATGGATCTTCGTGCCCGACTTGCGAGCCTAAGCATCAAGCCGTGGTCGCTCGGCGATCAGTGGGAAGCTCTGCACGAGCCGGACCAGGCCGGAAAGGACTGGGGCCTTAGCTTCCCAACCGAGCTCTACTGCCAGATATTCGATCGGCAGTTCCCCCAGGTGTCGAAAAACAAGTGGAAGGCGAGGGAGAAATGCTACGTCACCTACTTCCGGGGCATCTCCGATGAAGATCTCGCGTCAGTCCGTACATTCGATGATGCCATCCGACCGAATGTGGTGATCAAGGACCTGACCGCCGGCAGCATGGCCCTCGCATTTCGCGCCGCCATCGGTGCGAACGGTGACCTCGAAGCCACGGAGATCGGCCGGCTCATGCGGGCCGCCAAGCCTTACAATGAGGCGCCCAATAAGGATCATCGTCATGCGGGTACCGCGTTGGCGCGTCGCTTGTGTGCTCTCGTCGAAGCGATGGCGATCTACCGCGACGTGGATGGGTTCGTGGCTATCCCTTGCGTCAGCTCGAAGCCGTTTTCGCTGCCGCGGGGATTTGTCTATGAATTGGCCAGGCGGACCGGCAAGGCCAACCTCAGCGAAGCCGTGACTAAGGCGAAGCTTACTCCCGAGCTGAAGAACCTGTCGCTCGCCGACAAGCTGGAGGCCATTCTTGGCTCGGTCACGTTGGACAAAGCCAAGGTGGCAGGGAAATCGATCGTCGTGGTCGACGATCTCTACCAATCCGGGCTCACCATCAACTACGTCGCAGAAGAGCTGCGCCTGGCAGGCGCGCGAGAGGTCTTCGGCCTGGCTGCCGTCAAAACCCTGAGCAACGTCGACAACCTTCCGAAAAGCGCGGTGCCCTCGCAAACAGGTGATGACGGGGATGACGAGATTCTGTTCTAGTTGGGACTTCGATGGACAAGTTGGAAACGATCCTCACACTCATGCGACTCCCGGGAGTCGGGCCGGCGCGCATCCGGCGTGCGTTGGCGGCCTTGAGCGCAGCGGAGATGCCCATCGAGGAGGCGTTCAGCGCGAGCGGCCGCCGTCTGCTGACCGACAGCGGCGTGTCGCCGTCGGCGCCTCAGGCTGCCATCGGCCACATCGCCGATCAGCTCCGTCACGAGGGCGTGCACTGCTTGGTCGCCCCGTTCAGCGATTGGGCCCTTCCGGAGAGTGCACGCAGCAATCTTCCGCCTGTGCTGTTCGCGATGGGGCCTACCTACCTTGTCGCCACCCCGAGCGTCGGGTTCTGCGGATCGCGAAGTGCAACCGGCCGCGGTCTGGAGGTCGCCGCCGACATCGCGGAGCAGGTGTCCGGGCAAGGATTCAACGTCGTCAGTGGCGGTGCCAAGGGCGTCGACATCACTGCGCACAAAACGGCGCTGGAGAAGGGCGGCACCACCACCGTGGTCCTGGCCGAAGGGATCCTGCAATACCGAATGCGGCCGGAGCTGCGCGCGGTCTTCGATCCCGCCCGCACTCTGCTGGTCAGCGAGTTCTTTCCCGACGCCGCCTGGATCGCCGGTCGGGCCATGCAGCGCAATCGGACTATTTGTGCTCTGTCGCGTGCCATGGTTCTCATTGAGGCGCGCGCAACGGGCGGCACGTTCGCCACTGGCGAGGCCGCACTGTCCATGGGCCTGCCGCTCTTCACCGCCGACTACAGCACCCAGCTCGAAAGCAACGACGGCAACCGCATTCTCCTCGAACGCGGAGCCATCGCCCTGAGGCAGAGCCGAGCGACCGGAAAGGCGAACCTGGCGCGGTTGTTCGAGCTGGCGCAGCGGCGGGAGTCGGAGGGGGCGGAGAAGGCGGGGGCAGGCGTCGGGCAGCAGGATTTGTTTTCGAGGTAGAGCGGGTATTCAAAAAGGAACGTCGTCGGGATCGCTGACTGCCGAAGATGATCTTGTCTGCGCGACAAGTGCCCTGACAAGCTTCAGTGTTCGCGGCGACTGGAGAACCGATTTCAAATATGCTCGCAGTTCCTGTTCGTCCTTGAGCTCCTTCTTGGGATCTTCTTCTGAATGCACTGGGTATAGCTCGAGACTGTGCCAAATTGAGAACAAGGTATAGTGGTAGTTGCTTAGGTCGCGACAAACGAGCTGAAAGTAATGATGAAGATCTCCCTCTTCATCTGACGATGTTCTCACTCGTGCTTCGACGACGTGCTTGGTCTTGGGGCCGAGGGCCATGGCTTGTTCATCCAGGATCATCTTGGGCGTTCGGGGAATGTTGTCCAAGAGATCTATAGGCCAATAGTCGGATTCACTCATTTTGTTCTCCGATTTCTCCAAGGTGAAAAACGACCGGAAGATGATCCGAAGGGGTGGGGATTCCTTGCGACGTTAGCAGCGACGTCTCGCCAGCGCTGTCGAGAATGCGTAACCGGCCGGCAGGGAAGGCCTGCAACAGATCTGGCCGAATCAGGACTTGATCGTAGGCGTGCCACTCTTGACAGACATGTTCGCTTCGCCAGTACCGGTAGGTTCCGGGCGGACCCGGGCGGTCGTCTCCCAGGAGGCCCCACATGGGATTGTAGAACATCCGATAGTGGCGCTCTCCTATCGGGCGCGATTGCTTCGCAGCGGTTCGTCGGCTCATCATTGCATGAAGGGAGCCGGCCCCAAGCATGCCTTGCTCAAATGGATCCATATTGAAGTCGCCAAGCAACACCGTCCGTCGATGCCCAACGTTCTCCTCCACCTGGTCGATGGCGGAGACGAGGCCTATTGCCGGGAAGACCTGGCTTTGTTGTCCTTGCCAGGTCTTGCTGCCCAAGTGTACAGCTCCCAAAACGATTTGCGCCAAGCCGGGTAGTTGTATCACTCTGATGGAATGCTTGTCACTCTCCCCAGCCGGGGCAATGAGTTACCCTTGGGCACGTTCCCCAGGCGTAGAACCACGGCGCTTCCGTCTTTGAATTGAGCGCTGTCAGTAGATCGGCAAGCCGCTCCGTGTTTTCAAGGAGTACTAAAACGTTTAGATCATGCTGCCACGCCAACGTCCGCAGTAGTGCGCTGACCTTTTTTCCGCGGGTGTTCCACATGCAGACGCGAAGCATCGACTGGAGCGCATCAGTTGGACTGTTTCTCCCGTTGGCTTTGGTCTCAAGTCCAGCCATGCGTGTCAACCTAACGTGAGACGATACCTTTGAACGAAGACATTCATCAGCGTCCGCCTCGCGCAAGCAATCGGCAGCGCAATCACTCTTCGTCCATCGCCTGGAGATGCGGCGGCAGTGGACGTCCGACTTCCTCGTATGCGTCGAGACCGATCTGGTTTACAGCAACGAGCGTGCTTGTCAGCAAAGAGTTGCTTGTCGAAGGTCATTAGTAATCCCGTTCACCGTCAGCCTATCACCAAGATCCGGGTTCCTTCGCCTTTTCCGTCACCACAAGAGGGCCGCAACCTAAGACACAAACGGCGCCGATCTTTCGACCGGCGCCGTTGCACTTACACTCTCAGCTTACTTCGCGCGCGGATTCTCGATCTGCGCTTGCGCGGCGGCCAACCTTGCGATCGGCACGCGGAACGGAGAGCAGCTGACGTAGTTCATGCCCACTTTGTGGCAGAACTTCACGCTGTCGGCGTCGCCGCCGTGTTCGCCGCAGATGCCGACCTTCAGGTTGGCGCGGGTGCTGCGGCCGCGCTCGACGCCGATCTTGATCAGCTCGCCGACGCCGTCGACGTCGATGGTCTGGAACGGATCGTCCGCCAGCAACTTCCGGTCGAGATAGTCGGGGAGGAATCCGCCGATATCGTCGCGCGAGAAGCCGAAGGTCATTTGCGTGAGGTCGTTGGTGCCGAACGAGAAGAACTCGGCGACCTCGGCCATCTTCGCGGCCTGCAGAGCGGCACGCGGGATTTCGATCATCGTGCCGTACTGGAAGGGGATCTCCTTCAAGCCGAGCGATGCCAGAACCTCTTTGTACACGCGATCGACAATCACCTTCTGATCCTGAATCTCAGTCACGTTGCAGGTGACCGGGATCATGATCTCGGGGTGGGCCTTCTTGCCGGCCTTGATGAGCTCGCCGGCCGCTTCCAGGACGGCGCGCACCTGCATCTCGGTGATCTCGGGGTAGGTGACGCCCAAGCGGACGCCGCGGTGACCGAGCATCGGGTTGTTCTCGCGCAGGCCCTCGGCGCGCTTGTTGAGCTCGCCCATGTCGACATTCAGTTCCTTCGCGAGAGCTTCGAGCTTGTCCTGCGAGTGCGGGACGAACTCGTGCAGCGGAGGATCCAGCAAGCGGATCGTGATGGGCAGACCGTCCAGGGCTTCCATGGTCGCCTTGACGTCGCTCTTCACGAAGGGCGCCAACTCAGACAGTGCGGCCTTCCGCTCGGCGACTGTCTTGCTCATGATCATCTTGCGCAGCAAGAACAGCGGCTTGTCCGAGCCCTCGCCGTAGAACATGTGCTCGGTCCGGAAAAGGCCGATGCCTTCGGCGCCGAACTGGATGGCCTTCTTGGCGTCCTTGGGGCTGTCGGCGTTGGTGCGCACCTTGAGGGCACGCTCGGCATCGACCAGCTTCATGAACTCCTTGAAGGATTCGTTCTTGGACGGCTCGGCGTCGACCAGGGCCATGTCGCCCAGGTAAACGAGGCCCTTGGTGCCGTTGAGCGTGATCCAGTCGCCCTCTTTGATGACGTCGCCCTTCTTGGTCGTGAAGGACTTGCCGTCATGGGCGATGTCGATCTCGCTGCAGCCGACGATGCAGCACTTGCCCCAGCCGCGGGCCACGAGCGCCGCGTGCGAGGTCATGCCGCCCTTGCTGGTCAGAATGGCCTGCGCCTTGTGCATGCCGTCCACGTCCTCGGGCGAGGTTTCTTCGCGCACGAGAATGACCTTCTTGCCCTGCTCGCCGAGCTTCACGGCGGCTTCGCTCGTGAACACGACCTGGCCCTTGGCGCCGCCGGGACCGGCCGGCAGACCCTTGGCGACCGCCTTGGTCGCGCCTTCAGCCTTTGGATCGAGCATCGGGAGCAAAAGCTCGACGAGCTGATTCGGGGCCACGCGGCCAATCGCCGTCTTCGCGTCGATGACGCCTTCCTTGTGCATGTCGACGGCCATCTTCACCGCTGCGGTGCCGTTGCGCTTTCCGACGCGGCACTGAAGCATGAACAAGCGGCCCTTCTCGATGGTGAACTCGATGTCCTGCATGTCCTTGTAGTGCTTCTCGAGGCGGCTCTGAATTTCGAAGAGCTGCTTGTAGCAAGCGGGCATGGTGGTCTCGAGGGTGGCGAGAGTTTCGCTCTGCGAATTCTTGGAGTTCTCGTTGATGGGCGCGGGCGTGCGGATGCCGGCCACCACGTCTTCGCCCTGGGCGTCGACCAGGTACTCGCCGTAGAAGTGCGGGTCGCCGTTGCCCGGGTTGCGCGTGAACGCGACGCCGGTGGCGGAATCGCTGCCCATGTTGCCGAACACCATGGACTGCACGTTGACGGCGGTGCCCCACTCGTGCGGAATCTTCTCGATGCGGCGGTAGTCGACGGCGCGCTTGCCGTTCCAGCTGCCGAACACGGCGCCGATGCCGCCCCAAAGCTGATCCTGCGGATCGTCGGGGAAGGGCTGGCCAAGGACGTCCTTGACGATCTTCTTGAACTCGACGACGAGAGCCTTGAGGTCGTCGACCGTCAAGTCGGTATCGCTCTTGTAACCTTTCTGTTTCTTCACGGCGTCGAGGCGCTCGTCGAGCACCTTCCGGATGCCTTTGCCGTCCTTGGGCTCGATGCCGGCGGCTTTCTCCATGACGACGTCCGAGTACATCATGACCAGGCGGCGGTAGGCGTCGTACGCGAAGCGCGCGTTGCCCGTCTTCTCGATCAGGCCCTGGATGGTGACGTCGTTGAGGCCGACGTTGAGGACGGTGTCCATCATTCCGGGCATCGAGCGGCGCGCGCCCGAGCGAACCGACAAGAGCAGTGGGTTCTTGGCATCGCCGAACTTCTTCTCCATCAGGCCTTCGACAGCGGCCATGGCCTTGTTCACTTCGTCCTTCAGCTCGGCCGGGTAGGTCTTGCCGTTGGCGTAGTAGTAGGTGCAAAGCTCGGTGGTGATGGTGAAACCGGGGGGAACCGGAAGCTTCAGCGCAGGATGGCCTGCCATTTCCGCCAGGTTGGCACCTTTGCCACCGAGCAGGTTCTTCATGGATTCGTTGCCGTCGGCCTTGCCGCCGCCGAACGAATAGACGTACTTGGTCATTAACTTCTCCTTGGTTTGGTGGGACGTGGAATGCGTGGGGCGCATTTTTGCCCATGCCCACGTATCACCATCGCGGTCGCTCGGCAAGGACCATGAACGGCACGCGCAAGTGGGGTTAATGCGAGGACTTTTCCGGCATCAACTCGCGGTTCGGATACAGGCTTTGGAACAGCTGCACCAACTTGCCGCGCCGGACGGGATTGGTCTTGGGCAGCATGCAGTCACACGACGAGCAAAGGTAGATCAGCTCGACCCCGTCCTTGCCATCGATCAGCTTGTACGAAAACCGGATGATGGTCGGCTTTTCGTCGCTGACCGTCCCGCACTGCTCGCAGCGAAATTCATTCGCCATCGTGGGACGCCGTGCTTTCGCCGCGCATGCTCATAGGGAAGCATCAACGATTGCCCATTCACCGGCGTGGCGCAAGCGGAAGCGGACTCTTTGCTTCTTCTCGGCTGCTCATGCCTCGTTGCGATCGATCCACTTCGAGACGATTGGGGCTGTGTAGCCCTCAAGGAGTTGTAGCAACCGACTCGGATCCTGCTCCACAAAAGGCAGTTGCCGATGTTCAGGCCGGAGAAACTTCTGCGCCACGAGAACGTCCAGGAATTGGAGCAGCGGTACGAAGAAATCCTGAGTGCCCAGAAGGCCCAGCGGCTTCTGATGGAAACCCAGCTGCGCCCAGGTCCACATTTCGAAGAACTCTTCCAGAGTTCCAAGTCCGCCAGGCATCGCAATGAAAGCGTCGGCAAGCTCCGCCATCATGGCCTTCCGCTCGTGCATGCTGGAAACCACGTGCAGCTCCGTCAACGACTCGTGAGCAACGTTCTTCTCGACGAGCGCGCGCGGGACTACGCCGATGACTTTGCCGCCCGAGGCGAGAACCGAGTCGGCGAGAGCTCCCATGAGCCCGACTTTCGCGCCGCCGTACACGAGTCCGCGGTCGGTCTCCGCAATAGCCCGCCCGAGCGCCTTGGCGCTGGTCATGAAGAGAGGATCAGCTCCCGGACTTGAACCGCAGTAGACACAGATGTTTCGCATTGAAGGTGGCCGTCGACCCGGCCTCTCGACATTACGCCCGAACGTGAACGGTGGCGACTATCAGCCTGTAACCGAGGTCAATCTCTTCACAAGACGCAATGGACTCGTTTCTCTTGAGCCAGGTGCCGTCTTGAAGGTCGGATTGAAGCTTGGCAAGCCCCGCAGCCGGGTCTCCCATTCGCGAAAACGTCGAAATTGCGCCCCGGACTTCTGGATCCAGATAGGCTGCCGGTCTCCTCCAGTATGCACCGAGAAGGCCGTCGGTACAGTCACCAGGAATCGGGATCTTGTGCACCTGTGCGCCACCAAGAGCCGCTTCGAGAGCGCAAATGTCCGGAAAATCGGTTGGTCGAGCTTGAGCATTTCCGGGAAGTAGTCGCGCGTAAGCCAAAAGCCGGCGTGCCGAGGATTCCACGTCAAGAGGACCACACGTTGCCGAGCGACGCGAATCATTTCCCGCAGGCCCGCTTCTAGATCTTGCCAGTGGTGCACGGTCAGCACTGCAAGCGCCTTGTCGAACGTCGCATCTCTGAACGGTAGACGCTCCGCCACGGCCCGGACCATCAACGCCTCCTGACCTTCACGTTGTGAAAGCATCGTCGAAGACGGCTCCACGGCAGTAACCGCGACGTCACTCGGCTCGTAGGAGCCCGAGCCTGCGCCGACGTTGACCAACGTCCCGACGTCTCCGATTGCCGCGCGAATCGCCCGGGCGATTCTGCCGTCCGGTTGGCGATCGTGTACCCGATGCCGATTGAATCGTATGGAGTCATGGCAGTTCGGTCACGCGTCGAGAGTCAGAAATCTTGCCAGAGAAGCCCAAAGCCACGCTAGCGCCTCGTAGCATCATGGCCGCTATTGTGTCAGCCTTCACCTTTACGGAACGCGACCGCGCCCGTCGTGGTCGGGCTCTTCAGCAATCGGCTATTTCGGTCGATGCAGAGCGGAAGAATGGCAAACACGGCGCTCGGACTCGCGGTGACAGGCGGCAGAGCGTTCTCGCCATGGGCGAGCATGGTGGTTCTCTTCTCGGCCGCGGTCGCCTGTCGATCGCCAACGTCCGTGGTCGAGCCTGGTGCTGTGCTCCTGGACGTGAAGTGTGCGCAGGCGAGCCCGATCCCGGACGAATTGCGCATCTGGGCCTGGGACGATAGCGGTGAGATTTGGGACAACGTTCGTATGCCAAGCAGTGGCCCGCTGGTGAGAGCGAACAGCCGAGACCTCGGAACGATTCTGGTTCATCCCGACTCCATCCGCGGCGCCCTCCGAATCCACGTGCGCGGTTTGGCACAAGCCGTACGCGTTGCCGACGGCGTGGTTCGTATCGATTCAGTTACCGACGGATCCAGAATTTTCGAAGTCCTCTTGGATACTCCCGCTATTGATGACTGTCCCTTCGTGCCGAAACTCGATCAAACCGCTTGTTCCGGCGGGAGTTCCTCGGATGCAGCGAGCACGGGCGGCGCGGGCGGAGGCGGCGGGAGCGGCGCAGGCACGGGAGCTGGTGGCGTAACGGGTACGGGAGGATCTTCGGTCGCAGGCGGAACTGGCGCTTTGGATGCGGGTAATATTACTTCGACCGGCGGCACGGCTTCCGCGACGGGCGGCACGACGAGCGCGGGTGGCAAAGATGGTGGTGGCGCGCTGTCTTCGGGTGGCAGTACGACTAGCGGCGCAGATAGTGGGTTGGGTGGCAGGGTCGCGGCTGGAGGGGCGACGGCGGTTGGTGGTACGAGCGCGGCCGGCGGTGTGACTGCGTCTGGTGGTACGAGTGCGGCCGGCGGTGCGACCGCGTCGGGTGGCGGGTCTGCTGGAGCGAAGGGCAGCGGCGGCTCGACGGGGAAGGCGACCTCCCCGCCTACGCCTGCACTTCCCGGAGCCGCGTGCACGACGGAAAGCGCGGATGCCGCCTGCCACCCTGCCGGTGTCTTTTGCTACAAGTACTGTGGCCCCGAGTCGCAAGGCTACAAGGTCCTGTCCTGTGCGGGCGGCAAGTACGTCGAAGGACTCTGCACGTTTTCTTCTTCGGTCGACTATAGGTGCTACGCCGTGAGCTCCGTCGCAGCTTGCGCGGCTGCTCCGCCCACGGCGGGAACGGCATGTTCCATCGAAGACTGCAAAACTTGCGGCAGCAGCAGCGGCACGGGTTACTACGACGGCACGAAGACCGCCAAAATAGGCTATTGCGTGTGCTCCGAGGGCAAGTGGTCTTGCGCGAGCGTCGGCGCTTGGCCGTGCCCCGGCAGGACAGGATGCTAGGCAGGATGCTAGCCTCGCCGTCCCCATGCCCATCAGTAACCTTCAGATTTTCGGCACCAGGAAATGTCCGGACACCCGAAAGGCCGAACGCTTCTTCAAAGAACGTCGCGTGTCGCTTCAGCTCGTCGATATCGCCGTGAAAGGTCCATCGGCGGGCGAGCTGCGTAAGATCGCAAACGCGGTGGGCGGCGTGGAGAAGCTCATCGATCGCGACGGCAAGCGCTACGTGGATCGCGGCCTCAAGTACGCGGCGCCGACGGGCCCGCGCATCGAACAGATTCTCCTCGACGATCCGTTGCTCTTGCGCACGCCGCTGGTGCGTGCCGGTGACCGCGCCACCGTGGGCGACGCCATGGACACGTGGAAGGCGTGGCTGGCCGAAGCCTAGTTCGCGCTGAGCTCGGCTTTGCGTTCGGTCCTACTCGATGCAAGCGACCGCTCTACCAGAGCTTGGATGCCGGGATCTTCCAAGGCGACGAGACTCGCGCGCCAGAGTGTGGACTCGCTCGCAACGCCTTTTGTTCCGGCGCCGAAGTGCACGAGCAACCAAGCCAGGTCCAAGCGGCGCCGATAGATGGCGATGTCGAGCGCGCTCAGCCCATCGTCGTCGCGCAGGTTCGGATCCGCTCCCGCTTCGAGGAGCAAACGCACCAGCTCGCAGCTGCCGTCGGCGACCGCAATGGAGAGCACGGTGCGGTTCTCGTCGTCGCGCGCATCCGGGTCGGCATCTTGCAAGAGGAGCGTCTGCACGTCCTCGGTGTCGGTCAGGAAGACGGCGTCGACCAGTTGTTCGTCGATGGAATAAAACGAAGACACGGTCCCTCCAAGTGCACCGACTGTTCACGGTTGTCAAAGTTTCGCACTTGGGCGTGGCTTCCGCTCCGACGGTGAGACGCCGCGAAGGCCGCATTTGGGCCTATAGTTGGGGAAATGCTCTATGCCACGGTTGCCGCTCTTCTTGCCGGCTCGATTACGGTTGCGCCACCGGTGGCGTGCCCCGCGCAGCCAGCGGTCGCCGCCGAGGTCGCTCGCTTGGGCGCGCGCCGGACGCTCGAACAGGTCGGCGACGCCGAGGTAACGGTCGAGGGCGATAGCCTTCGTATCCTCATTCGCGATGGATCAGGCGCCGCGTTGGGCAGTCGGACGGTCGTTGCGCCGGTGGACTGCCAGGCTCGCGCCGAGCTTGCGGCAGTGCTGATCGCGGCCTGGACCGGCGAATGGGTCAAGACCAGCTTGGGCGGTGAGCCGGGGCGCCCGGCGGCAGTGGCAGCGACCCCGGCATCGACCGCAGAGCGGCTTCACCTCGACATCGCCGCGCTTGGCTTCGGCATGCACGACGGCGATGCGGGAGCATGGGGCGGCGGTGCGGCGGCCGAGTTGCGCCGGCAAAAGTGGGGCCTCGTCGTGCTCGGCGACGGTGTGGCAGAACGCCGACGCGCGCTGGGCCCAGGGCAAGCGCGCTACCGTCTTCTTCGCGCAGGCGCGGGGGGAAGCGCGCGCCAGCACTGGGGCTGGGGCTTCGCGGACGTTTGGTTGGTCCCCGAGTTGGTTCGCTACGCTATTGCCGGTGAGGGCCTGGTGCCCGAGAAGAGTACTGTTGCGTGGGCGCTGTGGGCTGACCTTCGCGTTCGTTTCGGGCTTTCGCTCGGTGCGATTTCCCCGTTTGTCTACCTTGGCGGTAGCTGGAGCTTTCTCCACCAGACGCTCGCCCTCGACGGCGGCGGCGATCCCATCGTGTTGTCGCGCGCAAATCTCGCGGCCGGATTGGGCATTTCCGTGACGCTTCGCCAATAGTCGCCATGGCCGAAACAAAAAGATCGCCCCCGTCACTAACGGAGAAGAACGTGACGAATGTGACAACGCCCGCCGCAGCGCCCCGGCAGCTGGATGCTGCCTCGATCTACCAGGTGCATGTGCACCAGGTTTCGCGCTGGGCAGAGCGTCTCGCGGGTCCCTATCTCGACGTCGAAGACATCGTGCACGAAGTTTTCATCATCGCCTACGAACGCATGTCGACTTTTCGCGGCGACTCCACCTTGTCGACCTGGCTTTTCGGCATCACCGACCGGGTCGTGCGGCACCGCCGGCGCAAAGAACGCTGGCGGCGTTGGCTGAGCGGATCGGCCGATGAAACTGCGGGGCACCTGCCGAGCGACGGCTCGGATCCTTTGCGTGTGGCCGAGCGCAACCAAGCGGCCGCAGCGGTCTATCGCGTGCTCGATCGCTTGAACGAACGCGATCGCCAGATCTTGATTCTTTGTGAGCTGGAAGAAATGAGCACGGACGAGGTGGCAGCTCTTCTCGATATTCAGCCGACCAACGTCCGCGTACGTCTGCATCGAGCCCGCACGCGGTTTGTGCACGCCTACGAGGACTGCGAAGGCAAGCAGCCCCAGGAGGAGGAAAACCATGTCATCGGATGAGCGCGACACAAGCGCGCGCGACCGTCGAGCCATGGAGTTTTTGTGGCAGGCGCGGAAACTGCGCGGACTTTCGCCTGCGGCGATCGCTCGCATCGAAGGAAGCCTCGAGACGGCCAGCGAGAAGCGACGGCCACGTAGGCTGCTGTTCGTTGTTGCGGCGGCGGCTGTGGTGTTGCTCGCTGGCGGCACTTTTGCGATGGCCCACGTCGGTTGGCGAAATTTGCCTTTTGTCGGGCCGCTGTTCGCCCCGCCCGCGCAGGGCGCACACGGCAATGCGCCTTTGGCGCCTCCGGCGACGGCGCCGGTGAAGAAAGATCTCGCTGTGATGGTTCCGGCCGAGGTGGTGCCGCTACCGAAGGAGGCGGCGATCTCGAGCGAGGCAAGCCGCGCTCCGGCACCACGAAAAGTCATGTCGGCGCGTTCCCTCTCGGACGGCCGTGCTTCACCGCCTCGGGTAGCACTGGAGGTTGCTGTCAAGTCCGTCGATCCCATCGATTCCATCGATCCCATCGATCCTATCCTCGCCGAGAGCCAGTCGTTTGCGGCCGCTCTCGAGCGTTGGCATCGCGACCACGACGGCCGCGGGGCGCTCGCCGCGCTGGACACGCACGAGCGACGTTTCCCGGCGGGCCGACTTCTGGTGGAAGCGCGTGTGTTGCGCGCCGAGATCTTGCTCTCGATCGGAAGCGAGCGCGAAGGGTTGATGCTTCTCGACCGCATGAGCCTGGCTGGTGCGCCTCGCGCGCGTGAGCTGCTTACCGTCCGGGGCGAGCTGCGCATCAAGCTCGGGCGCTGCGCGGACGGTCGCGCTGATCTCGACGAAGTGCTGCGAAAAGGCGTCGCCGATAGCTTTGCCAGGCGCGCAGCACAGGCCCTTGAGCATTGTCGGTGAGAGGATGGCTTTCGTCACGAGCCACGGAGGAGAATTCGATGTGCAGGATGTCACTTGGGAAGCGGATCGTCCTGTCTGTATCGTTCGTGCTTGTGCTCGTCGGTTGTTACCAGTCGGCCGAGCTAGGCTCGCCGGGACCGTCGGCCACCGGAGGCTCGAGCGGCTCGGGTGGAGTGACGAGCCCGCTCACCACCGGCGGTTCACCGGGCACGGGCGGCGATTACTACATCGGCAGCACCGGTCCAGGCGGACAGTCGGGAACTGGTGGCAGCTCCGGAGCTGGTGGAAGCTCGACTTCCGACGCGGACGCTAGTCTTGCTGACCTGTGCAGCACCTCCGGCGGAACGATAGCCGGTCAGTTGTGTTGCTCCTCAGCGTCGGATTTTCCCGATTCGTGCATGATCGGAGCCTGCAGCTGCTCCCCGGCAAGCAGCAAGACGATCAGCACATGCGTCTGCAAGATCGGCAGCTGTTTCGACCGCACCGCCGGATGCCGGCCGTACGGGGATGGCGGTCTTTGAGCTAACTTGTCTGCAACCTGTGGAAGAGCCGCATGACCCCGCGATGGAGGGCGTGAAATCCGCGCACCGGCTGCATGTACATCAAGATGCAGGCGCTCCTGACCACGCTCAGTCCAAGGTCGCGGCCGAGCGCATCGGCAGCCGTGGACTCAGCGCCCTGTTGTAGCCAGACCCGCGCGATGCCGGCGTCTGCCACTTCGCGCAGCACGGCCGGCACCTTGTCCGGTTGAACGCACACGAAGACGCCGTCTGGCTTGCGAGGCAGCGACGTGAGCGACGGAAAACAACCGGCTCCGTCGATGGCCTGCGCCGTCGGGTGAATCGCCATGACGTCGAAGCCGCGCAAGCGCAATTCCCGAAGCGCCGAATTTCCGTATTTCTGCTTGCTCGCCGACGCTCCGATCACGGCAATGCTCTTACACTGGACGAAATCTTTCAGCGCTTCGTTGCTCATCGCCCAATCTCCTTGGTTGTGACCAGGCTCAGTCTGGCGATTGGCGTGCGGATGTCAACGCTGGCGGCGTTGGCCTGGCGAATTCGGAGCTCGGCAATCCGGACACTCCAAATGCGCCTTGTTTTCTGGCGGGTCGAAATGCAAAAGTATCCGAATCCTGGGTGGGCGTGATGGCATCTGACCGCTGGCTGTAACCAAGGGGCCCTATCTGCACGTGAAAGCCAAGACCAGTACGTTCCCGCGTGTTTTCCACGGTGTTTCAAGGCGGCCAAGGCCGCGCCCCTCAACGTTGGTTTTTTGCGCAAGTCTCGCGATAGCCGTGGCAGGGGGCTGTACCAGCTTGGTGCAGTCCGGTCGCGTCCAGTGCTCGACGAACGACGACTGCACCCGCCGCGGAGGGGCCTTTACCAGTTCGATTTGCGTGAATCAATTCTGCGAAGCTCCTGGTCCGTGGAGCTGCCTTGGACAGGTGGTTTGGCCGACGCCGACCGGGGGCATGGTGACGGCCACCTTGACCGCGATCGACATCATCACCTCGCAGCCCGTTGCCGACGTTCCTGCTCGCGTCTGTCGAAAGCTCGATACCACGTGCGCCGACCCGGTGCTGACCGATCTCGTGAGCGATGCGATGGGGCAAATTATCATAACCGTTCCGCAGGGATTCGATGGTTACGTGGAATTGTCTGCGGTCGGTGCCATGCGCGGTTCGTTCTTCTTCTACCCGCCGCTCACCGCGGACCGCGAGATCCGAGCCATTCCCATTTTGCAAGCGCGTGAGCTGGCGACCTTCGCCACGCTCGCGGGTGCCAATCTCATGGCGGAGCGTGGACATCTGATGGTGGGCGCCCTCACCTGTTTGGGTCAGTCTGCCGAGGGCGTAACTTTCTCGAGTGCCGAAGGCGACGACGCCACTGTGGCTTTCTACATGATCAAGGGCATCCCTTCCACGAAGCAGGCCGCCACCGATACCTCGGGGTGGGGCGGCCTCGTCAACTTGCCTCCCGGGAGTGTGACTCTCACGGGCACACTGGCTGCCACCCAGCAGCAGGTGGGCACGCTGAGCGTGTTCGTTCGTGCCGGCGAGCTGACGTACACGACGCTGGTTCCCGCTCCGCAGTAGTGTGCTGGCCATGCGGGAGAACATCCCTCATCACATCGGACGCTACGACGTCGTCAGTTTGCTCGGCGAAGGCGGCATGGCGCGGGCCTATTTGGCGGTCAGCCGCGGTCCGGCGGGGTTCAACAAGCTCGCCGTCATCAAGCAGATCTTGCCCAGCCTGGCAAGCGACGCCGATTTCATTGCCATGTTTCTCGACGAGGCGCGGCTGGCGGCGCGTCTGCATCACCCCAACATCGTGCAGACATTCGATGTTTCCGAACAGGACGGCAGCTACGTGCTCGCCATGGAGTACCTGGAAGGCCAAACCCTCTCGGACATCTACCGGCGGGTTCATCCCAAGACCATTCCACTCGAGACGCACCTCTGGATTCTCACGCAAGTGCTCTCCGGTCTGCACTACGCTCACACGCTGTGCGACTACGACGGTACGCCGCTCGGCGTAGTTCATCGAGACGTCAGCCCCGGCAATGTGCTCGTGACCTACTCGGGCGAAGTGAAGCTGCTCGACTTCGGCGTGGCGAAGGCTCGCTGCGCGATCGCAGGCGCCACCGATAAGACCATCAAGGGCAAACCGGGCTACTGCGCTCCAGAGCAGTTGTGGTCGGCCGAGCCCGACGCTCGCGCCGATGTCTTCGCGGTGGGCGTGATGTTGTGGGAGGCCTTGGCAGGCCGCCGTCTCAATCGCGGTGCCACTCTGGTGGAAGTGGCCAAGACGCGTCTGTCCGGCGCAGAGCCCAAAATCCGCGACGTCAACCCGGACGTCGATCCGGTCTTGGCTGAGATCTGCGAGCGAGCCTTGGCCCTCAAGCCTGCCCAGCGTTTCGCCAGCGCGGCCGAATTCGAGGTGGCGCTGCAGAGCCGGCTCAACACGCTCGGCGCGTACGGTCGTACGACGCTGGTCGAGATGCTCGACAAGGCGTTTTCCGCCGACCGACACGACGTGCGCAAGCTCATCGAAAAGCGGCTGGTTACGGACAGCGCGGAAGTCAGGGCACTGGTGGACGATCCGCAGAGCAAATCCATCGTTGCGTCCAGCTCGAGTCCGAATCCGAAGATCGCGGCGCCGCGCCCGCGGCGCTTCGCCTCGGTCGCGGTGGTCCTGGCCAGCGCCTTGGCAGCTGGCGCATGCGCGCTGTGGCTCTCCGGGTGGCGCGCCGGCTCCGGTAACGCTCCGACCTTCAATTCCTCAAAACCAATGTCCGCCCGGGCGGTTGTCGCTCCGTTGCCTGATCCTGTGCCGGCGTTAGAGGAAGCGACGAAGTTGGCGCCACCACCACCGCCGATTGCTGACCCGGCAGAGGTGCCACCGCCAGCTGAGGCTGCAAGGTCAGAGCGGCCGCACAAAGGCCCGGCAAAGCACCAGTACTCGTCCTTTCGGATCGCAACCACGGCAGGCCGACGAGCGAGCAGCTTGCCCGACGAAAAAGCGGAGCCATCGGCCGTCATCCACGCAGCGCCGCCTCCTCGCGCCACCGCTCCCAAATGGACTGCGCCCGATGAACTGCAGGGCGCGGTCGTTCCGGGCACGCATCTGCTTCGTCCAGCTGGCAAGTTCGGTCACGGCTCTATCGATGAAAAGGATCCCTACGGCCCATGATTAGCTCCCTGCGTGCATTGGTGATCGCCTTTGTTCTTGCGTTAGCGGCTCCGGCCGTGGCGGCCGAAGCTACCGGTCGTACGCCGACGGAGGGCAACGTCGACAAAGCGCGAGCAAGCTTCCAGCAGGGCGTCGACCTTTTCCACGAAGGCAACTTCGAGGCTGCCTTGGCCGAATTTCGCCAAGCCTACGCCACGGCGCCGTCATACCGCCTCCTCTACAATATTGCGCAGACCTACTTCGAGCTGCACGACTACGTGAACGCGCTCAAGGGCTACCGACAGTATCTGACGGATGGCGGGGCGGAGATTCCGGCCAGTCGGCGCGCTCTGGTCGAGGAATTCGTACAGAAGCTGCAAGTGCGAATCGCCTATTTGGACATTCAGGTGAATGCGGCCGGAGCCGAGGTGAGCGTCGATGACGTTCCCGTCGGAACTTCGCCGCTCTCGAGCCCGGTTGCGGTCAATCCGGGACCACGGCGCCTTTCCGCTACCAAGGCAGGCTTGGCGCCGGCGTCGGAGACGATCACGGTTGCTGGAGGCGAGCACGTCCATCTGGCGCTCGAGTTTTCGGATCTGAAAGCACCCAAGAGGATGCCGAGTTTTCTTCAAGACGGCGAGACTGAATCCGAAATACGATCAGCGGCCGCTCCCTCACGGTCTCGCGTACCCTTGGTCACAAGTCTGGTGGTGACCGGCGCGTGTGTGGCCACGACCGGCGTCTTGGGCTGGCTCGCCCTGCGCACAAAACGCGACTTCGATCGCGACTTGGACACGTTCGCCATTTTGCCGAGCCAGTTGGACAGCGATCGTTCGCGTCTCCGGACGTACGCTCTCGCGACCGACGTTGCGGCGGCCGCCACCCTCGTGGCCGCGGGCATTTCCGTTTACCTGGTGGTTTCGCGGTCGAGCGAACCACCCTCGCAAACGGCGACGCCTCGCCCATTCGTGGCCCTCGCGCCGACCTTGGGTGGCATGGCTGTGAGCGGCGGATGGTAGTCGGCGATAGGCGCGACCCGATTCACCCGTTAGTGAGATGACGACGCCGCAGGCTTGGCGGCAGACGTGACCGGATCGGCCTGCGCGGCCGGCGGTGATGCCGCCGAGGTTCGCGCCTTCTTCCGCGCCGCCGTACCAGCCGCGTGGGGACGCGCAGAGTTGGAATGCGCCGCAGATCTGCCGCCATCGGCTCCGCCCTTGCCGAAGCCGTCGCGAAAGCCGTGCCCAACTGCGATGGCGCCGTCGCGGAAGCCGTGCCCAACTTCGCGTGCTGGCCCCTTGGTCTCTCGGCCGACGTGCTTTGCGCCTTGTCCGATCGCCTTTCCAGCATCGCGTACGGCGCGCCCGAAATTGCGCGCGGCCGGGCCAACCCCTTCTTCTGCGCGAAGAAGCGGTGCCTGGAGGCAGACGAACCCCAGGACGAGGAAGCCACACACGCGCATGGCTACCATCCTACCGGCGTCAGGCGAGCATGAACAGAGATCGGTGTGGCGCGGCCGCGCAAGAACGCAGTGTCCAGGTGACGGTCAGGGTGACTGCGCGATAAAGTGGATGGGAGCGAGGGGAATCGGCTTGTCTCGAAGGGTGATGGCGTCCTGGAGATCGAGTCGAAGGTCGTCGGCGCACGATTGGTTTGGCGGCGTGAAGAAGTTGACCGAGGTCGTGGTTTCTTTGCCGCTGGCAAGGTGGATGGTCTGGTCGGCGTGCCAGGTATTCATTTCGGCGGCACGCGCCTGCTGGAGCAGCAGTTGAATGTGATCACGATGGATTTGGACCTCGTCGGATGTGCGATTGCTGACTTCCAATTTCAGTGCGATCTCCGAAAGGCCAAAGTTCATCCAATCTGGCCCCGTGTCTTGACCGCAATACTGGCCAACCAGCGTGACCTGAACTCCTTCTTTGGCGAGGGCGGGGCCGCTTGTTTGCCTTGGCGCGCTGAAGGCACAGCCCGAGACAGTGAATAGCATCCACGCAAAAATTGGTTTGTGCATCGCGATTTCCTTCTTTGACGGAAGACGTTGTCGGAAGGTGTCGTGGGACGGACAGAGCTCCGCCCTTGTGGTAAGCAGCTGCCGTACCAAGTTGGATGCCGTTGAATGAACGGATGAAGCGGCAAGCTCAGCCAGAAGAGTCCTCGCTGGCGTTGCAGCTCGGGAGAAATTCCCGAGCTTCGAGGATTAACTCCCGAACAGCTTTTACGCGCGCGCTCGCAGTTGTTCCCGTTGAGGGAAGAGCGTCACTTTACTCTCAATAGAGAAGCCGACTCGCCGAGCGGCTTGCCCTGGGAATCCACGACGAACAACTTATACGTTCCCGCAGTGGTCGGCGCGGCAATGGAGGTCGCATCTCCCGCTGCTTTGGTCATGGTGCCGCCGGCCACGAAGCTGGTCGTTCCGGTCGGCGCGAACCAGACGGCGTTGGCCGCATTTCCGCTGCTCCTGATGGGGACGCTACTCGTGCCAGTCGGAGCTTCGCAGCTCGCCGGGAACACGTAATCCTGAACGGGCAACAGGCTGCTTGGTACGATGCTGCTCCATGCATCCTCGACGCCAGACTTCACGCAGAAGCCGTACTGGGCCAGCGGCCACACGGCATCGGTCACCACCATGGGCGTGTCGATCGTACTATTAGGCGGCTTGGCTCCCATCTTGTTGACTGTCGCATAGGTCCTCAGGATCGTCAGGTCGTGCTTGGCCCCATAGTCTTCGCAATTGATTGTGTACGTCACGCCCTTGTCGATGTCGAGAACACTGTCGTTCTCGGTAATGTAGGCGCTCCCCTCGTCATTGTGCAGACCATAGGTGGGCCCGCTCGAATTGTTTGGGATCCCTTTGACGTAGTTCTCGTTGATGACCGTTCCCGGCATCTGACCAAGGGTGTAGACCGCCCCACTGTCATGCAAGCGGGTCATCATGTTGGTGAAGCGGTTGTTGTTGCAGGTGTTGTTCTTGCAAGTGGTGGAGTCAGGGAAATTTCGCCATCCCCAACCCAAGTTGATGCCGTTGTAGGCGACCGTGTGAACGTGATTGTGAGTGAAGGTTAGCGTATCGGTGAAGAACGCCGTGACTCCCGCGTGCGAGCCGAATCCGCGCAGCGTGGCCACGTTGTACACCAGGTTGTTGTTGATGGTGATCTTGGTGCAAATGCCTTCTACGCCCTTGGCGAACTTCTCGTGCGCGCCTCCGTCTCCCAGGTAGACGTGTTGCGGGTGACCGATGGTCATGCCGCTGCCGGCGATGTCGGTGATGAAATTGCCGATGATGTTCGAATTGATGACGTCGTTGATCATCGAGATACCTTCGTTGCCACTGTGCTTGACCACGTTGCCCACGAAGTCGATGGAATCGGCGCTGTTCACGTTGATGGCGGCGGGGAGCGTATCGAGGATCTCGTACTTCCAGTCGTGGATACTCTTGCCGGCTCCATAGGCGATGTAGATGGTGGCGCCCTGGACGCTCGACTTGCCGTACGAGCTGTCGACCTTGTAGAGGTTGTAGTCGGTGTTGGCGAAGGTGATGCCCTGGAAGGTGAGGTTCTTGACCCGGCCGGTGTTCGAGGTTCCGGCGATGTCGATCAGCGTCTCCGCGACCGGCGCCTCTACATCCGCGGTGCTCATGTCCTCACCGGTGCGCGGATAGTAGTAGAGCGTCCCCGTTGTCTTGTCGAAGTAGAAGTGCCCCGGCGAAGTGAGCCAGGCGAACACGTTGAAGATCTCATGCGAGCCCGAGACCGAGAAGGCGGCGCCCGAGTCCGGCAGCTGGGCGATGGCCCCGTAGGGCTGCTGCAACATCAGCCCCCGGTTGCCATCGGAAGTGGCGACCACGTCCCGGACGCAGACGATGTTCTCGTTCCACGTGGTCTGATTGACGATCTCGAGGTCATCCTTGTTGCTGGTGATGTCCGGCACGTCCGAGGTGCTGTACTTGACCCCGTCGGCGCCACTGCCACCGGCCCACGCCCAGGCGGCTTGTCCGGAGGTCACGGGGTAGGTTCCGGTTCCGCCTTTGGACGAGACGACCTTGCTGGTCATGGTGGCGCGCGCGTCGTTCACGTAGAGGTTCCGCAACTTCGTCTTGCGGTCGAGCGCGGCCTTGTAGACGCCGCCGGTGCTCGCGGTCCATCCCGTGACCTTCGTCGCGCCGTTGATGACCGGCGTCTCGCCGGGATACGCTTGGTAATAAATCCGATGGTTGCTCGTGCCAGAGTCTTGGACGGCGAAGGTGATGGGGCTGGTGATCCGGTAGTCGCCGCCGCGCAGATAGACGTAGATGTCTCCGGTCATGTTGGAGTTGATGGTGCGCACCACATCGCGAGCTTTGGTGATGGTCTGAAATGGCGCGCTCACCGTGCCCGGATTGTCATCGCTGCCTGTCGGCGAAACATAGTAGGCGGCTTGGTGCGGCCCCCCGTCGACCTCCACGCCACTCGAACCGCCGGCGCCAGATCCACCTGCACCGGCGGACGGGCCCGCGTCTTTGCCCGACGTTCCGCCGGCTGCGCTGAGCCCGCCCGAACCCGACTGCCCGGCTTTCGCACCCTGGCCGCCCTGGCCGGTCACTCCGCCGGCTGCGCCGGCACCACCGGAGCTGGTGGTACTGCCACCACTCGACTGGCCACCCGAATTGCTGAGGCCGCCAGAGCCACTGGCACCACCGGTAGCTTTTCCTCCCGCACCGGCGGAGCCACCTGATCCCGTTCCGCCGGATCCCTTGCCTGACGTGGTCGACGAGCAAGCGCCGACGAAGAGCATCAGCGTGGCCATGGCCACGTGCGGACAGCGGGTGGAAATCATGCGTGACTCCTTGGTTCGTGAAAGATCAAGCTACCTATTATTGACGTGCGCGCCAATTCTTCCCACAGTTTCACCCCTGATCGGTCAATGTTCGCGTTTCTTGGCAATAGCTCCGTGCTTCGGTGAAAACGATTGCTTGTTTTCGAGATTTGCTGTGGAAGTACCTGCTGAAGTGAAAGATCCAGGGTGTACGACAGGTCGCGCTCAATCCCATTTGGAGCGCCATGCGTTTCCGACCCGGCAAATAGGAGAAGGCGAGCCGAACGTGCCATGCGATGCTTTGGGTACACCAGCCGCGGATGACCACACGAGCGCCATCGCGGGTGTCGTCGCCGCGGAAAGCGACGAAATATCGAACGACTGTCAGGAATGCCCGTTCGCATCCATGGCTTTCTCAATCTGGACTGCGTCCAAATCGGTCACCGATGCCAGCAGCGCCAAGGCCATCATTCAGGCTGGACCTCCGGGTGCCAACATCCAGGCTGATGGTCACTATCGGCAGGCGCTCGGTCCTTTCCAGTTCATTGTCTTCGATCCCCTGACCCGAGCCTCGATTGACACCAACACACTCTACCCAGTTCCGTGAAAGATCACCGAATTCGGAATTCCTTCGACCAAGGTGAAGTTGCATTCCAATCAATTTGGTCGTGCCGGTTGTCTCGTCCCGCACTCCAATGGTCAACCAAGGCAAGTCGCGCCGAGGGTTCTACCGAGGCTGAATAGCGGCAACCTTCATGGTTGTTTCCGAGTCTGGCGCGACAGGCCGCTCCCGATCCCCGGTCAGACGGTGCAAGGAGCGGTTCACGGTCTCACGGAGATCGTCGATATCGAACGGCTTGTCCAGCACGGCCAGCGCGCCAAACTGGTTCACTTTCGCTTGCAGTTCCGCGTCGCGAGAGACGGTGGTGAAGATGAACGGCGGGAGGTTCCGACGGTCTCCGAAATTGCTGAGCATCCTCGCTTCTTCTGCGCCAAGCATGCGCGCCTCCGCGATCACGAGATCGAAACGCCCAGACCCGAACTCGGGGTGAAGCGAGACGGCCAGCGTATCCAGAAGGTCGATCCCTCTCGCCATCGCGACCACCTCGTGGCCGTCAGCCCTAAGAACGGCGAGCATGTAGTCACGAACGGCCGGGTGACTTTCGCCTATCAACAGACGGCGGTTGCGATCACCATTCGCCTTCGATGGTGTCGTCAAGGCGCGCACGAAAGTTCGCATCCGCCGCGCCTGCCCCCAGCGTGTTCGCGGTGCTCGCCTCGTCGGTCGCACGTTCCGCAGCCGCCGCGCGTTCCTACGTAACAGCCTCCCAGTTCGAGCGCGACAAGAACCAGCAATAGAAGAAGTCTCTTCATTTGGCGCCGTGCCTTTCGGTCCCTAATTCAAGCTCTGACAAAGCTCAGCAGGTCCGCGTTTAGCTTCTCTTTGTGCGTTTCGGTGAGTCCGTGCGGCGCGCCGGGGTAGACGGTCAGCTTGGCGTTCTTGACGATTTTGCTCGAGCGGAGCGCACTCGATTCGATTGGAACGATCTGGTCGTCATCGCCGTGGAGAATCAGCGTTGGCACATCGAATTTCTTGAGATCCTCGGTGAAGTCCGTCTCGGAAAAGGCCCGGATGCAATCGAACGTGTTCTTGTGACCGGCTTGCATTCCTTGAAGCCAGAACCAGTCAATCATGCCCTGTGACACCTTCGCGCCCGGCCGGTTGAAGCCGAAGAAAGGGCCACCGGCAAGCTCCCGATAGAATTTCGAGCGGTCGCCGAGCGATCCGGCACGAATACCCTCGAACACCTCGCTCGCAAGGCCGCCGGGATTGGCCGCCGTCTTCAGCATGAGGGGCGGAACGGCAGACACCAGTGCGACCTTGGCCACACGCTTGCTGCCGTGACGGCCAATATAGCGAGCCACTTCGCCTCCGCCCGCGGAAAAACCGACAAGAATGGCCTTCCTCAAGTCGAGTGTATCCATCAGGCTGGCGAGGTCATCGGCATAGGTGTCCATATCGTTACCATCCCAGGGTTGACTGGACCGGCCGTGACCTCGACGGTCATGCGCCACACAGCGATAGCCGTGAGACGCAAGAAAGAGCATTTGGGACTCCCAACTGTCCGAATTGAGCGGCCATCCGTGGCTAAATACAATCGGCTGACCTGAGCCCCAGTCCTTGAAGTAGATCAGCGTGTCGTTCTTGGTAGTGAGCGTGCTCATGGGGTGGTGCTCCAATTGGGTGTCGTTTGGCTTGCCACCACGCGGGTGCATCTTTCGGGCCGGTCGCCGCCGACAAACGGCTCCTGCGCATTTAGGAGCCGGACGAGCTGCCTGTTCTTCTCATTCCAGGTATCCTCTCGTCCTGAGGGATACGTTGGTTGGCCGGAAGGACTTCGGCAGATCCGAAGAAAGGTGACAGCAAATGAGCGCTGAAGCTACGGCAAGAGACTTTCCTGTTGTTTGCGTGGGCGGTTCGGCCGGCGGCCTCGACGCCTATATCAGGCTGCTCCGGAATCTTCCGTCCGACATGGGTGTCGCCATCGTGATCGTCAATCACCTGAGAACCGTCGCCACCCAGCTCCACGAGATCCTTCCGCGCTACACCAAGATGCCGGTAGAGCTGATCACGGAAAGGCTGCACATCGAGCCGAACCATGTGTTCATCATCCCGGAAAAGCGGGATTTGCACGTTCTCGATGACGAATTTCGTCTGAAGCCAATCTCAAAGCCCCGGGGATGGCCCGACGTGATCACGGTCTTTCTGCGTTCCCTGACGGAGCACTGGAACGGCAAACTGATCGCGGTCATTGTCTCTGGGTATGATGGCGATGGTGCGGCGGCGCTGGCCGGCATCAAGGAAGTGGGGGGAATTACGTTCGCGCAGAAGCCCGACACAGCTCTGCAACCGGAGATGCCCGAGAGCGCGATTGCAAGCGGGTGGATCGATTCCATTCTTTCGCCCGAAGAGATCGCTCGGGAGATTGCGCGAATTGCGCAAGCCGTGCCCGAATCGTAGGCAAGGCGCGCGACCTGGTCTCGCTCAACCAGCTAGACCCGGGCGATGTAGTCGTTCAACTGATCGATAAGACTTTGCTTCTCGGAGATGATGGCCTTGACCACGTCGCCGATGGAGATCAGGCCAACGAAGCGTGAGTCTTCGAACACCGGTAAGTGGCGCACGTGCTTCGCGGTCATGAGCACCATGCAATCGTCCAGGGTGCTCGCGGGCGCAACCGTGTGCATGCGTTCGACGGGCGTCATGATCACAGACACCGCTGTTTCGCGCGACACCTTGCCCTGCAGCGGGATCTTTCGGGCATAGTCACGCTCGGAAAGGATGCCGCGCACCGCCCCGGTTTCGTCGAGAACCATCAACGCGCCGATCTCTTTTTCGCTCATCAGTTTGAGGGCGTCGAAGACCGTCGCCCCGGGGTGAATGGACCAAATCACCCTTCCCTTGGATTCCAGAATCTCCACGACGGTTTTCATGACGCCTTCTCCCTTGTCCCGCACCAGCGCAGGTAGTCTGACATGGGAAGGCCGTACATCAAACGGATTGCCGAGTTGGGACCGGACCGGACTTTCCTAGAGGATCGAAAGAAAAGTCTGGACATTCATTCAACCATTTGGTTGAATGAATGTCATGGACGACCTGACCACGGTGCTCGGCGCGATTTCGCATCCCTCGCGGCGCGCGATTCTGCAGCGTCTCGCCGACGGACCGGCGCGGGTGACGGAGATTGCTGCGCCCTTCTCCATGTCGCTCAACGCAGTGTCGAAGCACCTCAAGGTGCTCGAGGGCGCGGGGCTGGTCGATCGCGAGGTGCAGGGCCGCGACCATCTGATCCGTTTCCGCGGCGAGCCGCTGCGCTTGGTTTCCAAGTGGGTGCACGAGTACGAGCGGTTCTGGACCGAGCGTCTCGACAATCTCGAGCGCTACTTCAAAAACAAGAAAGGACAGAAGTCATGACCACAAAGACAAAGACGATCGAGCTATCGTTTACGCGTACGATTCCCGCCACGCCCGCCGAGGTGTTTGGCGCCTGGATGGATCCCAAGCACCCCGGCAACCCGTGGACTGGATCGAGAAAAGTGATCCTCGACGCGCGGGTCGACGGGCTGTTCTTCTTCGCGACCGCGAAAGACCCGTCGTGGCCCCACTACGGCCGCTTCCTGGAGATCGAGCGCAACCGACGCGTGCAGTACGCCTGGATGTCCCCCTTCACGCGGGGCCTCGAGTCGATCGTGACCGTCGCTTTCGAAAAGCGAGGCGACGACACGCTGCTGACGCTCACCCACGCCGGCCTTCCCGACGACGACTACGGCCGCCTCCACAACGACGGCTGGAACGAGTGCCTAGGGACCTTCGTTGCGCAGTTCAGCCCGCGCGGAAAGAGCTGAGCCATCGCTGCGCGCTAACACGCGAAACACCGGTCTCGCAGCCGCACCTTGGGTTCAAGGCCGTGTTGGACGGCGCCGCCAAGTTGTTGTCAGTACCTGACACAAAGTAGATTGTAATGTCTGCCCGTCGGCGGGTCGAACTACACTGACAAGGTCGCCCCTGCCGGAGCGCCTTTTGCAACTCGATTCAGTCCCACGGCGAACGCCACCGGGCCTTCATCCGTAGCGGCGGCCCCGGATCCCACGCAAGGCGCAGATCATGGGTTCTCCGGTGAGCGCCACGGCTTCATCGATGCAGATCGCGCTGCCTGGCGGCAGAGATCGTGAAAAGGTTTGTCCGCGCGCCGCGGTCTACGGGTCGCGCTCGGGGAATCTACCGAGCCGCGATTTCGCGCCCGGCGGAAGGAAGTCTTGCCGCATGGTCAGCGAGCCGACGCGATGGACGCGATTCGGGCCGAAGAGCTTCTCGATGATGAGATAGACGTGCTCGAGGGTTTCGAGGTTTCCGTAGCTGCGCAGGACTTGGTCATTCGACCGTTCGACGATGAGCTCGAGGTCGAATGGCTTCACTCTGTGCATCTCGAGGATGACGTCGACGTCGCGTCGGCTGCCGCGAACCGCTTTCATCAGCAACAGATGGTAGCGCGAGGGAACCCAAACCACGAGGTGGCGAAAGGGCAGGGCCAGACGCTCGCGAACGTCTTCGTATCCGGTCGGAACGATCGCGGCCACGGCGTTGATGGGGATCTTCGAGTTAGCGAGCACGGCGGCGTGCAGAATTCTCTCGTCTACGCTCGCCAGCGTGTTGATGTCTTTGGTCGGAGACTGTGCGCCGTAGGCGAGCAAGGCAGCGGCGCCGCCGATGATCTCCATCCCGGCAGGTCCGTCCAGCTCGCTGTCGACTTCGGCGAGAAAGGCCAGGATTTCGTCGCGTCCGAACGTCACGGCGATGGCGTTGGTCCCTACCTGCGCCGAGCGGGAACGCTTCAGGGCTTCGCTGCTAGCCGCGACGTTGCCACGCGCGAGCTCCAATTGCGACAGCACCTCGGCCATCGATCCCTGCCGATTCGCCGGAGCCTTGGCGAGCGCTTGCAGAATGATGTCTTCGAGCGGGCGCGGCAGATCCTTGCGGTAGGCGCTGGGTGGCCTTCGGTGGATCGCTGATGTGCATGCTCATCAGGCCATAGAAGCTGTCGGCTTCGAACGGCCGCCGTCCGGTGGCCATCTCGTACAGGATCACGCCGAACGAATAGATGTCACTGCGAGCATCGAGATCCTTGAGGCTCATGCACTGCTCGGGCGACATGTAAAGTGGCGTGCCGAGAAGCACGCCGGTTTGGGTCTCGTAAACCCGGTCCTCGGCGCGCTGGAGATTCGCGATGCCGAAGTCCATCACCTTCACTTGTCGTTTGCCTGGCCGCCTGGGATCGGGCAACAGAAACAGGTTGTCGGGTTTGAGATCGCGATGGACGACGTAATTGTCGTGGGCCGCAGTCAGTGCATCCGCCACTTGGCAGCCCCAGTCGATGAGATCTGCTACGTCGAGCGCCCCGCGACGGAGTACCTGGGTCAGGGACAGCCCTTCCAGATACTCCATGATGATGTACGGCCCCGCATTCCCCATGGTGCCCGAGTCGTAAATGTCCACGATGTTTTCGTGGCGAATGGCGTTCGCTGCCCGGGCCTCGGTCAGAAAACGAGCCACGGCCTCGGCATCGCGGCCCTCGCGCGAACCCAACACCTTGACGGCCGCCACGCGCCCAAGTCTTGAGTGGACGGCAAGGTATACTTTGCCCATACCGCCTTCACCGATAAGACGCTGAACCTCGTAGTTCCCTATCGTGGTCCCAATCACGGCTGGTGGAGCGCTTCTATCGTGAAGTGGTGATCTGCGCAACGAGGGTGACCGGGACACGACTTCTCGGCACTAACGCCCATCGCCTCTCAGATTCCTGACGGCGGCAGGGCCGCTGTGATCGCACCTATGGCGAGATTACGGTATTTCTAGTCCGTTAAGGATCCGTCAAGCTTTTGGACCCGGCTGGCACACGGGTTGCTGCCAGTTCGAGGCGTTCTAGCAAAGGAGACTCATGCGTCTACTTCTGGTCGGCCCGGATTTGGAGGAGAACCTTTCCCTGCGTTACTTGGCGTCGTCGCTACGCTCGGCAGGGCACCAGCCGGTCATCGCGGCTTTCGATACGCGGGCGGATGTGCCTGCGGCGGTGGCAGCGGCGGCCCACGTGGACGTGGTCGGTCTGTCCATGTGTTACCAGTTGCGCGCGCCCGAATTTCTCGCGCTCGCCGCCGAGCTCAAGCGGACGCGGCCGGAGCGTCCGGTCATCGCCGGGGGACACTACGCTTCGTGCGCGGCCGACGAGCTGCTCTCTCGTCATGGCGAGATCGATCTCGTCCTCATACACGAGAGCGAGCGAACGCTGGTCGAGCTGGCGGCGCTGGCCGATTGGACACCGCAGGCGCTGGCAACTATTCCCGGCGTCGTCTTTCGCGACGGCGGCGTTATCAAGAGATCTCCCCCACGCATGGCACTGGCTGATCTCGATCTGCTGCCGTGGCCCGAGCGTTCGGGCCCGGCGCGCCTGATGGCGGGCGTTCCCACCGCCTACCTGATGGGCAGTCGCGGATGTCTCAGCGCTTGCGACTATTGTTGCATCTCCACCATGCACCGAATGGTGTCAGGCGCGCGTTTCCGCCAGCGCAGCCCGGAAGACATCGTCGCCGAAATGGCGTCGCTTTACCACGAGCGCGGACGTACAAGGATCAGGGCGGAATGTTCGAGGCGCCACCGCCGCCCATGGATGCACCTCTCGAGACACGCGGCGATAGCGGCGTCAGCGAGGCCGGCGCCGCCGCCGCTGGTGCGACCGACTCTGGCGCGACCGAGGCCGGTACGATGGAGGCTGGCATCGCCGATCTCAAGCCGAAGAACGACATCCTCTTTTTCGACCAAGGCGGCATGTTCGAGGCGCCGCCGCCGCCCATGGACGCGCCAATCAAGAAGGACTAGCTGACAACGTGCGGGTGGCTCACAATGGTAAGGCTGCGACCAGCGAATCTGCGATTGTCTGCGGTAACGTTCGTCTTGTGCGAGGCAACCGATCCACGCTGTCGCTGGCTGACTCCAGGCTGCAGCACACCCGCTCTGTCCGCTGCGGGCTGCTACGATCAGAAGCTCATCGATTGCACCACGACTTGTCCCGCCGGCCTGACCTGCCTGCAGCGCTCCGTCCACCCGTGTCCGGGTGGCAAGTGCGCCACCTGCAGCGAGATGGTCAACATTTGTCTCTGATGGTCGATCCTAGTTCACCCGTCGCCAGGCCGGCTTGAAGCCGGTGGCTTTTAGCTGCGGCGGATCGTCGGCCAAGATGTAGTCGGCGCGGCGGTTGCGGGGCTCGTCGGTTTCGTCTGGGGTCTGCACGCGCAGCGCGGATTCGCCGAAGCCTTCGAACGCGATGGGGATGCGCACGCCCTTTTGGCGGAACCAGCGCGCGAGCGACTGCGCGCGCTGCTGGGATAGTTTGAGGTTGTAGCCGGCGTTCCCGACGGTGTCCGTGTGGCCGGCGATGTAGAGGGTTAAGTTCTTGTGCTCGCGCGCTTTGTCTTTGGCGAGGACTTCCTGGACCTTCGTGAAGGCCTCGTCCAATTTCGCCACTTCGGTCGCATCGATCTCGGCCGAGTCGGTGCGGAAGTTCACGTCTTCGTGGGGGATGGGCACGTACCAGGCCGAGTATTCCTGGTCGATGTAGTGCTCATCGCGATCAGACATGCGCAGCTGGATCGAACCGATGGCCTGATCCGGCGACTGCTCCCAGGAAACGGCAAGCGGCGTTCCGGCCGATTTGCCGGTGAAGTCGTGAATCGAGTCGTCGATGATGGCGCCTTCTTCGGTTTTGACGGTCAGCTGAATTTTCCCGGGCGGTCGCGACATGCGGATTTCTAGGCGGTGCTCGTCGAGGGCGTGCGACTTGTCGACTTCGACGCGAAAGACCTTGCTGGCGGTGGCCGTCGTCCTTTTCTTGGCCTGCGCAGGTGGGGCGAAGGTCAGGGCGCCAAAAGTGGCAAAAAGCAGCATCATTCGCACGTACATGTTCAACCTCGAAGGCGCAGAGCGCGCGGCCATGGTGTTTTTCCGTCGCCAATGCAATGCGTATCCCATCGGCTTTCCATTATTACCATTGATTCACGCGCCCGAAACATAGCGATAACAGGAAGAGCGCTACAGTAGATGAAAGCCATGGAAGAAGCATCGGAACGGCAAAGGCGCGCGCCCCGCAGGCCACGCTCTCAGGAATTCTTACGTGTGCGGGAGGCTCGGGAGTCGGACGTCGGCGCGATGGTCGACCTTCTTGGCCATCTCTTCAAGCAAGAGGCCGAGTTCTCCCCTTCGCCTGCAAAGCAACGGCGGGCCATCGAGCTTTTGCTGGCGCAGCCAACCCTCGGTCGGCTTTTCGTTCTCTCGCGCGGGACGAGAGTGCTCGGCATGGTGAGCTTGCTCTTCACCGTCAGCACGGCCGAAGGCGGCAAAGCGGCGTGGCTCGAAGATCTCGTTGTCCTGCCCGACCAACGCGGCAAGGGCCTGGGCACGCGCCTCTTGCGCGGCACGATCGATTGGGCTCACCGCCACGGTCTGACACGCATCACCCTGCTTACCGACAGCGACAACCTCGGTGCACGCGGTCTGTATTTGAGGCACGGCTTCGTCGCGTCGGCCATGCAACCCTTGCGTCTGCATCTCGGGCGGCGTGCGGCGGCGGTTCCCACCACGCTTTCGCTGCTGGCATGACGCTCCTTCCGGAAAGCCTTCTCAGACCCATCAACGATCCTTGTCACATCTGCCGCGCTGGATCGCGACGCCACGTTCAAGCGCTGGATACGCTTGCCGAGGTTGCGCGCACTCTCGCGGCCACCGCCTCGCAAGAGGACATGTTGCGGGAAATCCTGTGCGTTCTCGAAGTCCGCTTGGATATGCGTCGGGCAACGGTCATGTTGCTCTCGCCCGACGGCAGCGAACTCTACGTCGAGGCGGTGAGGCCATCGGGAACGGAACCGCACGACGGCGCTCGTTACCGGCGCGGCGAGGGCATCCTTGGCCGCGTCGTAGAGACCGGAAAGTCCCTCATTATTCCCAGCATCGAAGACGAGCCCCGCTTTCAAGACCGCGTGCATGGCCGCAAGGACGCACAAATCGATGCCAAAGGCTGGAGCTTTATCGCCTTGCCGGTGGCCATCGGCCAAGAGATCGTCGGGACATTGTCTGTCGACCTACCCAAGCGCGACATTGATTTCCTGCAAGACGCCGAGCGCGTCCTGAGCATCGTCGCCGGTCTCATCGCGAACGATATCAAGCGCCGCCGGGAAGTTCGCGCCGAAACGGCTGCGCTAGAGGATGAGCGCAAGCGTCTGCTGTCCGAGATTCAGCCGGCTGCGCGGCCCAAGAACATGGTCGGCGATTCCGAGTCCATGCGGCCGGTATACGCGCGCATTCAGCAGGTGGCGGAGGCAGACACGACGGTGCTGATTCGCGGTGAGTCCGGCACGGGCAAAGAGCTGGTGGCAGCGGCAATTCATTACCTTAGCGCGCGTTCGCGAGGGCCATTCGTCAAAGTCAACTGCTCGGCGTTGAGTGAAGGCCTGCTCGAAAGCGAGCTGTTCGGACACGAGAAAGGTGCCTTCACCTCGGCGTTGTTTGCGCGGGCAGGGCGCTTCGAGGAGGCAAACGGCGGAACGCTGTTCCTCGACGAAATTGGCGACTTCTCGCCAGCGGTGCAGGTCAAGCTTCTGCGTACCATTCAAGAGCGCGAATTCGAGCGCGTGGGCAGCAACAAGACCATCAAAGTCAACGTCCGCTTAGTGGCAGCGACCAATCGCGATCTGGAAGCGCTGATGAAAACTGCTCAGTTTCGCGCCGATCTTTACTACCGAATCAACGTCTTTCCGGTGTTCTTGCCGCCGCTGCGAGAGCGCAAAGACGACGTTCTGGCGCTGGCCAACCACTTCAGCGAGAAGTTCGCGGCCAAGATGACCAAGCCGGTTCGCAGGATCGCCACCAGCGCCATCAACATGCTGATGGCGTACCACTGGCCCGGCAACGTGCGCGAGCTGGAAAACTGCATGGAGCACGCGGTGCTGCTTTCGCGCGATGGCGTGATTCAGGGACGCGACCTGCCGCCGACGCTGCAGATGCCGGCATCCTTGCGGGCGAACAGCGACGGAACCCTTCGTTCGAACGTCGCACAACTCGAGCGCGACATGCTCGTGGATGCTCTCAAGCGGGCCGGCGGGAACGTAAGCGCCGCGGGTCGTGAACTGGGCGTGGGCGAACGCATGGTGCGCTACAAGATCCGCAAGTTCGGCATCGACCTTGGCCAGCTTGCCCCGAGCCGTCGCGTTCGTAGCGCCGCGCACTGAGCGTCCGGTCGACATTTCTCGACGGAACTGAGTCGACATTCGCGCTTTTTGTCGAGCTCGCTCGGCAAAGAGGCTCCGCTTTTCGCCAGCTGCCGTTGGCACCGCCATTGCAATTACCTGGGTTTGCCCAATCAAAGGAAGGAAACCATGAGGCAAATTGCAATTTACGGAAAAGGTGGAATTGGTAAGTCAACCACAACCCAGAACACTGTGGCCGGTCTGGTCGCTCTCGGAAAGAAGGTCATGATCGTCGGATGCGACCCCAAGGCCGACTCCACTCGCCTCATGCTGCACTCGAAAGCGCAGACGACGGTGATGGATCTCATCCGCGAGCGTGGAACGGTCGAAGACCTCGAGCTCTCCGAAGTTCTCAAGCTCGGCTACGGTGGCGTGAAGTGCGTCGAATCGGGCGGTCCCGAGCCGGGCGTCGGCTGTGCCGGCCGCGGCGTCATCACCGCGATCAACTTCCTCGAAGCCGAAGGCGCTTACACGCCCGAGCTCGACTTCGTCTTCTACGACGTCTTGGGCGACGTTGTCTGTGGCGGTTTCGCCATGCCCATTCGCGAAAACAAGGCCCAAGAGATCTACATCGTGTGCTCGGGCGAAATGATGGCCATGTACGCCGCCAACAACATCTCCAAGGGCATTCTGAAATACGCGACCTCGGGCAAAGTTCGCCTGGGCGGTCTCATCTGCAACTCGCGCAATACGGACAAAGAATACGAGCTCATCGATGCGTTGGCCAAGCGCCTAGGTACGCAGATGATTCACTTCGTTCCTCGGGACAATGAAGTGCAGCGTGCAGAGCTACGGCGCATGACGGTCATCGAGTATTCCCCGGACCACAAGCAAGCGAAGGAGTACCGCGATCTGGCGCAGAAGATCGTCGAGAACAAGAGTTTCGTAGTTCCCAAGCCCCTCGCCATGGAAGAGCTGGAGGAGCTGCTCATGGAGTTTGGCATCATCGAAGACGAGGATCCGAACGTCGGCAAGGCCAAAGAGGCCACAGTAGCAGTCTAAGCGTCCAAGAGAGCAACAAGGAGAGCCATGTCCAGTCCTGTCAAGAAAGTCGACGGCATTACCCGGGAATCCACCCAGGCGATGATCGACAAAGCATTGGAAGCCTACCCCGAGAAGGCTCGCACCAAGCGCGCCCCGCACTTGGCACCCAACGAGCCGGAATCGGGAAGCGCCTGTGTGAAGTCGAATCGAAAAACAATTCCCGGTGTGATGAGTGCGCGCGGTTGTGCGTACGCTGGCGCCAAAGGGGTTGTCTGGGGACCCATTCGCGACATGGCTCACATTTCTCACGGTCCAGTGGGCTGCGGTTGGTATTCCTGGGGAACTCGCCGCAATCTAATGTCTGGAGTCAATGGCGTATCGAACTTCGCCATGCAAATGACGTCCGACTTTCAGGAAAAGGACATTGTCTACGGCGGCGACAAGAAGCTCGCAATCTTGTTGAAGGAAACCAAAGAGCTGTTCCCCTTGGCCAAGGGCATTTCGGTTCTTTCGGAGTGCCCCGTTGGTCTCATTGGCGACGACATCAACGCCGTTGCCAAGAAGATGTCGGCCGAGCTGGACCTGCCGGTCATTCCTTGCAACTGCGAAGGCTTTCGCGGTGTTTCTCAATCGCTCGGTCACCACATCTCGAACGACACGATTCGCGACTACATCATCGAAACGCGCGAATTCGCCGAGCCGGCGGGTCCCTACGACATTGCACTGATCGGCGACTACAACATCGGCGGCGACGTGTGGTCGGTAAAGCCGCTCTTGGAAGAGTGCGGCTTCAATGTCAAGGCCACGTGGACGGGCGACGGTGAGATGGAAAAGATCGCGGCCACCCATCAGGTCAAGCTGAACGTCATCCACTGTTACCGCTCGATGAACTACATGGCGCGGGTCATGGAGGAAAAGTACAAGATTCCATGGCTCGAACTGAACTTTTTCGGCCCGACGAAGATTAGGGAAAGTCTGCGCAAGCTGGCCGAGCGCTTCGACTCCGTCATCAAGGAAAAGGTCGAGGCTGCCATTGCCAAGTACGACCCGCAGATGCAGAAGATCATCGAGACCTATCGTCCACGGCTGGAAGGCAAAAAGGTCATGCTGTACGTCGGTGGCTTGCGTCCCCGTCACACCGTCGGCGCCTACGAGGACTTGGGCATGACGGTCGTTGGTTCGGGCTATGAATTCGCCCACACCGACGACTACGAGCGAACCACGCCGGAAATGCCCGATGCCACTGTCCTCTATGACGACGCGAGCGAATGGGAGCTGGAGCAATTCGTCCACGAATTGAAACCGGACCTCGTAGCCAGCGGAATCAAGGAAAAGTACGTATTCCAGAAGATGGGCTTGCCCTTCCGGCAAATGCACAGCTGGGACTACTCGGGACCGTACCACGCGTACAACGGGTTTTCGGTGTTTGCCCGCGACATCGACCTGGCAATCAATAGTCCCACCTGGAAGCTCGTCAAGGCGCCTTTCTAGAAGGAACGGAGAACATTCATGGCAAACGATTTGGGTCTAGCCGTAAAACCGGTCACTGGTATCAGCGCCGAGGAGGAAAAACGCGTCTCAGCGTGGATCAACACCGAGGAGTACAAGCTCAAGAACTTTGCTCGGCAAGCGCTGGTCGTCAATCCCGTCCACGCTTGTCAGCCTCTCGGCGCACATCTCGCAGCGCATGGCTTCGCGGACACGCTGCCTTTCACGCACGGCTCGCAGGGGTGCTCGTCGTACTATCGCTCGACACTCAACCGGCACTTCCGGGAGCCCGCGCCGGGCGTCTCGGACGCAATGACCGAAGACGGTGCGGTTTTCGGCGGACAGAACAATTTGCACGAAGGGCTCGAGAACGCGTACACGCTCTACAAGCCAAAGATGATTGCGGTCTTCACGTCGTGCATGCCAGAGGTCATTGGCGACGATTTGACGGCGTTCCTCGGCAATGCACGTCAGAAGGGGAGCATACCGAAGGACTTCCTCTTGCCCTATGCGAATACGCCTTCGTTCAGCGGTAGTCACGTGCACGGGTACGACTCGATGCTGATGTCGATCCTGCAAACGCTCACGGAGAACAAGGCAGTCGAGGGCCGTTGCACCGGCAAGCTGAACTTCATCGCCGGATTCGACGCCAACACCGGGAACTATCGCGAGTACAAGAAGTACTTCGAAGCGTTCGGCATCCCCTACACGTTCCTGGCGGATATCAGCGAGACCTTCGATTCGCCGAACGACGGTACGTATCGCACGTATCCGGGCGGCACGGATTTGAAGGAAGCCGGCGATTCGATCAATGGAAAAGTGACCTTGACCGTCGCGCCCTTCGCGACGACCAAGACCTTCACGTGGATCAAGGAACAGTATGCCGGCGAGCACATTTCGATGCCTACTCCGATGGGCATCGCCAAGACCGACGCCTTCCTGATGAAGTTGGCAGAGGCCTTTGGCAAGGATGTTCCTGCGACCTTGAAGAACGAGCGTGGTCGTGCCGTGGACGCGATGACCGATGCCCAGCAATACATACACGGCAAGAAGTTCGCGATCTACGGCGACTCCGACCAGCTTCTGGGCTACACATCCTTCTTACTCGAAATGGGCGCTGTTCCTCACCACATCCTTTGCTCGAAAGGATCGAAGCGCTTGGAGAAAGAGCTCCACTCTCTCCTCGACGCTTCGCCTTTCGGCAAAGGATGTGGCATCTATATGAACCGCGATTTGTGGCACCTGCGGTCGCTCGTGATGACGGATCCGGTGGACGCCATTATCGGCGACACGCACGGCAAGTTCATCGCTCGGGATGCCAAGATACCCCTGTTCCGCTTTGGCTTTCCCATCTTCGACCGGGTCAACCTGCATCGCCGCCCCATCATCGGCTACCAGGGTGTCGTCAACATGCTGACGGAAATCTGCAACAAGTTCATCGACATCAAGGATGAGACTTGCGACGACCGTCACTTCGAAATCATGCGCTAGGGAGACAGTCATGAAGGTTGCGTTTGCCAGTAGCGACGGTGTGCAAATCGACGAGCACTTTGGTCGAGCCGGAACGTTTCACGTGTGGAATGTCGAGGTGGACAGTGCCAGTTGTATTGCTCGGTTCGACAACCTTGCCAAGGAAGACGTTGACAGCGAGGACCATATCGTCGCCAAGGCAAACGCGCTTGCTGGCTGTGCCATTGCCTGCAGCATTCAGATTGGCGGGCCGGCCGCTGCGAAGTTGGTCGCCCGCCATATCCACCCAATGAAGACCCAATCGGTGGTGCCGATCGCGGACATGGTCGCAAAACTGCAAGATGTTCTGCGTGGTCCACTGCCGCCCTGGCTGGCCAAGTGTGCCGGCCTCAAGCAGACCAGACAATTCGTGGAGCATCCCGAAGAATAGATCAGAGAAGCGAAAGGAATCACAGATGGCATACATCACAGGACTTACGCGCGGCCGGGCAGAATGGACGCCCAAGTTTGTGAAGGCGGTGGACGAGAACAAATGCATCGGCTGCGGCCGCTGCATGAAAATTTGTGCGCACGGTGTCCTCGCGCCGAAGGAAGTCGACGAGGAAGAATCGGCCAAGATGTTCGCCTCCGTAAGGAATCCGGAAAACTGCATCGGCTGTGAGGCCTGCGGTCGGACCTGCACCAAGAAGGCGTTCAGCTTCGAGCCGCTCTTGGCATAACAGGACCATGCCGATGAGGGCCATTGCCGAAATCGAAAGCGCCGAGGAGCTCTTCGACCTTCTAGGCGAGGCCTATGAGCTGTCGACTCTTCGGGCGCATCGCTTTCGCATCCTGAAGAAATTCGGCCAAGTCGTGGCGCGGCTGGAAGAAACCGCGCCCCTTCTTGCCGAGGATGCTCGCCGCGCGCACTACGCAGCGGCGCTTCGCCGCATTCACGACGACTACACCAAGGGCGACGTCCCCGAGACGTTGGCTCTGCACAAGCCACCCGAATTGGTGACCCTACGCAGACCGGCCCGCTGAAGGAGCAGAGAACCATGGCGTTCAAAGTGCTGGAGGAACGAGCCCACCAGGTTGTGCGGAAGGGGAAGGGGGCGCCGGTCGCCCTGGGGTGCAACAAAGCCAGCGCGGCGGGCGCCGTCAGTCAGCGCGCATGCACATTTTGTGGCTCGCGCGTCGTCCTCTACCCGATCGCGGATGCGCTTCACTTGGTCCATGGACCGGTGGGCTGCGCCGCGTACACCTGGGACATCCGAGGCGCACTGTCGTCGGGGCCACAATTGCATCGAATCAGTTGCTCGACAGATTTGCGCGAGAAAGACGTGGTGTTCGGCGGCGAGGCCAGGTTGGAGGCTTCCCTGCGCAGCATGATTGTCGCCCACGCACCCAAGGCCGCCTTCGTCTATGCGACATGTGTTGTTGGCGTGATCGGTGACGACGTCCCTGCGATTTGTGCGCGCGTGCAGGCGGACGTCGGGATCCCCATCATTCCCGTCATGGCCGAAGGTTTTCGCGGCACGAAGCGCGACGGCTACAACGCTGCCACCCGGGCACTTCTAGAGCTTATCGGCACGGGCGACACTGGCTCGATTGGGCCGACGTCCATCAATCTGCTGGGTGACTTCAACGTGGCTGGCGAAAGCTGGATCATTAAGGACTACTTTCGTCGCATGGGTGTCGAGGTTGTCTCCGTCTTGACCGGCGACGGGCGCGTGGATGAAATCCGTCGCGCTCATGGCGCGCGTCTGAACGTCGTGCAGTGTGCGGGCTCGATGACGTCGCTCGCGAAGGCAATGGAGGAAAAGTACGGCATCCCGTTCGTGCGCGTGTCGTTCTTTGGCATCGAGGACACTGCCCAAGCGCTCTATACGGTGGCCGAGAAGGTGGGCGACGAAGCGGTCAAGAAGAGCACGCAGGAGCTCGTGCGTGACGAAATTGCCAAGGTGCTGCCGATTCTCAAGGAATTCAGGAAGGACCTACAAGGCAAGCGGGCCGGACTTTACGTAGGCGGCGCATTCAAGGCGTTTTCGCTCGTGCGCGCCCTTCGCCAGCTAGGCGTCACGGTGGCGTTGGCTGGAACCCAAACCGGCAGCGTCGAAGAGTACGAAGAACTTCAGGCAGTCTGCGACGAGAACACGATCATCATCGATGACGCCAACGCGCTCGAGCTGGCGAATTTCGTGGTTAGTCAGGATATTGACGTCTTCATCGGCGGCGTGAAAGAGCGGCCCATTGCCTACAAATTAGGTCTTGGCTTCTGCGACCACAATCATGAGCGCAAGATTCCCCTGGCGGGCTTCGAAGGCGCCGTTTCATTCGCGCGCGAAATCCACGCCACGGCAACCAGCCCGATTTGGGCGCTAATGCCGCGCAAGAACCGGACACGAACGGAACAATCGCTGGCTCACGACGGGGAGAGCGCATGAGCTGCATTGCGCAAGAACAAGGTGTCCAAAGCCCGTTTGGCACGGTCAATCCATGTACAGTCTGCGCGCCTCTGGGCGCGGCACTCGTTACGGCGGGCGTGCGCGATGCTGTTTCGCTTCTGCATGGAGCGCAAGGTTGCGCCACGTACATTCGCCGCTACCTCATCAGCCATTTTCGCGAGCCCATCGACGTTGCCTCGTCCAGCTTCGGCGAATCGCAGACGGTCTTTGGCGGCGAGGCCAACCTGCACCGTGCCTTGGACAACATCGGTCAGCAATATCGCCCGCGGCTCATCACGGTGGCCACCACCTGCGTCGCCGAGACGATTGGCGAGGATGTGCCACGCTTACTAGGTGCCTACCGAGAGAAGAAGCCGTCCAACCTTCTATTCGTCTCGGCGTCCACGCCCAGCTTCAAGGACGGACACGTCGAAGGCTTCCATTCCATGGTGCGTGCGCTGGTCGAGGAGCTCGCGACCAAGCGTGGACCCCACCGCAAGCACGTGAGCATCCTGCCGCCCATGGTCTCGCCCGCGGATTTGCGCCACCTACGCGAAATCGCGATGGCCTATGGTCTCGGCGCAACGCTATTGCCGGACTACGCCGACACCCTCGATGGCGTCATCGTGGATCACTACAACGCCTTGCCGAACGGTGGCACGACCATCGAAGAGATTGCCGCCATGCCGACCGCAGCGGGCACGCTGGATCTCACGCTGCCCGGAAATGCAGCGCGCGCCAGTGCGACTCTCGAAGAACGCGGATCGCCGGCGAAAATCCTGGGTCTGCCACTCGGTGTGCGCGCCTGCGACGCGTTTTCCGCCGCCTTGGCGGATCTTTCGGGCGCAACGACGCCGTCATGGCTCGATAACGAGCGCGGCCGGTTGCTGGATGCTTACGCCGATGGCCACAAGTACGTCTTTGGCAAACGCGTTGCGGTGTTCGGCGAGCCCGAACAAGTGGCGGCGATTGCAATTTTTCTAGCGGAAATTGGCGCGCGACCCGTCGTCTGTGCGACGGGGGCGCGCAATCGAGCACTGAAGCCGGCGTTGGGTGGCTTGCCCGGTGGCCTGGCGGAGGCAATCCTCGAAGACACTCACTTCGGTGCTATCGAAGAAGCTTGCCGTACCCACAAGCCTGACCTCATCATCGGCAGCAGCAAGGGCTATCGCATGGCGCGCGAGTTGGGCGTGCCGCTCCTGCGCATCGGCTTTCCCATTCACGACCGCATTGGCGCCGGTCGGCTACTGAGTGTCGGCTATCGCGGAACGCTTCGCCTTTTCGACGCCATCGTAAACACACTTTTGGAGAATCAACAGAATCAATCAGCCGTTGGCTATTCCTACTTGTGACTGGATATTTAGTCCACTTGCCCGATGTTCGCCAGCGGGCCCGCGCAGCCCTGCTCGGCCTGGCGATTGGCGACGCACTGGGCGCGACGGTGGAATTCATGACGGCTGGCGAGATTCAAGCGACCTACGGCAAGCATCGCAAGATGGTGGGCGGCGGGTGGTTGCGTCTGCGGCCCGGCCAAGTCACCGACGATACGCAGATGTCCCTGTGCATCGCGCGTTCGATTGTGGAGGTCGGACACGACCCGGATGACATCGCTCGTCGCTTCGTCGAATGGTACTTGTCGAAGCCTCCCGATATCGGCAATACCTGCAGGCGCGGAATCGTCCGCTTTATGACTCGCGGAACCGTGCAAGGACCACTCAACGAAGGCGACGCTGGCAACGGTGCGGTCATGCGCGTGGCACCAGTGGCGCTCGCAACCCTCGCGAACGACCAACTGCTCAATGCCCACGTCGTGTCTCAGGCACGCATCACGCACAATCATCCTCTGTCTGACGCGGCCTCGGTCCTGGTAGCGCAGCTCATTCAATTGGCGCTTATCGGTCACGCCATGGAGCGCTTGCAGCGCCAGGTCGATCGCGCTGCTCTAACGTTTCCACAGTTCAGTTACCGACGATTCAATGGCCTATCCACGGCCTACGTCGTGGATACGATGCAGACGGTCCTGCATTTTCTATTCTCCACCTCCTCTCTTGAGGACTGCATCGTCGCGACCGTCAATCAAGGCGGAGATGCCGACACCACAGGCGCCATCGTGGGTGCCATCGCCGGGGCGTACTACGGCTTGGATGCCATTCCTCGGGAGTGGATACGCAAACTGGATCCTCAGGTGCGCGACGAGCTCGACACTCTTGCCGAACGACTGGTCGAGCTTTCACCGCTTGCGCATGGTGGTCCTATCACGCTGGTGCCTCCTCCTCGCGGAGCCGAGCTGTAGATGGACAAGCCTTGGACGCTGACCTGGAACCTGTGCGACCTGCCGGCGTGGTACATCGGCAGCCTAGCTTTCAACGAAAGGCCGCAGCGCTTCGAGTTGCTTACGGTGCAGCCCGCCCGGCAGGGACTTTTCGGGCAGCTCGACAAAATGGACGACCCCGACGAGCGTACGCAGTGGTTCAACCGCTACATTACGGCGAAGTTTCATCTGGACGAGCTCGACCGCGACCACACCCAGAGTGCCAAGCGAAGCCTTCGCAACACCTACGTCCGCTACCTTCGTGGCTGGGGAGTGGATTCGAATTCCATCGAAGGCGCCGTTCTCAAAGCCTGGGTAGAAAGCCGCATCGGACTACGTCCGACGTTTCATCGCGGAAAGCTGAACTACGATGAACCCGACGAGCAGCTCGTCTTCGCCACCGATCGCATGAAGGGATTAGCCGGTAGCAATGCGATCTTTACTCAGCTGGATCTGGTCTACGGTTTCTGCCAGTACGAGTTGAATCGTCGACAGCCGGGCCAGACGTGGCTACCGCTCTATCGCGGCACGCACGACCCGCAGGAGTACCACACGCTGCAGGTCGTGTCGCCGCGCGAGCGCATCGTTCGCCTCAATAACATCAGCTCGTTCACTCCTGACGCCGAACGCGCCTTCGAATTCGGTTCCACGGTGTGGGAAATGCGCATTCCGGTGGTGAAGATCTTCTTTCATAGCCAGCTCTTTCCGCAAAGCATTCTCAAAGGCGAGGATGAATTCCTTGTGATCGGCGGGATCTATCGGGTGCAGACCGTTCTTTAGCCGGCCCGACTCTTGCAGTCTCAAGAGTGTAGAGGTCATCGATGTCAGACTTGAACCGTCTTTACTCCCTTCGTTCGCAGCAACCGAAGCTCGACGTTGCCAACCACCCGTGCTTCAACGCAGACGTCTTTCACCGGGCCGCCCGCATTCACTTGCCGGTCGCTCCTCGCTGCAATCTTCAATGCAATTACTGCGATAGGTCCTTCGACTGTGCGAACGAAAACCGCCCCGGCGTTTCCAGCACATTGCTTTCGCCTTTCCAGGCGGTGACCTACTTGAAAGCGGTCTACGCGCGCATGCCGAATCTGTCGGTCGTCGGTATTGCAGGTCCTGGCGATCCCTTCGCCAATCCTGTCGAGACGATGGAAACGCTTCGCCTGGTTCGCCAGGAGTTCCCCAACATTCTTCTTTGTGTCGCGACCAATGGGCTCGGACTTGTCGAATACATCGACGAATTGGTCGAATTGAAGGTTAGTCACGTGACCATGACCGTAAACACGGTCAATCCGGCCACGGCAGCGAAGATCTACCGCTGGGTCCGTCACGGTGACCACGTTTACCGCGACCTCGACGGCGCCGAGCTGCTGATGGCGCGCCAGCGCGAGGCGATAGCGCGACTTCGCGAAACGCCCATCTTGGTCAAGGTGAACACCATCCTATTGCCAGGCATCAACGACGGCGAAATCGGCGAGGTAGCGACCGAGATGCGCGCAGCTGGCGTCGAGATTATGAACACGATGGCGCTCTTGCCAGTGGCCGACACCCCATTCGCGAGCTTGGGCGAGCCCACGCCCGCGATGATGACCGAGGCGCGACGGATCGCCGGCCAGCAGTTGCCGCAGATGGGACACTGTGCCCGTTGCCGCGCCGACGCGTGCGGGATCATCGGCAAAGAAGCCGAAGACATGCCCAGGCCGGCCGATTTCGCGCTCTTGCCGAGCAAGCCCACCGCCGATCGACCGTACGTCGCGGCGTCGTCACGGGAAGGCATGCTGGTAAACACGCACGTGGGCGAAGCCGAGCAGTTTCATATCTTCAAGGAAGAGGCCGGTCTGTATTCGCTGGTCGCGGTGCGAACGGCTCCTGAAGCAGGAGCGGGCATCAAGCGCTGGCTGGACCTCGCCGACCTTCTCGGCGACTGCCGTGCCGTGCTCACCTCGGGCGTGGGCGCCATGCCTCGCCGAATTCTCACCGGCCGAGGCATCGAAATCATCGAGATGGAAGGCCTGATCGACGAAGGATTGGCAGCCGTCTACGGCAGCAAACCGATTCCACCCTCGTTGCGGCGCTCGTTCAAAGGCTGTGGCACGGGGTGTAGCGGCGGCGGAGAAGGCTGCGGATGAGCACGAATACAAATCACGACGGCGAGCGCGCCGTCTGGCTGGTGGACAGCACCCTCCGCGACGGCGAACAGGCGCCAGGCGTTGCATTCAGCAGGACCGAAAAGACTGCCATCGCGCAGGCTCTCGTCCAGGCCGGCGTGCCCGAGTTGGAAGTGGGCACGCCGGCCATGGGCCCGGCCGAGATTGAAGATATTCGCGCGCTTCTGTCTCTCGATTCGCAGGTTCGACTGACGGCATGGTGTCGTGCGCGGAAGACTGACCTCGATGCTGCTGCCGAGTGCGAGCTTTCGGCAGTACATCTGTCGTTTGCTGTCTCGCCCATTCTCATGAAGTGTTTCGGACAGACCGAGCCGAGTGTTCTGCGAGATTTGTCTTTGCTCGTCGCCTACGCCCGCGCCAACTTCGCTTTTGTTTCCGTGGGTGCTCAAGACGCCAGTCGTGCTTCGCTTGGATTCCTTGGTCGGTTCATCGCGACCGCGCGCGCCTGCGGCGCCGATCGGGTGCGCTTGGCGGATACAGTTGGCGTGCTGACGCCGCGAACAACGGAGATCCTGGTCCAGCATGCCGTGCAGTTTGCTTGCGAGATGCCGCTCGGTTTTCATGCCCACAACGACGTGGGCATGGCGACGGCGAACAGCATCGCGGCCGTCGAGGCCGGTGCTGCCTCGGTGGATGTGACGGTCGCGGGTTTGGGCGAAAGAGCCGGCAATGCGCCTTTGGAAGAAGTAGTGGTTGCGCTCGAAATGCTTTCGTCGTTCAAGACTGGCGTAGCGATGTCGCAATTGTGGTCTCTCGGGCAATTGGTCGCCGCCGCCGCCGGACGTCCTATCCCGCCGAACAAGCCCATTCTTGGCGGATCGGTATTTCGTCACGAATCCGGCATTCACTGTGCCGGCTTGGAAAAGGATCCGCTCGCGTACCAACCCTTCGACCCCGAGCGGGTTGGCCAGCAAACTAGCATCGCGCTCGGAAAGCACTCGGGCGGGGCAAGCCTGCGTCTAGCCATGAGGGAAGCTGGAATCAATTGGGTGCACGCCGACGGCTCGCTCCTCGACCGCATCCACCAGTATGCTCGAGATCAGAAGGCGGGACTCGACGCAGAGCAAGTTGCGTCCTGGTCCCCGCTAAGACCTTCCTGACTACCAGGAGAGTCTCGTTTTCAGCTCGCCGACGAGGTCGGTGGCCATCTTACCGTTGGTCGTCGCATTCGGGTGCGAGTCGCAGCCGATGCCGTCTGCCGACGACTGTGTCGGAAACTCCAAATAGGACATCTTGCTGTCGCCTTCGCCGGCCCGGGTCTTGATGACGTTCTGAATGTGGTTGCGGATGAAAGTCAGGGCGTCGCCCGACAGCATGGGCCCGATCGTGAGGACGAAGAACGTGTCGGGGTATTTCTGGCGAAGGGTGCGCACGAAGTCGAGGTAGTTAGTTTCATACGGTGCGCCGGGATCGCCATGGGTTGAAGCGTCGTTGGTGCCTAGATTGACGACGACTGCATGGGGCTGCCAGGTCGAGAAGTCCCAGTTGGAAGTCTTCTGAACGGCGGAGATTCTCGCGTAGACGGCAGGCATGTTTTCGGTCGAAGGACCAGTCTCGTTGTAGTTGCGGTACATGCCGATGCCCGACCACGCAACCGCATGCAGCTCGGCCGATAGAGTGCGGGCAGCAACCGCCGCGTAGGTCAGGTAGCTGTCTTGCTTGTCTTGCTGATAGCCACTGCAGTTTTGCCCATCGAGCCCATACCCCGCCGTTATGGAGTCACCATAGACTTCAATGCGGCGGTCGGGCGCTGGCGCTGCTGCGAGCAATTGACCTCCGGTGATGTCCAATCCGAGGTACCGATTGTCGCCCTGATTCCCCTCGGTTCGTTTCCATACAATCAGCTCGTGCGTGCCAGCGGACAGTCCGGCGGCGACCTGGTATTGAGTGGTGCCGCTGACAATCTTCAGTGCCGCTGGCGCAACCGCCCCATCGATCACCACCTGGAATTGGTTGGGGCTGCCATCCATTCGCAAGGTTGCGCCCGTGCCTTCGAAGCGAGCGAAGATCGCGCTGTCCGACCAACCGAAGCTGGGACTGCTCTTGTCGGAGCCATTGAACCGGCCCGAGAGGCGCACGCCCGGCGTCGTTGTGCCACCGTCGGAAAGTGCATCCGTACCCGCATCGACGGAACCAGCGGTGCCAGCCGCCGCAGGCGTGCCGCCAGTCGCGCTCGCCATTCCCCCGTCTGCTCGGCCGCCGGTCGCAAGACCGCCCGAACCGCTGGACTTTCCGCCCGCGCCCACGCTCGCAGTGGATGATCCGCCGTTGCTGGTCATACCGCCGGCTGCGGACGAGCCGCCATTGCTGCTCATGCCGCCGGTCGAGGGTGATCCGCCCGTGCCTGTGCCTTGCCCGCTTTGGCCGCCGCTCTTACCGCCATCAACGTTCTGCGCGTCCGTGCAGGCTTGGCCGAGGAGTAGACTCGCGACGGCAACAACGGCCGTACCTATAGCGGTGTAGCGGCGAACACCCATGCAGACCTCCAACCCGCATTGTAACTCGCACGCCCCACACCCCAGCGGTTCTTTTCAATCAGCTCTACTTGTGGCCGTGCGCTTCACGTCCCGCCAGATGCGCGACCGCCACCGCAAGCCGCGTTGGATCGATGGGCTTGGCGACGAACATCTGGAAGCCGGCTGCGAAGGCGCGCTGAGCATCCTCCGCGCGCGCGAATGCCGTCAGCGCCACGGCGGGCGTGCCGCCGCCGTGATGGTCGGGTAGGGACCGGATGCGACGAAGCATGGTGTAGCCATCGGTTTCGGGCATGCCGATGTCGCTGACGATGATGTCGGGTCTTACGGTCGTGACTTTGTCGATCGCCTCGGACGCGTTCTTCGCCAGGTAGGTTTCGGCGCCGCGGTCGCCAAGGACTTCGCTGACCAGAATCAAAGCGTCCGGCTCGTCGTCGACGATGAGCACGCGCAACCCGTCGAGGTGGGGCCCGTGCGATTGTTCCTTCGATGGCGACAGATCGATGCTCGAAGCAGCACGCGGGGCTGGCGCGACGGCAGGGACGACCGAACGAGCGGGAAGCTGGACGATGAAGGTCGAGCCTTGGCCGGGCCCCGCGCTTTCGGCGCGCACCGTTCCGCCGTGGGCCAGGACGAGTTGCTTGACGATGGCCAGGCCCAGCCCAAGACCGCCGTGCCGGCGTGTGATACTGGCGTCTGCCTGTTGGAACGGATCGAAAATCAGCGGTAGCACTTCGGGCCGAATGCCTTCACCGTCGTCGCTCACCACCACCACCACGCTCGAGCCTTCACGATAGGCGCGCACCACGACCTTGCCACTCTTCGGTGTGAATTTCACGGCGTTGGAAAGCAGGTTCCAGATGATCTGTTGGATGCGATCGGCATCGGCTGTGATCGCCAAAGATGGGTCGATCGCTTCGACGACTACGCGGATCCCTTTGCTCTCGGCGACCGGCGTGACGGTTTCGATGGCGGCGGCCAATGCGTCGGCGATGTTCGTAGCCGCCAGGCTCAGCGACAGCTTGCCGCTGATGATGCGCGAAATGTCGAGCACGTCTTCGATGAGCTTGGCTTGCGAGCGTGCGTTGCGTTCGATGATGGAGAGGCCCCGATCCATCTCGGGGGGTGGGTTTCGCCGTCGCATCATGACGGCCCAGCCGAGGATTGCGTTCAGCGGGGTGCGCAGCTCGTGCGAAACCACCGCCAGGAACTCATCCTTGGCGCGACTTGCGAGCTCGCTCTCGTTGCGTAAGCGAGCTTCCTCGGCGCGGGCAGCTTCGAGTTCGTTGAGAGCCACGGCATTTTCGATGGCCAGGGCAGCCCGATCGGCGAAGCTTTGCACGAATTCCAGATCGGCCTCGCTGTACCTGCGGCCGGATTCCGCATAGATGAAGGTCATGGCCCCGAGCGTCCGGCGGCGCCCCCGTAGCGGAACGACCATGGCCGACTTCAACTGCAAGGCGCGCAGCATGCGCAGGTGTTCCTCGTCCCTCGCGGCTCTATCGATGAGCTCGGCGGGAATCTCGCGATAGAGCTCGGCTTTGCCGGTGCGGATGACCTCGGGGACGCCCTGGTTTGCGTTGGGGTTGGGCGGGTACTTCTCCCCCAGCTCACGTGCGAGCTGGACCTTGGTGGCTTCGATGTGTGCTACGGCGGCCTGATACGCCGGCACGTCGTCGCTCTCTTTGAGGTCGACGGTGCACCAGTCGGCCATGATGGGAACCGCCAGCCGCGCTACCGTCGCCAGGGTAGCTTGGTAGTTCAGCGACGAGGACACGAGTGCTTCGCCGGCTGCGGCCAAAAATTCGCGCTGGTCGCGCTCGCGCTTTTCTCGGCTGGCGTCGCGAAAGACGAGCACCACGCCGAGCACGCTACCGTCTTCGGAGCGAATCGGTGCGCCGCTGTCATCAATGGGGATCTCGGCGCCGCTCTTGGTGCGCAGCACGGTGTGGTTGGCAAGTCCCACCACCGTGCCTTCTCTCAGCACTTTGGCGACGGGATTCTCGACGGGCTCTCCGGTCTTTTCGGCGAAGATCGAGAACACGCGTCCGAGTGGCCAGCCGCGCGCTTCGGCCTCGCCGAAGCCGGTGAGCGCCTCGGCGATTCGATTCATAAAGGTGATATGACCTGTCGAATCGGTCGCAATGACGCCATCGCCGATGCTGACCAGGGTCGTGTTCAGCCAGCGCCGCGCTTCGTCTTCGCGTTCGTAGCGTACGGCTCGCCATAGGGCTTGTGCGCACTGCTTGACCAGCGTCTCCACGAATTCACGTTCGTCGTCGGCAAAAGTGCGTGGCGCATAGAACCCCATTCCGAGCAGACCCACGGCTTGGGCTTCCACCATGAGGGGAATCGACCAGAACGCTTTGGCGCGCGGCCCTTCCGTCTCGGTGCGCGCCAGGTCCGGATAGCGACCCGTGTAGTCGGCCTCGCTCTCGGCCCAGATCGCTTGTCCGCTCCTCAGCGTGACGAAGATTTCGGGATTTCCCTCGACGTCACTGATGCGCCGGATCTTTTCTAGCACCGCCTCTGCGCAGCCGTGCTCGCCGATGAGCTCGAGCGCTTGCCCAGCGGCATCCAGAATGTAGAGCGTGCACGTATCCGCTTGCGCCGCGCGCCTGCCGTGCTCGATGACGACGTTTGCCACTTCCGACCGGGTACGCGCCTTCGCCAAGGTAGCCGCGAGGTTCGAGAGTGCCGCCAGTCGCTGCTTGCCGAGCGCCATCGCCCGCGTGATTTCCTGCTCGCGATTCCTGCGGGTGCGAAATATCTGAGATAGAAGCACGAAGGACACGATTGCCAGCACCAGGGCGGCGCCCCCCGCGATGCAGCCACTGATGCTGGCGTGTCGACGACGTTCGCGCAGCAGGTTGTCCTCCATCGTGCGGATGCGCGCCAGCGCCTCGCGAAAGTGCTGCATGCGCTGCTGCCCCTCTTCCGAGGCGATGGCGCCGACCGCTTCGTCGGTGCGCCCCGACTGCGCGAGCCAGACGATGGTGTCGAAATGGGCCGCTAGCTGGCTCGCGTACTGGCGAGCCGACACGACGTTGCCAATTTGCACCGGGTTGTCCGCGACCAATCGTCGTAGGAGCTCCTCTTCGGCCGGCTCGGCATTCTTGGCGCTGTGGAAGGGGACGAGAAGCTCGGGCTGCTGGGTGGCGACGTAGCCTCGCAACGAGGCTTGCGCGTCGAGCACCGCCATCAGCCATTCGTCCGCGAGTCGACGTACGTCCAGCGTGTGTTCGACCCAGCGGTTGGCCGCAACGTATTGCGCGGCGGCGACGGCGACAAGAACGGTCACCAAGCCCAACCCGACGGCCGCCGCTTGGAAGACGCGCTCGGTGCGGCGGCGTTGCGAGGGCTTGCTCATAGGTTCAGGGAGGCTCCCGCTCAAGCCTCCCTTACGGATCCCGTCTCGGCAAGCAATGCTGCCGAGTTGGTCATGTTACCCGCGCTACCCTGGCGCAAGAAATCATCGATCGCCACGCCCTGAAGGGGCACCGTGCCGGTATCGGCCGTAGGGTGTCCACCGGCATTGCCACCTTGGTTTGCTCGAAACAAGCGCGCTCATCTTCGAGAAGGGGGCAACTTAGTGACCTACCTTCCAGGATCGCTGCGTTGCATGGACGCCTTCTTTGGCTCTAACCGACGCGGTTCGCGGTATAAACGCCCCTTCGTATGGCAGACGCCCGCCCCACTCTCTCCGTCGTTATTCCGGTCTACAACGAGGAAGAAACCCTTCCCGAGCTCGACCGACGTTTGCGTGCTTTCCTGGCCGAGCTGCCGGTGGACGTCAGCTGGGAGGTCGTCTTCATCGACGACGGGTCGCGTGATGCCTCGGCCAGGCAGCTGCAGGAAATGGCCGCGCGCGAGCCGCGCTACAAAGTGATTTCGTTCGCGCGCAATTTCGGCCACCAAATCGCCATCACGGCCGGCATGGACCGTGCCGAGGGGGAAGCGGTGGTGGTGATGGACGCCGACCTGCAAGATCCGCCAGAAGTCGTGCGCGAGATGCTGGCCCGCTGGCGCGAGGGTTTCGAGGTCGTCTACGCGGTCCGCGAGCGGCGTCTCGGCGAGACGTGGTTCAAGAAGATCACGGCCACGGTTTTCTACCGCATGTTTCGCGCCATGCTGGGCTTCGACGTGGCGTTGGATGCGGGGGACTTTCGCCTGATGAGCCGGACGGTCATCCTGACTTTGCGTTCTCTGCGCGAACGCCACCGCTTCATCCGTGGCATGGTGGGCTGGATCGGCTTCAAGCAGACGGCCGTTCGCTATACGCGGCACGAGCGTTTTGCCGGCGTCACCAAGTACCCGCTGCGCAAGATGATCAGCTTTGCCTTCGACGGCATCACGTCCTTTTCCACGCTGCCTTTGCGCACGGCTACCTGGTTGGGCGCGCTGGCTGCACTCTTGGCCATGGGGCTTGGCGTGTGGGCGTTCTACGTAAAGATCCACGGCGTCTCGGCGGTGCCGGGCTGGACGACCATCATGATTTTGGTCGCGCTTGGCTCGTCGGCGCAGCTGCTCGTGATCGGCATCCTGGGCGCTTACGTGGGGCGCATCTACGAAGAGGTGCAGCGCCGGCCCCTTTACACGGTGGCCAAGGAAGTGAACTTCGTTCCTCTCCACGAGGACCAAGGCGAATCGTCCCGCCCTCGGCAAGGAAACGGGGATCCGACGACGTGAGCGCCACCCAGGGAGCTTGCGACGACCTGGCGGAAGCCTGGCGCCCGCGCCTTGCTGCGGGCCTTTCGGGCATGGCCGTGCTCGGGCTCGTCGGCTTTTCGCTTGGCCTGTGCGGTTGGGAAATTGAGGCCTCGAAGCGGCTTTACGACTTCGCGATGTCCAACGGCCCGGCCAAGGGCATCGGGCTGGGCGCCGTCAAGCTCGCGGCTAGCTCGGCGTTGGCGTTTCTGCTGGCCGCGCTCGGCCTTTTGGCTTGGCGGCAGCTTCTGCGCGGGGACGTCATCGAGCGTCTGGGGCGGCGGCTTTCACCTCTCGGACTGGCGGCGCTGGCGCCGCTGCTTTTCCAGTGGCGCTTCTGGCAGGGAGCGCGCGAAGTGGTCTTCTTGCTGCTGGTGCTGGTGCTGGTGTTCTCGGCGCAAAAGCTGTTCTCGGTATCGTTTGCGACCGAGCCGGTGTTCGGTCGACCGCGCTGGCTCGACCGCACGCTGGCGGGTTGCGCGGCGGCTTTTCGCGCCCACCGGCACTGGCTGCCCTTTACCCTCGTCGTGCTCGCGACGGCCATCTACGCCACCTACTTTTCGTATTACACCGTCGTTCACCATCGCAACGTCCTGTCGAGTAGTCTCGACCTGGGCCTCGAAGAAAACGTCATCTGGAACGCGCTTCACAGCGGCGCTTTGTTCAAGACCACGCCCTACGGCGGCCCGACAGGCAACCTTGTGGGCGAGCACGCCGCGTACCTGAGCTACGTCATTGCGCCGATTTACGGCCTTCACCAAAGCGCCGAGACCATCCTGATCTTGCAGTCCGTGCTCATCGGTGGCGCCGCGATTCCGCTTTATTTGGTGGCACGCAAGTATCTTGGGCCGTGGCTGTCGTGCTTGATTGGCGTGCTTTACGTGCTCTATCCGCCGGTGCACGGCTCGAACCTTTACGACTTTCATTACCCGCCGCTGGCGCCGTTCTTTCTGTGGTTCACCCTCTACTTCGCGCTCAGCGGTAAGACGGTGCGCACCTTCATCTTCGCGGTGCTCACCCTGTCCGTGCGCGAGGATGTCTCGATGGGCCTGGTCATTGGCGGCCTTTTTCTGATGCTGACCAACCGCCGCTCGCGCACGGGACTTTACTTGGCGATGGCCGGTGCGTTCTATTTCGTCGCGATGAAGCTGGTCATCATGCCCATCCAGCGGGGCGGCAGCGAAGCCTTCATCCATCAGTACGCCGGGCTCGTGCCCGAGGGAAGCAAGGGCTTTAGCGGCGTCATGAAGACCGTGCTTGGCAATCCCGCATTCACGCTGGGCGTGATCCTGGAAAAGGACAAGCTCATCTACCTGCTCGAGATCTTTCTGCCGCTCGGCTTTTTCCCTCTGCGGCGGTCCATCGGGTTGCTCTGCTGCGTGCCCGGCTTCCTGTTCACGCTGCTCTCCACCGGCTACCGGCCGCTCTATCAGATTTCCTTTCAGTACACCGCGCACTGGACGTCGTATCTCTTCATCGCGCTCATCGCGAACTTGGCTTGGGTCGAGCGCACGGCCGCGCGGCGGGGCCGGCGAGGACAGGCCTGGCACCGCGCTTGGATCGTGGCGATGTCCATGGCGATGCTGGTGACGTCGTACCAACTGGGCGGGCTGCTGCAGCACAATGCCACCCGCGGTGGCTTCGGCGTCTACCATTTCGGCACAGGCACCGAAGACCTCGCGCGCCGCCGCTCGGTGTCCGAGCTTCTGGCCATGGTTCCGCGCAAAGCAAAGATCGTTTCATCGGAGAACATCGTTCCGCAAACCTCGAACCGCGCCTTTGCCTACACCTTGCGCATGGGCATTGCCGACGCCGACTATCTTCTCTTCAGCGTTCCGCCCGGCGGCGAGGAACGCACGAAAGTCATGGAAGTCTTGCCGCCGGGCACCTTTGGCGTGGTCGCCGAGCGCGGCGAGTTCGTGCTGGCCAAACGCGGTCACCCCACGGATTTGAATGCGGGCGTGCTGAGGCGCATGCCCTAGGAGAGCGACGGTGGAACGCGCTTACGACAGCGATGTAAACGTTCGGCTTTCGCACTCGGTGCGAGCGCTGGGCATCGTGCTGGCGATCGGCATTTCTCTCGGCTTTGCGCTGGGGATGGCGGTGACGCCCCTGTCGAGCGTGCGCTATTTCCACGACAACTATCTGCTCCCGAGCGTCCGTCGGCACTTGCTCGCCTTCATCCTAGGTGGCGGCCTTACGACGACGCTTTTCAGCGTCGGCTACCTCTTCAGCAATTTCAGCGTACCGAACGTGGCCGCGCGGCTCTACCACGCCGCCCGCAGGCTTTCGCCGCTGGCTCTGGTCGGCTTTCTGCCGGTGCTCTTCCGCTGCGAAGCATGGAAAGGGCACGACCTGCCCTTCTTGACGTTGGTGTTGCTGTTTGGCGCAGCTGCGTGGGCGACGTGTACCTCGGCGTTGCGAGCGGGACCGTTCGCCTTCGAAGCGCGCCTGTGGGCGCCCTTTGCGCGGGCGCGCGACACTGCGGCGTTGGCCTTGCCGCGCACGTACCCGTCGCTGCCGTTTCTTCTCGTCGTCTGCGCCGTGATCTTCTACGTCGGCTATTTCGGCTACTACACCTACTGCTTCTACTATTCTCTTCGCTCGGGCTACGACCTCGGCATCTACGACAGCCTGCTGTGGAACATGCTTCACGGCGGCTCGTTCTACAAAACGCCGCCGTGGGCGGGGCCGGGACGTTCGCACTTCGGCAACCACGCCGAGTTCTTTGCCTATGTCCTGCTGCCGCTCTATGCGATTCGGCAGAACAGCGGAACCTTGCTCTTGATTCAAGCGGCCTTCTTGGGCGGCGCCGCCATTCCACTTTACAAGCTGGCCCGCCGGCACGTAGGTCCCTGGCCTGCCTGCGTGATCGCGCTCGTCTACCTCCTGTATCCGGCGCTGCACGGCGAGAACCTGTTCGAGTTCCACTTTCTGCCGTTCGGTCCATTCCTTCTGTGGTGCGCGTGGTACTTCCTCGAAGCTCGGCGCGACCGCTGGGCCGCGCTCTTCGTGCTCTTCACGCTCGCCTGTCGCGAAGACGTGTCCTCGTGGGTAGCGGTGCTCGGGCTTTACTTTTTGCTCACCGGCCGTCGGCCGCGCGCCGGACTGCTCCTGGCCGTGGTCGGAACGCTGTGGTGTTTTACGCTCAAGTTCGTGGCCATGCCTCACGTGGGCGGCGGCGAGAGCTTCACCGATATCTACAAGGATCTCCTGCCGCCTGCCTCGAAGAGCTTCGGCAGCGTCGTGATGACCGTGCTCGCCAATCCGTCGTTCACCGTGTGGACGCTGGCCGAGAACAACAAGCTCATCTACATGCTGCAGATCCTCGTGCCGCTCGCTTTTCTGCCGTTCCGGCGGCCAATCTGGGCCGTGCTCGCCATTCCCGGCTTCTTCTTCACGGTTCTGTCCACGCAGTATGGCCCGCTCGTCAGTATCAACTTTCAGTACAGCGCGCACTGGATCGCCTTCTTTTTCCCAGGCGTTGCGCTCGGCCTCGAGTGGATGCAGAAGCGTGCGGTCGCGGAATGCCAGTTCGAGCTCGGGCGGGTCCAGCGTCGGGCTGCGCTGCTGGCGATGATCTGTATGGCCATCCCCGTGAGCTACCAGTTCGGCGCAATTTTGCAGCAGACGAACTCGTGGGGCGGTCCCATCAAATACACGTTCGGCGTGGACGCCGAAGGCGAGCGCCGTCACGCGGCGGCGGTCAAGATCCTCAAGCAACTACCACCGCGGGCCAGCGTGTCCGGCTCGGGTTTCACCACGCCCTTCGTGTCGAACCGGCCCGATGCGTTCAACCTCACCATCTCGCAGGATCGCGACGCCGAGTATCTACTTTTCCCGAGCGAGGCGGCCGACTTCATCGGCGACGAACGTGCGACGCTGACCCGCCTCCTGAAGGACGGAGTCTTCGGCGTCGTGGCCATCGAGCCGCCGTTCGCTCTCGCCAAGCGCGGCCATTCGACCGAGCAGAACGCCGGGCTGATGGCCCGCTGGTAGCCGACCCTCAGCTGCGCTCGCGCAGAAGCGCCAAGAAAGCCTCGCCGTAGGCGGCAAGCTTGCGCGGACCGACGCCGGGGATGGCCAGCAGCTCGTCCTCGGATTTTGGTCTCGCCTCGGCCATGGCAATCAAGGTTGCGTCGCTGAACACGATGTACGCGGGCATGTTGCGGGCGTCCGCGATGCGGCGGCGCAGCGCTTTGAGCGCGACGAAGAGTGCCTCCTCGTCGCTGCTGGGCGCCGCGGCTTCGGGCAGCGGCGCGCGCACGGGAATGCCCGGAGCCTTCCTTTTCGGTTTGGCCACCGGCCGGCTTTGCGCGATCACATCCCAGCCCGCGCACACCGCGCACGAGCTGGTGCAGGCCTTGATGGATTCGCCGAAGTAGGCGGCCAACGCCTGGTGCCGGCACTCGGTCCACTCGGCCAGGCGGAACATTTCGCGCACGCGATCCCGGTGGCGCGCGATGAGCTCGCTTGGCAGGTCGCCACTTTGCTCGAACATCCGATCGTACGACATGACGTCGGCCCACGAGTAGAACAGCACGCAATCGCTGGCCACGCCGTCGCGGCCGGCGCGCCCGATTTCCTGGTAGTAGCCTTCGATCGAACGCGGCATATCGCGATGGATGACGTAGCGGACGTTGGACTTGTCGATGCCCATGCCGAAGGCGACCGTGGCCACCACGACGTCGGCTTGGTCGCGCCGAAAAGCATCCTGCGCGCGCGTGCGCTGCTCGCTCTCCATGCCGGCGTGGTAGGCCAGCGCCGAAACGCCATGCTCGCGCAGATACTCGGCGGTTTGCTCCGTCGCCTTGCGGGACAGGCAGTACACGATGCCGCTTTGGCCAGGGCGAGCGCGGGCCAGACGCAAGATGCGTTCGCGGACACTCGGGCCGTCGTCGCCTTTGCGATAGGCGTGCAGATGCAGATTGGGGCGAAAAAAACTGCCGCGGAACGAGGCCGGCTCGCGCATGGCGAGTTGCTCGGTAATATCACGCGTGACCTCGGCGGTGGCGGTGGCGGTGAGCGCCAGCACGGGCGGATTGCCAAAGCGCGATTTGAGGCCGAGCAGGTTGCGGTATGCGGGCCGGAAGTCGTGGCCCCACTGGCTGATGCAGTGGGCTTCGTCGACCGCCACCAAGCGCGGCTTGATACGGCCGAAAAGCGGGCCTAGCGACGCTTCCAGGCCTTCGGGCGCAGCGTAGATCATCTCGTATTCGCCGGCCAGCGCCCGTGCCACCCGCTCGCGCTTTTCGTCGGGCGCCAGGCTCGAATTGAGAAAGGTCGCGCGCAGACCGGCGTCGACGACGGCGTCGACCTGGTCTTTCATCAGAGCGATGAGCGGTGATATGACCAGGGTTGTCCCGCCGAGCACCCGAGCCGGAATCTGGTAGGTCAGCGACTTGCCGGCGCCGGTCGGCATGACGCCGACACAGTCGCGACCCGATAGGACCGTGGCGATGATGTCTTCTTGGCCCGGCCTGAAGGCGCGGTAGCCGAAGACGTCCTTGAGGACGGCGCGCGCTTTCGCCAAGCTCTCGTCACGGACATCGTTTCGGCGCAGGGCGAGCGCGATGTCGCGCAAAGTGGCGACGGCGTCGGGAGAAAAGAGCCCCGGCTCGGCGCTCCACCGTCGCCGCAGGGCCGCTAGCTGCTCCTCGCACGTCGCGCGCTGGGTCTCGCCTTCGGCAAAAAGACGTCGCACCTCGGCCACCTGCGAATCGACAGAAATCGTCGCTGCAGCGGAAGCGGTCAAGGATGCGCTCGTGTCGGCCAAGACGAACCGAGCTGTACACTATCCTCGCGGCACGTGGCCAGAACGAATTTCTAGCGCGCCTTCGGGTCCAGAAACTGATCTGCTTCCTGGCGTTGGGTGTGCTCGAGCTGCGCCTTTTCCAGCCCGCGAATTACTTGTTGCGCCGGTCCGGGTGCCGACGTCATGAAGGGGCAATTGTCGGCGGTGCGCAGGTCCATCTTGCGCTTCTCGATGGTGTCACCCTTCTCGAGGCGCAGGCCGACGCAGCCCAGATCGCCATCTTTGCCGAAGCGGCCGGTGGCCCACAGCTCGACGCAACTCCAGATCTCCCGCAGTGGACAGGCACGCGCTTCGTAGCGTTCGCGGACGAGGCCGTCCTTTCCGGTCTTCAAGGTGATTCGCTGTCCTTGCACCTCGACGGTCCGGCTGGTCGGAACCGGCGTCTCCCAAGGCGCATTGCTCGGCAGTGGTCCGAACGTCATAAAGCGTGGGCTCACCTGCAAATTGAGCCCGCTCTTGGTGACGTTGATGAGCTGGTCTAGGTTCGCCTCTACGTCGCCCATCGAAGTCTGCTCGCTGCTGCCCAGAATCTTACGGCAGCTCACAGTACACGCTGCGGCCACGGCAAGACTCACGCAGACCAGGGTCTTGCTGTTGACGCGCAGGCGCAGTCGCATGACAGAAGCTTCGTCTGGAAGGCGCCTTCGTGCAAGCCATCTCGCTCATGGCGGTTCTCAGCTGCCGCGCTTGCAAAAGAAAAAGCCGAGCGACGCGAAGCCGCTCGGCCTTTTCCAAGACTCAGCTGCTGATCAACCGCTAGCCACGGCCCGGGAATCCGCCGAAGTCAGGACGGGTGAAACCGCCATCGCCGCGCCCTGGGCCGCCGCCGCCATCGCGCCTGGGGCCGCCACCACCGCCGTCGATACCGCCGCCGTTCGCAGGCCTGCAGATTCCAACGCCGCCGCCACCGCCACCGCCACCGCCGAGTGTCTGGCACGTATCGCCGGCGGTGTTGCACGTGTCACCCGTGCAGCAAAGCTCGTTGGTTCCTCCGCAAGCAGCGTCCGGCCGAGTGAAGCCGTCGGGCAGGGTGAAGCCGCCGTCGGGTCGGGTGAAGCCGTCAGGCAGGGTGAACGCACCATCTGGGATGACGAAACCACCGTCGGGCGTGACAAAGCCGCCGCGACACGTTCCCGCGCCTGCGTTGCCGTTGCCCTGGCAGGTATCTCCGGCAGCCGTACAGGTTCGATTCGCGCAGCATGCGTCGCCCGTGGCGCCGCACGTGCCAGGTCCAGTCGCGCCACCGGCTCCCGTCATTCCGCCAGCCCCCATCATCCCAGCGGCGCCCGTGGTTCCGGCCGTGCCGGTCTTTCCGCCCGAACCCACCGTTCCAGCGACGCCCGTGGTGCCGCCCGTCGTCTTCACGCCTCCGGTGCCCTTGGCACCGCCCGTTCCTGTGGAAAGACCACCGCTGCTCGACGAGCAACCAACCATGCCCAGGGACGCCAACAGTGCGCCCGCCGCGAAAATCGATGACAAATGTCGCGTCTTCATTTTTGAGTCTCCCCGCTTGTTTTGTGCCTCAGTTCGAACTTTCGTTCGGCGAGAAACCGACTCTGCCGGCATGACGACCGTCGCGTTCCTCTCCCTTTTGCCTTGGTGAGTGCCAAAGACGCACGGCGGTCGTCAAAAAAAATCGCTACTGCGCCGGACCGCGTCGTCGCCATTGGCGTCCGGAAACCGGAAACGACCTATGGATCGTGCGCTATCTTACGGAATTGAGTCCCCCCAAGAGTGCTCGCCCTAAAGCCCGTTCGGCAACGTGCAGTTCCAAATGCCGCCGGCCGTGGCGAAGCTGATGTGAACAATCGACGCCCACCGTTCTAGGCGATGGTAACCCGTGCGGTGGAGCAAATAGGACGCGCCGATGGACAGCGCAGTGCCCGCGACTTCCACGACCGCGAAGAGTCGACGGTTGTCGACCGTCTCGTCGTCGAGCAGCCACTCTTTGAGGTGTTTGTCGCGGAATTTGCGAGTCGAAAAATAGTCGAAGGCGCGTGACGCTGCGACGCCCGAAAAGAGCGCGGCGTTTTGCCAGTCCCAGAAGGAATGCGCTATCGGTCCTGAAGCAGCGTTGGGCGTAGCAAGGACGTCGGGCCGCGCGGCCGTCGCCTGATCCGCGGATGCTTGCATCAGCGTGGCCAGCAGGATGGCGGGAAAGACACCCATGGCCCCGCTTTATACGGCAGGTAGCGTGGGCGAAACTAGCCCGGTGTCGCTCAGAGATTGAGCATCTGGCGCGCTTCTTCGGTCATCAGCTCCGGCGTCCACGGCGGATCGAAGGTTATGGCGACCTCGACCTCGCGCACGTTGGGCAGCTTGCGGATGCGCTCATCGGCCTCGGTGCGCAGGATCTCGGACATTCCGCACGCCGGCGAGGTGACGGTCATCAGCACTTCCACGCGGTGGCCGCCGTCGGGCAAGGGCGCCGACTTCATCGCATACACCAGCCCGAGCTCGACGATATTGATGGGGATCTCCGGATCGTAGCACGCGCGCAGCTCTTGCCAGACCAGTCCTTCCAGCGTCGCCGTGTCGATGGGCGCGGCCTCTGCTTGGACCTCGTCCATGCTCACGGCTCCTTGTGCTTGTTTTCACCGGCGTGAATGGCCGCATTCAGCGTGTGCCAGGCCAGACTCGCGCACTTGACCCGTACGGGAAAAGCGCTGACGCCGGAAAACGCCGCCAGCTTGCCGAGCGCCTCGAGGTCGAAGCACGGATCTTCTCCGCCCGTGATCATTTGATGGAAGTTCTTGAACGTCTCGGCCGCTTCCGCGACCGACTTGCCTTTCACGACGGACGTCATCATCGAGGCCGACGCCTTGGCGATGGCGCAGCCTTCACCCTCGAAGCTGATGTCGCGAATGATGCCGTCCTTTACGTCCAGGTAGACCGTGACGTGGTCGCCGCACAAGGGATTGGCGCCTTCCGCCTGGTGATTGGCAGTGGGCAGCCGAGCGTAGTTGCGCGGGTTGCGTTGGTGGTCGAGGATCACCTCTTGATACAGGTCTTGCAGGTCGCTCATGATCGAAACATTTTCTGCGTCTCGGCCAGACAAGCGGCCAAGGCGTCGATTTCATCGGTGGTGTTGTAAAGAGCAAACGAAACACGGGCGGTGCCGGGCACGCCCATGCATTTCATGGTGGGCTGGGCACAGTGATGGCCGGCGCGAATGGCGATTCCCCGTCTATCGACGATGGTTCCCACGTCGTGCGGGTGGATGTCGCCGAGCATGAACGAAATCGCGCCGGCCCGATGCTTGGGTCTGCCGATCAGCCGCACGCCCGGCAGTCGCGCAAGCGTGGCTTCCGCGTAGGCAATCAAATCTGCCTCGTGGCGCTCGATGGTTTCCATGCCGATCGCCTGCACGTAGTCCAGCGCCGCGCCGAGGCCTATGGCGCCCGTGATGTCCGGCGTGCCGGCTTCGAATTTGGCCGGTGGCGGTGCATAGGTCGTTTTTTCAAACGTGACCGACATGATCATGTCGCCGCCGCCTTGCCAGGGCGGCATGCTTTCCAGTAGACGCTGCTTACCGTAGAGCACGCCGATGCCCGTGGGGCCGTAGATCTTGTGTCCCGAAAACGCGAGGAAGTCGCAATCCAAGTCGCGCACGTCGAGCGCCCGGTGCGGTATGGCCTGCGCCGCATCCACGAGCACGATCGCGCCGTGGCGGTGCGCCGCCTCGACCATGGCTTTGGCCGGGTTCACCGTGCCGAGCGCGTTCGAAACGTAACCGAACGCGACCAGCTTGGTCCGAGGGCCGAGCAGCTTTTCGTATTCTGGAAAAATCAGATCGCCGTGCTCGTCCATGGGCGCGACTTTCAGCACGGCGCCGCGCTCTTGGCAGAGCATCTGCCACGGCACGATGTTCGAGTGGTGCTCCAGGGCGGTAATGAGGATCTCGTCGCCTTTCTCGATGAAGCGCCGGCCGTATGTTTGCGCGACGAGATTGATGGCCTCGGTGGTGCCGCGGACGAAGACGATTTCGCTGCTGCGGGCGGCGCCGATGAACGCGCGCACTTTTTCCCGCGCGGCTTCGTGCGAGGCGGTGGCGCGCTCGCTCATCTCATAGACGCCCCGGTGGATGTTGGCGCATTCCTCGATGTAGCTGGTGCGCAAGCGATCGAGGACAGCGAGGGGTTTTTGCGTGGTTGCCGCGTTGTCGAGGTAGACGAGTGGATAGCCGTGGACCTTTTGCGCGAGGGCCGGAAAATCCCGGCGAATGCGCGCGATATCGAGCGGATAAGACAACGAATCACCTCGCCGGTTGGCTGCCATCATGGCGCTCGTCCTTCTCGTCCTTCTCGTCCTGGGCCGCCAAGTCGGCGATGGTGGAAGCAATGGCGGTTTCGATTTCGCTTCGAAGCGACGTGGGTTCGATGCCGTCCAGGCTTTCGGTCATGAAGGCGCGAATGAGGATTTGCGCGGCCTCCTTTTCGCCGATGCCACGCGACCGTAAATAAAAGAGCGCATCGGCATCGAGTCGACCCGTCGTGGCGCCATGCGAGCACTTCACGTCGTTGGCGAAAATCTCTAAGAACGGCTTGGTGTGGACGGTGGCCCCGTCGGAAAGCACGAGGTTGCGGTTGGTTTGGCGAGCATCCGTTTGCTGCGCGCCCGGACGAATCACGATGCGGCCGCTGAAGACCGCTCGGCTGCGTCCCTGGGCCACGCCGCGGTAGATCTCGCGGCTGGTCGAGCGTGGCGCACGGTGATCGATGGTGGTGTGATTGTCCACCACGTTCGTGCCGGCAGCCAGGTAAAGACCGTCGAGATTGCACACACAGCCTTCCTCGGCCAAGAGCGCATGCACGTCGTTGCGCACCAGGCGTCCCCCGAGCGACAGACTGCGAGCCGAGAATTCGCTCTCGGTCTTCTGTTCGACCGCCAGGTGCGAAAGGTGAAAGGCGGTCGGCGCGGCCTTTTGCAGAGTCATATGACGAAGCTTGGCGCGAGATTCCAGCACGATTTCAGTCGCGGCGTTGGCCGTGGTAATCGCACCGTCGGCGCCCAGATGAAGCTCGACGATCGTGGCTTGGCTGTTTTCACCGGCCAGGACCACCGTGCGTGGAAAGCTGGAGCTCTGCCCCGACGAGGCCAGATAGACGAGGACGATGGGCTCGTCGACCACGAGGCCCGCTGGAATGCGAACCCAAGCTCCGTCGGTCATGAAGGCGGTGTTGAGGGAGATAAAGGCCGTCTGGTCGCGCAAGAGCTGACCAAGGACGCGGGCAGCCGGAATCTCGTCCCTCGCTAGTGTTGCGGAGAGTGGCGCGACCACGAGACCGTCGCCGAGTTCGTGTTGCTGCCGCTCGGAGAGCTGGCGATGATAGTGACCGTCGACAAACACCAGTCGGTGGTGAGATGTGGCGCCAACGGCCAGCAGCCGCGTATCGAATGCGTCGGCCCCATCCAGCGCGATCTCCTCCGCAGGGGGGCGTGGCAGGAGCAGCATCCGGGTGAGCGGCGAGACGTCGGTAAAACGCCAGTCTTCATCTTTGGTGGTCGGCCAGCCGTAGTCGATGAACGACGAGAAAGCCATCCGCCTCGCCGAGTTCAGCCACGATGGCTGATCGGCCATCGTCGCCAAGGCGCGGGCAAAGCCATCGGCATAGGCGTCGCGATCGAGGGGCTCGTTCATGCCGCTCCTCCGACGGCGCTGGTTCGGGCGACAGCCGAGGAATACCCGCTCTTTTCCAGCTCGATGGCCAGCGACTTGTCGCCCGATGCGACGATGGTTCCGCCCGACAGTACATGCACGCGGTCGGGAACCAAGTAGTCGAGCAGGCGCTGGTGGTGGGTGATGACGACGATCGCTCGCGCCTCATTGCGCAGGGCCTGAACGGCACCGGCTACCTCGCGAACGGCGTCGATATCCAAGCCCGAGTCGGTCTCGTCGAGAACCGCCAGCCGCGGCTCGAGAACCGACATCTGCAGGATCTCGTTCCGCTTCTTCTCTCCGCCGGAAAAGCCTTCGTTGACCGGGCGGCCGAGCAGCTCGGGACTCAGCCCCACGCTTTTCGCCTTCGCCTTCACGTGCGCCATGAAGTCCATGGCATCAATGGGTTCCTCGCCGCGATGTTTGCGGACGGCGTTCAGTGCCGCTCGCAGAAAGTAGGTGTTGGCGACACCGGGGATTTCGACTGGATGCTGGAAGCCGAGAAAGATGCCTTCGCGAGCCCGTTCTTCGGGCGGCATCGCGCACAGATCCTTGCCTTGATAGAGGATCTCGCCCGCGGTGACCACATATCCTTCGCGACCGGCCAGCACGCCGGCCAGGGTGCTCTTGCCGGATCCGTTGGGGCCCATGATGGCACACACTTCCCCGGGGTCGACCTCGAGGCTCAGGCCGCGAAGAATGGGTTTTCCGGACGCCTCGACGTGGAGATTCTTGATGCTGAGCAATGCCATCGTACTAACCAACGCTTCCTTCCAGGCTGACACCGAGCAGTTTTTGGGCTTCGACCGCGAATTCCATGGGCAGATGGCGAAAGACCTCTTTGCAATACCCGTTGACGATGAGATTGACGGCATCCTCCGTCGAAAGCCCGCGCTGTCGGCAGTAGAAGAGCTGATCTTCGCTGATCCGTGAGGTCGAGGCTTCGTGCTCGACCTGCGACGTCGTGTTGCGCACGTCGATGTACGGCACCGTGTGGGCGCCACACTGATCCCCGATCAGCAGCGAATCGCACTGCGAATGGTTGCGCGCGCCCCGTGCACCTTCGGTCACGCGAACCAGGCCGCGGTAGGTGTTTTGCCCGCGACCGGCCGAGATGCCTTTCGAGACAATCGTGCTCTTTGTGTTCTTTCCCACGTGGATCATCTTCGTGCCGGTGTCGGCCTGCTGGAAATGGTTCGTCACCGCCACCGAGTAGAACTCGCCGATGGAGCCGTCGCCGACGAGCATGCAGCTCGGATATTTCCAGGTGATGGCCGAGCCGGTCTCGACCTGCGTCCAGGAAATCTTGGAATTGCGGCCGGCGCACTTGCCGCGTTTGGTGACGAAGTTGTAGATGCCGCCTTTCCCATCTTTGTCGCCTGGATACCAGTTCTGCACCGTTGAGTACTTGATTTCGGCATTGTCGTGCGCGACGAGCTCGACGACGGCAGCATGCAACTGATTGTTGTCGCGCCTCGGCGCCGTGCAGCCTTCCAAGTAACTGACGTAGCTTTCGGGCTCGGCAATAATAAGCGTTCGTTCGAACTGTCCTGTATCGGCCGCATTGATTCGGAAATACGTGGAAAGCTCCATGGGACAGCGAACGCCTTTGGGGATGTAGCAGAAGCTGCCGTCGGAAAAGACTGCCGAATTCAGTGCCGCGAAGTAATTGTCGCTGAAAGGTACGACCGATCCCAAGTATTTGCGGACCAAGTCGGGGTGGTTGCGGGCCGCTTCCGAAAACGAACAGAAGATGATTCCAAGCTCAGCCAGCTTGCCTTTGAAGCTGGTTGCGACTGAAACACTGTCGACGACCGCGTCCAGCGCGACGCCTGACAGACGTTCTTGCTCGGCGAGCGAAATGCCGAGCTTGCTAAACATCTCGCGCACTTCCGGCGCGACCTCTTCCAGACTTTTGGGGCCCGATTTTGCTGGCTTCGGGGCCGAGTAGTAGACGATGTCCTGGTAGTCAATGGGCTCGTAGCGAACGTTCGGCCAGCGCGGCTCGGTCATGGTGAGCCAATGCCGATAGGCCCTCAGTCGCCAATCGAGAAGGAATTCGGGTTCTTGTTTTTTTGCGGAAATCAGCCGAACGACGTCCTCGCTCAGCCCGCGAGGCGCGGCGTCTGCTTCGATGTCGCTGCTGAAGCCGTACGGGTATTCGCGCTGGGTTAGTTCGTCGAGGTCGATGGATGCTTGCGCCATGAGAGCCGGGCTCCAAAAACAGGACGCCACGGGTCCTGATTGCAGGTGGTGTTACGTGATGGGGACATTTTGGTTCTATTATTGGATGAGCAATCGCGGCGATCGGTTATTGATTTCGGTTTTTTTGCCGAAGATGCCGATTCGTCGCGCCGCGGCCTTGTCAAGTAGTCCACGCGTGTCATTCTTGGTTCACCATGCGAACAATCAAGCGATACTCAAATCGAAAGCTGTACGACACGAAAGCACGCCACTACGTCACTCTCGCGGACGTTGCCAGCTTCGTCCGCCAGGGCGATGATGTTCAGGTCACCGACTATGTCACCAGCGCCGATCTCACGGCGCAGACACTGGCCCAGATCATCTTCGAGGAAGAAAAGAAATCGCCTCGCATCGGGGCGGATGTTCTTCGCAAGATCATCCAGGTCGGGCTGCCGAACGCGCCTAGCGAACAGCAGCAGCCGTAGCGAACAGCGGCAGCCGTAGATCGACAGCGACAACGGTCTCGGCGATTTGGCGGGCCGCGGGTTCTTCGAACCCGCGGTGGGGTCTCCTCACGTTCGCCGCCTATTTGTCACTCAACCGGTGAATACCGTCGAGCACGTGCCACGTCGCTACGATGGTGAGATCCACGAGCTTGTCGTTGCGCTGGTTCTCGGGGACGACCAAGTGTTCGTAGGTGCATAGCGCTTGTAGTTGGCGCAAGAACCGTCCGATGACTCGACGGTCGGACTTGCCGATCCATCCGCCCATTTTGTCAACCAGCATGTGTTGCTGCTGCTGGATGAAGCGGGCCGCCGACAAGGCGTTCTGACCGGCTTGCGTACGCTCCGAACGGCGGGGAAAAATCTCGAGTAGATCGCGTCGGTATTCGGCTAGATCCGGATCCAAGGCGTGCGCGATGTCGAAATAATCCGCGACGGTCTCCTTGATGCTCTCGTAGCCGACGCGCGTTCCCAGGCGCTGGTTGGGCGGCGCTCCTCGGCAGATACCCTCGACGTCGATGATGCGGTCGACGTATTCGAGCTTCACGAAGGCGACCTGCCAAGCTTTGTAACGGCGGCGCCAACGCGAGGACGGGTCGAGCCAGACGGCAAAGGTTTCGGCGAAATCTTCGTCGGGATGTTTCTGCGCGTAGTGGTACATGCCGGCCCGGTGGAGATAGCGGACGTAGTCCCGGCTCCAGGCATTGGCGTTGTAGACGTCGCGGTAGGGCCTGCGAAAGTCTCCGAAGGTTTGCGCCCAGTCTTTGCGTTTCCAGAGCTCGAAGGCGTAGTTGATCGCGTGCCCCGTCTCGTGGCGCAGGTACATCAGGACTTCGTCGCGGGTGTATTCGAAGAGGTGATCGTTCACCAGTTTCCACAGAAGCGCATTGGCAAGGTACCAAGGTACGTTCACGCTGGTCGCGCGGTCTGCGGTCCAGAAGTCATCGTCGCCAAGGTAGTAGGCTGGAATGAAGGTGATGCCCTTGGCTCGCAGCTCGCTGGTCACTTCTGCGAGGCACTCGAAAAGGACGTCCTCGACCTTCAGCGTGAGATCGCAGATGCGCGTCGAGAGAAGTTTCTGCAGGCCGACCTCACGCACGACCGAGTCTTCGAGCGAAGACTTCGGAAAGATGCGCTTGGTACGAACTGCTGCAAGCGGCATGGTGTATCTCCACATTTACCATGAGCGCGACGCGCCGTTCGCAACAAACCCAAGACAGCCTTCGGAATCTTGTCAGCGCCCATTTTTCGAGGAATAGTCACGCGATCTTCATCACATAGATGACTTGCGCGATCGCGGTATCGCGCTGCGCCTAGTGCGAATCTCGCAAGCCGCGAAGGCTTCGCGCTTTTGCTGGTATGGTGCTGCCGATGGACGATGCCGGTCGCACTTGGTCGCGCTCGGGCCTCGTGTTGGTTCTGTACCTGGCACTGGCCTCGGTCGGCATCGCCTGGGCGAACGGACGAGGAAGGCCTAGCGTTTGGCTCGCGCCCGGACGCGACAATCCGCAAGTCCTGCTCGGCATCGTCGCGGGCCTGCTCATTGGGCTCGGCTTCGTCTTCGCGTCCCGCTTTGCCACCCATCGTTTCGAGTGGGGGCGGGCGTTGCACCGAGATCTGCGTGCCGTCCTCGGGCCGCTTCATGGTACCGAGATTGTCGTGCTGGCTGTTGCCTCTGCGGTCGGCGAAGAAATCTTCTTTCGCGGCGCTCTTCTACCGGTGGTTGGGCTGTGGGCATCGAGCGCGATTTTTGCCCTCCTGCACATCGGTCCCAAAGCAAGGTTTCTGCCGTGGACGTTGTCGTCGCTCGTCGCTGGTGCCGTGTTCGGACAGCTTTTTCTGTGGGCCGGCGACCTCAGCGGTCCCGTGGTGGCGCATTTCACGGTGAACATGCTCAACCTGCGATATCTTTCCCGCACGGATTTGAGGTGATGAGGCGGCTTTGGGCATGGTCGGTTTTTGCCGCGAGCGCTTTGCTCGTCGTCGTGCCTTCGGCCGCCGTTGGCGCCGACGAGTTCTCTGGCGCTGACAAGCTGCGCGCGATTTACTTCTCCGAATTTCGCTTCACCCAAGACGGTCTGCCCGTGGTTCCCGTGGCCATCGCCGAGGGCCTTTCCGCCGTAACGATAACCGCGCCGACGGGCAACCTACGCCTTCTGCCCGAAGGCGAGGGCGGCTCGGATATCCGGGCGGACGATGCCTGGCACATCCGCGCTTACGCCACCCAGCCGGCAAAGTTGCGCTACTGGTCCGTCGTTTGGCGCGGCCCGGTTAGCAAAGGCGACCAGGCCGATGCGCAGGTGGCATTGTGGAAAGGCAAGAACGAGAACCCACGGCGGTTCGAGCAGGGCACCTTATTTGGCGTGGGAGGCGAAGTGCTCGACCGGCGCCAGGCATTGGTGGCAGTCGGCCCGGCTGCGACGCCGGAAGAGGCAGAAAAAGCCCTCGAGCGTCTAGCGGCGAAGGCGCCGCTGGTCTTGCCGGGCGTCTTTACCGAGCTTGTCGATCGGCCGCATGGACAGCTGGAAGCGATCGGCGCCAAGACGGGCGTCAAGGTTCGCAACGAGGGGGTGCTGTGGTTCGTGCCAGCGGCAGACGGCTCGCTGCGGGTCGAGGCGATCGGCGAGCGTGGCAAAGAAAAGTTTTCCATTGCGGGCACCTACGCCGGCAAGGTCTACGTGACCATCGATCGTCTGGGCAATTTGGCCGCGGTCAATGCCGTGCCCGAGGACCGGCTGCTGGCCGGCCTCATTCCTGCCGAGATTTTTCCGAACGCTCCCGAAGAAGCGCTCAAGGCGCAGGCGGTAGCCGCGCGGGGCGAGCTCTTGTCCAAGATCGGCACGCGCCACCTCGGCGATCCCTTTCGTCTGTGCTCGCAGACGCACTGCCAGGTTTACACGGGCGCGGGGCACGAAACGCCGCGCACCACGGCGGCGGTGGCCTCGACCCGCGGCGAAGTGCTTTTCGAGAAAAGCGGCGAGCTGGCGGATCCGGTGTACTCCGCGAACTGCGGCGGCCACACCGAACATAACGAGAACGCATGGCCCGACATGGCGCCTCTGCCCTCGCTGCGCGGCCATCGCGACGCGCCGCCGGCCCAGCCGGGCAAAGACGACGCGTACGCCGCCGGGGTGACGTCGGCAAACGTGGCGGCTTTCATTGCTCATCCGCCGGCCGCGTACTGCGGTCAATCCAAGCTGGGGGCTGGCGACCGCTTTCGCTGGACGGTTACGCGCAGTGGGGACGAGTTGGACAAGCTGCTCGCCAAGTACCGGCTCGGCACGATCACCGCCATCGAGGTGCTCGAGCGCGGCGTCTCCGGAAGAGCGCGCGCCGTGCGCATCGTGGGCAGTGCGCAGTCGGAAATCGTCCGCGGCGAGCTGCGCATTCGTCAGGCTTTCGGTAACCTGCGCAGCTCGCTCTTCGTCGTGGAAATGCAGAACGGCTCTGCCGTTTTTCGTGGCGCGGGCTTCGGCCACGGGGTGGGAATGTGCCAAACCGGGGCCATCGGCATGGCCGAGACGGGTAAGAGCTACCGGGAGATCCTTCGCCACTACTATCCGGGAACGGTCTTGCGAAAACTCTGGTAGGTTGGGCCCCTTCGTGGAGCCCACCTTGGAACATCCGCAGTCGAGTCCCGTCGAGACGAATCGCTTTACGCGCATCACGGTCGTAGTTCCCACGTACCGCGAGGCCGAAAACCTTCCCCACCTCATCGACCGCCTGGGCAAGGTGCGCGAGCAAAGCGGCCTCGATCTGGACGTTCTCATCATGGACGACAACAGCCAGGACGGTTCGGCCGAGATCGTCGCTGCTCGTCCGGAGAAATGGGTGCAAATTGTCGTGCGGACGCAGGATCGCGGGCTGTCACCGTCGGTTCTCGACGGCATGAAGCGCGCCACCGGCGACGTGCTCGTGTGCATGGACGCCGACCTCAGCCATCCACCCGAGGCCATTCCCCAGATGCTGCACAAGCTGGAGGAGGGCGCCGACTTCGTCATCGGTTCGCGCTACGTGCAAGGCGGCTCGACGTCGGACGACTGGGGTTTTTTGCGTTGGCTCAACAGCCGCGTCGCGACCCTGCTGGCGCGTCCGCTCACCAGCGCGCGCGATCCGATGGCTGGTTTCTTTGCCTTCCGTCGTTCGTCGTTCGAGACGGGGCATGATTTCAACCCCGTGGGCTACAAGATTGGCCTCGAATTCATCGTCAAATGCGGTTGCGAGCGCGTGGTCGAAGTGCCGATCCACTTCGAGGACCGCCAGCTCGGCAAGAGCAAGCTGACCATGCGGCAGCAGTTGCTCTACATCAAGCACCTGCGCCGGCTCTACACCTTCAAATTCGGCGCGTGGTCGCAGCTCGTGCAGTTCCTGACGGTCGGCGGCCTCGGAACGCTGGTCAATCTGGTACTGCTGACGTTCCTGCTGCGCCTCGGACTAGCGCTCAAGCCGGCGGTCGCTTTGGCCATCTTGCTTTCGATGGTCTTCAACTTCGTGCTCAACCGCCGCTTCAGCTTCGGCGAGTCGCGCGAGCAGCACTGGCTCAAGCAATTCATGGGATTCATGACGGCGTGCTCGATTGGCGCCGTCATCAACTATGTCGTGACGCTTGTGTTTGCCGATACCTTCGCGTTGCGCGCTCAACTCGCGGCGCTGGTCGGGATTGCTGCCGCCACCGCGTTCAATTTCATCGCCAGCCGCTACCTGGTGTTTCGCTCGTCGCACATCCGGCCGCCACGCGGGCAGGTGAAGTAGGCCGCTAGGCTACCGCGTGGGGAGCCGCCGAGCTTTGCTCGGCGCGGACCATTACAATCGTTGCGGCGTGCGCGTCGCCGTTGTGACTGCGTTCAGGTTGAGAAAGAGCCACAGCTCTCGCGAATCCCGGCGCCAACCGAAGTGGGAGTCGAGGTAGGGGCCGCGCTCGGTGAAGCTGACGCCAAATTCGGCGAGCAGCCGATTCGAGGCACGGTAGCGCACCGGCAGCTCGAGCGAAATCACGGTTTCGTCGAGAACGGGGCCAGCCGACTCGGGCAGTCGGGTGAGGTCCGTACCGAAGGCCACCCGCGCGCCCGCGGCCCAGGCGCGACCGACTTCGGCGTTGATACCTCCTTGCAGGAAGCCGCGCCAAACGGCTGCGCCGATCACGGGATCCATGTACCACATGGTGCCCGTGCTCAGCGTCGAGCGCCAAACGGCGCCGCCGCGCGAGCGATCGAGAAGGGAATCCAGGTCGAGCTGGACGAGCGGATAGACCGGTTTGAGAGCGCCGATGCTGGCTTGTGAAGCGAGCGAAGGACGAGAAGCCGAAGCGAGCGGATAGACCGGCTTGAGAGCGCCGATGCTGGTCTGTCGCAGCGCCCGCGCATAGGTGAGTCCAACCGTCACGCGCAGGCGCTGGTAGCGCGTTAGGGCTTCCGAAATGCTCACCTGCGGTTGCACAGTGAAGACGTTCAAGTGTCCGGTCGGTCCGGTCGGACTACTGTTCGGCGTCGAAAATCCTGTGTCCAACGTCTGTCCGTTGGCGGGACTTGGCGACGAAATTCCGCTCACGTCGGTGTCTGCGACGGCGGCGAGGATCTCGACCAGGGTTCGACGGGATAGCTGATAGCGCGCGCCGGGCGACGCCGATGCGAAGGTCTCGGTCGGGAGAATCTCGGCGCCATTGCCGGTCGTGGTTTGCGAATCCAGCGGCCGGCGGTGAAGGCCGTCCAGTTGAAAGAAGAGCGTTCCTCGACGGGACGCTCTCCACGTGCCGGTGGCACTGCCGTTGGCCGAGAACAGGGTAAGCCGCTGAGGCAAGGTTGGTTGGGTCGGCAGCTGTTGGGCCAGCGCCGTATAGTCCTCTTCTCCGTAGCTCGTGCGCAAAGTGAGGTGCCAGGAGCTTCTCTTGCTTGGCCGCAGGAGGTGATTCAAGTCGAGCGTTTCCAAAAACAGAGGTCGCTGGTCGAGAAGTGGTTCTGGTCGCCAGAAGATGCGCGTGGCTTCGCTGACGGTCAGATCGCTGACCTCGTCGAGCCTACGAACGCTGAGCATGGGAATGGCGCTGGCGATGACCTGGAATTGCGTGCCTTGGGCCGTGGTGAACGAGGGCGCTTCGCCGGCGCGGGTTTCGAGGCGTGCTCCCGCGGCGAATTGTGCGTCGGCTTGAATGAGGCCGAGAGCGGTCAGCAGAGCAGCGCCGCCGGCCAGCATGGGCTACTCCACGACCACCACGTCCGCGTCGTCCAGTACGAAGTGGGCTGCGACCGGGTCGGCGGCGCTGATTTCGCGGACGCGAAAGCGAACGCGCTGGTTGGTCCCGGCCCGCACCACGTACACGCGATCGCTGTGCGCGAATTCGGTGATCCAACCGGCCTGGGCCAGCACGGTCAGCAAGCTGCGATCGCGGGTCATCTCGTAGGTGCCGGGCGTCTTCACTTCGCCGACCACGCTCACGCGGATGGGTGCGACCTTGGTGATCCACACCGAAACCACGGGGTTGATGACCACGCCTTTGAGCGCGGCGGTGACTTCCGTGGCGATCTGCCTCGCGGTTCGCCCGGCCACGCGAATACTGCCAATCATGGGCTGCGTGTAATGGCCGTCCTCGCGCACCACGAACTCGCCCGACAAGCTAGGCTGCTTTTCCACCTCGAGCAAAATCGTGTCGCGCGGATGTACCGCCGGCTCGGTAGGCGATTCGCCTGCCGGCAGGTCGGCCGCCCAGGTGAAGCGGTCATCGTGAGCACAGCCAAGCGGTAGCGTCACGAGGAAAAGAAAGACGCTGGCGATGGCCGCTTTTTGGGCAATCCGGACGAACACGTGGCGTAGCTCGCCGATGCCCATGACTAGGATGGCGAGAACCAGGCCGAGGCCAAGACCGAAGAGCACGCGAAGGAAGAACGCCTTTCTGCCGGGCGCCGATTCCATACGCGCCGGAATCACGAGCTCGTAGCGCGAGGTCGTCGAAACGCGTTCGAGCTGAAGCTGAACCTCGGCTTTCTTCAGACGGTCGAACAGGAGTGCGTGTTGTTTCTCGACCTCGTCTTTCATACGTAGAAGCTCCTCCAGACGGGCATTGACCTTGGGTGATTTGCTGCTGACCGTGCGAAGGTCGCGCAAGCTGGCCTCGATGGTACCTCGTTCCGCACGCGCCGCTCGGAGCTGAGCTTCGAGCAGATCCGCCTGACCCTGCAAACTGTCGTACGCGACGTTCGAACGCTTTTCGAATTGCGTGACATCGGCATGCAAGTGTTCCTCGAGCGTCTTTTGCAGCGTCTTCTGCTCGTTCAGCAGGCGCTCGACATCCGGATGTCCGTCCGCAAACCCTTGCGCGCGCAATTCGGCAAGCTTGCGGTTGATCGTCCCGAGCGCTTCGCGATCGGCGGTGGACGACTGAGCCTTGGCCTGGTTGAGAGCGCTGCCGCGGCCAAGCTGACTGCGAATCCCGGCCACTTCACCCGTGAGTCGGTCGATGCGAGCGCTGACCTCGATGCGCCGGGACTCGAGATCGGCCGGGGAGTTTCCGCTGAGGGTTCCTTGCGCGAGAATTTGATCCGAGTTCGCCTCGCGGAACTTCACCGTCTCCTGCATGATCTCGCTCAGCCTCTTTTCGGTCTGCTCGGTCTGGGAGCGCAAGAAGTCCACTTCTGCGACGAAGACTTTGAGCTTCTTCTCGATTTCCGTCTCGATGTAATTCTTGATGTGTGCGTCGAGAAGACGGACGTGCCAATCACCCCGACTGTTGAAGATGCTGGGCGTAAGCTCGGCCGAGTAGGTATCGTTGCCGACGTTTTCGAAACGGAGGCGCTTGCCGATTGCTTCGGCCTGGCTTTCGCTGGGATCCGGATCGCCCAAGCGTTTCATCGCGGCCATGATGCTTTCGCTGCTCTTGAAGGCACGCTCGGCGCCCGCGAAGAATTGCAGGTTTTCCGCCTGAGCGACCACCAGACGGCCTTCTGAATCGATGGGATTGGCTTTCGGCGCGGGATGGAGGGTCACTAGGCAGTAGGCGGCGCGCACCGGCGGGAAGATCTTGAAACTGACAACGCCGAGCAGGACGCCGACAGCGGCCATCACTCCGATGAGCTTGGCTCGCTGCTTGAGATAGCGAACGATGCGCAAAACTTTGACGAGAATATCTTCGAGCGAGGGGCCCTCTTCGCTCTCGGCGGCCCGGCGCACGCGCTCGCCCGAGTCGCGCAGGGGCATGGGCGCGGGAAGGGGGCGCAACTGTGGAGAGTACGTATAGGGATCGCGCAGCATCGTCTGCTGCGACTGCATCAAGTGCTTCGGTATCACACGCATCGGCACGACCGCGGTCGTGAGCTTGTCTTTGACCGCGTGCGATTTCTCGTCGAGGAAGGTGAGGAGCGTCGCGCCCAGACGGACCGAATCGCCGCTGATGAGACGGGCGTGGTTGACCCGCTTGTCGCGCAGAAAGGTTCCTTCGGCCGAGCCCATGTCCTCGAGCGTGTATCCGAAGGCGTGTTTGATGACCCGGGCGTGGAAGTCGGAAACAGTGGGATCCTGCAGGACCAGATCCGCGTTGTTGGATCGACCAATGACTGTCGGGTTGCGGTTGAGCGGATAGATCTGTTGTCCGCCGCCGATTTCGGCAACGACAAGAACAGCGCGGTCACCCAGCTGTACAGTGCCTTGGGAGACGAAGTCGGCAAGACTGAGCGTTTCATGTTGGGGCGGATCGTCGTTATTGCCGTCGTGGTCCATGGTTCGCGTTAAGTCCTAGCAGGGAACATTAGGCAGCGACAGGTCTTCGTGCGCAAGCGGTAATCCCCGACGGGGCAATGCCATGGCGGTAAGGATCAGCTCGCCGTCTGTGACCAGTCGTCCTACGAACGGCGCTGTTTGCGATCCCACGATTCGCGTAAGCCAAGCAATGAACAGGCCATCGGTGAGCTTGATGTCGACGTGCACGTCTGAAAATTCGAGAATTCGCTTGAGCGTCGGATAGAGCGCTTTGTAGGTTGTTTCTTTTGCGGAGAAGACTAGTCGCGCGTAAATGCCCGGCTCGTCGCTTTGCAAAGCTTCCTGCCTCTCGCTCTCGTCGAGTATCCAGCTCCACAGATCGTCGGGCAGGGGGAGACGTGGCTCGGCGTCGACGCCGATGCCGGAAAACTTTCGGTACTCGCCGACGGCTACGCCGCAGTAGCCGTCAGCGCAACCATCGGTGTGGGTGATCGATCCGACGATCGTTTCAGGCCAGATGGGGGCGCGGTCGGGACCCGCGAGAACCGGAAAATTGGCGATGCCGAGCCGGGCAAGCGCTCGCCGCGCGCATCGGCGGCCAGCCGCGATTTCGCGCTGTCGCTTTTCGACGCATCCGTCGAGCTGCTTCGCCTCCTCGGGATAAAGCGCCTCATCCGACGCTCGTAGCGACGATTCCGACGTCACGAGTCCAGGCTGATTCAATAGCCGACCCAATCGGTTCGAGACACAATCGGGGGACATTGGCCGAGCCGAGACAGGCAGTTCGCTAGTAGGCGTTTCGGCCCTTCTTGCTGCCGAAGATGGTGAGGAAAATGATCTTGAGGTCGAGCAGCAGGTTCCAGTTGCGAATGTATTCGAGATCGTGACGGACGCGCTGTTCCATCTTCTCCAGCTCGGCCGTTTCACCTCGCCAGCCGTTCACTTGCGCCCAGCCCGTGATTCCCGGCTTCACCATGTGACGAAGCATGTAGCCGTGGATGAGCGAGCGGTACTGCTCGTTGTGAGCGACCGCGTGCGGACGCGGACCAACGAGCGACAGCTCGCCCGTGAGGACCTGCAAGAACTGCGGAAACTCGTCCAGCGATGTTCGCCGCAGGAAACGTCCGACGCGGGTGACACGCGAGTCGTCTTTCGAAACTTGTTTGACGTCTGGCCCGTCCTCGCAAACGGTCATGGTGCGGAACTTGAGGATGCGGATCTTTCGCCCGCACAAGCCGTAGCGCCATTGTCGGAAGAAAACCGGACCGGGCGAGCTGATCTTGATAGCCAGGGCGATGAAGAGCATTGGGATCAAGGTGATGAGGACGATCATGCTGCCGACGGCTAGATCCTCGAGGCGCTTCACCCAGCCAACCACGCCCTCGAAGGGCGAGTTGTGCACGCTCACGACAGGAATGCTGCCCACCTGGCTCCAGTGCGCGCGCATGAGACTGTAGTAGAGAAAGTCCGCCACCATGTAAACGGTGACGGTCGTATCCGCGAGCGCGGCGAGCAGGCTAGCAGTGCGGAGCTCGGCCCGAAGTGGAAGCGCAACATAGACGACGTCAATTTCGCCTTGTCGGCAGGCGCGCACGAGATCTGCCGATCGGCCAACCACCTTGCAGCGGGGATGCTTCGAAACGTGACGACGCTTTTCCGAGCGGTCGTCGTAGACGCCGCACAAATGGAGGCCGAGCCACGGAAGCTCGTCGAGGGATGTCGCCAGCCGTTCGGCGTCACTGGTGCAGCCGAGAATGGCTACCCGTCGCTTGTTGTGGCCTTGGGCACGGAGAACGCGCAGGCCCGTGCGCACGCTGAGGCGCAACGTGCAAAGCATGGCCGGCGTCAGCGCGAACCAGAGTGTGGCGGCCACGCGCGAATAGTGGGTTGAAGTCTTGGTGAAGAACCAAAAGGCCAGCAACGTCAGCGGTACCGGCAACCATGACACCAGCGTGTCGCGCATTTCGCGCCGAATGGTTTCCATGCGATACGGCCGGTACAGACCGGTAATTTCGGCGGCAAATCCATAGGACAAAAGACCCAGGACCGTGGCGGTCATCATTTGCTCGCCGAAGGGCTCGCCGTAAGAGGCGCGCGCAATGATTTGCGCGAGAATGATAATGACTGCGTCGGCGAGGCGCTGTAACGAACTGACCCACGCCTCGTGCCTTCTTAGCGTACCGCCCGTTGTTGAAGACATACTAGTTCCCCACCCTAATTAAGCCGTTAGTGCAAACGTTTCTAGGGCGCTGGGATGAATTGGTCAAGTGTATTTCTCCATACCATTAAGCAGATGCAAGTAAGACAATGAGGTAGATGCAAACGAGCCCGCTTGCGGATTGAAAAAAGCACTGCCGTGGCTGGAAAATTCGCTCAGCGGCGAATTCTCCTTTGGAATCAAAGGTGCGCGGTCTTCGGAAGGATGTCTGAGTGCGTTGGAGTCTCGATTTCGTGGTTTATTGCGGCGATGAGGTAACCTCGGTATTGCCTCCTGCTGCTTTCGCGACGAGGTGACGGACTGCATTCGGGTGTTCCTCTTGTCGCGCTGGCGCCGGCGCAAAAGCCTGGGCTAGGCGCGTGTTCGAGCTATGTTGAGGTCTGCGGCTGTTGGCCGCGATCCCATGCAGGCCTCCTCAACCCCTCCGCTCTCGGGTGCTGTCGTCGAAAGCACGCCGGCCATTTCGCTCATGGGCCTGCGACTCACGCCGCTCGATCGCCACCGTCTTCTTGACCACGTCTTCGATTGCTTGCGGGTCGGGCAAGGCGGCTGGCTGGTTACCGCGAACCTGGATTTCTTGCAGCGGTATGTGCGTGATCGCCAGGCGCGCGAGCTTTACGATGCAGCCGACGTGCGGGTGGCCGACGGAATGCCGCTGGTTTGGGCCTGCAAGCTGCAAGGTCAGCCGCTGCCCGAGCGGGTTCCAGGCTCGTCGCTGATATGGCTCTTGGCGGAGCGGGCGGCGCGCGAAGGACGGTCCATTTACTTGCTGGGCGGCGCGGAGGGCGCCAACGAAAAGGCCCGCAAGGTTCTCACGGAAAAATACCCCGGCTTTGCTTGGATCGACGGGGCAAGCCCCTTGGTCGCAAGTCCTCCTGCCGAGAGTGATATTACTGCGATCCTTGCCGAGCTGGGCGATCGCAAACCCGCTATCCTGCTCGTCGGGCTGGGCTCGCCCAAGCAAGAACAGCTGATCCACGCGCTTCGGCCGCGCTTGCCGTCGACGTGGATGATTGGCGTCGGCATCAGCTTCAGCTTCGTCGCGGGCGACGTAAAACGGGCGCCCGCGTGGATGCGCAAGGCCGGCATCGAGTGGATTCATCGCATGCTGCAGGAACCGCGCAGACTGGCCAAGCGATACCTGCTGCACGATCTTCCATTCGCACTGCGGCTGTTTCCGCACGCGCTTCTGGCTCGGTTTCGCCAGCGATAGCTGCTCAATCTCACTTTCTTCCTCTCAATTTCCTTTTCCATCTGTCGATGATTCCTCCCGCGAGGAAAACATGGCACTCATCAACTGGTCCGACTCCATGAGCGTTGGCGTGAGCCGAATCGACAAAGAGCACCAAGGGCTCATCGATCTCATCAATTTGCTTCACAGCGAGATGCTGGCGGGGAAGAGCAAGGAAGCGCTCTCCGTCGTGCTCGACAAATTGGTTGCGTACACCAAGATCCACTTTGCCGCGGAAGAAACTCTCTTTCGCACGCTCAACTATCCGGCCATGGCGACGCACCTCAAAGAGCACGCTGCCTTGACCCAAAAGGCGGTTCAGCTGCAAAGCGATTTGAAAGCCGGGAAAGCCATGATCAGCGCTCCGGTGCTCGACTTCCTTCGCGACTGGCTGACCAACCACATCCTCAAACAGGACATGGCATACAAGCTGTTCTTCGCCTCGAAAGGTGTGAAGTAGCTCGGCGGTTCGGCTAGCCGCCGATGGCCACGCCGATGAGGCGTCCAATGCCGAAGGTCGCGCCGGCCGCGAGCAAGCCGAGGAGAAGCTGACGCAGGGCCGAGTAGATCGCCGAGCGACCCGTGAAAACGGCGATCGCCGTGCCCATGAGGCACAGGCCGGTCGCGCCGCACAGCATGCTGGCAACAATGGCGGCGGTGCCTTTGAGAAGAAAGAGTGGCAGCACCGGAATGAGCGCGCCCAACGCAAAAAGCAGCATGGAGGTCCCGCCCGCGACCCACGGCGAGCCCCCCAGCTCGGACGGATCGATGCCCAGCTCTTCCCGCGCTAGCACGTCGACGGCGGCCTTCGGATCGGCCACGAGCTTGCGCGAAAACTCCGCCGCTTCCGCCGGGCTCAGTCCCTTCGCTTCGTAAATGAGCTGCAGCTCGTGCATCTCTTCTTCGGGATTCGCTTCGAGCTCGTCCTGTTCCGTGCGCATCTCGCGCTCCGCCATCTCGCGCGAGCTGGTCACGGAAATCCATTCGCCCATGGCCATCGAGCAGGCGCCCGCGAGCAAGCCCGCGATGCCGGTGAGCAGGAGCGTATGCGTCTCGACCGTGGCGCCGGCCACGCCCATGACCAGGCTGAGGTTCGACGACAGCCCGTCGTTGGCGCCGAGCACGGCCGCGCGCAGAGCATTGCCTCCCACGCGCTTGTGCCCCTTTTCGGTGCGCATGAAGCTGGTGGGTCCAAGGTCGGTCTTCGCGAGCAACGAGCGCAGCACGCGGGCGTGGGCGTGTTCTTCGCTGGTCATGGCGGTCGACGCCGTCTCGGTTTGCGGAACGTAGTTGTTGCGGCTTTCGTATTCGCTCGAAGCCACGGTCTGCAACACCGATTTGGCGCCCCAGCGCTTGGCACAGAAGACCAGCACGCGCGCGCGCCAGCTGGGTTTGCGCGGGCCGGGGTCATGTCCGGCGGCGCGCAGCCGTGTTTCCCAAAAATCGACGTGCTTGCGCTCGATGTCGGCCAGATTCGTGTACACGCGCGCGGTGCCTTCGTCGGGCTCGTGGGCGGCCATGGCCAAATACTGTTCGGTGCTGTCGACCTCGGCCTGCCAGTTGGCGAGGTAGCGGTGGATGTCGGGCGTGCTCATGATTTCACGCGTTCGCTTTCTGCCGTCGCGGCGGGCGGCGGATCGTGCAGCTCGAAGAGCTCTTCGATGGCTTTCACGAGAAGGTCGGTGTGCCAGTCGCCGAAGTCATCGTCCTTGGCCCATTCGCGCAGGCGCTCGGTCGGCGCATGCAGCATCTTTTCTACCGCCGCCGAAAGCGCCCGTTGCAGGGTTTCCTTCTGCACGGCCTCGAGCGTGACCCGTTGCCCGCGCAGGCTGCGTTCGAGCTCGGCTTCCAGGGTGGTGCGGAAGCGCTCGCGCAGCGCCACCAGGGTCGGTGTGATGCGCTCAGCATGCGAGCGGCGCAAGAAGCTGTCTGTCTCCTCGCCGACGATGGCCGAGGCCTTTTCCGCCTCGCGACGGCGATCGGCCAGCGCCGTGTCCGCCACCTGCGCCAGGTCGTCGACGTTGTAGAGGAAGACACCGTCGAGGTCGGCTACGCGCGGATCCACGTCGCGAGGAACGGCCAAATCGACGATGAACAGATTGCGACCGTGGCGCTGGCGGCGCGTCTGCGCCAACTGCTCCAGCGTGACGACGTAGCCGGGAGCGCTGGTGCTGCTGATGACGATGTCCGCGACCGGAAGAAGGCTGGGGAAGTCTTCCCAAGATTTGGGCTCGGCGCCGAGCCTCTGCGCCACTTCGCGAGCTCGGTCGAGCGTGCGACCGACGACGAAGACGTGCGCGCCGGCTTTGCCGAGCAGGCTTGCCACCAGCGTGGCCATCTCGCCGGTGCCCACCAGCACGACCTTGTGGCCGGCGAGCTGGCTGAAAATTTCCTTGGCCAGATCCATGGCCACCGTCGGAATGCTGACCTGCCCGGCGCCGAGAGCCGTCTCGCTGCGCACGCGCTTGGCCACGCGGAAGGCATGCTCGAACGCGCGGTTGAGCCAGGGCCCGACGGTGTGCGCGCCGCGGGCGCAGGTAAAGGCGTCCTTGAGCTGGCCGAGAATTTGCGGCTCGCCCACGACCAGCGAATCGAGCGAGCTGGCCACGCGGAAGAGATGCTCGACGCCGGCGCGTTCTTCGCGCACGTAAAGGTGCGCGCGGACGCTCGGCGCTACCGATTCCAAGGCGTCGACGATGGCGAGACCGAGCTGCCCGGTGCTGGGACCGTTCGCCTTGGTGGCGGCCATGACCTCGACGCGGTTGCAGGTGCACAACATGACCATTTCGCTGGCGTTGGTCTTGGCCTTGAGATCGCTCAGGCGTTGCGCCAGCTCGGCCGGTGCAACCGCCAGGCGCTCGCGCACATCGACGGGCGCGCTTCGGTGCGAAAGCCCAACGACGACGATCACAGGCCTTCTCCCAAGAGCGCGCGCACGACGTAAAGGGCGATCACCACGAAAATGCCGATCGCGCCGCTCAAGGTAGCGTAGGCCGAACGCCGCCCGCGCCAGCTTGCCACTTGCCGCAAGACCAAGACCGCCAAGAGCAGAAGCCAGCTTGCGCCCGAAAGGAGCGCGCGAAAACGTTCGCCCGTCGTGATGACAGCAGCCTGGTGGATCACGAGGCGACCGGTGAGCATGCCCACCGTAAGCAGGGGAACGCCGATCCACAAGAGGCGATGGACGACGGTGTCGAGTGCCTCGAGGGGCGGCAGCTTCGCCCCGTGGCCGAGCACACGTCGCGATTTCAGGCGCTTTTCGTTGAGCAGGTAGAACGCGCTGGCGCAGCCCGCGACCAGCAGCAGGCCGCCGCCCAGCAAATTCGAGGTGATGTGCAAAGCCATCAGCCAGCGTACGTTGGGCGTGGGCGAGCTGGGCCCGATGGCCCGCGCGAGCATGAGAAAGGCTGCCGCCGACGCCGCGACGAAGCCGCCCAGCGCTTCCAGGCGCCGGCCACGGCTGAGCACGGTGTAGCCGGCTACGCCCACGATGGAAACGATGCCGAGGGCCGAGTGCAGTGAGTAAACCGGACAACGCCGGTCCACAACCGAGTAGAGGAGGACATAAGCCAGGTGTAAAGCCGCGCCGAGAATCAAGAGCCCAGGTGCGAAGCGGCCATTGGCCGGCGCTTTTCCACGTCGGCGCGCTTGTGCCAGGAAAAGCAGGCACGCTGCCAGATAGCTGGCAGCGCTCAGTAGAAATGTCACCCAAAGAATCTCGCGCATGTCTTTCCGCGTTCCGAGCGAGACCTTACCATCAAGTAACGGCGCGAGCAGGAGGGCACCGGCGGCTTCTCCTGGCTGCTGGCTTGGTGCGGTGGAGTAAGAGGGTCGCTCAGAAGACCCAGACGGCGGCGGCGGCGGTGAGGAAGCCGAACGTTGTCCAGCCTACCACCTGGTGCGTACGGGCCATCGTGCGCAGATTGTTGGGATTGCCGGCATTGGCTTGGTGGGTGGTCCACCATCCCAGGAAAATTTCCGTCAGCATGCCCAGGGTAGCACCAGACACGGCGATACGGTGAACCAGGCCGGTATCGAAATGCAGCGGTTTTTTGTACGGCGACGGCGCAAACAGCGCGAAGGCTCCCGTTGCAGCGAAGGCGACGCTGGTCGCGGCGACCAGTATCTCGTGCGGTGTCTGGTATGTGTTCTTGCCGCCGCCGCCGCCGTAGAGTTGGTTGTAGTTGAGCTGACCGACGGTCACCGTCGCGGCCATCAGGATCCATGTCGCGATGCCCAACGTCTGGTGGGTCGTCAGCATCCAGCGGCGCGTCTCGCCTTCATGCTTCAGCTCCAGGGCTTCGGGGCTGAGCTTGAGGCCGGCCGACTCGCTTCCCGCAGCTTCGCCCGAGCTGTCGGGGAAGAAGTTGAAGTCCATCGATGGCTTCTGTGAGGACTTCTCTTCGTCGCCACTCGGTTTCGTCGGCTTGCTGGGACGAGGGCCGTTCGGGACATTCTTCTTCTCTTGCACGCCCTGGCTTTCGAATTCATCCGGCGTTTCCTGTTCCGCGGTCGCTGGCGCCTCATTGGACTGCGCCGCCGGCGCTTGGTGGCTGTGGTGCTTTTTCTTCTTCTTGTTGGCTGCGGTCGCCTGGGAGGACAGAGCGATCAGCACAGCAATCGTGGTCAGCGCAGGGAGTAGCTTCATGGTTCACTGGGGAAAGGGCGTTGACGATGGGGTGCGAACGAGGCAATCAGAGCGGTGGCAGAAGAATGCTGCCTGCTGCTCGGGCACTCGCGGTACTTCCGTAACGGAAAGCACCGCATGCAGCGAGCTGCCAAACGTCGACCCAGCCATCCGCACTGATTCGACGCAAGTGGCGGTATCAGCTGGGGAGCTCACGTCAGTTGGATAGATTGTTTTGCGAAAGGTTTCATGCAAATTCGGACCGAAGGTTCTTTAATTTTACTGCCTGGGCTGCAGACACGAATTTTGGTATCCAGGCTGACGCCTGCAGCATCCGTAAATAGCCCTGCTTTTCTCGGTTTCCACGTGGAGCGACCATGAAACGATCCCTGGCTGTGATTGCGACGATTCTCGTTGGCTCGTGCCACTACGGAGTCAGAGACATCTCCGCTGTTCCCGACAACCCCACCTTCAATCGAGACATCTATCCGCTCTTCGCGGATCACTGTTTGCTCTGCCACGGCTCGCCGCCCGATCGCGGAGCGCCGGCCTATTTTCGGCTCGACGTCTACGACGACACGAACGGTGGTGACGTCTCCGGCGCCAAGAGCATGGCGAGCTTGGCGGCGTACGACGTGCAGATCGGCAAGATGCCCCCGGAGGCGAAGCACGGCGACGGCGTCGGGCCGAACGGTTTGAAGATGTTGCAGAACTGGGCCGGCATGGATCCTCCTCCCCAGTGAGCCCCGGGGCATTCGAGCGAGCGAGGCTTCTGTCCTCCCTCCGCCGTTCGCTCACCGTGCCGGCGACGGCCGAAGGCGGGACCGGTCCCAAGTAGAGCTCGTCCGCGTTCGGCGACGTGCTCTGCGCTCGGTTCTCCGCTTGGCTTTTCGCGGAATACGCACCCCTTTTGCGAAATCCGCAGGCCAGGCACATGCATTCCAAGGCAATTCAGCCTGGATCGGGCGGCATGGCCCTTGCTGACCCAAGCCTTGGCTCTGCCGAGTGGACCGATCCGGACCGACGGAAGGGTTGGCGAAAACGGCTGGCCAGTGATAGCTAGCGGAGCACGCCATGCGACTTTTGAAATCGAAGACCCTCTGGGCCACTCTCGCCCTCGTCGCCATCGGGCTGGTGACCTGGAAAATCGTGCTCAAACGCCGCTCTGCCAAGCCCGCGGTGCAGTGGGAGACGACCGCGGTGGATCGCGGACGTGTCGTCGCACGCGTGACGGCGACGGGTGTGCTATCGGCGCTGGTGACCGTGCAGGTCGGCAGTCAGGTGTCGGGCTCTATTCAAAAGCTCTACGCGGACTTCAATTCGCCGGTAAAGAAGGGCCAGATCATCGCGAAGATCGATCCGCGCTTGTTTCAGGCATCGCTCGAAAATGCGCGGGCGAACTACGCGCAGGCAAAGGCAACCCTGATGAAGGATGAAGTCCAAGCCCGCTTCAACGAGCGGCAGTCCAAGCGCCAGGGCGCCCTGGTCAAAGAAAAGCTCATCGCGCCCTCTGACTTCGACACGGCGGAGTCCGCTGCGGGCACCTCGCTGGCCCAGGTGGAAGCGGACAAGGCCAACGTCCAGCAAGCTCGCGCCATTCTTCATCAAGCCGAAGTGAATCTGGCTCTAACCGACATTGTGTCGCCCACCGATGGCGTCGTCATCTCGCGCAATGTGGACGTGGGACAAACCGTGGCGGCGACGATGTCGGCGCCCATTATCTTCGTCATTGCCGAAGATCTGCGCAAGATGCAGGTCGACACCAGCGTGGCCGAGGCCGACGTCGGCAAGCTGACCGCGGGAATGGACGCGACGTTCGTGGTCGATGCGTATCCCGGCGAGCGCTTCAAGGGCAAGGTTCGGCAGATCCGAAACGCGGCGCAGACCCTGCAAAACGTCGTCACCTACGACGCCGTCATCGACGTGGACAATGGCGAATTGAAATTGCGCCCAGGCATGACTGCCAACGTGAACTTCGTCTTCGCCAACCGCGAGGATGTTTTACGCATTCCCAACGCGGCTCTGCGTTACCGCCCCGCCGCCGAAGTTCTTGCGGCGCTCGGGCTCGACGTCAAGAAGATACGCGGCGCCGACGGCGCGGGCGACGGCAACCTGCGTTCGGGCAAGGGCGGCAGGGGCGACAAAGGCGACAAAGGCGACAAAGACGGCAAGCGCGAGCCGGGCGCCAGCGGCGCCGGCGACGAGACACCCGATCGCCGGGCGGTCTGGAAGCTGAGCGGCAGCGTGCCGCAGATGGTTCGCATCAAGATCGGAACCACCGACGGTACTAAGACCGAAGTTGTCGACGGACCTCTCGCGGAGGGCGATCAGGTCATTACCGACGGCTCGTTGCCGGCCGGCTCCAGCAAGCCCAGCGCCGGCATGTTGCCTGGCGCTCCACCCGCACCTCCGCGCGGCGCGCGTCCGTTTTAGGTTCGCATGGCCAAAGCACTCATCGAAGTCGAGAACATCGCCAAGGTCTACCGCATGGGAGACGTGGAGGTGCACGCCTTGCGCGACGTTTCGCTGACCATCAGCGAGGGCGAATCGGTGGCGGTCATGGGGCCGTCGGGTTCGGGCAAGTCGACCCTGATGAACATTCTCGGCTGCCTCGATCGGCCGAGCAGCGGCAGCTACCGCTTGGTGGGGCAAGAAGTGTCCTCGCTCGACCGCAACCAGCTGGCTCGTTTGCGCAATCGCACCTTGGGTTTCGTCTTCCAGAGCTTCAATCTCCTGTCGCGCACCAGCGCGCTCGAAAATGTCGAGTTGCCGTTGCTCTACGCCGGCATATCTGGCCGCGAGCGGCACCGGCGGGCGCGGGAAGCGCTCGAGCGCGTGGGGCTCGGCGACCGCATCCATCACCATTCCAATCAGATGTCGGGCGGACAGCAGCAACGCGTGGCCATCGCACGTGCGCTCGTCACGCAACCTCATCTCATGGTGGCCGACGAGCCCACCGGCAACCTGGATTCGCGCACCAGCGTGGAGATCATGGCTCTGTTTCAGGAACTTGGGCGCAGCGGCATCACGCTCTTGCTGGTCACGCACGAGCCGGACATCGCTCGCTACGCTTCGCGCGTGGTGGTGATGCGCGACGGGCGCGTGCAAACCGACAAGCGGCAGCCGGCCATGGTGGCCGACGTGGCGGCGGCGGCGGCCGAAGCGGCGGCGGCAGGGATCCCATGAATCCCATCCAAGTCTTGCGCGTCGCCATCCGAGCGCTTTTGCGCAACAAGATGCGCTCGTTTCTCACCACGCTGGGCGTGATCATCGGTGTCTCGGCGGTCATTGCCATGGTCGCTATTGGCGAAGGCGCCAAGGCGCGCGTCGCCGAATCGTTCGCCTCGATGGGCTCGAACATTCTCATTGTTCTTTCGGGCAGCACGACCTCGGGCGGCGCCCGCGGCGGTTTCGGCAGCATGCCGACCCTCACCTGGGACGACCTCAAAGCCATCCGCGCCGAATGCAGCGCGGTTCGCTACGCGGCCCCGCAATTGCGTTCCAGCGCGTCGGTGATCAGTGAAGATCAAAACTGGGGCACCAGCATCAACGGCGTTTCACCCGAGTTTTTCTCGATAAAGGACTGGGCCGTGGCGAGCGGCAGCCAGATCAGCCAGTCCGATATCGAGGGTGGCACCAAGGTCGTCGTGCTCGGCCAAACCGTGGTTGAAAAGCTCTACGGCCCGAGCGCCGATCCCGTCGGGCAAACCGTGCGCATCAAGAACTTTCCTTTTCAGGTCATCGGCGTGGCGGACCGCAAAGGACAAACCGCGATGGGCCAGGACCAAGACGACGTGGCCTTCATGCCCTATTCGACGTTTCAGGCGAAGATTCAGGGTGGCCTGCAGAAGTTCATCCCCGGCATCATCATGGTCAGCGCGGCCAGCAGCGAAGATGTTTCGCGCGCGGAGAAGCAAATCACCAACTTGCTGCGCGACCGGCACCACATCGCGATCGGCGGCGACGACGATTTTTCCATCCGCAATCTGACCGAGATGATGACCGCGCAGCAGGAAGGCCTCAACACCATCACCTCGCTGCTTGCCAGCATCGCTCTGGTTTCGCTGCTGGTGGGCGGCATCGGCATCATGAACATCATGCTGGTCAGCGTGACCGAGCGAACCCGCGAGATCGGCATTCGTATGGCCGTGGGCGCGCGCCCGCGAGACGTGCTGGCCCAGTTCTTGGTCGAGGCGCTGACGCTTTCGAGCTTCGGCGGCATTGCTGGCGTGCTGATCGGAATCTTCGCCGCCAATCTGCTGGCCAATCGCATGGGTTGGCCGGTGCTGATTCGCGCCGACATTATTGCGATCGCGGTGACCTTTTCCGGGCTCGTGGGCGTGGTCTTTGGTCTCTATCCGGCCCTCAAAGCCTCGCGCCTCGACCCCATCGATGCTTTGAGGTTCGAATGAAAGCGGCTCTTCTCTCGTTGGTTGGTGTTGTCACGCTCGTCAGCCCAGCCCGTGCGGGCGAGGCCGGCAAACGCGAAATGACGCTCGACCAGGCCTTGCAGGCGGCGCGTTCTAGCCATCCGCAACTGCAGGCGGCACGCGCCCAGACGGATGCATCGGCGGCGCGAATCCAGGAGGCGCGTGCTCCACTCTTGCCCCAGGTGACCGGATCGGCGTCGTACCTGCGTAGCGAAGGATCGGTGTCGGCTACGACGGTGGGAACGGGGACCGCCTCGGGGGCCACCACGACGACGGTCTCCTCCAGCATTCAGGGTCGCAACCTCTACAGCGCAAGTCTCGGCGCCAGCGAGCTTCTCTACGATTTTGGCCAAACCACCGGTCGCTGGAACGCCGCCAAGGCGGCCTTTCGCTCGCAAGAAGAAAGCGAGCGCGCCTTCGCGGTGCAGGTCGGCTTCAATTTGCGTTCGGCGTATTTCGCCGCCGCGGCCGCGCGTGCCTTAGTCAAGGTGGCGCAAGAAAACTTGCAGAACCAGGAAGCGCACTTGCGCCAGATTCAAGGTTTTGTCGAGGCCGGTACGCGGCCCGAGATCGACCTGGCGCAAGCGCGCACCGATCGAGCCAACGCCAAGGTCCAGCTCATCAACGCCGAGGTTGCGTACGACACCGACAAGGCGCTGCTGAACCAGGCCATGGGCATCGAAGGCAGCACCGATTATGACGTTGCAGCTCCGGCAGCTAGAGAAGTTTCGGGCGAAGACGACACGACGGATGAGCTGCTGGCGGAGGCGCTCAAGGCTCGGCCCGATCTGCTTTCGCTCGCTCGCCAAGTGGACGCGCAAGAGTTGACCACTCGGAGTATCAAAGGCGGCTACGCGCCCTCGCTAAACGCCAGCGCGTCGCTGAGCGAATCGGGGCCCGAGCTGGATGCGCTCGACTGGGGCTTTCGCGGCATTCTTTCGCTCAATTGGCAGATCTTCGGTGGTGGTATTACCGACGCTCAAGTGCGCGAATCGCGTGCCAACACGGCGGCGTTGCGGGCGCAGTACGAATTGCAGCGGCAGCAAGTGCGCGCCGACGTGGAACAAGCGCGGCTCGGCGTGCGCGCGACCAAGGCGGCGATCGAGGCGACCCACGAGGCGGCGACGAACGCACGCGTGCGCCTGACCCTCGCCGAGGGACGTTATCAAGCTGGCGTCGGGAACATCATCGAGCTGGGCGATGCGCAGGTGGCGCTGACCACCGCTGCCGCGCAAGAGGTGCAGGCCGTGTTCAACCTGGCGACGGCGCGAGCGCGCCTCTGGCAGGCGCTCGGTCAGCCGTGAAGGGCGCAGCGGTGGCCGCGCGACCTATTCGTTTCACCGTTTCTCCCGAGGACGCAGGGCTGCGCCTCGATCAGCTTCTCGCCAAACGTGTCCCCGAGCTCTCGCGTCGGACGGCGCGCAAGGTGCTGCTGATCGGCGGCGTCTTCGTGGAAAGCGCGCGGGTGAAGGTCGCGTCCAAAGTCGTCCAACCGGGGCGCACGGTGGAAGTGTACCTGGGCGGCGCGCTCGACAAGGTGAGTGCCGCCGAGAACGCGCCGCCGCCCGAGCTCGACGTGCTCTTCGAAGACGATTCGCTGCTGGTGGTCGACAAACCTGCCGGCCTGCCAACCGCGGCCACGCGAGAAACCGACCGAAATAATCTGCTTTTCTATCTTTCACAGCGCGAGACGTCGCGCCAGCCGTACCTCGTGCACCGACTGGATCTCGAGACGAGTGGGCTTCTGGTCGTGGCCAAGACCTCGGAAAGCGCGCATCGGTTGTCCGAGCTTTTCCGAACGCACGCTCTCGAGCGCGTGTATCGCGTCGGGATGCTCGGGGACTTGCCGGCTGCCTCGACCGTCGATTCTCCTATCGAGGGACGGCCCGCCCGCACCGTCTTCGTGCCAATCGAGCACAAGGGAGAGGTGACTCTCGCGGAGGCGCGTCTGGAAACGGGACGGACCCATCAGATTCGTGTGCATGCGTCGACCATCGGTCATCCCGTCGCAGGCGATCGGCGGTACGGCCGGCGAACCAGGCTCGAACCTCCGCGCCTCGCCTTGCATGCGCTGGTGCTCGGCTTTCGCCATCCGACGACGGGTCAGCCGCTGCGCTTCGAACGCGAATGGCCCGCGGATCTGCGGGAGTGGTGGCAGCAGGCTCCTGTCGGTCGAGGCGTAGAACTGTAGTCAAACTCGCCGAAATTACAGAGAGTTCTATAACGCAACTTGGATGGATGCTGGACGAGGTCGCACCTTCTTGTACGGATTTTTTCGACGGTGGTCCCATCGCGCCTGCCAACGTTCGGTTGGGCCTGCGACGGCGCTCGTCACCGGATCTGCGGTAGACCACGGCGGTTCGCGGGCATTCATTTCGTCGCCTGCTCTCGCCCACGTCGTGGCGCCGCACTTGCGTCGGCAAGTGGGCAATGAATCGCCATCGGATTGCCCCTAGCTAGGTTGGAGGCCCAACATGCTTGCCCTGATGCTCGTCGCGCTGGCTTTGTTGGCGCTGACGGCCGACTACGTTGTTCTTGGCATCCGTCGCCACGTACCGTTCGAGCGGCCGGTGCGTGAGACGTCCGGTGTTTTCGTTGCGCCCGGGCAGATGTGGCTTGAATTCCCCGCTACGAATGGTCGAAGCAAGCGCCGAGCTGCCATCAGTAGCGCCTCGCCGCCTTGTTCTAACCATCAGAAAACAAAACCGCCGTGTCGGGCCGACCGGTCGTCGTTCGTCGTCATCTTAGAGCCTGGCAGAACATCGGGCTGGGCACGAACAACGCGATACGGAAGGAGCGCAACATGCGAGTGATGGTGATTGTCAAAGCGACGAAGAACTCCGAGGCGGGCATCATGCCCAGCGAGAAGTTGCTGGCCGACATGGGCAAATTCAACGAAGAGTTGGTCAAGGCGAAGATCATGCTGGCGGGCGACGGCTTGCACCCAAGCAGCAAGGGCAAGCGTGTGCATTTCGCCCGCGGAACGAAGACCGTCCTCGATGGACCGTTCGCCGAGACCAAGGAGCTGATCGCGGGATTTTGGATCTGGCAGGTAAAGTCGATCGACGAGGCTATCGAGTGGGTCAAGCGCTGTCCCGATCCGATGCCCGGAGAAGAGTCCGACATCGAGATTCGTCCCTTCTTCGAGGCCGAAGATTTCGGCAGCGAGCTGACCCCGGAGCTGCGGGCAGAGGAGGCGCATCTGCGCGCCGAAGTCGAGCGGCAGCGAACCGCTTGACAGGCACAGCCGGCCAAGTCGCCACCACCTGATAGTCGGAATCTTGCGGGTTTCCGAGCGCTGGCCCAAGGTGGGGGCATGGCGACCGGAGCATGGCGAGGCGTGCTGCCCGTGGCCGTAGTGCTTGCTACGGTCGCGGGTTGTGCCACCTATTCGGCCGAGCTGCGTGCCGGTAAGCGCGGCGAGCGCGAGGAGGGCATGGCGACCTACTATTCGTCGCGCCTAGCCGGACACAAGACCGCCAACGGCGAGCGGTACGATCCCAAGCAGTTTACCGCCGCCCATCCCGTGATCCCATTCGGAACGCACGTGCAGGTCACGCGCACCGACGGTACGAACCGCGCCGTCATCGTTCGCATCAACGATCGGTGCAGGGGTGGTAAGAAGATCATCGACGTCTCCGAGTCGGCAGCGCGGCAGCTCGACATGTTGCGAGTCGGGATTGTTCCCGTCGAGCTGGAAGTCGTGGCGCCACCGCCGTAGAACGCGCGCTATCACCCATGGCAACCCAGCAAGCTCACAATCCACTTCACGGCATGACCTTGGAAGCGATCCTGACGGAGCTCGTCGCGTTCTTCGGTTGGCCCGAGCTTGGCCAGCAGGTGAACATTCGCTGCTTCACCAGCGATCCCAGCGTCGCCTCCAGCCTGAAGTTCCTGCGGCGGACTCCGTGGGCGCGCGCGAAAGTCGAAAGCCTGTACCTGTTCATGCTGCGCGAACGTGCTCGCCAGGCTCGGCGGGAAGCACCGTAGTCGGCGTCGGCGCAAAGCGGATGAGCTGGCACCCAGCGCATTGACGACGAGGATTTGGCGTTTACATTTATTTTCGGAATCTGTGAGGCATGGTGCCCACGGAGTCGAGAAAGTCCCGCCGGGAGCTGGTGGCCTCGGCGAAAGGAGAGAAGAACATGCACACGGGAATCGTTTCTTGGTGGCGCGCGCATCACAGCATCTGCGGCAGCGAGTCGGGGTCGAGTTGTAGTCCGGGCGGTCGGCGTGGCCATGGCTTTGGCGGCCATGGTCTCGACGGCGACGGCGATGGTCCAGGGGGTGGCCCAGGTGGGGGATCGGATGGCGAAGGGTTCGGTGGCTTTGGCGTGCGCCGACCGCTACGCTTTTTGGCGTACAAATTGGAGCTGGACGAGCGTCAAGTGTCCGAGCTGGCGCGCGTTCTCGACGAGCTGAAGACCGAGCGCGCGCAGGCCGAGGTGGATCGCCGACGAACGCTGTCCGCATTCGCAGATGCCGTCGGTGGCGAGCAGTTCGACCAGACGCGGGCCAAAGAGGCGGCGGATCTTCGCGTCGCTACGGCGGAACGACTGCGCGATGCCGTGACCAAGGCGTTGGCGCGCATTCACGGACTGCTCAGGAACGACCAGCGCGAACGGCTCGCCTACCTTATCCGCACCGGCGTCCTAACGCTGTAGGCGCGTCTTTGATCCGATAGGCGGGAGGGCGGTGTCCTTCCCGCCGGGAGTTTCGCACGATGATCGCACTCGATATCGACAAGAACGATCGCGATTTACTGGACGTGTATTCGCAAACGGTTACTGCCGTGGCGGAGCAAGTCAGTCCCTCGGTGGTGCGCATCGAGGCGTCCGGCAGCGGTTCGGGTTTCGTCATGACGCCCGACGGGTATCTGTTGACGAATAGTCACGTGGTCAGCGGCGCCAAGCGCGTCGAGGTCACGCTTCACGACGGACAGCGCCTGCCCGCCCAAGTGGTTGGGGACGATCCGCACACGGACATTGCTCTCATACGCATCGATGCGCCCAAGCTGGTGGCGCTGACCTTCGCCAATTCCTCGGCCTTGCGCGTGGGCCAACTGGCCATCGCGGTCGGCAATCCCTACGGTTTCGATTGCACGGTGACCGCCGGCGTGGTCAGCGCGCTCGGTCGGTCGCTGCGCACGAAGACCGGACGTCTTGTCGACGATGTCATTCAGACCGACGCCGCCTTGAATCCCGGTAATTCGGGCGGACCGCTGGTCGATTCGCGCGGCCAGGTCATCGGCGTGAACACGGCGATGATCATGCCCGCCCAAGGTATCTGTTTTGCTATTGCCGCGAACACGGCCAGCTTCGTCATGGGCAAGCTTATTCATGAAGGTCGTATCCGCCGTTCCTTCCTTGGGGTCGCCGGCCAAAGCGTGCCGCTGCACCGTCGCGTGGTTCGCTTTCACGGACTACCTAACGAGAGCGGCGTCTTCGTCGTGTCCGTCGAACCGAACAGTCCCGCCAAGCTTGCCGGACTGCGCGAGGGCGACTTGATTGTCGCCTTTCGCGATCATCCCATTGGCGGCGTCGACGATCTGCACCGGCTGCTCACCGAAGAGCAAGCCGGCGTGGGCGCAAACATGACGATTCTGCGCGACCTCAAGAAGCAAAGCTTGTGGGTGGAGCCTACGCTGCGCGAATAGCCGAGGCAGCTTGGCCGAGGGCCGGGCTGTCGCCGCGGCCGAGTTTTCTCAACCAGCGATAGTGCGAGCCCAAGGCGGCGGAGGCGGTTGCGTGGCAGGCGTAGCGGACGCCGTGGCTAAGGCAGACACGTTCGACGATCTTCGACAAGGCCGGGTACTGCGTATGGCAGACCCGCGGAAATAGGTGATGCTCGATTTGGAAATTCAGACCGCCGATGAACCACGTCAGCGCGCGGTTGTCGCGCGCGAAATCCACCGTCGCCTCGACCTGATGGGTTGCCCAATCGCGATCCATGACTTGTGCGGGCAGCGGCGGCTTGGCGAAGGTGGCTTCGCCGAGGCAATGGGCCAACTGAAAGACCACGGCGAGCAGGACGCCCAAGATCACGTCGGTGAGAACAAAGATGGCAAGCACACCCCGCCATGAGTGGAAGAACATGGGCAGGACCAGGGCAAAGCCGAAGAACAAGATCTTCCCCGACCAAAAGATGAGATGCTCGGCGCGCGCTGGTCGAGGCACTGTCGTGGACGCGACACCGGGCTTGATGATGCTGTGGAAGTCGTCCACCAGTTGCCACTTGATGGCCAACAGTCCGTAGAGCAACCACACATAGAGGTGCTGGAATCGGTGAAACCAGAAGCGCCGGTCGTAGGGCGTTAGGCGCCCGAGTGGCCCGAGGTAGACGTCGTCGTCGAAGCCAGCGATATTGGGACAACCGTGGTGGGCAATGCCGTGCTTGTAGCGCCAGAAGTACGAGCTGCCGCCCATCAGGTCGAGCGAGAAGGCCATGCCTCGGTTGACCGAGGCCGAGGTGGCGTAGGCGCCGTGCCCGCCGTCGTGTTGCACATTGAAGCCAATACCGGCCATGGCGCAGGCAAGCGACACCGCAAGCAGCCCGAATTGCCATGGTTGCGTAGCGACGAATACCAACAGCCCGTACGAGCCCATCAGCCACACGGCAAGCACGGCCGTCTTCAGCCAGAGTGCGGCCGATCCCTTGCGCGAGAGCTCCCGGCCTTTGAAGAAAGCCGCGACCTCCGTCTCGAGGTCCTGGCGAAAAGCGGCGGGCAGGGCGTATTGAATATTCAAGAAGTTCTCCCATCAACGCGGATCGAAAAGAGACTCATCTACTCAGGTATCTCTCTGTCGCGGTCAGGGAAGGGCCACGGTTGGGTCACGACGAGGTCATATGACGCGTCAGGTTGGGCCGCATATTCTGGACGTGGGGGAGATTCCCCGCTCGAAAGCGTGTGTCGAGAGGTTCCTCTGCCTTTCCTCTGGCCTGGTTGTACAATGTTGGTCTCGCTTCACCGCCACGCAGGCACGCCAGAACTTTGTGCGCCTCCTGGACCAGCACCAGAGCGGACCGGCGCACGGGAGAGTAAGATGGCGCCGCCTCCAGCATGTCCGGCCCAAAGTCCGAACCTACGACCGACGCACCCGATGAGGATACGACTGCTCGTGGGTTGGGTGCGGCGGGGCGTGTGACCGCGGTCGGGTTCGGTCTCCTCGTTCTCGAAATCGTCGCGCAACTGAACTTCGATGCGGCGTCGCCGCACGGCCGTGATTTTGTCTGGGACACGCTGGCACGCCTCGGCCGGTTGGGCGCTCTAGCTGGCACGGCCTGGCTGCTCTTGGCCGGTCTGTTGCTCGCTTCCCAGCGCAGCGCAGGCGTCCGCGGAATGGCGCTTGCTCTCTCTCGGCTTCGGGATCATCTGTGTGCTAGGCGGCCAGCCGCACGCATGGTCGCACTTTTTGTCGTCACCACGGTGGCCATCACGCCGGCCGCAGCTCGTCGCTATCAGCTTGCCTGGCGAGCGGCGGCGGTCTTCGCGTGTGGTGTGCTCGCGTGCGGCGTCGTTGCCGAACTCGTCATCGCGTGGCGGCGGGCTCGGTCACGCAGCTGGGCACCGCCGAGTCTGGCCGGACGTGCATTGTGGGTCGCACAAGCTGGCTTTCTAGGGATCTTGGTATTTCCACGGATTGCTGGCTTCGGCGTGGCCGTCGTCGGAACCGCTCTTCTCCTATTGGCGGTGACGCCCGCGATCCGGCTACCGCGTGCGTGGCTGGCGGCTCTCGCGATCGCTGCCGTGGCTGGCATTGCGGTCGACGTGCGACTGCCGGCACTCCGGCGCTTTGCTTCCGCGCACGCTCCGTACTCCGCACTGGGACTCGGCTGGATGCGCCGGCTGACCGATTTCGACGGTGACGGCAGCTCGGGCCTGCTCGGGCTCGATTGCGACAACTGGGATTCGGCCCGGCAGCCGAAAGGCGAGGACCTGCCCGGCAACCGCGTCGACGAGGATTGCTCCGGCGCAGATGCTCGGATCGTTCCGGCACCAGAGGTGGCCTTCGACGCCTCATCCGTCGCATCTCATCCGGATGTCTTTCTCATTAGCATTGATGCTCTCCGCGCCGACGCACTCGCCGGGATGCCACGCATTCGCCGCTGGGCGAGCCACTGCATCTCGTTCGATCACGCCCGGTCGGCGTCCAACTTCACTTCGCTCGGCCTTTCCGCTCTGCTCACCGGCACGGAGCCTCGCTATCTGCGTAGCGACGATCGAATTGCCATCGTACCGCCGCCCGATCGATCCGATCCGCATTCGCAATCTTCGCCCCCGATGCTGGCAACAATCTTGCGCCAAGCGGGCTATTTCGGGACTGCGGTGGTCCCGTTTCAGCCGCCGCTCCTGTATTTGTTTCACGGGGTCGAGGACGTGCGCATTCCGCCCAGCCAGCGCGTTAGTACGCCCGCGAGCGAAGTATTGGCACAAGTGCGAGCATCGCTCCGCCGCAGGCCCCCGGATCGGTCAGTGCTTCTGTGGGCTCATTTCCTCGACATGCACGCCCCGTATCTCGGCGGAACCAGCAGGGCCGACTATCGACGAGCTGCCGCCATGCTCGACGATCAGCTAGGGAGTTTTCTCGAATCGTTGCCGCGCAGCTCGCTGGTGGTGCTGACGGCGGATCATGGCGAGGCCTTTGGCGAGCACGGCAAGTTTACGCACGAGGAAACCATGTTCGAGGAAGAGCTACGTGTGCCGCTTGTGCTCTGCGCGCCGCCGTCTGCGGGCCTGGGCGAAGGACGCGCTTCCTCTGCGTTGGTGAGCACGCTGGATGTCATGCCCACCATAGTCGAGCTGGCTGCGGGCGTTACGGTGCGACCCCTCGGTGGTAAGAGCTTGGTACCGCACCTGCGCGACGGTGCGCCCGAGCCGCATGCCTTTCTGCAGTTCGAAGGCTGGATGACCGACCATCACACGCAGGCGGTGGTATCGGGCTGCTACAAGTGGATGCGCGACCTCGATGCCGAATGGGAGGCTCTTTTCGACCTCTGCCGCGACCCTGGCGAGCGCTACGATCGTTCGGCGGAGAGGAGCGACGTGGTTCGATCCATGCGCAAGCTCCTATTCGAGAGCGCGGACGTTTATCCGGCGTGGCTACTGCAGGCGCGGAGGTTACAGCAGATGGGTCAGAAGTGACTATGGCTTGCGGTTGCGGGTGCGTGCGAGGGCAAAGATGAGCTCCAGGAGGAGAGGTGATACGACTTTAGGGCAATCGGGCCTTCGTCGCGCCCACCCCCGGTGGTCCGCGCTACGATCGGCCGCTTTGGGGCAGCCGAACCACGTTTCGCACGACGCGAAGCAAGGACCGAGGGTCAAGCAGCAGGTTCGTGTAGCTCGCATTGGCCAATGGGCAGGCACATTCCTTGTTCTTCACACTTGCTCGAAAATTGTCCGCCGCTTTGGAGTGCCAGACTTTGCGAAAATCATAGTCGTGGTCGCGTACGTTTCCCAGCGATTCGTGTGATCGAAGCGCCTATGGCTGAGTCGCCCGGGACTTCTACTACATGGCTCTCACGGTAGCGACAGGCCTCCAGCACGAGTACCATCGTCCAAGATGCTGATGGCGACACTGCTACGCCCGCCCGTGCCTCTCGCACCCGCCGCCATAGGCCTGGCGGCCTGGCGCTATCTCCAGCTGCCCGCACGCGTGACCTCGCACTTTAGTGCGGAATGGCGCGCGTTTCGCATGGGGAGCCGGAGTGTCTGATAACGGCCAACCGTCACCCTCGACTCCCGCCGAGGACCGTGAATCGTCGACTACGGAGACGCCCCAACCTTTGGCGGGTGGCTCGATTGCCACCCTTTCATGGGTCCGACCGAGTAAGCCGCTGCTGATCGCTTTGCTAGGCGTACTGCTCTGCTTCGTTCAGGCCAATGTGACCAGCAACCACAACGACGGCTTGAACGCTCTGGCAAGCCTGTGGCGAATCGATCGCACGAACATCGACGACGTATGGCCGAGCATCGAGGCAGCGGCGCGAATCTCGCGAGGCCAGTCGGCCTACACGCAGGTGTCTGCAGGCGGTGCGTCCTTCATCTATCCGCCGTTGGCTGCCCTGCCCTATCGCCCGCTCGTAGGCTTGTCCAGAGCCGCGGTCGGCGTCTATCTGTTCGTGGTCAATCGCCTCCTGCTGCTCGTCGTGCTGGCCTTGCTTTTTGCGCTTGCTCGGCCGAAACAGGCCGACCGCCGATCGTCGCTGCAAACGCTTCTCGGAGTCACCGCTGCGGTGCTGCTGTGGTACCCGCTCTTGCGTGCCGTCCAGTTGAATCAGGCCACGGTTCTGATCACGGCGTTGATCGGAGCTGGCTTGCTCGCGATGGAAAAGGATCGATCAGCCCTGGCAGGGATTGCTCTGGCCCTGGCGGTAGCCATCAAACCGCCGCTTGCACTCGCGGCTCCTCTGCTGATCTGGCATAGCCCGCGTGCGTTCGCTGGTGCGGTGGTCTTCGCCCTCGTCCTGACGTGCGCCTCGGTCGGATACGCTGGCTGGGGCGACCACGTCTATTATCTGGCAAGGGTATTGCCCTCGCTATCGACTGGTTACGTCTTCTATCCCAACCAGTCTTGGAATGGCCTCGTCGGACGCTTGCTCTACCCCGAACTGGCGCTCCATTTCACCATTGCTCCGCGCGACTCGCTGGCGCTCGCAGCAACTTGGGCTCTAGGCGGACTCACCTACCTGTATTTCGCGTTGCGGATTCACAGACTGCGGTCTCGTCCCGGCACGCCCAGCTTGCGCACGGACGTCTTTGGTCTGGCCTGGCTGGCCGCAACCTTGACCGCGCCGCTGGCTTGGGAGCACCACTATGCCCCGGCCATTTTTTGTCTCGCGCTCTTCTATCGGCGGTTGCCCGCCAGAGCCCAGGCATCGGCATCGCCCTTCACCTGGGCCGTGGCCGTCTCGGCGGCCCTGATGGCCAGCTACGTGGAAGTGCGCGGCCTCAGCAATCCTCTTTCGCTGCTTTTCGCGTCCCACGTTTTCGCAGGGGCGGCTCTCTTCAGTTTGCTTTGGTTCAAGGCGCTAGAGGGCGAAGCGTCGATGGCGTCAATGTCGCGGCGGCTGTCTCGGCTCCGGCGCTTTCTGGTACCGATTCCTGATGCCGTCCAAGTCCGACTCGAGGCCGCCGTGCTGGGCGGATGTGTGCTGCTTTCGCTTTACCTCATTGGCCAGCTGCTGCTCTTTCAGTACGGTCGAGACCAGGGCATTTACGCCGTAGTCGCGCGGACGATGGTCGAGGGCGGTCTGCCGTATCGCGATGCCTGGGACTTTAAGCCTCCGGGGATCTTCTTTGTCTATGCAGGTGCCCGCCTTATCTTCGGATCGGGTATCGTCGGCGTACGAATTCTCGAGGCGCTGGGACTCCTGTCGCTGTTTCCGGCGTTCGTCATCATCTCTCGTCGCTCGGTGGGATCGTGGCGACCCGCGATCCCGGCTGTCGTTCTTTCCGTGATGGCTTACGTGCAGCTCGAATTCTGGAACACGGCTCAGCCGGAGAGCTTCGCGGGTTTCCTGTTGGTCTGGGCGATGGTCCTTGCTAGCTCGCGCGTGGCTACCGCGGCAGACGTTTTGGGGGCGTCTCAAAAACTGATTTGGATCGCAATCGGTCTTGCATTCGGCGCAGCTGGTATTTACAAGCCGCAGTTGGCCGGCGGCGTGGTCTTGGTGCCGCTGTTGCTTGGCTACGCGCGGGCGGAGAGCTTCCGGCCCTCACCTTTCTCCTGGCGCAGGCGGCTCGAACCTTTGCTCTTCGCGAGCATCGGCGCAGCCGCTCCCATTGCGGCGGTCGTAGTCTGTTTTATGCACTACGGAGCCTTGGGATGGATGACCGATACCCTGTTTGGCTTCGTGCCACACTACAGCCATCTCGGCCACGAAGGACGGGGCCTGTTTTCCCTGGTGGTACAGGGATGCATGGAATCACTCTTTCGTTTTTCTCGGCACGACGCCTTCGGGCTTCTGCTTTTGGTGGCATTGCCTGCAATTCACGCCGCCGAGCGGCGCGCGACTCTTACGCTAGTCGCGATAATCTTCTTTCCTTTGCTGGGTGTGGGACTGCAGGCCAAGTTCTTTCCCTACCATTATGGTGCCATCGTCCCACTCATCGGCTTACCCGCGGGCTGGGGATTGTGGAAATTGTGGCTGCGCCTGCGCATGTATCTATTGCCCGTGGTAGCCCTCGTCCTGGTCGCCCTGCTTCTCAAGGACGAGAGAGTTCTTCCACCCTACCGAGCTTCACTTTGGGACCGCAATTGGGTTCGCGCCATGGCCGTGCTAGGCGAACCCAAGGAGCGAGACGAGCTCATGGACCTGCTCCATCAGGCCGGCGACGTGAATGCGGTCGACAACCGCCATGTCGCGGAATGGATCGCCAGCAACACGCCCGCCGACCAGAGCATCTTCATTTGGGGATTCGAGCCCGTGATCTACGAGTTAGCACGCCGCCCGTTGGCCAGCCGCTACATTTACAATGTCCCACAGAGGGTTTCTTGGAGTGGGGCGCACCGGCGGCGCTTGCTGGATGACTTGGCTGCTCGTCCTCCCGCAGTTGTCGTCCTGGAGACGCGGGACGTATTTCCGGACGTCACTGGCAACGTTCTCGACAGTGTGGGGGCTCTTGCGCAGTTCCCGGAGCTAGCTAAATTCCTTGCCCGCAGCTACTTGCCGGGACCCCGGTTCGGGAAGCTGGCTCTGCTTGTCCGCCGCCAAACCTTGGGCGCATATTGACCGTCGCCGTCGTAGGAGCCACAACGCAAGGGGCACAAGGACAGCGAAGGGAATCCCCCAGTCAAGAGACGCTGAGGGACTTTCGACTGGGGACGGGAAATGCAGGCCCGGCAGGCTGGCGATTGGCGTGGACGCGGGAATCCTGCCGGCCTGTTTGAGCCGGGTGACAAACGTCCATGCCAGGACGCGGACGGTGCCTTCGAGGTCTTGCAGCCGCTTTGCCTCGGTCAACCATTCCTCGTACTCGGTCGCGCGCCCAGACTCGGGCAAGTCCAGAAAGGCCTGTGATGGTATGAGCACGGCGGCGCTTTCGGACGCCAGCAGAAAAGTCTCGCGCCCCCCGACACCGGTCCAGAGCCGTCGGCCCTGTTCGTGCAACTCGCGTTCATCCCCTGACGCCATCACGAATTGCGCCGGCCATCCTGCGGACTGGGCTAGGCCGAGTTCGTGACGAAGCACCCTCTGTGTCTCCACCGTTACTCCGTCCGGGGCGCGAAGCAAGAAACTCACGATGGGCAATGCCGAGAGCAAGAGGCCTGCCCGCCAGTCGAACCATCCCCTCACGAATCACCCCGTTTCCAACGCACTCGGTACAAACATTGTCTGGGGGAGGCATTACCGACCGCGACCATGCCTGCAAACCACACGTCTACGGGGCTGTCCCGAAACGCGATAGGGATAAGCTCGATGCTAGCATCATCCATGAGCCCCAAGCGGTACCGAAAATTGAGCACGCCGGGATAGTCGTCGCTTAACGTCACTGGGAGCACGACGTAGTCAATTGCCTTGCGTCGCAGGTACGTCGATGTTTGTCCGGTCCACAAGATCCGGGCGAGGTCGGGATCGACCAAGCCGCCCAGGTCGAGAATTGTGCGGCCGGAGAAATAGGACATGGCACCGATGTCGAAACTAGCAACTCGAGCGTCGGGCGGAAGGCGGGCAACGAGCTTGGCCATCGCAATCTCGGAGTGGTTGATATGCGTGACCGCGCAGTCCTGCCAAGTACGCCAGCGCACTAGGGAGATGGACGAGAGAATCATCAAGGCTAGTGCCGGAGCGAGTAGCCAGACGGGCTCGACCGATGGCGAGCGCGAGCGCCGCAGGTGCTCACACGAGGAAACCAACCCCAGACCCGCCGTCATCATGAAGATGCCAGGCACGAGAGGCTGATACCTACCTCCGTGCCCCAAGTTGGGGAACAGAATTGCGTAGGTCGCGAGATGCACGAGGCTCCATGCGACTAGGGCCAACAGCCCGCGCGGCCGCCTGCTCCCTATGGTCAGCAGCCCTTGCAGGAACAAGCCACAGACCGGCCAAAAGCCGACGGCGGACCTGAAGCCCAAGGTCTTGGTGTTCAAAGCATCCGCCCAGCTGAAGAATACGGACAGAGAGTGATGCCAATAGAGCGTTCCGGGCACCATACTCAGACTGAGCCAGCGCCGGCCCGCCAAGGTCGTGGGCAGGAAGTGGCCGGTGCAGCGCCGATTGATGCACAAGTAGACGAGAACGGCCACCGCTATCGGCACGAGTGACCGCAGCACGCGGACAAGGCGCGAGCGCCCTGAGAGGACGAGCAAGAGCGGTACTAAGGCGAAGCTGTCCGGACGTAACAGGAAAAGCAACGCGCCCGCGACTCCGAGGCTGACGCTACCGCGCACTCGGTCTTCGGTTTGCCAGCGCCGTATCGTGATTAGCGTGAGGAGGATGAAGGCCACCGCCTCCATGCCGCTAGCCGCAAACCAGACACCATTGGCCGCAGTCGAAAACAGCAGCGCCAAGAGCCCAGCCAGCTTGGGTGAGAAGCCATCGGTCAGCAGGATCGAGTACAGGCATTGGCCGCTGGCCAGAAATAGAGCCGTATTCAGCGCGTGGGTAAAGAAGACTGGCGAATGCGTTGGCCAGATAGACAGGTGGTCGATGGACAACAGGATCGCCCACAAATAGCTGGTCGCTCCGCCACCAGCGGAGTCGGGGAACAGGCGCAGCGAGCCGCTGTTTGCGAAGGTGCGGGCGATCTGGTGGTGGATCCAGGCATCGTCGAGTGGAAAGCCCGACCAAAACGTGCGACCCATCAACAAGACAATCGCGCCGAGTTGCGCGAGGCATAGACCGACGCGGAGAGGTATGAGCTTTCGGTAGTCGCTTGCGCTCATGCCACCGACCCTATCATGAACGTGCCGGCACAGCCTCGACGCAGGTCCCGCGGCGAAGTCCGAGACAACAAGCGGTCCGTGATTTGCCGCGTCCCTCTGGCCCAGTTACCATGCCTTGCTCATGGTCAATAGCTCGTGGACCGAGGCTTCTACCGGCGAAGAGCGCTGGCCCTTCGCATGGTGGCTGCTTCCGGTCGTGGTGGCATTGGCTTCGTACGCTGCGGTAGCGACGGTTGGTTTCGTTTGGGACGATCAGAGTCTCATTTTGGGTTCGCCCCTGGTCGCCGGGCCATGGTCGCTTTCGGACCACCTTTTTCAGCCGTTCTGGGGCAGCACCCTTCAGGCGGCACGCTCGTTCTATCGGCCGCTGATCACAGCCAGCTATGCCGCGGATTTTCGCTTGTGGCATGGCTGGGCCGGCGGCTTTCACCTTACCAACCTCGTTCTGCACGTGGTGTCCGCTGTCTTGGTTGGTCGTTTGTGCCTCCGCGCAGGCGCGCGCCCGGCCGTCGCTGGCTTTCTCGCGGCGGCTTTCGCGGCTTTTCCGCGTTTGACCGAGTCGGTGGTCTGGATAAGCGGCCGTACGGACGTCGCGGCCGGCATGTTCACGTTCGGGGCGCTGCTGGTCTACGTTTCGGGTCGCGAGCACTGGCGTAAGGCATCGGCAGGACTGCTCTTGCTGCTCGGCCTTCTCTGCAAGGAAGTCGCACTGGCGGGTCTTGTTGCGCTCGTGCTTTTCGAATGGCGTCGTTCGGAGCAACCGAGGCGTGCCTTCCGCGTCTTGCGCGAGCTCGGACCAATCTTGGCTGCGTCCTTCCTTTACGGGGTCTTGCGTTCCGTCGTGATGCTCGAACGCACCTTCGAGCCTGGCTCGCTCAAGAGAACCGTTGCGAGTGTCGCGCTCGCATCGACCGAGGCCATCGGGCGGTATCTTTGGATGATCGCGGATCCTCTTCGTCCGCATCTGCAGACCGGAAATCTCGAACGTCTGCAGCCCGCCTGGTCCGCCCTGGGAGCACTGGTCCTGGTGACCGTGCTGATAGCGCTCTACCGGTACGCGCGACGGGGCGCGAGCATGCAATGGATGGCCTTCGGGCTTGGTGCTGGAGCTATCGCACTGGTCCTCCACATCGTTCCGATCCAAGACAATATCGTTGCCGCCGACCGCTTCCTCTATCTTCCCGTCGCCGCGCTGGCGGTGGGCGCAGCACCTCTGGCCGAGCGTCTTTGGCAGCGGCACCCTCGCATTGGCATCACGGCGGGAGTGCTCGTGACATCGATCTTTGCTATCGCGACGTCTGTGCGTGTTGGCACCTGGAGCAACGAACTTGCTCTGTGGCGCGAAGAAGTCGCCCACGCGGGAAGCTCCAACGCCATTCCACACAACGAGCTCGCCATTGCGCTCATCCACCGCGCGCGCTATGCGGAAGCGCTCGGCATTCTCGATCGGGTGCAGGGTTCTTCCGCGACCGCGATCACGCGGGCCACTTGCCTCGACAAGATCGGCCGGCGCAGCGAAGCCATCGCGCTTCTGCGTTGGTTGCTTCAGCACGAGCCCAGCCGGACGTTGGCGCGCGTGAATCTGATGCTGATGGCGGCGCGCGAACGCCATTTCGAGGAAGCTCGCGCGATCGCGGATGCCTTCCCGCCCGAGCTGCAGAAGCGATCCGACATCCAGGCGTTGCGCAGACAAATCGAAGACGCCGCGGCGGAATGGGTTCGCTTTCCACTCGAAGCGCCGGGTGAAGGGGTCGCGCTGCGGGTAGGGCGGGCGACATGGTTCGAGCGCCTGGGTGCGGTTCCTGAAGCAACTGCTCGTTGGCGTTCCGTGGCTCTCGATACGACGGTCGACGAAGGTACGCGCCTGCGGGCTACCGCCTACGTTGTGGCTCAAGGAACGGAGGCCGAGGCTCGCTCTGTTCTGGCGGCTCTCGGTGAGGGAGGTGTGGCGCCCACTCTTCTGTCGGCCTTCGATGCCACCCTCATCAGCCGTTTCGCAGACGACTGAGCGTCGACATCTCGACGGCGGAGGCGTGCTACGATGCCGGCACCCATGCGCACCTCATCGTCTGTTGTCTGCTTGTTTGTCGGTTTGTTTGGCTGTGTCTTGGCCTCGTCCTGTGCAGCGCCCATCGTCCGTGTGGCGCGGCCGGATTTGAAACCGGGGGCGCCTGTCATCGAACGCCTAGTCGACCTGGGTGGGCGCGCGCTGCCGGAGGCGGGGCCTCTTTCTCGCGACGATTCCGATGGCGTGCTGACACCCGGCGAATGGGTGGCGGTGCTTGGACAGCAGCTCGACGCTGGCGCTGCCACGCAGGTCACCGTCGATGGCAAGGTCATCGACGTGAAAGGCCACGTGCAAGGCGGCTCCTTGCTCGTCCAGGTTCCTCGTCACCTTGGTGCCCGAAAGACCCACGTGCTGGCAGTCACGACTCCGGCGGGCGCTTCCTCGCTCCCCTTCACGATAAAATCGTACGTCGTGGTCGGCGATACTGACGGCAAGAGCGTGCATTTCCTGCCCATTGACCCTCGGGCCAAGACAGTTCTGTCGAAGTCGGCGCTCGATATCGACGTCAATTCAGCCTACTTGCATGTCCTGTCGCCGAGCGGAGCGTGGCTTTACATCGTGCAATCGCTCGGGCAACGGACCCAGCAAAACTCGATGGTTTCGGAGATCGTCGTGGTGCACATGGGGGCGAGCGGCGGTCCAAGCCGAATTGGAAACTTTCCCATCCGCAGCGCCGCCTTGCCGACCTCGGTGACCATGCTCGACGACAATACGCTGGTGCTTCTGACGGAGAGTGAGTTGCTCGTGTGCGACGTTCGCGGCGAAAAGGTCGGGCTGGTAGCGCGCGTGGATCTGCCGCGCGGAATGGAGAAGTCGCTCTATACCGACGTCGAAGCATTCGCCGCCCATCCGGCCGTTGCCGTGCTCGAAGCGTTCGCGAACGTAGTCCTGCTGGTCGACCTTGGCGACGTGCGCGCGCCACACTTGCTCGGCAGCGTGGCGACCAGCGGAGAAAAGGGCGTTCCCTGGTCCATTGACTTGGTTCCCGATCCTGCCGACGGCAATTCCGTTTGGCTGCTGCAAGGGCCGAACTTGCGCATGTCGGGTGAGAGGATCAGTCGATACGTCGACACGGTCGCAGCTTCCATCAAAGCCAAGCTCGGTATGGGCAAGCCGACGAACGTGGCCGAGCCGCCGTCGCCGGTCGCATCGTCAGCGTCGACGCAAGCAAGCCGCGGCCGTGTGCTGCAGCTTCGCATGGACGGCACCTCCTTGCAGCTTGGGGCCGAGCGCGCCTTGCCGAGCGACTTCTTTCCCTTCTATTTATCGCCGCAGCCTACCGGCGAGTGGCTGGTCAGCGGCGTCAGCTCCGACGTCTTTCGCTTCGCGGGCCTTCCGCGCTCGCTCGACGGCGTGAAGAGCGCCGTGGATGTCTTGACGGGCTCGATTCAGTTCGGCCAGATCTTGCGCTTGCGCGACGGCGTCGTCGCCGAGGCTGCGGTCAAGGGACCAGCCCTTTACTTCAACGTGGACGCGCTCGCCGACGGTACCATGCTCTATTCGGTGATTCGTCCTGGCTTCAGCGCGCTGCCGCCATCGCTCAACGTCGAGTGGGGCGTCGAATCCGCGGGTCCCTTGGATGGGGATCAAGACTATCGGCGCTTGGTCGAGCTGGAGTGGGAGTCGATCATTCCGCCCTACACGTTCGGCATGTTGAGCGTGCAGTAGCCACCGGCCGAAAAGGCTCCGCCAGACGATCGCGCGCGTGCTACGGTTTCGCCTGAAAAAGGGTCCCATGAAGCCAAGCATCGCCCGCCTCTCTATGGTCGCACTTCTATCCATTCCCAGCCTCGCCAATGCCAAGGGCACGGCGAAGCAGGAGCGCGACAAACCTCTTCCAAGCTACGAGGAGGTCGTGAAGACCTATCCCGAGGGTGTCTCGCGCTGCGAGACCGAAGCGGACGTCGTGGGCGGCGATGACCAGCAACTGTCGCTCGCGGGCGGGTACGTTGCGGTCAACGCCTACGGCGATGCGCAGTATCAGTGTTACGGAACCAAGCTTACCGTGCGAAAGAAGGTCGTCCTGAAGGGCAAGACCTATCAGCCGAACAGCAAGCTGACCGTCGACAAAGATCTCTACTGGGTCGAAGTGTCTGGCTGGCAGCCCTCCGCGCCGAGGTCGGCGTCCAAGTCACCTGCGGAAACGCAGAAGGCTGCGGCCGAAGTCGTCGCGCCAAGCGACAGCCCCATCGCTCCACCGAGTGACGTGGCCGCGCCTCCCAAGAACGCCACCAAGACGGCTTCTGGACTGGCCTATGTCACCCTGACCAAGGGCACGGGGAAGCAGCATCCCTACTGGCGCGACCGCGTGCGTGTTCATTACTCGGGATGGACCCCCGACGGCAAGCTGTTCGACAGCTCGGTCGTGCGCGGCCAGCCAGCGGAGTTTCCGCTCAATGGCGTCATCAAGGGATGGACGGAAGGCGTGCGCCTGATGGTGGTCGGCGACAAGACGCGCTTCTGGATTCCCGGCGAGCTAGCCTACGGCAATTCGCCGTCGCGATCAGGCGTTCCTTACGGAATGCTGGTCTTCGATATCGAGCTGCTCGAGATCATCCCGCCGGAATAGTCTCCCTAATACTGGCTAAGGAAGCTCCACACTTCCTTGGGCATCCACGTTGTGTTCTGCCCTGAATCCCTGGGGGAAGGCGTGTGGCCGCCGTCAAACGGACACCAGCGCACGGGATGCCCTGTCGAGCAGCCCTTGTAATCGGAGCAGACGTGGCCACCGGTGGGCGCCTTGGGCAGGGTCTCGATTGTGCATCCGTTCGACGTAGCAAAGAAGTCGGCGGTGGAGGTTTGTCCGCCCGACTCCTGCGATCCGAGCGAAGCGAAGTAGGGGATGGGCTGGCAGCTGGTGGGCTTCGGCTGCCCGCCCGCGGAGTGGGTGGCTACAGCGCGAAACACACCTGGGCGTTCGCAAACGAGGGTCATGGCCATAGCCCCGCCCATGCTGAACCCTTCCAGCTCGACCCGCGAGGTGTCGATGCACAGATCGGCCTCGACCTGCTTGAGGATGTCGTCGGTGAAGGTCACGTCCGCGTCGCCGGTGTTGGACCAAAGCCCGCCGGTTCCGTCGGGCGCGATGAAGATCGTGGTGTTGTTGGCCAGCGCCAGGAGCCCAAAGAACGGGCTTTGAGTCGTGTAGCAATTGATGCCTTCGGTGGTGCAGTCGAAGACCTGGCTCGCACTGCCCGTGGCCCAGTGGTAGGACAGAATGAGCCGGTAAGGCTTGTTGTTGTCGTAGTTGTCCGGGAGCCGAAGAAGGTACTGACGACCGCTGGCGACCTTGTTGTAGTTCTTGGTCGTGCCGGGGCTGTTCTGGAGCGTGGGCGTCTTGCCGCAGCCGGCGCTCGGGACCGCAGCGCCGGAGCTCGTGCCGCCGCCCCCGGCGCCGCCATCAATCGCGCTGCCGCCGGTGCCAAGCTGCACTCCCGTCGTGCCTCCCAAGGAGGTGGCGCCGCCGGTGCCTGAGTGACCTCCATTCGCGGTCGTGCCGCCGACCGCGCTAGCGCCACCCGAGCCGAGGTGTCCGCCGGTTTCGCTCGCTCCTCCCGTCCCTGGCTGGCCGCCCGCGCTCGCGCCGCCCGACGAGATCGTGCCACCCGAACCGGTGCGTCCGCCGGTTTCGCTCGCTCCGCCTGTCCCTGGCTGGCCACCCGAGCCCGTGATTCCACCGGAGCCACGTGAGCCTCCCGAAGCCTTTTCGCCGCCGCTTCCGCCATTCCCGCTTTGAGTCGATGTCGAGCAACCGATGCTGGCGACCGACAGCCACGCCACGGCGGAGAGAATTTCAATCTGAAATGCACGCGGCATGAAAAGGCCTCCTTGGATTTTGCTGGGGAACAGAGTTGGCTGGCTCCGATTAGATGTGCTTCGAGGCTCAAGAAGCGACGGTTGATATGTCTGAAGTTGGGTCTCTTTGTGGGCAGACCTGCCTTGCGAGCAAGCCGCACCTCGGCACGATTAGACCCAATCTCAGACATCGAGACTATCGGGGGGAGCCGTGGAACGGCAGCGCGCACCGGCCGCAGCTGATCTGCTGCCGGTGGCGCACCGTCGTTAGCCCTGGGCCGAGCCCTGGCCTACGGAATCCACGAGCCGGTCGTCTTGCAACTGGCGTTGCAACTGTTGCCGCCATCGCACTGCTCGCCGAACGTGCTTTGGATGCGACCATCGCCACAATAGGGCGCCCAGGTGCAGACCGAGGTGCAGATGCCCGGACCATAGGCAGTCGCGAGCGCGATATTGGCCGTGCCGAAGTCACATTCCTCGGAGCCGTTCTTGATGCCGTCGCCACAGTAGAAGGCGAGCGTGCAATCGGGATTGCAGGTGCCGTAGCTGCCGTCGTTCACGCCGTTGTCGCATTGTTCGCCTGGATCCTTGATCCCGTTTCCGCACTTGAGCTTGCAGTGGATATCGCAGGTACTCTGGGCGGTGCCGTTGTTGGCGCCGTCATCGCATTGTTCCGGAGCCACCACGACGCCGTCTCCGCAGGAGGCCAGAGGGACGAAGCCCTTGCAGTCCGTGGTGCACGAGCCCGGCAAACCACTGTTGACGCCGTCGTCGCAAACTTCGCCGAATTGTCCTTCGACCTGCTTGTCGCCACAGTAAGGGGCCGGTGTGCACTGGTTCGTGCACTGGCCCGCGCCGTAGGCGTTGGCGCTGTTCTTTGCGCCCGCATCGCATTGCTCGGTGCCGTTGACTTTTCCGTCTCCGCAGTACGGAGCCAGAAGACAGCCGGGCGCACAGGTCCCGTAGGTTCCGTCGTTCTTGCCGTCGTCACACTGTTCGGCGCCGTTTTGGATTCCATCGCCGCAGTACGGGCCGAGCGTGCAATTCGCGTTGCACTTGCCATAACCACCGGTGTTGTTGGCAGCGCCGTTGTCGCACGCTTCGCCTGGCTCGACGGTTCCGTCCCCGCACTTCAGGGTGCAGGTTGCCGTGCAGGCGCTACCGCTGGTGCCATTCTTGACGCCGTCGTCGCATTGCTCTGTGCCGTTGACAGTGCCATCGCCACAGCGCGGGCCTAGGGTGCAGGCCGCTGTGCAGTGTCCATAGCCCGAACCGTTGGCGGCGCCTTCGTCGCACTGTTCGCCGTTCGACACCACGCCGTCACCGCAATAGGGCGCCCACTTGCAGTTGGGACCGCATTTCTTGGAGGCGCCGCCATAGACGGTCTGGTTCACCCCGTCGTCGCATTGTTCTTGCGGGCTCTGCACGATCTGGTCGCCGCAGCGAGGAGGCAAGGTGCAGTCCGAATTGCAGGTGCCGTAGGCGCCGGTATTCTTCGCGCTGCCGAGATCGCAGGCCTCACCCCGTGAGACGATACCGTCACCGCAGATACTGTGGCATGTGCTCTTCGGGGCATTGAATCCGCTCAAGGTCAGCTTGTAGTTGGAGTTCGTTACATGCCGCTCAGCCTGAAATACGATGATTTCGTAGATGTTGCCCGGGACCAGGTTGTAGCCATTGGTGATAGCCGTGCAATCTGTCGGAGCCGGGGTATCGCAAACGGCCTGTCCCGCACACGGTGGCGGCGTGTCGTCGACGCAGACCTGGGTGTTGGCGCCATTCAACGTAACGATACCGCGCAACTCGTTGTGGATTCCGCCAAGATCCACCGACAGCTGTCCGTTCACGAAAACCCAAACGTCGTCGTCGCCGCGGAACTCGAGCTTCTCCCCGCCGCCATACTGGAACCAGTAGTGTGCTTCGCTGGTAAAACTGTAGTTGTGGTTGTTCGAAGGGTTGGTTGCCGGGTACTTGATATTTCCAAAGCCGAGGCCATCCAGGGGGAAGAATGCGGAGCTGTAGTATTGGTAAGTTCCCAGGCTTAGCTGATTGAGCGTCAGGGTGCTTTGGATCGTGATCCGTAGAACCAGCGGGTTTGCTGCATCGGTCGCGACGTTGCCCGTGGCATTGGGATCGTCCGTGTACCATTGGGCGTAGCTTTGGGCCGCTTGAGCTGCACTGAGCGACGCGACGTTGCTTGCCGTCTTGGTTTGGAACGTGGCGCCGGTTGCGTCGGACATTTGTGTTCCACCCGTGTCCATGGCAGGTCCGTCCATGGTCCAGGGCCGACCCAGCGAGGTCACGCCATTCTTGCCAACGTAGGCGGAATTGAACACGGGCTTGCCATTGATGCCAATGGCGTTGGCCGCAATCCCAGCCTGGCGTTGATCGTAGACCGGGGAGACTTCGAACTGTGGATGGTGCCAATTGAAGTCGCGATAGAGAATCGGAATCGTCAGCTGAGCCCCCAGCGTTGGCGCCGTCGCATCGCACGCGAATCCAGGTTCGATCTTGCAGGTCGAGGAACAGCCGTCACCATTTTGCAAGTTGCCGTCGTCGCACTGTTCGTCTGGCATCTTGATGCCGTCGCCGCAAACCGAGAAGCATTGGTAGGCCTGGCTCGTGTCGTTGTTGGGATAGCCGCACTTGGGTTCGTTGGTACAGGTCGGCGAGCATCCATCGAACGGCCTGAGGTTACCGTCGTCGCACTGCTCGGTGCCTTCCTTGTGCCCGTCACCGCAAACCGTCTGATAGCATTGCGTGGTCGGCACACTTAGGTGCCACGTATCCGGTCCGCACGCGTAGCCGGGCTCCAATTGACAGGTCGAGCTGCACCCATTTCCGGAGATCGTATCGCCGTCGTCGCACTGCTCGCTGCCGGCGAGAATGCCGTCGCCACAGGCCTTGGCCACGCAGCCAGCGCCGACCACCGGACACGTCCATCCGGGCTCCAATTGGCAGGTCGAGCTGCACCCGTCGCCGGCCGCCGTGTTGCCGTCGTCGCATTGTTCAGCGCCACTGATTTGACTGTCACCGCACTTGACTGTGGACACGCAAAGCTGGCCGGCCGTGGGACAGACGTAGTTGGGCTCGATCGTGCACTGGGGACTGCAGCCGTCGCCGCCTTGGGTATTGCCGTCGTCACACTGTTCGCCGATGTCCAAGCTGACGACACTGTCGCCGCAGAATTCGATGCGTTTGCAGGCCTGTCCCGCGGCTGGACAGGTCCAACCAGCTTCCGGCTTGCAGGTCGACGAGCATCCGTCGCCCGAGTTGGTATTGCCGTCGTCGCAGCCTTCGCCGGTCCCGATGATCCCGTTGCCGCACACATTGGCAGGTGCCTTGGTACAAGGACCGCCGGTATTGTTGGCGGCTTTGGGGCAGGTGTAACCCGGCTCGACCGTCGTACAGTCTGCCGAGCAGCCATCGCCTGGGCTCGTGTTGCCGTCGTCGCATGCCTCACCGGGATCCACCTTGCCGTTGCCACAGACCCAGGTCTTGATGCACTTGGCGCCGGCCGTGGGGCAACTGTAACCCGGTTCCAGAGCGCAAATGCCCGAGCATCCGTCGCCTGGCG
>Ga0265324_10000021_pt1 | contig 170598 bp, 146 predicted proteins | sample 41419metaG_FD_198634 | JGI IMG/M metagenome (GOLD analysis project Ga0265324, IMG submission 198634) | Rhizosphere microbial communities from Carex aquatilis grown in University of Washington, Seatle, WA, United States - 4-14-19 metaG | ecosystem: Host-associated > Plants > Roots >...
TCGAGAAGCGTATGGCGGAACTGTCCAAAAAAGACCTGCCCGTGACGCGCAAGGTGTTGCCGCGCGACGAGGCGGTGGCCTATTTCAAGTCCATAGGCGAGAAGTACAAGGCCGAGATCATCGAGTCCATTCCCGCAGATCAGGACGTGTCTCTGTACAGCGAGGGCGACTTCACCGACTTGTGCCGTGGCCCGCACGTGCCGTCGACCGGCAAGCTGAAGGCGTTCAAGCTGATGAAGGTGGCCGGTGCCTACTGGCGCGGCGACTCCAAGAACGAGATGCTGCAACGCATCTACGGTACGGCCTGGGCCAAGAAGGAAGACCTCGAAGCCTACCTGACTCGTTTGGAAGAGGCAGAAAAGCGCGACCATCGCAAGCTGGGTAAGCTGCTCGACCTGTTCCACATGCAGGACGAAGCGCCGGGCATGGTGTTCTGGCATCCCAAAGGCTGGGCGATGTGGCAGGTGGTGGAGCAGTACATGCGCCGCATTTACCGCGACTACGGCTATCAGGAAGTGCGCTGCCCGCAGATCATCGATCGCGTGCTGTGGGAAAAATCCGGCCATTGGGAACACTTCAAGGCCGGTATGTTCACCACTGAATCGGAAAAACACGAATACGCTATCAAGCCGATGAACTGTCCCGGCCACATTCAGGTATTCAATGCCGATCTGCGTTCTTACCGCGAACTGCCGCTACGCTACGGCGAGTTTGGCTCCTGCCACCGCAACGAGCCGTCCGGCGGCTTGCATGGCCTGATGCGGGTGCGCGGTTTCGTGCAGGACGATGGCCATATTTTCTGTACCGAAGCGCAGATTGAGTCCGAAGTGACGGCGTTCAATGCGCTGGTGCTGAAGGTCTACAAGGACTTCGGTTTTCACGATGTGGCAGTGAAGCTGGCGCTACGGCCGGATAGCCGGGTCGGTTCCGACGAAATCTGGGACAAGTCCGAAGAGGCCTTGCGCGGCGCGTTGCGCGCTTCCGGCTTGATCTGGGTGGAGTTGCCGGGCGAGGGCGCTTTCTACGGCCCCAAGATCGAATTCCACATCAAGGACGCAATCGGCCGTTCCTGGCAATGTGGCACCATCCAGGTGGACTTTTCCATGCCGGGCCGCCTGGGCGCCGAGTTCGTGGATGAGGACAATACCCGCAAGGTGCCGGTAATGCTGCACCGCGCCATCCTGGGATCTTTAGAGCGTTTCATCGGTATTCTGGTGGAAAACCATGCCGGCGCGCTGCCTTTGTGGCTGGCGCCGGTGCAGATGGTGGTGATGAACATCTCGCAGGCGCAGGAGGAATATGCCGGGAAAGTGGCGGATACCTTGCGTGCATCCGGCTTGCGCGTGCAATCGGATTTGCGCAATGAGAAGATTACCTATAAAATACGCGAACATAGCTTGCAGAAGTTGCCTTACCAGCTAATTATTGGCGATAAGGAAGTGGCTGCAGGTCTCGTTGCCGTGCGATCCCGAACAGGTGAAGACCTTGGGCAGATGTCGGTGGAGGCGCTGTTACAGCGCTTGCAAGCCGAGCTGCATGCGGAGAGTGCGGTTTAATTTTTTAATGGAGAATTTCCAATAGCACAAGATAAGTCGCAGCGTATCAATGAGCAGATAACAGCACCACAGGTGCGGCTCATCGGCGCGGAGGGAGAGCAGGCTGGTGTCGTGGCAATTGCGGAAGCATTGCGCATGGCGGATGAAGCGGAACTGGATTTGGTGGAGATCGCGCCTTTGGCCGAACCGCCCGTATGCCGGATCATGGATATCGGCAAATTCAAATACGCGGAAGCCAAAAAGCAACACGAAGCCAAGCTTAAGCAGAAACAGGTTCAGATCAAGGAAATCAAATTTCGCCCGGGTACGGACGAAGGCGATTACAACATCAAGTTGCGCAATCTGATCAAATTCCTGGCCGACGGCGACAAAACCAAGATTACCTTGCGTTTCCGGGGGCGCGAGATGGCGCACCAGGAGATCGGCATGAAGCTGATCGAGCGCATCCGGGGTGACTTGGACGAACATGGCGTGGTTGAGCAATTCCCGAAGATGGAAGGCCGTCAGATGGTGATGGTGCTCGGTCCGAAGAAGAAATGATTTTGTATCGCAACGGAGCAAGGGACTTGCCGTTGCGGTAGTAGTAAAAAGAGTCCCATACAAGTGGTTCCGGGTTTTCAAGTGTTCCTGTCAGGGACCTCCCGGCGTCATCAAATAAAATGGAGTTGTTATGCCAAAGATGAAAACCAAAAGCGGTGCGAAAAAGCGCTTCAGCGTCCGCGCCGGTGGCAGCATCAAGCGCGGTCAAGCGTTCAAGCGCCACATCCTCACCAAGAAGACCACCAAGAACAAGCGTCAGTTGCGCGGGTCGACAAGTGTCCATGAAACCAACGCGGCGTCTGTACGCGCCATGTTGCCCTACGCGTAAAGGAGTAGAACATGCCAAGAGTTAAACGTGGTGTAACGGCGCGTGCGCGTCATAAGAAAGTCCTGAATCTGGCCAAGGGTTACCGCGGCCGTCGCAACAGCGTCTACCGCATTGCCAAAGAAGCGGTGATGAAGGCGGGTCAATATGCTTACCGCGACCGTCGTCAACGCAAGCGCCAGTTCCGCACCCTGTGGATTGCGCGTATCAATGCGGCTGCACGCGAGCAAGGTATGGCATACAGCGTATTCATGAACGGTTTGAAGAAAGCCGCGATTGAGATCGATCGCAAGGTGCTGGCCGATTTGGCCGTGTTCGACAAGGCTGCGTTCGCGCAGATCGTCGCACAAGCCAAAGCCAGCCTCGGCGCGTAAGTATTGCGCTATATAAAAAAGGAGGCGTCATGCCTCCTTTTTTTGTTTCAAAACTGAACAATGCAAGAACTAAATAAAATTCTCGATGACGCACTGCAAAGCTTCGCTGCGATTGAAGACGCGGCAGAGCTGGAAAATGCCAAGGCGCGTTATCTCGGCAAGGAAGGTAGTCTGACTGGCCTGTTAAAGGGTTTGGGCAAACTCTCTGCGGAAGAACGCCCGGCAGCCGGTGCGCGCATCAACCAGGTCAAACAACAGATCGAAGCTGCGCTGAATGCGCAGCGCGATGCCATCCAGAATCGTGCTCTGAATGCCAAGCTGGCAGCCGAGTCGCTGGATGTGACTTTGCCCGGTCGTGGTACTGGCGTGGGAGGATTGCATCCGGTCACGCGCACGCTGGAGCGCATCGAAAACCTGTTTCATTCCATCGGTTATGCAGTCGCGGAAGGTCCGGAGATCGAAAACGATTTCTACAATTTCACCGCGCTGAATATTCCTGCTGATCATCCGGCGCGTGCCATGCACGACACCTTCTACATCGACGAGCAGCACGTGTTGCGTACGCACACATCGCCGATCCAGATTCGCTACATGCAGGCGCATATGGAAAAGTACAAGCATCTGGAGACCATGCCGGATATCCGCATCATCGCGCCGGGGCGCGTCTATCGCGTGGATTCCGATGCCACCCATTCGCCCATGTTCCATCAGGTCGAAGGTCTGTGGGTTGGCGAGAAGGTCAGTTTCGCCGACCTGAAAGGCGTGATCGCCGACTTCCTGCAGAATTATTTTGAGACCGAAGACATGCAGGTGCGTTTCCGGCCCTCGTTCTTTCCATTCACCGAACCTTCAGCCGAGATGGATATGAGCTGGAAGGGCGGCTGGCTGGAGATCGGCGGCTGCGGCATGGTGCACCCGAACGTGCTCAAGCATGTCGGCATCGACAGCGAAAAATACATCGGCTTCGCCTTCGGCATGGGCGTGGAGCGCTTGGCTATGCTGCGCTACGGCGTGAACGACCTCAGGCTGTTCTTCGAGAACGACCTGCAATTCCTGAAACAATTTAACTGATATGCAATTTTCTGAATCCTGGTTGCGTACCTTCGTGAATCCTTCGCTGACCAGCGAGGAGTTGTCGCATCTGTTGACCATGGCCGGGCTGGAAGTGGAGGAGATGACTTCGGTCGCTCCCGCCTTCGAGAAGGTTGTCGTTGGGCAAGTGCTGACCAAAGACAAACATCCCGATGCGGATCGCCTGAACGTGCTGACGGTGGATGTCGGCCAAGCCGAGCCGCTGAACATCGTGTGCGGTGCGGGGAATGTGACCGTCGGCATGAAAGCGCCTTGTGCGCTGGTAGGCGCCAAGCTGCCCGGCATCGAGATCAAACAGGCCAAAGTGCGCGGTATCGCCTCTTTCGGCATGATGTGTTCGGAAAAGGAACTCGGCCTTGCCGAAGAAAGCGCCGGGCTGATGGTCCTGGCCGCCGATGCGGTCGTCGGCCAGAGCATTCGCGAGCATCTCGATCTCGACGATTACCTGATCACACTCAAGCTCACGCCAAACCGCAGCGACTGCCTGTCGCTGAACGGCATTGCACGCGAAGTGGCGGCATTGACGGGCACACCGTTGCAAGCCGTTGCGCAAGCGTCCATCAAACAGGCAAGCAGCCAGAGCCGCAAGGTCAAATTGACTGCTCCTGCAGCCTGCCCGCGTTACAGTGGTCGCGTGATTTCCGGCGTGAACGCCAAGGCAGCGACACCGGCCTGGATGGTGCAGCGCCTGCAGCGTTGCGGCCTGCGCAGCATCAGCGCACTGGTCGATGTAACCAACTATATTTTGCTTGAGCTTGGGCAGCCGCTGCACGCGTTCGATTTGAACAAATTGAATGGCGATATCGAAGTGCGTTTTGCACATGGTGGAGAAAGCCTGAAGCTGCTGAACGAGCAAGTCGTGGACTTGAAAGACGACATGCTGGTGATCGCAGATAGCAGGGGCCCGGTCGCACTGGCTGGTGTGATGGGTGGCGCGGATAGCGCGGTAAGCGATACCACGACTGATATTTTCCTGGAAAGCGCGTTCTTTTCACCCAGCGTGATTGTCGGAAAGTCGCGCCTGCTTGGTTTCAGCTCGGATGCGGCTTACCGTTACGAACGCGGAGTTGATTTTTCCGGCACGGCGGCAGCGCTGGATCGCGCCACGCAACTGATCCTCGACATTTGCGGTGGTCAGGCCGGAGCAGTCACTGAAGCCCAGGCAGAGTTGCCTGCACGTCCGGCGGTGAAACTCCGCACCTCGCGCGTGCTTCGTGTGCTGGGCGTCGCACTTAAGGCCGATGAGATCGCGCAGATATTGTCGCGGCTCGGCATGGTGTTCCAGCAAAAGGGCGAAGAGTTCTCGGTAACGCCGCCCAGCTACCGTTTCGATATCGCCATTGAAGAAGACCTGATCGAAGAGGTCGCGCGCGTGCATGGCTATGAAAACATCCAGCCGGCGCCTATCCAGGCGCGCATGAGTATCTTGCCTCTTGTCGAGGCAGAACGCCCATTGGCCAAGCTGCGCCAGCACATGGTGCTGCGCGATTATCAGGAAACCATCAACTACGCCTTCGTGGATGCCGAGTGGGAGCGTGATTTGTGTGCCAACACTGCACCCATTGCTTTGAAGAATCCCATCGCCAGCCAGATGAGCGTGATGCGCAGCAGCCTGTTGGGCGGATTGCTCGCGGCTTTGCGTACTAATCTGGCGCGTAAACAACCGCGCGTACGCCTGTTTGAGATTGGAGGCTGTTTTGCCGCCGATGCAGGCAGCTATACTCAAAATGAACGCCTGGCCGGATTGGCTTATGGTGGAGCCGAGTCTGAACAGTGGGGCTCTCCCGCTCGCGATGTGGACTTCTATGATGTAAAAGGCGACGTCGAAGCCTTGTTTGCGTCGCGCAAATTGAGTTTTCAGACTGCGCAACATCCAGCTTCGCATCCCGGACGTTCGGCGCGTATCCTGCTGGATGGTCGCGCCATCGGCTGGATTGGCGAACTGCATCCGCAGCGTCAACAACAATACGACTTGCCACAGACAGTAGTGTGGTTTGAGGTTGAACTGGCAGCGTTGACCCAGGATAGCGTTCCCAAGCTGGCGGACATCTCGCGTTTCCCGCCAGTTAGACGCGATGTGGCTGTATTGGTTGATGAAAACGTTACAGTACAGTCGCTTCTGGATGCAATGCGGGCAGAAAACGCACCAAATGTGGTCGAGTTGGCTTTATTCGACGTATATCGCGGCAAAGGCATGGAGCAAAGCAAAAAAAGCCTTGCATTCCGTGTGTTATTGCAAGATACTCAAAAGACTCTGACTGAAAATGAGATTGAAGAAAATGTAGCTCGTCTGGTTGCAGCTTTGCAACGTCAAGGCGCGCAGTTGCGAGTGTAAGAGGAGAATATGACAACACTGACCAAGGCTGAACTGGCCGATTTTCTGTTTGAAAAAGTAGGCCTGAACAAGCGCGAAGCAAAAGATATGGTAGAAGCGTTCTTTGAAGAGATACGCATGCAATTGGAACAAGGGGAAAGCGTCAAACTTTCCGGCTTCGGCAACTTCCAGTTACGTGACAAGCCGCAACGTCCCGGCCGCAATCCTAAGACAGGCGAGGAAATCCCGATCACCGCGCGCCGTGTGGTGACTTTCCACCCCAGCCAGAAACTCAAGAGCATGGTAGAAAAGACCTATCATGGAACATCACGTAGCTAATTCCGATCTGCCGCCCATCCCGGCAAAACGCTACTTCACCATCGGTGAAGTCAGCGAATTGTGCGGGGTGAAGGCGCATGTGCTGCGCTACTGGGAACAGGAATTTACTCAACTCAAGCCGGTCAAGCGTGGCGGCAACCGTCGTTACTACCAGCATCACGAAGTACTGCTCATCCGCCGCATCCGCCAATTGCTTTACGAAGAAGGCTTCACCATCAGCGGCGCACGCAGCCGTCTGGACCAGCATGCCATCCGTCAGGAAGAAACCGCGCCAGCGTCGAGTTTCAATATGGTTGCTTTCCGGCGTGAACTGCGCGACATCATCACGCTGCTGCACGCGTGAATAGAAAAATCGCATAAAACTGCTTCAAGTATTCCGAAGTGCTCTGCTATAATCCGCGCCCTCGGGGCGTAGCGCAGCCTGGTAGCGTACTTGCATGGGGTGCAAGGGGTCGGGAGTTCGAATCTCCCCGCCCCGACCAGTAATAACAAAGACTTACGACTTAACAGCCGTAAGTCTTTTTTATTTATATTAGCCGTTTGGCTAATACTCGATCATTTTCCCGCCTTCGGGAGCTTCAAAATCACTTCAGATACAGGTGCGTTCTGGCGGCGAATATATCGCTGCGCTTCACCCATCTCGCGCCTGCTACTCTGTGATTTTGAGAAGGGCGAGCTGTGCACATTGTGAGAACGCAAGTTGCAGCATCCAGATCGCCAATTTCATAAAGGGTTTGATAGAGCGTTCGCCAATAGGTTGGCTTACGCCAAATCGAATCATCAACAAGGCGTGGCTAACAAGGTGGCCGTGCTGTGACGTGACGCTTGTAATCATGCGTCATCCTATCAGCGTCACATTTTAAGCGGAGCCCTACTCCAACCAGGCGTGACGAGAGAGCCAGCGGCTCAACTCGTTGTCGTTTGGCAGCTCCAGCTTGTCAAACAGTCTGGCCCTGTGGCTCTCCACCGAGCGCGGGCTGCACGGCGGATTGAGTTGCTGGGAGATTTCCCTGTTGGATTGTCCTTGGGCCACTTGACGGGCCACTTCGCGCTCGCGCGGCGTAAGATCCGTCCATAGCTGCAGTGCTGCAGCGCGTTGTTTAGCCTCGGCTATCGCAGATGGCAATTTATCGAGCAATTGGCGGGTGTTCGGCTTGACGACCCAATCGAAGGCCCCGAACCGCACCGCCTCAAGTGCGGTGGGAATATCGCCGTGGCCGGACAGGAATAACACGACCAGCGGGCTGTGTTGCCGCCGCAGTTCCTCCAGTACGGCCAGCCCGCTCATGCCGTTCATGCGCAGATCCAGGATCGCGCAACCCGGCCGTCGCGGGTCCACGTTTTTCAGGAAAGCTTCCCCGGAATCGAAGCCTTGGACTGCCAGTCCCTGCGAAAACAATAGCAGCAGCAGAGAGCGGCGCAGGGCTTCGTCGTCATCGACCACGTAGAGGGTGAGCGAGGTTTCTGTCATGGGGTCAAGGGCAGTGAGAAGAAAAATATAGCGCCACCTTCGGCGCGGTTGGCGACTTGCAGGGAGCCTCCGTGCGCTTCGATGATGGTGTGGCAGATGTTCAGTCCGAGCCCGAGGCCGTCTGTCTTGGTGCTGAAAAAGGGCTCAAACAATCTTTTCTGCAAGGCGTCCGGGATGCCGGGGCCGTGGTCGCCGACCTGAATCTGGATCGAGCTTTCGATCCGGAACGTGATGATGTCGATCACGCGTTGTGCGGGGGGCGTGCCCAGCATGGCCTGCATGGCATTTTGCATCAGGTTGATCAACACTTGCTGCAGCAGGACAGGGTCGCCGCGCAACTGCGGCAGGGTATCGGCCAGTTGCATTTTTGTGTGTGTCTGATGGCGTTGCAGTTCCGGGCGCAGCATCGTCAGCGTGTCCGAGAGGACGGAATGTACGTCGCAGGCTTCGTAAGTGCCGCGGCGGGTGTTGATGAGGCTGCGGATGCGCTTGACAATGTCGCTGGCGCGCTGAGCCTGGGACACGATGTCGTCGAGCGCCGAAGTAAGCAGCGGCTGCTGCTCCCGGCTGGCAATCGTCCTTGCGGCCAGAGCAAAATTGGACAGCGCCATCAGCGGCTGGTTGAGCTCGTGGGCCATCGTGGTGGCGATCTCGCCCAGGCTGGCGAGGTGTGCGCTGCGCTGTAGTTGCTGTTCTTGCAACTGTTGCCGGGCTTCGGCTTGTTTTTGTGCCGTGATATCCATCACTGAACTCATCCAGCCCCAATACCCGCCCTGGGCGTCGACGAGCGGGGCGGTGTAGATCATGCCGATTACCTCGTGGCCTTCGCGGTGGGTGAACCGCGACTCGTAACCGTCCAATCCAGGATTGCCACGCAGCGCCGGAGAGTTTTCGAGATGTTCCCGATCAAAGAGCCAGAAGGGATACGGCGGCTGGAGGCCCAGCAATTCTTCGGCCGAGTATCCCACCATTTCGCAAAATGCCGGGTTGACATACACGATGCGCCAATCGGGATCGCTTACGCCTATGCCGACCGGCAGCGAGTTTTCCATCGCTTTGAGAAAAGCGTTGTGTTCTTCAATGGCCTGAGTGCGTTGCTGCACGCGCTGCTCCAGTTTCAGACGGTGCTGGCGAAGCTCGGCAAAGCGCGGGTTGCGCAATTGCCAGTACAGTCCTCCCAACAACAATACTGCGGCGGTCAGGACGATGGCTCCCAAGCGTGCATTTTGCGCTTCGGCCAAGTCGCTGGTGACGGTCAGCGTCCAGCCCAGCTCGGGCACGCGGCTGTCCAGCGCCAGGAATGACACCGGACGATTTTGCAGCGTCGTTTGCAACCGGTACTCGGATGGCTCTTCGGCGTGCTCCATGCGCCAAGGCAGGATGTCAAAGTTGCTGCGTTTGCCGTACTGACCGGTTTGGGATAACTCGGCGAGTTCGGCAGGCGGCAACTGACGGCTGCTGCGGAAGAGCCAGTCCGGCACCGAACCTAGGAAGATAATGCCCCGATCATCTCGCAGGATAACGGGGGTGGCACTGTTGGTCCAGGCGCTTTCCAGCGCATCCGGAATAACCTTGAGGGCGACTGCGCCGATCACTTGCTTTCCATGCCGCACCGGTTCGATAGTGACCAAGCCGTGTATCCCCGAGATTGAGCCGAATCCGTAGACAGAACTGCGGCGGCCCTGCAATGCTTCCCGAACGTAAGGGCGCTGGCTGTAGGAATGGCCGACGAAGCTGCGGTCGGTGTTCCAGTTGCTTGCCGCCAGGACCATTCCCGTCTTGCTGATTAAATAGAGGGAGGTCGGGCCGGTGCGTGCCTGCAGGTCGGAAAGGTAGCGGTTCACCCGGTTAACCAGAATCTGGTTCGCCGGATTGGTCAGCAAAGCCTGAACATCGGGGTGGCGGGCAATCGCATAGGGCAGATGGTTGTGATTCTCGATCAAGCTCTTCAATGCCTGGGTATAGATCTGCGCAGTTTGACGCAGGGCTTCGCTCATCTGTCGCAACTCACGGTGTTCAGCCCATTGGCCTGCCATCAGCGACAGCAAGACGGCAGTGAGCACAGGCATTCCCCAGCGCCAAACTTGTCGCCAGGTCAAATGGTTAGAAATCGGCAGGGGCAGTGTTTTCAATGTGATGCCTGTCGCAGAAAAATACCGTTATTTTTATGATACCGCGAGTGAAGCTGCACCTGCCTGCGTATTTCTACGCAGGGCGGATAGGGTGAATATCCGGATGCGCAAATCCATTTTGTTCTAGATACTTAACCACTTCTTGATTATGGGGAAGGTCATCTGCAAGTTTATGGGAGAGCGCTATGGGCATTACCACGAGAAAAACGAGTGCAGAAAGGAGCTTGCACAAAGCATTCACGATCGCGCAGAAAATCGCTGATGCCGCGTGCGAACTGGATTTTCTTAAAAAGGTTGCTGACCAGGCGGTGGCATCCGCGGCCGAAAAGCACATCAATATTCTGCACAGGTGCGCGGCGGAGTTGGCCGGCGACCGGGCTTGTGAAATCTATGAGCAACTCAATGAGTTGGAAGTAAATTTACGGTACAAATCGAGAGCGAGCCGATGAAATCGGGCCATTAGCCGGATGTACTGCTGCAACTCGTCTGTAAGTCCAGCACATTTTTGCTGTCTTGTAGGAATTGCCTTACCTACAGGAATGATTCCTACAGTGAAATCAAGATTTTCTGATGTTCGATCCCGGATGATTCTGAGAAGCTTTGCGCCTCTGCCAGAGTTGAGTGGTTAGTGATCTGGACGAGAGTAGTTTGAAGCTGGAAGCTTCGTCATTGTGCAATTTGACAACCAGATATTTAAACTGTTTTTTTGTTATGGGGAAGTGCGTCTGCTAGTTTATTGGGGAGCGTAATGAGCATTACTACGAGAAAAACGAACGCATTAAGCAACTCGCACAAGGCATTCACGATCGCGCAGAAAATCGCCGATGCCACGTGCGAACTGGACTTTCTTAAAAAGGTTGCCGACCTGGCTGTGGCATTCGAGGCCGAAAAGCACATCAACATTTTGCACAGATGCGCAGCGGAACTTGCCGGCGACCGGGCTTGCGAGATCTATGAGCAAGTCAATGAGTTGGAAATATGTTTACTGGACAAGCGTAAAGCGAGCCGATGAAATCGGGCTATCAGCCGAGTGCCTTGGTCGCAACTCACCTGTAAATCCAGCGCATTTTTGCGGCCATGCTTCGTCTGCCGCTTATTGTATTTCCCCTTCCCATCTCCCCTTCTTTCCGGCTCTGCGGATGAGCCTATGTCTGTCACATACCCATGCATCAACGGAAATCACGGCAAAATATAGATAGATTTTCGCAATTCATTGGTGCTGTCGATAAACAATATTTAATATATTGATAATATTGGAAACTTTACATAATTATTCATAAATTATACACTATTATAAGAAATGTTTATTTAAGCATATTGACTTTACTAAACAAATATGCGATTGTGTGCGCAGAACAAATTAAAAGTAGCAATCTGTAACTGATGTGTCAGGGTTTGGCGACTTGATTTATGTAACGTTTAGTAAACTACTGATGTTTTTAATTGGAGCTGGGATTTAAAGGATCAATTTAACTGGATTAAGAGGAGGGTACGTCGATGAAGTCGAACAACAAACCAGATTCGCTAGTTGCAGCCTGCTTGGGCATGGCCGCAACTTTTCTGACGGTTGTAGTGCTTTCAGGGTGTGGGGGCGGCGCCGGAAGCGGAGGCAACGCGCCACCTCCACCTTTACCCCCCAATAACGATATTGCCGACGGTACCGTATCAGGCATCACGTACACGATCACCAGCTTCAAGACCGGGTTGGGCAGCTTCGTCGCTGTCGACAACAGCGGTGCGGATGCCAGCCACTCAAATGCGACACTCACTCTGGACACCGCCACTCACGGTTCGGAGGGCAGCGTTTCTGCAAATCTAACCATCACGAGTATGCCGGCAGGAGCAAACCCTTGGATCGGAATAACCTCCAAGAACAATGGCGGCTTGGCCGACTGGTCGCCCTATCGTTATCTGCGGTTCAGTGTCACAACTGGCGTTGCGGGGTACAACGGGGAGGCCGCGATAAAAACCGGCTCCGGCTATACATGGTGCGATGCCAAATCTCCGACAAGTATTGCGGCCAACAGTACGGGGACGGTTACACTGGATCTAACCACCTGCTCGGGGGCTAACTTGGCCGACGTTAAGGAGTTTCTGATCTACTCCAGTACTACTGGCACTTTCTACATCGATAACGTGCGGCTGGGAAAGGATGGCGCACCACCGCCCCCACCTGCCAGCAACACTGTCACAATCAACGACTTCGAGGCCGGGATGGGTTCATTCGCCGGGATGGATGACACCGGCAGTGCGGCTGCTTCCGCCACCGGTACGGCTACGCTGGATACCGTTGCCGCCCACGCATCTCAGGGCGTCCAGTCCGCCGCCGTTACCGTCAGCAGCGTGACGGCCGGAGGCAAGTACGGGCTGGGTGTTGCTGGCAACGGCGGCGTGGCGGACTGGTCTCCATACCGGTTCCTGAAGGCCGACATCACCACGACTGGGAACTTCAATGGTGCGCTCGTCGCGTTTGCTGGTTCAACTTATAAATACTGCGCCAGCTCATGGACCTGGATCAATGCATCTACGTCGTCCGTGACCCTCGTAGCGGATCTAAGCAAATGCGGTGCAAGCGCTGCCGATATCGCCGATGTGAAACGCATCCAGATATACAGCGATCAGGTTGGAACCTTCAACGTCGACAACATCCGTCTGGAGAAAGAGGGTACCGATATAGCCGATGCGACCACCTCTGCGGATGGCAACACGTTCACCATCAGCAGCTTCGCGGGTGGGATCGGTAGTTTCTCAATGATCGAGAATTTCCCGTCAAGTTCTAGTCCGGCTTCCTCAGCAAATGCGACTGCCACCGCGGACACGGTTGCCGCTAATGCTGCTCAAGGTACCCATTCAGTCGACGTGAACTTCATTGCCACTCCGTCAACGCCTGGCAATACGGTCGGCTTCACTCTCGATAGCAATGGTGGCTTGGCAGACTGGACGCCCTATCGCTATCTGCGTTTCGATGTCACGGCCGGTGCCAGTGAATTTGACGGGGAGGTCGTTGTGCAAAGCGGGGGCTGGAGTTTCTATTGCAATGCTTCGGGGAAGGTGCAAGCCAACCACGTGGGCACCGTGACCATGGATCTGAATGTATGCGTCAGCCAGAACAAAATTGACAAGACCGCAGTGCAAAGGATGCAGTTGAAGATCAACAACAGCACAGCCGCCGCTGGGCATTTCTACATCGATAACGTGCGGCTAACCAAGCACTGAGCACCAGAAGGAAGTGTCGGAACCCTGCATCACGCCGGCATTTCCTTTTTTCGGATAACAGGCGTGCAGCCCGGCGCCGGTCAGTGATAACAGTTTTTTGTTTGGAGGTAAGAAAATGAAACTGCTAACCAAGTTGCTGTTGATCGCCAGCGCCGCGATTGTCGGGATGGTGTTGATCGGCGGTATTGCCGTTACGTCCCTGCGTAGCGCGATGCTGCAAGAGCGTCAACAATCGATGCAGATGCTGGTGAAGATGGCAGCCAGCCAGGTCGAACATTTTCAGACGCTGGAAAAATCCGGCGCGCTCACGCGGGAAGCTGCACAAGCAGCAGCCAAGGATGTGATGCGCTCAATGCGTGACGGCGAAAACTATGTGTTTGTCCGCGGGGGAAAGAACTTGCTGGAAATGCTCGTTCATCCCGACCCTGCCGCAGAAGGAACCGGAAGCAACGGGGGCGTGCTGCCCAGCGGCCAAACGGTGACCGATGCGTATATGGAGGCCTTGCAGAAAAGCAATCCCGCACTGGTTTCCATTATGACCAAGCGTCCCGACGGGGATAATCTGGTGCCGAAAATTAATGTGATCCAGGCTGTTCCCGACTGGAACTGGGTGATCGGCAGCGGCGCCTATGTCGACGATATCGACAAGGCGTTTACCCGCAAGGCGATGGAACTTGTGGCCCTCGGCGGAATTATCCTGGTATGTGTGTTCGTACTGGCGTTTGCATTGACTCGCGGCATTATCAGACAGTTGGGAGGCGAGCCGCGGGATGCTACCGAATCCATGAGGAGGATCGCCAACGGCGACCTGGCCGAGAATATTCACCTCAATGAAAACGACAACTCCAGCCTGATGGCTTCGCTGAGCCTGATGCAGATGAAATTGAGAAATATCACCAATGCAATTCAGGAAAACGCTTCAACCCTGAATGAACAGGCTCATGATTTTGCTGTTGCCGCCAAAACATTTGGCGAATCGAATTCTGCCGAAGACTTGCACAGCATGCTCCGGTCAAGCCAGAGGCTGTGGAAGATCGCAGATGTCCTCGGTAAATCGGTATCAAGACTCAAGTCTTAACGCGCTGCACCAGCCCACGGTCTTGACATTGGACGGATAGAAAAATGAAGATGAATTTGTCAGGTTGCAGTATATCGCTCACCCCCAAAGGGGTGGATGAGGCAATGAACCGGACTTACAAGGTCAATATCAAGTACCGGAGCGTGCTCATCCATTTGGGAACAAAACCGCAATCCATCGAACACACCCTCCACATACATTCCGTGTTCGAGCCCGAGGAAGTCATCGAGGCCATCTCCGATTTGATCAGGGAGGGATTCGTTGCAGTGTATGAGGCGGAAGCGGCCGCACCCTCTGCTGCGGATCTCAGGTTGCAGGACGGCATCATCGTTTCGGAGGCCAAATTCCTGCTGGTCGATTTCTGTGCGAACAGTTTTGGAACGCAATCCAAGATGTTTACCGACGAGATCGGGAAGTGCAAAAACGCGCAGAGCCTGCGTGTTTGCCTGAAAAATATCTTCGCGGTTATCCAGAACAGTTGTCCGGATCGATTGCCGTTCCTGCTGAAAGCCATTGCGGAAATCAACCAGACGGCCTGATCGATGGATGTGGCGAAAGCGATGAAACTTTTCGAAATCAATTTATGGCGCGTCCCCCGGGACAGCAAGTCCCGGAGGTGTTCACCAAAAACCAGAGCGAAGCCAGGATCATGTATAGCGATGTAGTCTTTGCCAGGACCGCCAAGGGTGAGCGCGAAAAGGCAAACCTTCCGGACAACCTCAAGCGCACGTTGTCGCTCATAAATGGCCAATCTGCTTCAGCCGAACTGGTCAAGCACGCGCCGCCGAGCCTGCGCCAGGAATGGGAAGAGCTTCTCGGCGAACTGTTGAAAGGCGGATACATTGCCAATGCCTATGCAGCCGATCCCGAGCGGAAGGCTGCTGAGCGTAAGCCGGCGCCATGGTCGGCGCAATCCCGCCCTCCCAAAGCACCGCCGCAGCCGGAAACGGCGTCTGGACTGAAGACGGAGAAAGCCGCCAGACTTAAGGGATTCTTTGCGGCTGCCAAGGAAAAAGCTGCGGCTGAGGCACAACAGGCTGCGCTCGAAATGGCGCAGGCTCGCGCCGCTCTTGAGGCTACAGCAGCCAGGCGAAGCGCGAATGCCGGGATGAAAGCCGAACAACGCGAGGAAGAAGACGCGCGTGCGCGCGTCGCGCTGGAGGTTGCCATTGCGGCCGCCAAGGCCAGGTCGGATGCAGAGGCAAGAGCCCTGGCCGAGGCACGGCAGCGGGATGTGAATGCAGTGCGGGTGCGCGCCGAACACGAGGCAGCTATTGCATCCACCCAGGCCAAGGCGGTCGCCGAGGCAAAACTTCGGGCCGAGAAAGCGGCATGCGCTCATGCCGAACGAGAGGCTACTGTTGCATCCGTGCAAGCCAGGGCAGCCGAGCTGGCAAAAGCACAGGCGGAAGCCCTGCAAAGGGAGAAGGAAGCGGCACGTACTCGCGCCGAACTTGAGGCTGCCATCACGGCGGCCAAGCGCAGAACCGAAGCCGGAATTAATTCCGGCGGCAACACTAGTCAAAACGCGGAAGCCGAAATACCCGCGAGCTTCGCTGCGCGTCTGCGAGATATGGAAATCGAGAACGACACACTGAAAAGACTGCTGTCCGAGGCCTATCAGGAAATTGCTTTGCTAAAAAACCGCATTCGGGGCTAACCGGGCATGGATTCCGGAAAACATTGAAGACCCGATGCGTCAATCCGTCGCATCGCGGTTGCAGGGGAAAGACGGCAACAACATACGCAACACCGGTGTAACGGCATTTTTGCAGCATATTTCTACATTCTGTTGAAGGAGCGAGCATGTTTGAAAAAATCATCGATTCATTCGGCCGGGCGCAAAAACAACAAGACTTAAGTCCTCTGCCCATCAATTTGTTTGACGCATTGATGGCGCATAAATCCTGGAAAAAACGTCTGCACGACTATCTTGATGGCATATCCAAGGAAAACCTGGAACCCGGCCAGATAAGCATAGATCACGATTGCGGTCTTGGAACATGGCTCCACAGCGAGGGTAAGGCGCATTTTGGAGAACAGCCGGTGTTTATCAAGCTTGTGGATGAGCATGCAAAATTTCATGCGTGTGCTGCCCAGGTTGTCGAGGCGCATCGGGTTGGAAGCAGCAATCTCGCGTTGGAAATCCTGAATGGCCGTTTTGAAGAACAAGATACAAGATTCGTGAACTGCCTGACCAAGTTCAATGCCGTTGTCGAGGCGCACAATGAGGGCCGTCAGGCGGCGTGATGAATAAGTCTGGAAAAAGCAGTTGGCCATAGAGGCCACATAACCAGCGACTGAACGAGCGTCGTTTGCTCGTTTAGTCGAATGGCTAGGAGTTTCTTCGGGGAATACAGAGAAGAGCGAATGAGAGATTAGCGAACCGTTTGTCTCTCTGGTGGTGACGAACCCATGCCGGCGAAAGTCCCGGCTTCTCTTGTACTCTGTGGCGTGAATCGCGGTTTCAGGATATCGGGGCTGCAATTTTGATGCGGCGGAATGGCGCATCAGGCCTTCAAGGTTTTCTCGAATCCATGCCTTGCATTCATTCCGCCCGCTTGGCTTATCCCAACACCGTTTGCGGACTGAGTGCGCTACGCGATGGAAAAAGGCTGGCGTCTTTCCCGTGCGTAATGTTGCTCCCGTAGATTGAGCGCACCGATGGAGATGGTGGCGGAAATATCCCCGTAGACTTTCACCTGAACAGCTTGTCCCGGCATCAAGTCGAGGAAGTTATCGCTGAATTCCAGTTTGGGGGCCGCCAGCCATATGCCTTTGACCGGAGATTTGCAGCGCAATGTCAGGGTGCCGGATGAATGATCGCTGGTTACAGATAGTCCGCCCGGCGCAAAATGATGGAAACGAAATGGCTCCGGCCAAGCGGTATCGGAAGACACCAATATTCCGTTGGCGTAAGCCGCCGCTTGTAGGATCACCGGCTGCCCGAAATCGGGCAAGTTCAATTCGAAATCGGTGCTGCAATTGGCGATTGCCAGCAGTTCCCGTGAGCTCTGGTGTAACGTCTCTCCGGACAGGGAATAAGCGGCGAAGTCCAGATGCAGTTCCTGGTCGCTGGAACGGTCGCTTGCGACCCAGCCCCGGGCTTGCGTTCCGTCCATGCGCAATGCCACGGCGAGCGACGCCAAGGCGCGCCGGATTGTGTGCCACGCCGGTTTGACGACGCCCGCCGAGTCGATCACGGCCCAGCTTGTCGCGGGCCAGCAATCGTTGAGTTGCCAGACCAGGGCCCCGCCCACCGCGCGTGCGCCCGGCCGCTGCCAGCGATGGCGAAAATCCTGATAGGCATAGCGCATAGCCTCGGCCTGGACGAAGCGGGTGGCATAGACCTGCTCGGCGAGGCTGTCGCCGCAGCGCAACGTGTCGGCAACATACACTGCAAGGCGGCGGTGTCCGTCTGGAAAGGCGGCGGAGCCAGCCTTGTTGTGTGCCGCCATGGTGAGGCTTTGCGGGAAACGCTCGTGCTCGGGCACGACACTTTCGAGCAGCGGCAGCGAAGGATGCGATTGCAAGCCGAATTCGCTGACAAATCGCCCCTGTACTTTGTGGTAGTCCTGGTAGGGCTGCATGTTGCCGTGCCAGACTTCCCAACTGTGGCGATCTCCCACGGTCTGGTCGGAAGCGGAAAGAATGCCGGTAACGCAGGGACTGTAGGGGCTGCCCGGCCAGTAGGGGCGCTGGCTGTCGAGCGTGGCGCAAATCCGCGGCAACAATTCCTCATAGATGGCCCGCGCATCGAAGTTCGCCATATCCTTGCCGTTGCCATATTGCCCGATGGATTCGGCGATGGAATAGTCTTCGTTATTGCCACACCAGATGGCGAGGCTGGGACGATGGCGCAGGCGTTTTACCGCCGCTTCGGCTTCTTTTTGCACGCTGCCGAGAAAGTCGGGGTGGGCCGGATAGAGGCCGCAGGCGAACAGGAAGTCCTGCCATACCAGCACACCGAGTTCGTCGCAGGCGTCGAAGAATGCATCGTCTTCGTAGATGCCGCCCGCCCAGACGCGCAGCATGATCATGTTGGCATCCACCGCTTGCTGCACCCGACGCCGGTAACGTTCCGGCGAAATGCGGTTCAGCAGGGTGTCGTCCGGAATCCAGTTGGCGCCGCCGGCGAACAGCGCCTTGCCGTTGACCTCGAAATAGAAGGAGCTGCCGGCCTCGCCAGCGACGGGTTCCTGCACCAGGCGCAGGCTGCGCAGTCCCAGACGCCGCTCGGAGGAGGCGACGATGCAATCGCCGTTCGTAACGCGGGTGACTACGCGGTACAAAGGCTGGTTGCCGTGCTCGAACGGCCACCATATCCTGGGCGATGTTACGCTCAGGCTCAACTCGGTACGCGCGGCAACCGGACAGGCCGTTGTGCCGATCAGGGTTCCGTCCGGATCGTACAGAGTGTGTTCCAGTTGAAGTCCGGCCGCCGTCAGATCGCCCGTCAAGTGCGTTTTAAGCTCGATGCGCGCCTGCTCCAAGTCGGCGTCCAGCCATATCGGGCTGTCGACCTCGTCGATTCTGACGGTGTAGCTATGCAATTCGATGGGTTTCCACGGTCCTGCTGACAGCAGCACAGGACCCCAGTCCCATCCGTAGTGGTACTGCGCCTTGCGCACATAAAGACGGCTGGTGTCGCCGTTCCACAGGTGACGCTTGCCGAACAGGGCTTCCCTTTCGCGGCCGCGCCGCAACGCGGAATCAAAATAGATGGCGAGGCGGTTGATGCCGGGACGCAGCAGTTTGCCGACCGGCACCCGCGCGGGAACGAACATATTCTCGCTGTTGAGGATAAGCTCGCCGTTGAGCCAGACGCGGGCGAAGGTGTCGAGACCTTTGAAAACCAGGTCGTGGTGGCGCAAGCTGCTCGCGGCGGGGTCGAAATTGAAGTCGAGGCCGTAGCACCAGTCTCGGTCTGCCACCCATTGCACTTCCTGTTCGTTGAGGCCGACATGCGGGTCGGGGATGCGGCCTGCCGCGAGCAAATCCTGGTACACGGTGCCGGGTACGCTCGCCGGCATCCACCCTTCGGTGGCGGCGAGATTGTCCAGCGCATTGAGAGATGGATTGGCTGCACGGATTTGCCAGCCGGAAGTCAGTTCAAATTTTGTTTCGGTAATCACGGCTATGCACGCTATAGGTTAATGGCGCGGCCATCGGCGCCGAAAAGATGGAAATTATCCGGGTTGATTTTTACGCCGACGATGGCGCCCGCCTGGGCTGTGGGGGCGGATGAGGCAAGTTTGACTACAAGTCTGCTGTCCGAGCCTTTCAGCCTGACATGCGCGATCTGTTCGCCGCCGAGGTATTCGACCAGATCGATGCAACCCGGCACCCCGTGGTTTGGCAGCGTCAGGTTCAGGTGCTCCGGGCGCAGCCCGAGCGTCAAGGTTTTTCCGGCAAAGCCGGAAGGCAGGCGCCGCTGAGGTATCGTCCAGGTTTCGCCGCCCGGCAGCATTGCGACAGGCAGGCCTGTTTCGTCCGTGCGCAGATTCACCGGAATCAGGTTCATGCTGGGCGACCCGATAAAACCGGCGACGAACAAGTTGGCCGGGTGCTCGTAAAGTTCTCGCGGCGTTCCGCACTGTTCGATGAGGCCAGCATTGAATACGGCGATGCGATTGCCCAGGGTCATGGCTTCAACCTGGTCATGGGTGACGTAGATCATGGTCACGCCCAATTCGCGATGCAGCTGGGCCAGTTCGACGCGCATTTGCACGCGGAGGGACGCATCCAGGTTGGAGAGGGGTTCGTCGAAGAGGAATACGTCGGGTTGTCGTACGATGCAGCGGCCAATGGCCACGCGCTGGCGCTGCCCGCCTGACAGCGCTTTCGGCTTGCGGTCGAGCAGGGATTCGATTTGCAGGGTGTGCGCGGCCTTGTTCACGGCGGCGGATACTTCGGTGCGCGATTTACCTGCCAGTTTGAGTGCGAATCCCATGTTTTCCGCGACTGTCATGTGCGGGTAAAGGGCATAGCTCTGGAACACCATGGCGACTCCGCGTTTGGCCGGCGGAATATCGTTGACGACGCGGTCGCCGATGCGCAGTTCGCCCCCGCTGATTTCTTCGAGACCGGCAATCATGCGCAGCGTGGTCGATTTGCCGCAGCCGGAGGGGCCGACAAAGACGATGAATTCGCCGTCCTTGATGTCCAAGTTGATCCCATGAACGACACAGGCTGCGCCGTTGTAGGATTTCTTCAGGTTCAGCAGTTGAAGAGCAGCCACGGAATGGGTCTCCTAAATTATTTGGGCGGTTGAGCCCATTAAAGAATATCGTTTGTCCGCTTTGATACTGCTCAAATGTCTATCGCAGGGTTTCAATAAATCATCCCCTGAAGAGCCGGTAACGGCAAAACGGTTGAATGCTCCAATTGTCCCGTCATAGCTCTGCAAAACAGTCCTTCCTAGCGGTGCCTCGTCCGGATACCCGGCAATCTTTCTTGTATGAAGGATTGCTTGACTTATCTGCACCATGGCAATATTATAAAACTGTTTACTAAACGAATGCAAGATTAATAAAAAATAATCTAATTAATGTTAAGTCAATATGTTATGTAATCTTGGTGTTTTCTTTTTGGAGAATGGGTAATGCAAACGGTATGTCGAGAAATCGGGGGGGGAGTGCTTATTCGAGACTCACTGATTGCGCTGGCATTCGGCATGATCCTGATTGCCGCCCCGGCGCACGCCGAAAAGCTCACTGTCTGGCTGGTCGGGGACGACAAGGCGCCCAAGGTGCTGCAGCCTGCGGTGGATGCTTTTAAGGACCGGAATCCCGGCGTCGAGTTCGAGGTGCGCGCCATTCCATGGGGTGATGCGATGACCAAGTATTCTGCGGCCATTGCCAGCAAGACTGGGCCGGACATTCTCACGGGCGGCTTGTCATATGGCATTGAACTGGGGGCAAAGGGCGGCCTGGTCGACTTGGCGCAGAAAGCGCCGGATCTGGTCGCGTTCCTGGACAAGAAGGCCAACAAGGGCATTATGCGCTCGATACGCAACGGCAATGGTGCGATGTACGCATTGCCCTACGATATCTCCGTCCAGCTCCAGCTTTACCGCACCGATATGGTGGCGAAACCACCCGCAACCTGGGATGAGTTCACCGCCGCCGTGGCGAGGCAGCGAGCCGCCGGCAACAAGGGGTGGGCGCAGCAATGGGGCAATATGGGCTGGATGGGATTCTTTCCTTACCTGTTGCAGGCAGGCGGTTCCTTCTATGATGCCCAATGCACCAAGGCGACATTGGCCAGTCCTGAAGCGGTCAAGGCCTTGCGCTACTACGCCTCGTTCTATACCGAACTGAAAGCACCCAGTGATACCTGGCCTGATGTGGAGACTGGTCTAGAGTCCGGCGCTTATCCGCTCGCGCAGACCGGCAGTTGGGTGTTCACCAGTCTCGATGTGTCACGCAAAAAGATCGTAGGCAAGTGGAGCGTGGCGAAGTTGCCTGCGGGTCCGACGGGAAAATCCACCGCCTTCCTCGGTGGTACGGTGATCGGGGTGACCAGCCTGTCTACCCATCCCGATCTGGCGATCGGCTTCTTGCGCACCCTCTACGACTCCGCAATCGCCAAGCAAATGATTGACGCGTCTTTCAACCAGAAATTGCTGTGGCTGCCCGGCGGGCGCGAAGATCTGATCGATTCGGCGAATCTGCCCGCGGATCGCAAGCGCGCCTTGCTGGCCCAGCTCAAGGATGCCGAAGGCCCTCCTCATTGCAAAGGCTGGGAATCTGTCGATCCTGCCGTTACCCGCGCCATACAGCAGGTCGTGCTGGGCGGCACCGATCCGGAGGAGGCGCTGGCTGCTGCGGCAGAGAAGATGAATCGCGCCTTGGCAAAGTGATGAACGTTTTTGCGGACAATCTGAATAACTCCCGCTGGCGCGAACGGCTGGATGGCGCTGTCCCGGTGTTTGCCTTCCTGTTGTTCAACCGGCGATTTTGCGGGTGATTACCATGACAACGTCTTTCACGCAGCAGCTCTCGCGCAACGTGCGGCGTCATGGCGGCAACGTTCTGCTGATACTTCCCTTCATGGCGTTGTTTGCCGTATTCGCGGTGTGGCCCGTGCTTCGCTCGGCTTACCTGAGCTTTACCGATTATCACGCCACGGAGGCGCCAATATGGGTCGGGTGGTCCAACTACGTCGAGTTGTTCGGCGACGAGCGTTTTTATTGTGCGCTTTGGAACACGCTCTCCTACATGGCGTTGGTGTCGGTGCTGGCGGTCGTGCTGGGATTGATCCTGGCGGCCGCCTTCGGTAGCCAGCGGCGCACTCATCAATGGGCGCGCATCGCTTTTTTCCTGCCGTCCGTTGCCGGCGGAGTGGGCGTGATCTCGGTGTGGAAGTGGCTGGCCAATTCCGAATCCTATGGATTGTTCAATACTGTGCGCAGCTGGTTCGGGCTCGATCCAGTCCGATTCCTTGGCGACCCGGCCTGGTCCCAGCCCATCCTCATCATGATGGCGGTATGGGCAGCGATGGGCTACAACATGGTGATCTTTGTCGCGGGTATGCGCAATATTCCGGCCGAACTATACGAGGCGGCAGCGCTCGACGGGGCGACGCCCACGCAGCGGTTTTTCCATATCACCCTGCCGATGCTGCGGCCCACCATTCTTTACGTCCTGGTCACCGGGATGATTGCCGCGTTCCAGGTTTTCTACGAGCCCTACATCCTGTTCGGCAGCATCGATTCCGTGGGCGGTCCGCTGGATTCCGCGCTGATGCTGGTGACCTATCTGTTCGATCACGGCTTCCGCCAGCTCAATCTGGGCTATGCCTCCGCCGTGGCCTGGGTGCTGACCACCATCCTGTTTGTCCTGACCATGATCAACATGCGCATCGGCCGCGCCAGCGAGGAGGTTTAAGAATATGCCGCTCATGCCCAAGGAAAAAGTTTCGCGCTGGTGGTGGGCGGCAAAGCTGCCGCTTTTCATCCTGGTCGTCAGCGTGCTGGTGCCGTATTACTGGATGACGATAGGCGCATTCAAAACGGTGCCGGAACTGGTGCAGCAACCGCCCACCTTCGTTGTCGAGCATCCGACCACGCAAAATTTTTATGACCCCGGTTTCGTCGATGGCGAGGATCGTCCCGAGCACTGGGCGGGGATTTTCCAGCGCGAATCCGAGGGGTGGGGCTTTGTTCATTACTACCTCAATAGTCTGGGTATCACCGTCTTCGTTACATTGCTGAGCCTGCTGGCTGCGTCGCTGGTGGCTTTCGTGCTGACCAAGCGGCCATTCCCGGGCAGCCGCTTCCTGTTCAACCTGCTGTTGGCCAGCATGATGGTGCCCTGGGAGGTGACCATCATTCCCAACTTCATCACCGTTGCCGACCTGGGGTGGATCAACCACTACGAGGCGCTCATGATCCCCGGACTTGCCAAGGCGTTCGTCGTCTTTTACTTCCGGCAAATGATGCTGTCCTTGTCCGGGGATATCATCGATGCGGCCATCATCGACGGCGCAGGCACCCTGCGCATCTGGTGGAGCATCGTGCTGCCCATCATCCGTCCCGGCATCGCCGCCATCGGCATTCCCGTTGCCATCGGCGAGTGGAACAACTTTCTCTGGCCGCTCCTGGTCATCAACGATTCCGAACATATGACCTTGCCGCTGGCGTTGGGCAAGCTGGCGGGCAATCTGACTTTCGATCCGCAATCGGCTGCCGTGCTGATGGCGGCATCGCTGGCGGTTTCCCTGCCCGCAGTGATTGCCTTCCTGCTGTTCCAGCGGCAATTCATCGACGGCCTGACGGCCGGTGCCAGCAAGGGCTGATCCGCCCATTCATCAACCAACTGCGAAGACGATAACCACCATGACGAACAACACACATCGCGATGAGGAAGGCCGTGCGCCGTTTTCCCGCCGCCGTTTTATCCAGATTTCCGGCGCCATTTTCGCCGCCAGTATTTGTCCTTTTGCTTGGGGAACGCAGTCGATGAGTAAATACAAATTGCAGGAAGTGAACGCCGCCGCGCTCTCGGCGAACTGGGGCGAGCCCAAGGTGCGCGGCAGCGGCTGGCTGGAGTGGCGTCTTTCCGCACCTTCCGACTGGAGGGTGCTCGAATCCAATCCTTTCGATCCGGTAGTGACCGATATGCAGGTCGAGTTTCTGGGTCCGGATGGCCGCAGTTTGCGTGCAACGGCTTTCTGGATAGAGGACAGCAACGGCACCGGCTGGGCAGTGCGCCTGTTGCCGCATGTGACGGGGAAGTGGAGCGCGGCTTCGGTCGCATCCTTCGGCGGAGACACCCCGGTGCCGGTGGGAAAGGGCTTTTCCTTCGAGGTGAGCAAGGTGCCGGGGCATCAAAAGGTCGGGATCGATCCAGATTATCCGGGCTACTTTGCATTCGAGGACGGCAGTCCTTATGTGCCCATTGGCCTGAACGTGGCTTGGGCGACGGGCTCGACGCTCGGCGATTACCGGCGCTGGTTTAAAAAATTGTCCGCGAACGGCGGCAACTTTGCGCGCATCTGGATGGCAAGCTGGTCTTTCGGGCTGGAGTGGAAAGATACGGGGCTGGGCAACTACAGCGCCCGCCTGGATCGCGCCGCGAACCTCGACAAGGTGCTGGAGATGGCCGAGGAATATGGCATCCGCATCATGCTGTGCCTGGTCAATCACGGCGCGTTCACCCGCAAGAACGATTCCGAGTGGAAGGATAATCCCTATAACAAGGCCAACGGCGGCCCCCTGGAAGAACCCGATGAGTTTGTCACCAACGACAGGGCGCGCGACCTGTTTGCGCGCCGGGTGCGTTACATCGCTGCGCGCTGGTCGCATTCGCCTGCCCTGCATAGTTGGGAATGGTGGAACGAGGTCAACTGGACGCCCATCGACGACGACGATCTGCTGCCCTGGATACATGAAATGAACAGAGTTCTCGACCGTCACGATCCCTATCGCCGCCTGTGTACGACCAGCTGGGCGGACCGCGGTCCGGCCAAGGCATGGGCCATGCAAGAGCTGGATTTTGCGCAGCAGCACGATTACACCGGCACTGACCTCAGTCTGCGCTATGCCAGCCAGTACCGGGAATTTCGCGAGGAGGTCCGCGTCAAGCCGTTGCTGCCGGGCGAACTCGGGTATGCCACTTCTTACGATGCCGGCGACAATCGTCCCTTCAACTGGGATGCTGTCCATCTGCATAACGGATTGTGGGCGCCGGTTTTCCGCGGGTACGCGGGCACCGGTATGTACTGGTGGTGGGACTTGATGGTGGATCCCCTGCAAATGTGGCCGGCCTACAAAGGCATTGCCCGCTTCGTCGAAGCGGTGCAGGAGCAAAGCCGCATCGCCGCCCATAGGCCGCATCCCGCAAAACTTGTTGGCGGCGCCGCCAGCGCGCTTGCGCTGGTATCGAAATCCAGCGTGCTGCTCTGGGTGCGTTCGGAGCTGCACGACGTTTCGGCCCTGCAGGAAGCCTACAGCGAGGCCGGTTCGCCCGAGGGAAAATGGACGCCGGACTGGAAACCGGTGAAGAAAGCAAAAGTGAAATGCAGAGGCCTGCATGCTGCCAACGGTGTCGCAAGGGTCCGCTGGATGGATGCCCAAACCGGAGAGTGGCTGGCGGATGCCCCGGGCTTGTGCGAGATACAAAGCGGCATGCTGACCGTTGACTGTCCGGTGTTCGAGCGCGACGTGGCTGCCATCGTCGATCTGGAGCATGTTCGTGGCTGAGATACTGGACGACCTGGAATGCCTGCCCGCCGTTGGTTCCACCCGTGCCGCCACTTGGGCAAACTGTCTGCGCGACCAACTGGAGCTGTGCATCCTGCCGTACTGGAGCCAGCGCATGCTCGACCCTTGCGGTGGCATCTATGGCGGCCGCGACAATGACGGAACCTTGCGCGACGAACTGCCGCGCAGTGCAGTATTGGGGGCGCGCGTGCTGTGGACCTTCGCCACCGCGGCCCGATTGATGCCGCATCCCGTATGGCGTGCCAGCGCTGGGCATGCCTGGAAATGGCTGGTTGACTCGCTCTGGGATGAAAAATACGGCGGCGTGTTCTGGAGCGTTGACGCGAAAGGCGCGCCGCTGGATACCCGCAAGCACAGTTACGCGCAGGGTTTTGCGATTTATGCCAGCGCCGCCTATTACCGCCTCACGGGGTTGCCCGTGGCGCTGGTGCTGGCGCAGGAATGCTTTGCCGCTCTCGATGCCGCCTACGACGCGCAATTTGGCGGTTACCTCGAGGGCTGTTCCCGCGACTGGAAGGTGCTGGAAGACGCGCGTCTGTCGGACAAGGAACCTCTTGCGCCGAAGTCGATGAACACGCTGCTGCATCTGATGGAGGGGTATACCGAGTTATACCTCGTGTGGCGCAATCCGGAACTGGAGGCGCGCCTGCGCGAACTGATTGAACTCTTCATCAACCGGATATGGCAACCCGGCAGCGGCAGCTTCGGCCTGTTTTTTTCGCGCGACTGGAAGCTCCTGTCCGATGGCATCTCCCACGGGCACGATATTGAAACCGGGTGGCTTCTGTATCGTGCAGCCGAAGTGCTGCACGACCCGTTTTTGCAGATGCAGACCCGGGATCTGAGTGTGCTCGTTGCCGATTCGGTGTTGCGGCGCGGCGTCGCCGGAGACGGCAGCATCCTGTCCGAAGTCGACGGGCAACGCGTGTGTAACGCCGAGCGCCACTGGTGGTGCCAGGCCGAGGCCATGGTCGGGTTCTGGGACGCCTACGAGCAACTGGGGGTGGAGAGCCACGGGCAGGCGGCCTGGAACAGCTGGCGCTACATCGATCGGTATTTCGTCAATCCTGCGGGCGACGACTGGTTCAAGGTGCTTGATGCTAACGGCATTCCCAAACCCGGTCAGGTCAAGGCAGGCCCCTGGGAATGCCCCTATCACCATGCGCGCGCCTGTTTCGAAATGATTGCGCGGCTCGAAGGCAAGCGGGCATGAATGCACCGTCCGTGGCCATGAACTGCGCACACCTCGTTGCCGAGGATTGCCACTGGGGGCGCGCCAGCGCTCTGCGCATCTACGGCTATCTGTATGCCGGCCAGCAATGGCGGCTGGCCTTGTCGGCGCTGATATACCTGGTCAAACACAGTCCTGCGGTGCTGTTGCCGGTCATCACCGGGCTGACCATCGACGCGCTGTCCAGCGGCGCGGACTTTTCGCAGGTGTGGTTCTACGCCCTGGGCGCGGCGCTGCTGATCGCGCAGAACTTACCCGGCCATTATCTTCATGTGCGTCTGCTGAGCCAAGCGGTGCGGCAGGTGGAGCGCAATTTGCGCCGCGCATTGTCGCAGCGCATCCAGCAACTTTCCATCGGTTACACCCAGCGCCAGAATCCCACCGCGCTTCAAACCAGGATGCTGCGGGACGTGGAATCCGTCGAACAGATGACGCGGGCGCTATCCGATGGTGTGCTCGGCTCAGGCAGCGCAATCGCCGTGGCGTTGATTGCCACCGCAATGCGTGTGCCGCAGTTCCTGCTGTTGTTTCTGGTCACCGTACCGGTGGCTTGCGCCCTGATCATGTTCACGCGAGCCCGTCTGGCAGCGCGCAACCGCGACTTTCGTCACGCCATGGAAGGCATGTCAGCACGGGTGGGCGAAATGACCCAACTGCTGCCGCTGACCCGTGCCCATGCGTTGGAGCAGCATGCGCTGGAACGGGTCGAGGACAGCTTCGAGCGTGTCAGCCAGGAAGGACTCGCGCTGGATTCGGTCAACGCATGGTTCAACGGCATGGCCTGGGTTTGCTTTCAGGCTCTCAATGCCCTGTGCCTGTTCGCCGCCGCATGGGCGTACCACACCCAGTCAATTCCCATCACGCTCGGCGACGTCGTGCTGTTGTCGGGGTTCTTCACCAGCCTGACCAACTCGGTGCTCGGGATGGCCAGCATGCTGCCCCAGGTCAGCCGGGGGCTGGAGGCTATCCATTCGATCGGCGAGTTGATGCTGAGTCCCGACCTGGAACAAAACGAGGGCAAGCTGGCGCTGAAGGGCGTTGCCGGTAGCGTCGTTTTTGAACAGGCGGGTTACAGCTATCCCGATGCGGCGTGCGATGCGTTGAGCGGTATCACGCTGGCCGTTGAGCCGGGCCAGACTATCGCCCTGGTTGGCCCTTCCGGATCGGGCAAGTCAACCCTGTCCAATCTGGTGATCGGCTTATTGCGTCCTACTCAGGGCCGTATCCGACTTGATGGCCACGACATGCAAACGCTGGACTTGCGCACCTGGAGGCAACATCTCTCGGTGGTGCCGCAGGATTGCGTGCTGTTCGAAGGCAGCCTGCGCGATAACGTGACATTCGGCCTGGGGCGGGTGGATGAAGATCGTTTGCACCGGGCTTTGCACGATGCCTATTGCGACGAATTCATCAGCAACCTGCCGTACGGCGTCGACACCCAGATCGGCGGCGAGGGCGGACAGTTGTCAGGCGGCCAGCGTCAGCGTTTGGCCATCGCCCGCGCACTGGTGCGCGATCCGCGCGTACTGGTGCTGGATGAAGCCAGCAGCGCCCTCGACAGCGATAGCGAACGCCATGTGCAAATGGCGCTGGAGCGTTTGCGGCGCGGGCGCACCACCTTCGTCATCGCTCACCGCATGAGTACGGTGCAACACGCCGACCGCATCCTGGTGATGGAGCAGGGGCGCATTGTCGATTCCGGCACCCACCCGGATTTGTTGGCGCGATGCGAACTGTATGCGCGCCTTTGCAGCGGGGAAATTCAGGCATGAAAAAACACACAACTATCTTCAAGAGGCCTAATCAAGAAGCATCGGCTGGCATCCTGACTGGAGTTCGGTTGTGTCTTGCGTCGACCGCGCGTCGACATTCACGAACTGCTGTCCGCCGGGGCGACCAGCTTCCCGCGCGCGGAAATGCTCAAGTGAATTCTTGCCTGCGTTGCTGTGACACATGCTGTTGTTGATGATTTTTGCTTTCTGCCAAATATGGACGTAGTTATGACCCCCCCCGATTTTTTCTCTCCGGATTTCCTGCTCAATCACGTGTGCCACACCCTGTCTTTCTACGCGGGGCGCAACGTGGACGCGAGCGGAGGTTTTTTTCATTTCTTCAAGGACAACGGCACGATCTATGACCGGCGCACCCGGCACCTGGTGAGCAGTACGCGTTTTGTCTTCAATCACGCCATGGCCTACCGCCACTTTGGACTGGAGCAAGACCGCAAGCTGGTGCGCCACGGTATTGAGTTCCTGCACAAGGCTCACGCCAAGCCACAAGGCGGCTTCGCCTGGATGATCGACTGGCATGAAGGCCGGGCCCGGGTGATAGACGGCACCAACCACTGCTATGGCCTGGCCTTCGTGCTATTGGCCCATGCGCATGCGCTGATGGCCGGGGTGGAGGAGGCCGCGAACGGTATCGACGCCGTATTCGATTTGATGGAGCTGCATTTCTGGGAACCGGCACGCGGACTATACGCCGACGAGGCGACGCCCGATTGGCAGGTCGGCGGCTATCGCGGCCAGAACGCCAACATGCATTCGTGCGAGGCCATGCTCGCTGCCTACCAGGCTACCGGGCAGCAACGTTTTCTGGATCGCGCGACGACATTGGCTCATGCCGTTACGGTGAGCCAAGCGGCACTCGCAGGCGGTCTGGTGTGGGAGCATTATCGCGCCGACTGGTCCGTAGACTGGGAATACAACCGTCATGACAAGACCAATATCTTCCGCCCTTGGGGTTACCAGACCGGACATTTGACCGAGTGGGCCAAGCTGCTGCTGCAAATCGAACGCCTTGCGCCTGCGGACTGGCTGTTGCCGAAGGCGCGCCATTTTTTCGATACGGCGATGGTGCGGGGCTGGGACGCCGTTCACGGCGGCCTGGTGTACGGTTTCGATCCCGACGGCAACGTGTGCGACGGCGACAAGTATTTCTGGGTGCAGGCCGAAAGTTTGGCCGCCGCCGCATGGTTGGCAGTGCGCACGGGAGAGGATATCTATTGGAATTGGTATGAGCGCATCTGGGGATACAGCTGGGTGTATTTTGTGGATCACTGGCACGGCGCCTGGTATCGCATCCTGTCGCCAGAAAACGGAAAACTCTCGGACGAAAAGAGCCCCGCCGGCAAGACCGACTACCACACCATGGGCGCCTGCTACGACGTGCTGCGTGCCATGGGAATTCAGCCCGGTGCGCGTGCAAAATGAACATCACCGACGACAGGATGATTCTCAAAGACATGCAATTATTGTTCGTTCCGCGGGTATTCGATACGCGTCGCCCCCTGCTTTGACTATTGGAAAGGAAACATGACATGGCAAATTCCACAATTTCAAACAAGTGCCAGAGTGGAAATATTGGCCGAATCAGTTACTGGCTGGGGGGTATGCTCATCGTGATTTTGCTGGCGGCTTGTGGCAAAGCGCAAGAGAAAGTTCAGGAGAAAGTTCAGGAGAAAGTTCAGGAGAAAGTTCAGGAGAAAGTTCAGGAGAAAGTTCAGGAGAAAGTTCAGGAGAAAGTTCAGGAGAAAGTTCAGGAGAAAGTTCAGGAGAAAGCGCAAAGCAAAGTGCAAGACGATAAAGCAGCCCGGCATTTTCTGGATTACCGCGGGGTCAGTCTTGCCGGCGCCGAGTTTGGCCAAGGCTCCTTGCCCGGTACCTATGGTCGCGACTACATCTATCCGGAGGCCGGGAGCACCGCTTACTTTGCAGGCAAGGGCATGAATCTGATCCGCTTGCCGTTTCGTTGGGAGCGGCTGCAACCGCAGCTCAACCAACCATTCGATGTCGAGGAACTGAAGCGGCTCAAGAGCTTCGTTTCCGAAGTTACCGCCAGCGGGATGTACGTGTTGCTGGATCCGCACAACTTCGCCCGCTACCGGGATGATGTGATCGGTTCGCCGTCGCTGCCGGCTGCGGCTTTTGGCGACTTGTGGTCGCGGCTGGCAAAGGAATTCAAGGCTAATCCGAAAGTGATGTTCGGACTTGTGAACGAACCGCACGACATGTCCACTGAAGATTGGGTTGCTGCGGCCAACGAGGCGATTCGGGCGATCCGTGCCACCGGCGCGGCCAACACCATCACGGTGCCCGGCAATGCCTGGAGCGGTGCCCATTCGTGGTCGCGCGATTACTACGGCACGCCCAATGCCGAGGCGATGCTCAAGGTCAAGGACAGCGGAAACAACATGGTGATCGAGGTGCATCAGTATCTCGATTCCGATTCCTCGGGCAGTTCGCAGGAATGCGTCGATCCCAAGATCGGCGTCGATCGCTTGAGCGGGTTCACGGCTTGGTTGAAGAAGTACCACAAGCGCGCACTGCTGGGCGAATTGGGTGCCGCCGACAATAAAGTGTGCCGGGAGGCGCTGACCGCAATGCTCGATCATTTGCACGCGAATGCCGATGTGTGGACCGGCTTTGCCTGGTGGGCAGCAGGGCCTTGGTGGAACGACTATTTTCTGTCGATCGAACCTGCTGCGCACGGTAAAGACAAGCCGCAGATGGACGTGCTGGCACCGTATCTGCCGCGCAAAAAAGACCCTTCCGGTACGAGATAACGCCGGACAACGGAAAGCTGCCAAACCGGAATACGCGGAGGTGCGGGTGTAGTGTGACCCGGAATTTGGTAAAGCCGGGACCCGCACAAACCTGAGTGCTTCTGGTTGTCTGCGCTTGCTTCCGCATGAACGCCAGTTTCTACGGCTATCGGCAATATCGCGCCGGCGCGTGCCAATCCTCTTTCCCTTCAGTGCCCCATCGAAACATTTTAGTAAACAAATCAAAATACTCATCCTCATCTCAAATGAAAATTTGTAACTTGTTGAAAATAAGGATAAAAAGTATAAATCCATTGCTAATCAGGCAAGCGGTGAGTGCAAATTGCTGGTTAATGCATAGTAGCTTTCTCATCCCATTGAACAAGTTGTGTAGTCAGGAATAACCAATACTTGCATGATTAATTTATCAATTAAATCAATTTAATATTGATTCTCTGAGCATTCTGTCACGCCACTGGCAGGTATTCTTAAATACGACTGCAATTATCGGAATAGAATGTATATTTGTAAATATTTACTAAATAATTTGACATTACTAAAAATATCTGAGATCGTATGCGCAGGCTGGATCGTGGAAACAAAACGAATGCAACCGGAATGAGATGAATGGAAATGGAGAAGAAGTGCCGGGAGCAAGTCGAGCGTTGGGCTGAAACTCATTTGATGCGGTTTATGCGGTTGTAAATAAGGATGGATCATGAAAAAGACAGGATTGTTTGCGGCGATGATGGTTTTGGTTATAGGCCTTGCAGGGTGTGGAGGCGGTGGCGGCAGTGGCGGCAGTGGCGGCGGTTCGCCAGGCATTACGGTCGATATTTCGCCCAAAACGGCGTTTGTAACGCAAGGTTCCACTTTGCAGTTTAATGCCACGGTTGGCGGAACAATGAATACGGGTGTTACATGGTCGGTTGAAGGCGGCGCGGGCAGTATTTCGAGCGGCGGTCTTTACACCGCCCCGGCTACGCCCGGTACGTACAGCGTGACAGTCACTACAAAAGCAACGCCCGCTGCGACTGATACTGCAACAGTCACTGTGGGGAATCTCGCGTGGCGGGGGGTTAACTTGTCGGGTGCCGAATTCGGTTTCGACGTAATACCTGGCACGTACGGCACGAACTATATCTATCCCTCCGCCAACGAGGCCGCATACTTCAAGAACAAGGGTATGAACATTGTTCGCCTGCCGTTCCGCTGGGAGCGTTTGCAGCCAACCTTCAACCAGGCGTTCGACGTGAACGAGTTGGCTCGTCTTCATACCTTCGTTGACGCCGTGACGGCCAGCGGCATGACCGTGCTCCTGGATGTTCAGAACTTTGCGCATTACGGTGGTGCCCAGCATGAAAACGACTCTGTCTGGGTGATTGGCAGCGCGAATGTGCCTGTCACCGCGTTTGCCGACCTCTGGTCGCGGCTGGCAACGGAGTTCAAGGGTAATTCCAGGGTCATGTTCGGCTTGATGAATGAGCCGCACGATATTGATGTGACTACTTGGGTGCAGGCCGCCAACGCGGCAATTGTTGCCATCCGCGCAACCCGCGCCACCAACACGATCACGGTGCCGGGCGTGCAGTGGACCGGCGCATGGTCCTGGAATGGCTCTACTTGGTCAAGCAACGGTAAGAATGACGGTGCTTCGAATGCCGTAGCCATGCTGAACGTGACTGACAGCGGCAACAACATGTTGTTCGAGGTGCACCAGTATCTGGACACGGACTATTCAGGCCGATATTCGAGCGGCGAATGCGTTCGCGACTACACGACACTCGCGAATTTCACGACGTGGTTGAAGACCAACAACAAGAAGGGCTTGTTGGGAGAAATCGGGGCGCCGAGTAATGCCGCCTGCGACCTGGCGGTGGCCAATGTACTGAGCCATGTGCAAGCCAATGCGGATGTTTGGGCAGGCTGGATGTGGTGGTCCGCCGGACCGTGGTGGATCGGACCGTGGTGGAAAGGGACGTGGTGGACTAACGACTACTACCCGCTTTCGCTCGAACCCACTTGGAACGGCGACTATATGACCGGCACGCCGAAAGACGACAAGCCGCAGATGAGTGTGCTGACCCCCTACCTGAAATAATTATGCGTGGTTCCGCAACCATCTGACAGACATGATGTGCAAACCAAATTCAGCATGTCGCGTTAGCCGAGGTCGGGGCGCTCTCTCAACCTTGGTCCCGCAGAACCACGACAATTCGTCGACCGGGTCGCCGCAAGTGCATGGGGGTTGCAGTGCGGCTCCATGGGCGCCAACGGCGGTGCGGGCGGTTGCGCCGCACCGGTACGCAAGGCAAATATTGCACTGCCGCTAACCAATGCGTTCAACGCCAATGTGCCGGCCTAGAGTGTAACGGTGTTTGTGCTTAAGTAGTGCCGTCGAAGCAAACAGGCGGATTGGAATAAATCAAATATTGAAAAGAGGAGGCTGGCAAATGATTTTCGATATTGCAAAAAAAGTTGCCTATGCTGCGTGCGAGCTGGACTGGCTAAGGAAGGCGGCCTCCCAGGTTGCGTCAGCAGAAGCCGAAATCCACATCAATACATTGCATGAATGCGCGATAGAACTCGCCGGCAGACGCGCGAGGGAAATTTACTCCGACCCTTATGAGTTCTCCTCTGACCCGAAAAACAATAATCCGGGTGATCCCCCGGCTTCGGCACAGGTCATTGAATTTTGCGGGCATAGGAAGTGCGACAAGCAGTAAGTCGCGAGAACGGAAAGCGCGAGGAGATTTGGCTATGCCCGGAATGCTATCAGGAACTGCGATGGGAATTGGCGCGGACAGGTTGCTGGAAATCAAGCGGCTTGAAATGGCCTGCGGCAATGTTCCGCTTGCAGTGAAATCCAGTCTGCTTGCCTGCTCGCCGCGAGTTTCCATCGCATTCATGTGTTTCGCCGTAATGCCGTTCATGGTTTGGCTGACGGTGTCGGGCGAGCGCCCCCATTTTTTCATGGGGATGACTGCACTGGGCTTTTTGGGGCTTTTGCTGTTACTGCAGCGTCATTTGAATCACGTGATTTTGGCCATATTTTCCGCTTCAAGACGAGCTGTCGAGTTGTTGTCCAACGTGATGGAAAGCGAGTTGCGCATGTCATGCTTCTTTGAAAACGAACCCGGACTCTTTTTTACCGCTACGCTGCATTCTGATGGCAGGGTTACCTTGCCGTTTACCAGTACCGGGGCCGGCGAGATGCTCGGCTTGGAGGACGAAGCGCTGACCGGCAATGTCAAATCGCTGACCAGAATCGTCTATTCAGAGGACATTGCGCGCTTTGTGGAGACCGGAAACGATGCGCAGCATAACCTTAAACCGTTCCACCTGGAATTTCGTATTAGCCACGCAAAGAAGGGCGAACGCTGGATCGAGTTGCGCTGCGTTCCGCAAAACGGGCCGGATGGAAGCACGAACTGGCACGGTTTCATGCATGACATCACCGAGCGCAAGCGCGTGGAGGAAAAACGCATCACGCGGGAATACGAGTCGCGCTCGCTGATAGAAAATTCGCCTGACAACATATCGCGCTACAACCGTGACTGTTTGTGTATTTTTGCCAACCCGGCTTTTGGTTCGATGGTCGAAGGCGGCGTTGGGGCGCTGCTGGGCAAGAAACCCTCAGAGTATCCTGGCGGTGTCAACGCTGCTGCCTATGAGGAAAGGATCGCGGCGGTGTTTGAAAATGGCAACAGCGCTGAGTTCGAACTCAGATGGCCATGCCGCGACGGCCGCGAGATTTGCAGCCATGTTCGCCTGATCGCGGAACGCGACAGTTCCGGCGACGTTGCCACGGTGTTGGCGGTAGGGCGCGACATTACGGATATCCGCCAGAAGATACATCAGATGGCGTTCTACGATCCGCTGACGTCTCTGTCGAACCGCTATTCGTTCAATGAACGCCTGAAAGACATCCAGCAGAATGCGTCGAAACGTGAAGGGCAGGCGGTCATGATGCTGCTCGACCTCGACCGTTTCAAGGCTATCAACGACACCATGGGGCATCCGGTTGGCGATCAATTGCTGCGTGAGGCGGCTATGCGCCTGAAGGGTTGCGTACGTGACGGCGACATGGTGGCCCGGCTGGGCGGAGACGAGTTTGCGATCCTGTTGCCGGAGATGCCGTCCGACACTGATCTGGGCAGATTCGCCGAGCAGATATTGGAGACATTCCGGAAGCCGTTTATGTTGGATGGCAAGGAAGTGTTCGTTTCCGCCAGTATCGGCATTGCCGTGTATCCAGATGACGGTAGCAATGCCGATGACTTGGTCAAACATGCCGATTCGGCAATGTATCTTGCTAAACGTTCAGGACGAAACGACTATCGTTTCTACTCGAAGGAGCTGACGGTTCAGGCCAGCGAACGGTTCGCAGTGGAAACCAGATTACGCGGGGCGGTCGAGCGCAAGGAGTTGGAATTGTATTTTCAACCCAAGATAAACCTGGCCGATGGCGCGCTGATCGGCTCCGAGGCTCTGGTGCGCTGGAACCATCCGAAGCTTGGCCTGGTACCGCCTGACCAGTTCATCGGCATTGCCGAAGATAGCGGATTGATCATGGAAATCGGGGAGTGGGTATTGCGTGAAGCATGCCATATCGCCCGCGAATGGAATGCCTCGGATATGCCGCTGCACAGGGTTGCCATCAATTTGTCGGCCAGGCAATTCCAGTCTGGCGATCTGGCTAAAACGGTGAACAGGATTCTGGAGGAAACGGATTGCTTGCCTGAATGGATTGAGCTCGAGATTACGGAAAGCATGCTGCTGGACGAGCAAGGCGGGGTGCTGGAGACATTGAACCAGCTCCAGACTCTGGGCATTGCCATCGCGATCGACGATTTCGGCACCGGATATTCATCCCTGAGTTACCTTGCGCGCTATCCGATCAACACTCTGAAAATCGACCGGATTTTTGTGACCGACATTACGATAGATCCTCATCGGGCAGAATTGGTGAAAGCGATCATTGCCATTGCGCGCAACCTGGAGTTGTCCGTGGTTGCCGAGGGAGTGGACACAAAGGAGCAAGCAGCGAATTTGCGTCAGATGGGTTGCCAGATTGCGCAAGGATATCTGTATAGCAAGCCGTTGCCCAAGGCGACTTTCCAACCCTTGCTGACATCCTTCGGCAAGGCATCAAACCTTGGAAATACCGGAAAATGGATGAAACACCTTTCGCTTATGAGCCATTAGCATAGTTGAGTGTTAGGAATGGAGAAAAATCATGCGATACTTTAGTCTGCTGTTCATGCTCGTTCTCTTGGTTTCCTGCGGTGGGGGGCATGTTCGCTCCGACCCGAGTGCCGGATGCGCGACGGGCGGGTGCTCCACCGCAGCGCCGACCTTCAGCCCGGCGCCGGGTACTTTTGGCACGACGACCAGCGTTTCGCTCTCCGACTCGACGCCGGGTGCAGTCATTCACTACACCACCAACGGCTCCACGCCAACCGGCGCCTCGCCGACCTACAGCGCAACGATCCCGGTTTCCTCGACCACTACCATCAAGGCCATTGCCCAGGCCGCGGGTTACCTGGACAGCACTGTTACTACCGGCCTCTACACGATCTCGTCCGGAACGCCCGCAGCGGTCACGCCGACTTTCAGCCCGGCGCCGGGTACGTTCAGTGCGACCACCAGCGTTTCGCTCTCCGACTCGACGCCGGGCGCGGTCATCCACTACACCACCAACGGCTCCACGCCAACAGGCTCCTCGCCGACCTACAGCTCGCCGCTCTCGGTTGCGACTACAACCACCATCAAGGCTATCGCCCAGGCCTCGGGCTACCTGGATAGTGCCGTTGCCACCGGCCTCTATACCATCTCGTCTGGAACGACCACCGCGTCCACCCCAACCTTCAGCCCGACGCCGGGGTCTTTCAGCGCGACGACCGGCGTTTCGATCTCCGCCTCGACGCCGGGCGCGCTCATCCACTACACCACCAACGGCTCTACGCCCACCGGCTCTTCGCCGACCTACAGTACGCCGCTCTCGGTCGCGTCTACCACCACCATCAAGGCTATTGTCCAGGCCTCGGGTTACCTCGATAGCGCCGTTGCCACGGGCGCCTACACCATCACGAGCAGTGGTGGCGCCTGCAGTACCAACAGCACCATCCATCTCGTCGGTAACGAAATCCGCGATACCTCCGGGACGCGAGTGGTGGTGCGCGGGCCGGAGGCAGTCGTGGCCTCCACCGGCGACACGGCAGTGATCAATCAAGCGGCTGGCTGGGGGGCGAACGGCATGCGCCTGCTTCTCACAGTCGACCAGGCGAACGGCATGACCCCGGCCGGGTTCGACACGCTGATCGGGCAGGCGGTGTCCCACCACATGATCGTGTGGGTGTCCCTCTACACTTGGGACAGCGGCAACAATCACCTCGTCTCGAGCGCACTGGGTGGCGGCAACTTCTACTCGCTCACAGCTCCGCCCGGTACGGGGACGTGCTCTACCGCTACCCCCGCCCCCTGTTACCTGGCCATGTGGTCGCGCCAGTGGATTAAGGATCTCATCGCCAAGTATCAGGGCCACGTGATTGTCGACGCGATGCAGGAATATATCGGGACGGCTAACGCAGAGACAGAGGCTGGGCGGACCGAGTGGGCCAATGCGGCCAAGAGCAACATCGTATGGTTCAGGAATGCCGGTTACGTCGAGCCGCTCGAGATCATGAGCAACTACCAGGGCCGCGACCTCTACGCCATCGTCGAGAAGGGCGCCGAGATCCGCGCTGCCGACACCCTGCTTGTGGGCAGCGACCCGCAGACCATGTTCGGCTGGCAGGCCTACTGGGGGGTGGATGCCCCCAATAGCTGGTACTACGGATGGCAGGGCGGATTGCTCCTCGGAAGCGGCAAATCTCTCACTGGTGCGCAGGCCATCCACCAGTTCGCTACCAAGCAGGCTTTCCCCATCGAGATCGGCATTGACAACTACGGGGGCGACACGAGCCATGAATACCTGGACGAAATGACCCAGAGCGCGGCGGACAACGGAACCTGGTTGTGGTGGTCGTCGAGAAATGGCAGCGTCGAGTGTCCGGCCGACGGCGCCACCTGCGTGAACAACGTCACCAACTCGAGCGTGGGCTTCACCGGCGCCACCCCCTCAGCCTGCGGACCATGAACACGCAGCGCACCGGAGTTGAAATGTGCGGAGTCAAGCACTGATTAGATGAAACATGACCAACAAAGTGGCCAACATTGCAACTTTGTTGGTCGCTTGCTTGAAGTGTATCGCCAGATCGTTCATTCGTGTGACGAAGCCATCCACTCGGTCCGGTAACCGGCTGCGCATTCTTGCGCAGAACGGGCCCGGCTAAAAATATTGCAGGCTTGGATGGAAGCGGGAAGTCAGCCTCGTTGCGAGCTTTGCCGGATCAGCAGTTCGACAGGCAGCAACTCTTCTCCGGGGGACACCTCGCCCGCAATCAGGTGCTTGGCAGCCTGGTAGCCCAAGGCTTCCTTGTCCACCCGAATCGTGGTTAAGGAGGGGCGGCTGGCGCTTGCAGAAGCAATATCGTCATAGCCTACAAAAGCGATGTCTTCCGGAATAGACAATCCCGCTTCGCGGCAGGCCTGCATGGCGTTGAGGGCGGTCTCGTCGTTGTAGGCGAAAACCGCATCGGGACGCTGGGGCAGGGCCAGAAGCTGATTCATTGCGGCAAAGGCTGCTTGATCGTAGAGCAGGTTCGTATCCAGGGTGACTTCCAGGTTGGGATCGGCCAGGCGGCCGGCTTCGAACAGCGCCTTGCGGTAGCCGCGCGAACGCAATGCGACGGAGTGGTGGGTCATCGGTCCAGAAATCATGGCGATGCGCTGATAACCTTGTTCTATCAGATGGCGCGTGGCCAGCCAAGCACCCTGCAAGTTGTCGTCGTTGACGCAAAAACAATCCGGAACGAAATGGTCGGCGATGACGGTGGGCAATTTGAGCGAATTGATTTTTGCCAGCAGGGCGGCATCGAAAAAACCGGCAACTAGGATTGCTTCCGGTTCATGTTGCCGGATTCTTGCCAAGATCGGGTCGCCGATGCCGATGGACAACAGGCTCAAGGACACCTGCTCTTCACGACAAGCATTTTCGACACCTTGCAGTACGATTGAATAGAAGGGGTTGGAGGCGAGCGACCCGATATTGCGGTTGAGCACAAAAATGAGGCGACCGGGTTTGCCGCTGCGCAGCTTGGAAATGTCGTAGCCGAGTTTTTTGGCAACGCGCAGGATGACGGTCCGGGTTTGCTCGGACAGTCCGGCCTGATTTTTCAAGGCGCGGGACACTGTGCCGATTGAGACGCCGGCAGCGTCTGCAATATCGCGAATAGTTACTTTCTTTTCGGGCAGGTCCATTTTCGTTTTTTCACTCATATCCACTTCCTTGTCAAATTCTTGCAACCATCCAGCGAGACGGAAAGATGCCCTCGGGTTATGACCATCCTGAATGCGCCTGTTTACTATGAATCAAGGTCTTAAAAAGTTTATCTAAACTTGAAAATATTTCACGGCGATACTGCTGGGGTATTGAATTGCAATGAGCTAATTGTCATTCAATACAATTATATACTAAATAAAATGCAAAAAATAATTCACGACATATTTTGTAGGAAAACATATTTAAATAATCTAAAAATGGCAAGATAAACTGCTTGACATATCAGAATTAACTGGAAATAATAATACAACGTTTAGTAAACAGAGTCAAGTTTAGGTTATTTTGCGGTGTCGTTATTTTGAGGGGGTGGGTTATGGGTGTTTTTCGGCAAATTTGCAAACGAACTTTTGTGATGGCGATATTGGCCGTTGTTGTCGGCATTGCCAATGCTGCCGATGAAGCTGGCAGGCAGTCATTATTTGAATGGAATTTTACGAACGGCGATGACGGAGGGTGGTGTTGTGGCTGGAGCAAGACCAACGATACAACCATCTCGCCTGACTTCGAGGTGGTGAATGGCTTGGGTTTGCAGCTAACGTTCGATTTCCACGAAAGCCAGTGGGGGGACAGCAACTTCAAGGCGCCGTGGACTGTGCGACAGCAGGCGCCGGGTGCCGTTGATTTGCGCATTCTGGCTCCGGTATCCGGGGGCAAGCCCAAGGGGGGGCCAATGCAACTGAGCTGTGCCATGAACGTGCCGACCTGGACTGAGGCCGGAAAATGGATTGATTTGAAATTCCCGGAAACCGTCACGATTTCCGGTGTGGAATACAGGGCGCAATCCGTAACCTGCGAACTTGGCACTTCGCTTTCGGCGCCGGTTCCGCACGACCTGGTATTGCGTTTCGGCGGTGATGCGGTCCGTTACAAAGGCGTGCTCTATATTCAGCAGATTCGCGCCTTGCGCATACCTGGCGCACCTGCAATCGGCACGCCAGTCGTCAGCACCCCGGCGGTCAGGAATCCGCCCGTTGTCAGCACACCGGCTGTCAGCACACCGGTCAGGACTGCGCCAGTCGTTAATACTCCGGTCGTTGTTGCTCCGGCCAGGACTGCGCCGGTTGTCGTAGCGCCGGTCGTTGCCGCGCCAGTTGTTGTCGCGCCTAGCAGGAAATCGCACAGCAGAACTTTGCACCACTACAGCGCGCCGGTCAGCAGTGAACCCGTCGTCGTGGCGCCGGTTGTTGCCGCACCTGCAGTTGTCGCGCCGGTCAGCAATGCACCGGACGGCAACGTGTCGGGCAACAAGTTCAAGCCAGCGCTCGTTGAACCGGCTAGGGTTGAACCAGTTCGAGCCCAGCGCAATGTCGACTGATAGCCGTTGCGCATTGAAATTATCAATTCTCAGGAGGAGTTTATGAAACGTCTTACATTGAATGCAGCAGGGATCGTGCTAGCTGCACTTGCCTGCGCTGCGCACGCAGATACCAATTTCAGCTCGGGTGCCAAGATTGAGGCTCTCTATACCAGCTTTTCGAAGGAGTACCTCAGTTGCTGGAGAGAGGGTAATCAAAAAGATTGTTCTTATGCGCCCAAATTGTGGCAGGGTGAAAGTTATGCACATGGCGGATTAGTTCACGATCTGACTGACGAACTATCGCTGATCGGCCAAGCCCAGGTCGGTTATTACCAGCATAACTCGTGGTACACCCGTTCTCCGGGAGTGCCTGCCACTGGCCAATCGGACCAGAATAATGCTACTGCGTCGCTGCTGGCATTCGAGGATACCTGGGTTGGTTTGAAGGATGCCCGCTATGGCACCGTCAAGTTGGGGCGGGGTCTCAATCCGCGGATGCAGGTGCTTGAAGGTACCTATACCACCGATCTTGGCGGCAAGGAAATGCTCCAGAAGATGATCAGCTACGACTCTCCGATGCTGATCGGCAACAGGAGTAACGGCATTAAATTGTCATACGCGCTTTACAAGGGCGCCCTGATGCGCAAGGAAATCCGCAAGTACGACGCCAACGACCAGGCTCAGATGTCGCGGGTTGAGCCGACGGGGAATTCCATTCTGCTGGATGCCACATTGCGCAGCAAACTCAACGTCAAGTTCGCATATTACAAGGAACGAGTTGCGGCCCGTGATTCCTACTACCAGGGGCATCTGGACGGACTGGGCGTCACCGTGGGGCCGAGCGACTATACCGTCATTCCGAAGACCGGGGCAATGACCGCCGCCCACGGACCTGCTTTGCGGGCAAGTTATGAATTCAGTCATGGACGGATCGGTTTCAGTTCGAGCCGCAACAACATCGACAAGGTCGCCATGGTGGATACTGCTTTCCCCAGTGTAGGTTACAAATCGCAGACCAACACCCTGTTTATCTCGGCCTGGTATGACCGCTGGAGCCTGTGGAGTACGATCTCGAAATCCAAGTATCGCCTGAGCGATACAGACTTCATCAATTCAAGCAATGACTGGCTCTATTCGAATAACACATTCGATTTTTACCAGTACGGAGGCGAAATCAGTTACGAATTGCTGAAGAACACCAAGGCTGTAGTCGGCGTCGATTTCAAGAAAATGACCTTTTACAATTCGCCGATCGCCGGCGGCATGTGCGCGTCGGGGATGACGAATCCTTGCTACAACCCGCACGGCTACAAGGTGTTCTCCGGCCTGCGCTGGATCTATTGAAACAGGGATCGCCTGACATGAGTCCATCTCCACTGCGGGAAACTGCCGGGCTGATTGCACCGCCGCCGGATTCGCCGATGAACGGACAGGATTTTCTGTTCGGGGTGGCGACGGCATCCTTCCAGATCGAAGGCGCCGTCGCGGAGGATGGTCGCCTGCCTTCGATCTGGGATACCTTTTGTGCCACGCCGGGCAAAGTCCTGAATCGCGACAATGGCAACATCGCCTGCGATCACTACCACCGCTGGGCCGATGACGTGGACTTGATTACCGATCTCGGGGTGGATGCTTACCGCCTTTCCATTGCTTGGCCCCGTGTGATCAACGCCCAGGGATTTCTCAACCAGAAGGGGCTGGATTTTTACCGGCGTTTGCTCGACCGCTTGGCGGAAAAAGGCATTGCGTCGTACGTCACGCTCTACCACTGGGATTTGCCCCAGCATCTGGAAGACAGGGGTGGATGGCTCAACCGCGAAACCGCCTACCGCTTCGCCGACTATGCCGATCAGGTGAGCCGGGAATTGGTGGGCCGTGTGACCGCATGGGCGACTCATAACGAGCCCTGGTGCGCAGCCTATCTGGGCTATGGCAATGGCCATCATGCGCCTGGGCTCGACAAGGTTCGCTATGCGACGCAGGCGATGCATCATCTGTTGCTCGGGCACGGCCTGGCTGTGCCTGCACTGCGGGCCAACGATGCGCGGGCGATGGTTGGCCTGGTGGCCAATGTGGGAGACGGCTGCCCTGCCGAAGACAATCCCGCCGACCGGGCAGCCTGCGAGCTTTACGATGCTTACCAGAACGGCTGGGTGCTCGATCCGCTGCTGCGCGGGCACTATCCCGACAAGCTGTGGCGGCTGTGGCCGGATGCCAAGCCCTTGGTGCTCGAACGCGACATGGAGATTATCTCGCGCCCCATGGACTTCCTCGGCATCAATTACTACAGCCGCGCGGTGATCCGGGCCGATGGTGAGAACAACTTCAATTGGGTGCATCTGCCCGATGTCGAGCGCACCCAGATGGATTGGGAGGTCTACCCGCAGGGCCTGCAGGATATCCTGGAACGCTTCAAACGTAGTTACCCGAATTTGCCACCGATCTACATTACCGAAAACGGTATGGCCAGTGACGACAAGGTTGTTGCTGGCGAGGTGGACGATGCGCAGCGCATGTCGTTTCTCAAGCGTCACTTTTCTTTCTGCAGCAAAGCCATGCAGAACGGCGTCGACGTGCGAGGTTATTTTCTGTGGTCGTTGCTGGATAACTTCGAGTGGGCATTCGGCTACGAGCGGCGCTTCGGCATCGTTCATGTCGATTACGCGACCCAGCGCCGCACCCTGAAGAACAGCGCAAAAGCCTATGCCGAATATTTGCGGTTGCGCCGCGAAAAGAATTTGAGGAGAGATAGAGCATGATTGTCGTCGCTGGTGAGGCATTGATGGATGTGTTCATTACGGGCGATACGGACGAAGGCGTGGCGCTGGATGCACGGATCGGCGGTTCACCGTTCAATGTGGCAATCGGGCTGGCGCGGTTGCGGCAGCCCGTTGCCTTTCTCGGCTCCATTGCGCGTGGGCGGCTGGGCGAGCGTTTGTTGGGCGCGTTGACTGCCGAAGGCGTGAATGTCTCCTGCGTGCAGCGTCTGGCTGCGCCGACCACGCTGAGTCTGGTTGCCATCGACGCGGCTGGCGTACCCGAGTATGCCTTCTATGGTAGCGGCACCGCCGACCGCCAGCTTTCCCTGGAGGCGCTCGATTTGTTGCCCGCCGCCACCCATACAATACATGTCGGATCCTATGCTACCGTTGCGCAGCCGGTTGCTGATACGCTCGAAGTGTTGATCGAACGCGAACACCGGCAGAGGCTGATTTCCTACGATCCGAATGTGCGGCTCAATTTTGAACCTAGTCTGGAATACTGGCGTACAAAGTTCGAATGGATGTTGACGCGCACTCATCTGCTCAAGGTCAGCGTGGAAGATGCGGAACTGCTGTATCCGGGTATTCCGCCGGAGCAGCTTGGGGGCAAGTGGCGGGATGCGGGCGTAGCGGTTGTCATCGTGACTCGCGGCGAAAAAGGAGCGACCGGTTGGTGTGTCGGCGGCTCGGTTGATATTACGGCGGCGCCTGCGACGATTGTCGATACCGTGGGTGCAGGCGATTCCTTCCAGTCAGCGCTGCTGACCTGGTTTGCCGAGCGGGAACTGCTGCACCCTTTGCAGTTACGCAAGCTTGAAGTCCGCGAACTGAAGGAGGCGATGCATTTCGCCGCCACGGCTGCCGCACTGACATGTTCTCGCCGCGGCGCTGATCTGCCGCAGCGCTCGGAGTTATCCAAACAATAAGGGTTCCGAAGTTGGGTGTTGGCGTGCATTCATGCTTACCCAGTCTGCGTCGAAAATCTGGCTAACACTCAGGGTAGAGCCCAGCGTTCGTGGGACTTGTGCTTGTTCATTTCTTCGGCAACATATTAGCCAACCCGCTAAATTTCTATGTATTGCTCAATGAATTAGGAGCCAATTTCGTCTGTGCATGGGGTGCAAGGGGTCGGGAGTTCGAATCTCCCCGCCCCGACCAGTAGTAACAAAGGCTTGCAGCAGAAATGTTGCAAGCCTTTTTTATTTGTATTAGCCGTTCGGCTAATACTTTTAGTTTCTCTCTGCTTTGGCAGCTACAACACAACTTCACTCACCCGGACTTTGCGACGACGAAAGTCGCATCGAGTTGTGGTCCCGTCTGTGCGCGAGTGCTGAAGTGATTGCCCAGTCAGTGTTCTTGATGAATTCCGGTTCCTTGGGTGTTGCCCTTTCCTTGAGCCGCACTATGGGGTCGGGCTTATATGGAATGTGTACGGTGTCGCACAGACATCATGTCATGGCAAGAACAAGCTTCAGGCAATCCCGCCGATAACATTAGTTTGGCAATGATAATGGTGTTCCAGGATATGCACGACGAACCTCACCCACACTTCAAATGGCATGCTGAAGCGCTTGTTGATGGGCACGATGTATATCATAGCATAGTCAAGGATATTTCCAGGGAAGGGCTAAGCTTGATCCTTGATCATAATTTGCAAAATTCAAAAATCGTCAAGTTACGTATTTATATTCCTCCTTTCGAAATTTCAAATCCTCATCACGTCATGGAGGTGTCAGGAAAAATAACATCCACTATCTTCGATAGTGGTGAGGAAGCTTTCCGTTCAGGCATAAAATTTGTCCAATTTACCCAGGATTCCGATCAAACATATCTTCAATCACTTCTTTCTTAGAGAAGGAAATCGGCAGTGTGGTTGGGCTTTGATTTATCAATTGGTTATCCGGAAATTCAGTCGATGAGGGAATGGCTTGATTCACCGGAGGTCGAGGAGATCACTTTTGCCTAGGACCTCCTGTCTGGCCTGAGTCCGGAGCTCATGTGCCGCAAGAAAGTCCGGGGAAGGTTTCTCGACCGGCTAACCCTAACGAATTAAAGCAAGGAAGTTTGCAAAATGAGAAGCTTCATCCGGTTTGTTCTTAAGCTGATATTTCAATTGCTGTTCCGCATTCGCGCGACAGGATTTGGCAAGGACTTCGACACCAGCAAACTGCTGGTTATTGCCAACCATGAATCATTCATGGATGGTTTGTTGTTGGGACTGTATCTTCCCTTCGATCCGGTCTTCGTGGTGCATACGGCGGTGACGCGCAGCTGGTTCTTCCGCCTGGTGTTGACACAAGTGGACTATCTCGCGGTTGATGCAACCAGTCCGATGGCGGTCAAGAAAATCATCAAACTGGTTGAATCCGGTCGCCCGGTTGTGGTCTTTCCCGAAGGGCGCATCACCGTGACCGGCTCACTGATGAAAGTGTACGAAGGCCCGGCCTTTGTCGCTGCCAAAACCGGCGCAACAATATTGCCGGTGCGGCTGGATGGCCCGGCACGTTCCTATTTCAGCCGCATTGCCGGCAAGACCAAACGCAGCCTGTTTCCTCGCATCACCATCTCGGCGATGGAGGACACGGTCATTCCGATGCCAGAGGGCGAGACCGCCAGACAGCGCCGCCGCAAGGCAGGCGATGCGATGCGCCGCCTGATGCAAAAAATGATCTTTGTATCGCAACCCAAACAGACGCTGTATTCCGGCTTGCTGGATATCATGAATATCTATGGCCGTGGGCGGCGCGTGGTGGAAGATGCGAAGCAGATCGAGTATTCCTACGGCGATTTGCTCAAGATGACGCTGGCTCTGGGGCATATTGCAGCGAAGCACAGCAAGCCGCGAGAATGCGTGGGCCTCCTGATGCCGAATGTCGCTGCGACCGTTTGCCTGATGATAGGTATCGGCGCGCAAAATCGCGTACCCGCCATGCTGAACTACAAAGCCGGTGTATCCGGCATGCAGGATGCCTGTACCGCAGCAAAGATAAGCACCATTTTCGCGTCGCGCGCTTTCATTGAACAGGCAAAACTGGAAAACGATGTTGCCGCAATCAAGGATGTGAGCATCCTGTATGTGGAGGACTTGCGCCCGGCCATGACCCCAGGGGACAAGTTGTGGGTGTTCTTTGGCATGCGTTTTCCGCGCCTGATGGAAAAGAACAGCGATCCTTCAGCGGCTGCCGTGGTGCTGTTCACTTCCGGCTCCGAAGGCAAACCCAAGGGCGTAGTGTTGTCGCATCACGCGCTGATGTCCAACATCGCCCAGATCCGCGCCATCATCGATTTCTCGGCGGAAGACAAGGTGCTGAACGCGATGCCGATCTTCCATTCGTTCGGCCTCACGGGCGGCACGCTGTTGCCCATCCTGACCGGGATGAACCTGTTCCTGTATCCCACACCGCTGCATTACCGCGTCATTCCGGAAGTTGCCTACGACCGCAACTGCAGCGTGCTGTTCGGCACCAGCACCTTCCTCGCCAACTATGCCAAGTTCGCCAACCCCTACGACTTTTACCGCCTGCGTTATGTCGTGGCGGGTGCGGAAAAACTGTCCGACACGGTGCGCACCCTGTGGGTGGAGAAGTTCGGTATCCGTATTCTGGAAGGTTATGGCGCAACCGAAACCGCACCGGTGATGGCTGTGAATACGCCGATGGATTACCGCAGCGGCACGGTCGGCAAGTTTTTGCCATGCATTGAATATCGGCTGAACCTGGTGCCTGGCATCGACAAGGGCGGCATGCTGCATGTGCGCGGCCCCAACGTTATGTCCGGTTATTACCTGTTCGATGCGCCCGGAGAATTGCAGCCGCCATCGTCGGAAGCGGGCGACGGCTGGTACGAGACCGGCGATGTGGTCGCCGTTGATGACGACGGTTTTGTTTCCATCGTCGGGCGCGTCAAACGCTTCGCCAAGGTGGCGGGTGAGATGGTGTCGCTGGAAGTGGTGGAGAAAGTGGCGCTGCTGGCTTCACCCGGCGCCATGCATGGCGCTACGACACAATCCGACGGCGGACGCGGCGAAGCCATCGTACTTTTTACCACCGATGGCGCATTGACGCGCGATGCACTGGTTGAATCCGCCAAAAAAATGGGGGTGCCCGAAATCACCGTGCCGCGCAAGATTCAAAAGGTGGATACGCTGCCCTTGTTGGGTAACGGGAAAACCGATTACGTGTCGTTGAAGAAGCTCGCGGAGACATTGCAATGATCGAAAGACATAGCGCTGCTGTCGCTTGGCATGATCCAAAATATTCCATTAGACCCAAACCCCCTCCAACTCCCCCTTGTCAGGGGGAGAGCCAAACCTGCTCCTCCCCTGACAAGGGGAGGTTGGGAGGGGTTTGAGTCAAATACACAATCCGGGATATTGTTGGTTTCCGTGCGTCGATGTGTTGACCGTCCAAGTACTGTGGTCCCACCTGCTTCAAAACCTATGCAGCGTACTCATCGCAAATGTCGCGAAACACTGTGTGGTTTTGCGTGAATACTGCAAATATGTTCGGGTCAAAGTGCTCTGGCTGAGTACGTCCATCGCCGCGCGTAATGATGTCCATGGATTTTTCGTGGTCGAATGCCGGCTTGTATGGGCGTTTGCTGCGAAGCGCATCGTAGACATCGCAGATGTTCATGATGCGTGCCGGTAGAGGGATTTCCTCGCCCTTCTTGCCATTTGGATAGCCCCCACCGTCCCAGCGTTCGTGGTGGTTGAGTGCGATTTCGGCGCCCATCCTGAGATAAGGGGACTTGCTGTTGCCGAGGATCTTTGCGCCCATCGCGGCATGTCCCTTCATGGTCTCCCACTCGTCCGGCTCGAAGCTGCCGGGCTTGAGCAGAACGTGATCGGGGATGCCTATCTTGCCGACATCGTGCATTGGGCTGGCAAAAAAGATATGTTCTATGAAAGTTTCATCCATGCCGAGCATTCTGGCAAGCTCGCGGCTGTAATAGCTGATGCGTTGCACATGCGCGCCGGTATCTTCATCCTTATGTTCCGCCGCACGCGTCATCGTGAAAATCGTTTCCAGATAATTTTCCTGAAGTTCGGCCGTCCTCTCGCGCACACGTTGTTCCAGCACCTCATTTTGATTGTGCAATTCCTTGTGCAACAGACGCACTTCCAGCATATTGCGAACGCGTGCCAGCACTTCGGCCAATTCAAACGGCTTGCTGACGAAATCCTTGGCACCGGCCTTCAATGCATGCAACATATGATCAGGCTGGGCGGTGATCACCAGGACCGGAAGATAGTCTCCCGTTTCGATTGCCTTCAGGCCTTCCATAACCTCGAATCCGTCCATGCCGGGCATTTGCAGGTCGAGCAGGATCAGATCGTAACGGTTGTTGCGATGAAGTTCGCAGACCGCGGCAGGATCCATCGTTGAGTCGATTGCGTCATAACCGGCGCCGTGCAGTATCCGCTCAAGCAAGAGTACATTGGCTTGCTGATCGTCCACGACCAGGATCCTGCCATGAAGAATGTCGGATGAATTGATCATGTTCGTGATTCCTTAGTAATGTGCGGATGAATGACACCATTGGCGTGCTATGAATGCGGAATACGTTTTTCGCGCCTTTGCAGACGTTCAATTTCGGCCAGCACATCCTCCGGCCTGGTTTCCATCTCAAGGTCTGCATCTGCAAGGTTGCGATCGTCATCGTTACTGATGCCGATTTTTTGCTGAATGGCATGTAGCATTTGCAATACCCTGGTCAACTCATGTTCGGTCAGCAGGCTGGTCTGCAAACCCAGATCGGTGAGGCGCTCGGCTTCCTTGCCAAACAGGTTCTGGCTGATGAGTACAAATGTCGATAAAAAGATCGCTTCCAGCGACACGATCATCGTCAATAGTCCGTACGGAAACGGGTCAAATGGAGGAAGGCCGAGATACCCGGTATTCAGAAGAATCCAGACGCAAAACCATACAATATGCAAATAGAAGAAGGCCATGCTGCCGGAAAAATCGGTCATGCCGTTTGCGATGCGGTCCTGAATGCTTTGTTCGCGCGCTGCCTTGCTGCGTACCTGAATGATTTGGCGAATGTTGCGCTGAATGACGCTGGACAGTGCGGGATTGTCTTCTTTGTGATCGGCGATTTCTTTTTGCAATAAACGCACTTCTATCATGTTGTGAACGCGTGCCAGTACCTCCCCAAGTTCAAATGGCTTGCTGATGAAATCTTTTGCACCTGCATGCAATGCCCGCAGCTTGTAGTCAGGTTGGGAGGTTATCACCAGGACAGGCAAGGAGTGGCCCGTTTCAATTTGTTTCAGACTTTCCATTACCTGAAAGCCATCCATGCCGGGCATTTGCACATCCAGCAGGATCAGATCAAAATTGTATTTGCGATGGAGCTCGAATACCTTGCGGGGATCGGTCGTTGATGTAATTGAATCGTAGCCTGTACTACGCAATATCCGTTCAAGCAAAACGACATTGGCTTGCTGATCGTCGACGATCAGGATGGAGCCGTGAAGAATGTCAGATGGATTGATCATTTAATGCCTGCACAATATTGATTGGCCTATGCATCCTGCTTCACCAGAATCGTTGCCAGCCCCAACAGCATTCCCATACTCACCACATTAGTGGCGGTGGTCAGAAAAATGCTTGAGGCTGTCGCGGGGTCGGCGCCGATGCGTTTCAGGGTAAGCGGAACAATGGCGCCGCAGATGCCGCTGATGACGCAACTTCCGGTCATTGCAATGAATACGACGGCACTGAGCATGCTGGCGCCGGGCAAGTGCTGAAGGGTGGCGACCGCGTACATTCCCAGTGCCGCCACCAGCCCGACCAACGCACCATTCAGTAAGCCGAGCAGCGCTTCTTTTCTGATCAGCACAGTTTCATGGCCCGGCTCCAGATCGCCAAGGATCATGCCTCTAAGCGTGATTGCCAGCGCCTGACTGCCGGTGTTGCCAGCCTGGTCGGCCAGTACCGGCAGGAATATGGTCAGTATCAATAAATGATTGATAGTTCCCTGAAACAGCCCCACCACGGCGGCGGCGACAAAGGCGGTGAGCAGGTTGAGCTGCAGCCAGGGATGGCGCAGTCGCAGACTCTGCAGCAAGGGCGTGGCGATGCGCTCATCCTTTTCAACGCCAACCATGATGCCGGGCTGGAGACTTATCTCAACAGAGTGTTTCTGCTCCGCGAGAAGCTTCTCGTAGAGGATTTTTACCTCATCGCTCTTGCGCAGGATCAATTCGCGGCTGGTTTCTATTTCACTGACCTTTTGTTCCAGTGCGGAGTTGTAGTCTTTTTCCTTGCCATGCAGCAGGCGAACTTCCAGCATGTTGTGAACGCGGGCCAGTACCTCGTTTAGCTCAAATGGCTTGCTGACGAAATCCTTTGCACCCGCCTGGAGTGCGCGCAGCTTGTGACCCTGTTGGGCGGTGACGACGAGAACAGGAAGATAGCCGTCCGTCTCAATTTCCTTCAGTTTTTCGATGACCTGAAATCCATCCATCTCGGGCATGCGAAGATCCAGCAGGATCAAATCATAACGGTTCTTCCGGTGTAACTCGCACACCTCGAGCGGATTCATGGTGGAGCTGATGGAGTCGTAGCCTGCGCCCTGCAGCATGCGTTCGAGCAGCAGGATATTGGCAGCCTGGTCGTCAACAATCAGAATTTTGCCGTGCAGAATGTCGGAAGGAGTGATCATGGGTGGCAAATCATGTTATTTGCGCTGAGTTTCAGCGCATTGGCTACGAAGCAGATCGTTACCGGCCGCCACTTCCCCAAGCTCGAGTTCGAGCGCTTTGATGCGGTTCTTTGCGGCCACATGCAACAGACGGGCTTCCAGCATGTTGTGAATGCGAGCCAGGGTTTCTTTCAGCTCAAACGGTTTGCTGATGAAATCCCGCGCGCCGGCCTCCAGCGCGTGCACTTTGTGATCCGGGTGGGCGGTAATCACGATAACAGGAAGAAAGTGTTCCGCTTCGACTTCCTTGAGTTCCGCCATTACCTGGAATCCGGAGTAGGCCTCGCCGGGCATCTCCAGATCCAGCAATATCAAGTCGTAGCGATTCTTGTGGTGCAGAGCGGAAACCTCATTCGGATTCGTGGTGGAAGTGATGGCAACATATCCGGCACCGCGCAGCATCCGCTCCAGCAGCAGAATATTGGCTACCTGATCGTCAACGATCAGAATTTTGCCCTGAAGAATGTCGGATGAATTGATCATGATTACCCTTCCGTTGCCTCTGCGGCTTTGGCGGGATGTTTTGCGGCAAACTCCAGTGCCACATCCAGCGCCTCCATAAACTCGTCAACCTTGATCGGCTTGGTGATGTAGCGGAAAAACCCCGCTTTGATTCCTTTTTCGATATTGAGCGGCATGGCATTCGCACTGATGGCAATAACCGGAATGTGTGCCGTAGCGGGATCTGCACGCAAAATCTTCAACGCTTCAAAACCGCTGATATCAGGCAGATTGATATCCATCAAAATTACTTCCGGCCGGGAAGTGAGCGCGATCTCGATGCCACTATGTCCGTTTATCGCGGTCAGCAGGTGGATATCGGGGTGTCGCGCGATGACTTGCTCCACCAATTTCATGTTTGCCGGGTTGTCCTCGACATAGAGCAGGGTATGTTGTCCTGCTTTGCGCGGAGCATGCGTCCGGAGTAAAGCGGTAACGTTGTCGCTTTCCGGGGAAAGGCTTGGCTCGGCAACCGAGATGAGTTCAAACCAGAAAGTGCTACCCACCCCAACAGTGCTTTCCACGCCGATAGTGCCGCCCATCAGTTCAACCAGTCGCTTGGCTACCACGAGGCCGATGCCGGTGCCTTCCTCGCCGCTTGTTTCCTGCCCGAGGCGGTTGAACGGCTGGAATAGTTGCGACAACTGTTCGGGATTCAATCCCGCACCGGAGTCCCTGATGCTCACGCGTATGCGTCCCGGTGTGAGTTCAGCACAGCTCACCTCGACCTTTCCCTGCTTGCTGTTGTACTTGATCGCGTTGGAAAGCAGGTTGATGAGAACCTGCTTCAACCGGGTCCGGTCGGATCGGACAAAGAGGGAAGTGTCGATCTGCGGAATGATCAGTTCGATGCCCCGTTTTTGGGCCTGCGGATCGATCATGCCGCGGCAATCGAGCATGATATCGGCCAGCGATACCGGCTCCGACGACAGCGGCATCTGCCGGGATTCAACTTTGGCGAGATCGAGTATCTCGTTAATCAGCTTCAGCAGATGCCAGCCGGCCTGCAGGATTTGCGCCACGCTTTCCTTCTGCGCGGGAGAGGGGGGAGGGGTGTCTGTCTCCATCAGTTGTGCAAAGCCGAGGATGGCATTGAGCGGACTGCGCAGCTCGTGGCTCATGCTTGACAGGAATTCGGATTTCGCCAGGTTGGCCTTTTCCGCCTCATACTTCGTGCGTTCCAGTTCGACATTCTTTTCCTGCAATACCAGATCCAGGCCTTTGCGTTCGGTCACATCGCGTGCGGCGGCAAACACCCCCTGCAATCTCCGGTCACGGTCATAGAACGTGGTCGCGTTGAAGGACACCACCGTTTCCTTGCCGTCACGGGCGCGCGCGGTGAGCTCGTAGTTGGTCACTTTCTTTTTGCTCAGCACCAGCTTGATGCTTTCCTCGGCACGTTCCGGATCGGAGAAGTAGCTCTTGAACGGCGCACCGATCAATTCATCGCGCGTGCAACCGGTGAGCGCCTCCATCTGCTTGTTGATGTCGGTGATGATGCCGGACGGATCGGTGGTCATCAGCGCGTCGATGTTGGCTTCGAACAGGGAGCGTGTGTAGAACTGGTGGTCGCGCAGGCGTTGCCCCAGTTGCTTCTGTTCGGCCTCGATCTCCTTGCGCGCCGTATTATCGGTGCCGATCAACAGATAGCCGATGATTTCGTTTTGGGCATCGCGCAACGCCGTGACCGATACCACAGCCGGGAAACGGCTGCCGTCCTTGCGGATATAGGTCAGTTCGTAAATATCCTCGATACCGCGCGAAGCCTTGAACACCAGGGCCTCGAAGCCCGGTGTGATGGGCGTGCCCAGTTCGGCGCTCAAGGCCTCGGCACGTGAGATCACTTCCTGCGGATCAGAGATATCGGCCGGCGTAATCTTGTTCATCACCTCGGCTGCAGTGTAACCGAGCATGCGCTCGGCGCCGACGTTGAAAATCTGGATCACACCCTTGGCATCGGTGGCGATACTGGAAAAGTTTGCGCTGTTGAAAATGGCGTTCTGCAAAGCGCCTGCCTTGAGCAGCGCCTCTTCCGCCTGCTTGCGCGCCGTGTTGTCGGTGCCGATCAACAGATAACCGATGATGTTATCCTGGTCATCGCGCAGTGCGGTGACAGACAGGACAACCGGAATGCGACTGCCATCCTTGCGAATGGAAGTCAGCTCGTAAATATCCTCAATACCGCGGGAAGCCTTGAATACCAGGGCTTCAAAGCCGGGCGTGATGGTAGTGCCGAACTCGGCACTCATTGCGCCAGCACGCGCGATCAATTCCTGCGGGTCGGAGATATCGGCCGGCGTAATCTTGTTCATCACCTCGGCGGCGGTGTAGCCCAGCATGCGCTCGGCGCCGACGTTGAAAATCTGGATCACACCCTTGGCATCGGTGGCGATACTGGAAAAGTTTGCGCTGTTGAAAATGGCGTTCTGCAACGCCCCGGCTTGAAGCAGCGCCTCTTCCGCCTGCTTGCGCGCCGTGTTGTCGGTGCCGATCAACAGATAGCCGATGATTTCGTTTTGGGCATCGCGCAACGCCGTGACCGATACCACTGCCGGAAAACGGCTGCCGTCCTTGCGGATATAGGTCAGTTCGTAAATATCCTCGATACCGCGCGAAGCCTTGAACACCAGCGCCTCGAAGCCGGGCGTGATCGGGGTGCCGAGTTCGGCGCTGAGTGCCTCGGCGCGCGCGATCACTTCCTGCGGATCGGAAATGTCGGCCGGGGTGATCTTGTTCATCACATCGGCGGCGGTGTAGCCTAGCATGCGCTCGGCACCGACGTTGAAAATCTGGATCACGCCCTTGGCATCGGTGGCGATACTGGAAAAGTTTGCGCTGTTGAAAATCGCGCTCTGCAAGGCACCCGCCTTGAGCAGCGCCTCTTCTGCCTGCTTGCGCGCCGTGTTGTCGGTGCCAATCAGCAGGTAGCCGATAATGCCTTCCTGCGCATCGCGTAGTGCGGTGACCGATACCACTGCCGGAAAGCGGCTGCCGTCCTTGCGGATGTATGTGAGTTCGTAAATATCCTCAATGCCGCGCGAAGCCTTGAATACCAGTGCCTCGAAGCCCGGGGTGATCGGGGTGCCGAGTTCGGCGCTCAACGATTTGGCGCGCGCGATCACTTCCTGCGGGTCGGAGATATCGGCCGGGGTGATCTTGTTCATCACATCGGCGGCGGTGTAGCCCAGCATGCGCTCGGCACCGACGTTGAAAATCTGGATCACGCCCTTGGCATCGGTGGCGATACTGGAAAAGTTTGCGCTGTTGAAAATCGCGCTCTGCAATGCACCCGCCTTGAGCAGCGCCTCTTCTGCCTGCTTGCGCGCCGTGTTGTCGGTGCCAATCAGCAGGTAGCCGATAATGCCTTCTTGCGCATCGCGCAACGCGGTGACCGATACCACTGCCGGAAAACGGCTGCCATCCTTGCGGATATAGGTCAGCTCGTAAATATCCTCGATACCGCGGGAAGCCTTGAATACCAGCGCCTCGAAGCCGGGTGTAATGGGCGTACCCAGTTCGGCGCTCAAGGCCGCAGCTCGTGCAATGACCTCATGCGGATCGGAAATATCAGCCGGGGTGATTTTGTTGATAACGTCTGCAGCCGTAAAACCCAGCATGCGCTCGGCGCCGACGTTAAAAATCTGGATCACGCCTTTTTCGTCAGTGGCAATGCTGGAAAAGTTGGCACTATTGAGAATTGCATTCTGCAATGCGCCGGTTTTAAGCAATGATTCCTGGGTATTAAGCCATGCTTCCTGACTTCGAACATCGGTGATGAAAGCTGAATGGGAACCAGTGGAATCGCCGAAATCTTTATTCATGACAGACCTTTACTTGAGTGCGAATGAGTCAGCGGAAATTATTGTGCAAGTGTGCTGAATCATAGGGTTTTGCCGCGCCTCATACCGTGCGGCTACGCACATAGGAAGTCAGGTAAGGCATGGATTATTGTAGGGTGGCAGTCTCGGACATCCCCCCTTTGCAAAAGGGGGGCTAGGGGGGATTTGCGGATGGATGAGTAAATCCGGATTTTCAAATCCCCCTGATGGAACTACTAGCCATTCGACTAGGCTGCCAAAATACGCCAGCCAAGTACACCCGCAAGGGGTACGCCGTGGTTGTAAGGGGCCAAAGCCCCAACAACACACGCAGGCTGGATATCAGTCCCCCTTTTCCACCCTGCGGGTGCAAGAATCTCTGCGAGGTAAAGGGGGAAGCATTCGGCGCTGCCACCAAAGTCTTGTAGGGTGGGCACGTTTGTGGTCCCCGCAAAGGGGAGGCCGACGGGTCCCAACGGCTGCGCCATTACCCGTTAGCACTCAATGAATCCCCTGGTAACGGGGCAGAGTCACGCTGATCGTGGTCAGATTTTCACTATCGGAAACTTCAAGCGAAATCGACCCGTTTTGGGCTTCCGTGAGCAACTTGGCCGAATACGCGCCGAGACCTGTTCCGCCCTGCTTGCCGTGGGTGACGAACTTGACGAAAAAACGATCACGAATCTGGGCTGGAACTGCCCCCTTGTTCCGGATCGTGATGCGCAGTGGCGTTTCATCATTCAGGGTGATGGTCACTTTGCTGTGTTCAGGCGCTGCCTCGCAGGCATTCTTGATCAGGTTCTGGAACAGGGAGTAGCAGAACAGGTCATTGCCCAGCGCCTGCGGCATCTCGCCGCCAGCCGGGGCAATTTTGTCGAAGCCGATGTCGAGATGCTTCTGTGCGAAAGTCGTGCGCGACATTTCGGCGATGCGCTGCAGAATGTCACCGATCTTGACCTGTCCGGCATCGAGTTCATAGTGACCAGTTTCAATCTGGAACAGTTCCGAGGACAGGTTGATCATGTCGAGCACCTGCAAGGCGGTATCTTTGGCCATACGCAGCTGGTCTACTTGCCCGTTGTTCAGCGTTTTATCATATTCCAGCGTCTGTACCAGCCCGATCACCCCGGCCAGCGGGCCTTTCATGTCATGGCGCGTGATATTCTCGACCTGTTCACGCAGGCGCGCCAATTCCAGCAAGCCGTCGTAGTTGGCCTGCATTTGTTTGTGCAGTTCGACGTAGCGCATGAAATTGCGCACGCGCAGCTTGAGCACCTCAGGATTGATGGGTTTGGTGACGTAGTCCACCGCCCCCAGTTCAAATCCCTTGAGTCGCTCATCATCGCCGGTCATGGAGGTAACGAAGATGATCGGAATGGTTTCCGACGTGGGATGTTCGCGCATGCATCTGGCAACTTCAAATCCGTCCATGCCGGGCATCATGATGTCGAGCAGTACCAGATCGGGCGGGTCGTTCGATTGACAGATCTGCAATGCCTTCTCCCCGCTCTGCGCGACACGCACACGATATTCTTCCTTGAACAGGTTTGCGACCAGTTCCAGATTGTCCGTTGTATCGTCAACGACAAGAATCGTTCGTCGCCCAGGCTCGGCGCCGGGTGTTGACGCCGGGGTATTTCCTGTTGCTGCCAAAGCAGAGCGGGAAAGGGAACCTGACAGGGGGCGCGACGTGAGCGCTTTCTTTACCCGTTCGGCGAGACAGACCGCGGTATAAGGTTTGACCAGCAGATCATTGATGCCTGCGGCGATGGCCTCCTCGATGCGGAAGCGTTCGACTTCGGCAGTGATCATGATGAAGGGCAGATGCGACAGTTTCGCGTCCGCGCGTACCGCTTTGAGCAGATCGAGTCCCTGCATGACCGGCATGTTCCAGTCGGATAGCACGATGTCGACCTGCTGCTGTTGCAATATGCGCAATGCCTCGGCGCCATTGGCGGCAATTGAGATCTGCGAGGCACCCATGGAGCGCAGTTGGCTCTCGGTGACTTTGCGCATGGGCTCCAGGTCGTCGACGATGAGGAATCTTGTCTGTTTGTCGATCATTTCACGCCCTGGTTATGTGGTCATGCGGGGGGCAACAGAAACGTGTCCACCTCTCATTGGTTGCCGCATTGAACATTCCGGGATCAATGCGAGCCGTCGTGACTGGGCAATGTCACGGTGATGGTGGTCTGGTTTCCCGCATCGAAAACATCCAGCGCAATCGAACCGTTTTGCGCCTCGGTGAGCATTTTGGCCGAGTACGCGCCGAGGCCGGTTCCACCTTGCTTGCCGTGGGTGACGAACTTGCCGAAGAAGCGATTGCGTATTTCGACAGGAACAGCGCCCCTGTTCTGGATTGAAATGTTCAATGGTGATTCGTCGTTCAGGGTGACGGAAACCAGGCTGTTATCGGGAGCCGCCTCACAAGCGTTCTTGATCAGGTTCTGGAACAGGGAATAGCAGAACATGGCATCGCCCAGCGCCTGCGGCATTTTTCCGCCAGTCGGCACATCCGTATCGAAAGAAATGATGAGGTGCTTTTCCGCGAAGGTGGTTTGCGATATTTCGACAATGCGTTTCAGGATATCGCCTATCTCGACCGGTTGGGCGTCAAGCTTGAAGCGGCCGGTCTCGATTTTGAACAGTTCCGAGGACAGGTTGATCATGTTCAGCACCTGCAACGCAGTGTCTTCTACCATGCGCAACTGTCCGATCTGATCGGCGTTCAGGGAGTTGTCGCGTTCCAGCGTCTGCACCAGGCCGATTACGCCTGCCAACGGCCCCTTCATGTCATGCCGCGTGATGTTTTCGACCTGCTCGCGCAGGCGCGCCAATTCCAGCATGCCATCGTAGTTGGCCTGCAACTGTTTGTGCAGTTCGACGTAACGCATGAAATTGCGGACACGCAGTTGGAGCGCGTCTGGATCGATGGGTTTGGTGACGAAGTCCACAGCGCCCAGCTCCATTCCCCGGTGACGTTCGGTTTCGCCGGTCATGGCGGTGATGAAGATTACCGGAATGGATCCGGATGTGGGGTGTTCGCGCATGCGCCGGGCCACTTCAAATCCATCCATGTCAGGCATCATGATGTCCAGCAGCACCAGATCCGGCGGATCGTTCGATTGGCAGATATGCAGCGCCTTTTCACCGTTATGTGCGATACGCACCCGGTAGGTGTCATTGAACAGGTGCGAGACCAGCAGCAGATTGTCTGCCGTATCGTCGACAACAAGGATGGTCGGTCGCGCCGGTTCGACCGGGAAAGCCGGATCGAAAGGGGGCAAGGGCTGATCGTGATGGGCATATACCTCTTTGTGCGCCGCTGGTGTCTGGCGAACATGCTTCGATTTTGCCGACGGATTTTGTAGCGTCGTCAGCGCCTTTTCAACGCGCTCGGCTAGGCAAATCGCGGTATAAGGCTTGACCAGCAGGTCATCGACACCGGCGTCGATGGCTTCCTCGATGCGGTAGCGCTCGGCTTCGGCGGTGATCATGATGAAGGGCAGATGCGACAACTTGTTGTCCGCACGTACTTCCTTGAGCAGTTCAAGTCCCGTCATGATCGGCATGTTCCAGTCGGAGAGCACAATGTCCACCCGCTTGTTTTGCAGCACGCGCAGCGCTTCGGCACCGTTGTTGGCTGTCATGATGCTGCTGGCGCCTATCGAGCGCAGCTGGCTGGCGGTGACTTTGCGCATCGGCTCAAAGTCATCGACGACCAGGAACACGGTCTGCTTGTCGATCATCAGGTTTTGTATTTCGATGGTCATACGCGGCAGGCCTGAGCCGGAAAATCCTTCAAATTATCCGGGGCGGATCCGGGGTCGGCAAAGCTCATGGCGATTGCGCGAAACTCTTCCTGGATATCGACAAAGGCATCCAGCATATCGGCATCGAAGTGCGTCCCGCGTTCTTTGATCATGATCTGTACCGCTTTATCATGCGACAGGGCTTTCTTGTAAGCACGGCGGCTGATCAGTGCGTCATAGACATCAACCACCGCCATCAGGCGCGCAGGAATCGGGATATCGTCACCGGCGATGCCGTAGGGATAGCCGCTGCCATCCCACCTCTCCTGATGCGAGAGGGCGATGGTCTTGGCGAAGGTGAGCAAATCGACGCTGGTGCACAGTGCATTTCCGGCTTGTGCAATGGCAGCATGTCCCAGTGTGGTATGCGTCTTCATGATTTCGAACTCGTGCGCCTTCAGGCGGCCCGGCTTGAGCAGAATGAAGTCAGGAATTCCCGCTTTGCCGATGTCATGCAACGGTGCAGACATGAATAGCATGTTGATGGTGTCTTCCGTCAGGTACCAGGCGAAGCGGGGATGTTCGCGTAGCTTCTCGGACAGAGCCTTGATGTAAAACTGTGTGCGAACGCTGTGCCTGGGTGCTCCGAGTTCACAAGAGGTGTTCTGATTGCCCAGAAAGCCGGTCATCACATTGAACAGGTTGTTGGTCAAAGCCGGACAATCCGGGGTAACGTCCGCCAGCAGTTTCGCCATCCCTTCGGTGAAATCCGGCGTGCCGATGGCAATGAGCTTGTCTGGTGTGGTAGCGGCTTTGATAACAGGAAACATGGCTGTCACACCCGTCAGGCAGGAACTTCAATGGCATCTCTCAATGCGACGAGCGCCACTTCAAAGTTGAGCGAATGGATGCCGTCGCTGATCTTGCGATAATGCTCGGGGAAGGCCGCATTCAGCAGATCGGCATGCGTATCCAGCAGGTCGCCAGCCGCCGAATCGTCACTGACCAATAGCGATTCCATCTGGTCACAAACAGTCTTGAGCCGTTTTTGATCAACCGCAACAACGATGTTGCGCCGTTCTTTCGGCAATTTCTGTTCCAGCTGCGCGATGAGTGTTGCCAACGGCTGGCCCAGTTTTTCCAGCCGGGCATTGATTGCTTCGCGCGTTTGATGTTCTCTGATGGCGGCTTCCACTTTTTCCGCCAAAGAGGGGAGGCTTTTGGCGCCAATGTTTCCCGCGACGCCTTTCAGCGTGTGAGCGAGTCGCTCTGCAGTGGTCCAATCCTCCGCTTCCAGTGCATTGTGGATTTCCGATGTGGCGTTTTTTTGTCCGGCAATGAACTTGCGCAGCATCCAGAGATAAAGCGTTTTTTTCCCGAGTACGCGACGCAGGCCGTCGGCAATATCCAGTTCCAAGATGCCGGAAGGCAGTTTGGTATCTTGTACCTCTTTCGGAAGCACATTCACCCTGGCTGTCGGGTTCCGCGGTTTGATCCATTTCAGCAGTGCCTTCCACAAATCTTCGGGTTCAATCGGCTTGGCCACGTGATCGTTCATGCCCGCCGCGATGCAGCGCTCACGGTCGCCCTGCATGGCATTGGCGGTCATCGCCACCACCGGAAGATCCTTGAAGCGCACGTCCTTGCGGAGTTCCTGCGTTGCTGTTACACCGTCCATCACCGGCATCTGCATATCCATCAGCACGATGTCGTATTGGGCCGACCTGACCTTGTCCAGCGCGATCAGGCCGTTCGCGGCCAGCTCGACGACGAAACCGACATCGCGCAGCAGTTCGGTTGCCACTTCCTGATTGAGTTCGTTGTCCTCCACCAGCAGGATGCGCGCTCCCTTGATCGTGGACAGTTGCGTGACAGTGTCGGACGGTGCGTCCCCGGCGATGCGTCCCTCGTCAGCGCTGGCTCCCAGAATGCGCACGACGCTTTCGAACAGCACCGAAGCACTGATCGGCTTGATCAGCACATCTTCGATACCCGCTTTTTCCGCGTCCCGAATGACATCCTCGCGCCCGTAAGCAGTGACCATTGCCATGTGCGGCATACGGTGAAGCGGAAGCTCGTGCAACTGCTCGGCGGTCTCTATGCCGTCCATGTCCGGCATCTGCCAGTCGAGGAACACGATATCGTAAGGCGTGCCCTGCGCTTCGGCCTTGTCCACTGCGGCGACGGCTTCCTTGCCGGAGGCTGCGTGATCCACCTTGAAACTCATGCTGCCGAGCAGGTTGCCCAGCACCAGACGGGCGTTCTCGTTATCGTCCACCACCAGCACGCGCTTGCCCTGCAGGTCGCCCGACAGCGCCAATTGACGATGATGGCTGACTCCTTTGCCGAGGCGCGCGGTAAACCAGAAAGTGCTGCCCTTGCCGGGTTCGCTTTCCACCCCCACTTCGCCGCCCATCAGTTCGGCGAGCCGTTTGGAAATGACCAGCCCGAGACCGGTACCGCCGAATTTGCGCGTGGTCGAGGTGTCGGCCTGGGCAAAGCTCTGGAATAACCGTCCCATCTGTTCCTGCGACAGACCGATGCCGGTATCGTGTACGGCGCAGTAAAGCACGACTTCCTTGTCGGTCTGCTCCTTGATGCGAATGACGATATCGACCTCGCCCTTCTCGGTGAACTTCACGGCATTGTTGCTGTAATTGATCAGGATCTGTCCCAGGCGCAACGGATCGCCGACCAGATTGAGCGGCACGTTCTTGTCCACATCGAAGACCAGTTCCAGCCCCTTGGCCGTGGTTTTTTCAGCGATCAGGTTTGCAACATTGTCGAGCACTTTTTCCAGCTCGAACTCGGTGACTTCGACCGTCAGTTTGCCGGCCTCGATCTTGGACAGGTCGAGGATATCGTTGATGATGCTGAGCAGATGCTGTCCCGCACCCTTGATTTTCTTGATGTGGTCGCGCTGGCGCGGCGTCATCTCGGTCTTCAGGGCCAGGTAGGACATGCCGATGATGGCGTTCATCGGCGTGCGGATCTCGTGACTCATGTTGGACAGGAAATCGGATTTGGCGATATTGGCTTTTTCCGCCACGGCGCGCGCGCTTTCCAGTTCGATGTTCTTTTCCTGCAATATCCTATCCAGCACCTTGCGTTCGGTAATATCGCGGGCGGCTGCAAACACGCCCTGCAGCTTGCGGTTGCGGTCGTAGAACGTGGTCGCGTTATAGGACACCACCGTTTCCTTGCCATCCCGGGCGCGTGTGGTCAATTCGTAGTCAGTAACTTTCTTTTCGCTCAGCACCAGCTTGATGCTCGCCTCGGCCCGCTCCGGATCTGTAAAATAATTCTTGAACGGAGCGCCGATCAGTTCGTCGCGTGTGCTGCCGGTGAGCGTTTCCATTTGCTTGTTGACGTCGGTGATGATGCCGGACGGGTCGGTCGTCATGCTCGCGTCGATGTTGGATTCGAACAGCGAGCGCGTGTAGAACTGCTGGTCGCGCAGACGCTGGTCAAGTTCCGCCTGCACGATTTCGATTTGCTTGCGGGCGGTGTTGTCGGTACCGATCAGCAGGTAACCGATAATCTCGTTCTGGGCATCGCGCAGGGCGGTAACCGACACCACTGCCGGGAAGCGGCTGCCATCCTTGCGGATGTAGGTCAGTTCGTAAATATCCTCGATGCCGCGTGCAGCCTTGAATGCCAACGCCTCGAAGCCGGGTGCAATCGGCGTGCCGAGTTCGCTGCTCAAGGCTTCGGCGCGTGCGATTACTTCCTGCGGATCGGAAATCTCAGCCGGGGTGATCTTGTTCATCACCTCGGCAGCAGCGTAACCCAGCATGCGTTCGGCGCCGACGTTGAAAATCTGGATGACGCCGCTGGCATCGGTAGCAATGCTGGAGAAGTTGGCGCTATTGAAGATCGCGTTCTGCAGGGCGCTTGCCTTGACCAACTCTTCGGCAGCCCGTTTGCGCGCGCTGATGTCACGTACCACGCCGATGAAATGGCGTTTACCGTCCATCCACATCTCATTCATGGTCAATTCAATCGGAAAACTGTTGCCATCCTTGCGCATCCCGATGACCTCGCGACTGCTGCCAAGAGTGCTTGCTTGACCGGTGGCCAGATAATGCGCACGATATTCAGCGTACTCGCTACGGTAAGGCTCGGCCATCAGCATACTGAAATCCTTGCCTGCGAGTTCGTCGGCGGCATAGGCAAAATAGCGCTCGGCAGACTGATTCAGGGTCTCGATTAGGCCGCTCTCGTCGAGGGTGATCAGGCCGTCCGGAATGCTATTGAGTATCGTCTGGGTCAGCGCGGTGTTGTCGCGCAATGCCTGCTGTGCCGCGTATTCACCGGTGACATCGCGGAATACCAGCACGGCGCCGACTACCTTGCCGTCGCGGTCGCGAATCGGGGCGCAACTATCTGCGATATCGCTTTCTTTTCCGTCTTGCGAAATCAACACCGTATGGTTGGCCAACCCCTGGACCGTGCCGTGCTCCAGCGCATTCTGCACCGGGATGGTGGCGGGTCGACGGGTATCCTTGTTGATGATGTGAAAGACCTCGTCTACCGGGCGTCCTATGGCTTTTGCCTGGGTCCAGCCGGTCAGTTGTTCGGCAAGTGCGTTCAGCAGCCGCACCCGACCTTCGTTATCCGTGACCATCACCGCATCGCCGATGGAATAGAGCGTCACCGCGAATTTTTCCTCGCTGATCTGCAGGGTGGCATTGGCTTCCTGCAGTTGTGAATTCAGCGCCTTCTGGCTTTCGAGCAAATGTTTTGTCTCGAGATGCACCAGATTCTGCAGGCGCTGCTGTGTTTCCCGGTAAATGAAATAGGCGAACGCAATTCCAGCCAACAGCATCAACAGGCAGGCCATGACAATCAGCATGAACATGCGGCGCATGTCTGTCTGGAACTCGACTTCGTGTTGTGCCCACTCATCTTCCTCTATCTTGTTAAAGGCACGCAGTTCGGCACGAACCGCATCCATCATATGCTTGCCATGACCGTCGCGGATAACGGCCAGAGCTGCTGCCACGTTTTTGTTGCGGCGCAACTCAATAACCTGTGCCAATTCTGCCATTTTCGTATCGATCGATGACGCCATGGTATCCAGATGTTTTTGCGCAGCACTGTTCAGGGTCATTTGACGCAATTCCTGCAGATGAACGCTTATGTTGTCGCGCACCGCCAAATACGGCTGCAGAAAAGTCTCGTCGCCGGTCAGCACATATCCGCGCTGTCCGGTCTCGGCATCCTTCATTTCAGACAGTAAATTATCCGCAGCGCTGATGACAGCGCGGGTGTGTTTGCGCATCGCGGCCGCATCCTCGATCTGCCTGAATGACCAGAATGCAGTGGAAATTGCCAGTGCAACCAGCAGGCCGATACCGGTTATCGAAGCAATGATTTTTTGAGCAGCTTTCAAGGGAACCGACCTTCCACATAATTTCCGGGGGATAGCGAACTCGCGGGAGCATGAGGCATGCAACCACGAGTATTGTGTGATCGTAGTGAATTAGACTGGCGCTTACCGTGCGTTTACGTACATAAGCGGGAAGAGTGCTGAGTGCGGAGTTTTGGTTGGGTGGGCACCAACCCCGAGCCCCCTACGGTTGTTTTGGTTCCGGCTTGTTCGACTTAGGTCGAACCCCCTGCCTTCAGCGCGTGATTTATCTTGGCGATCAGGGTGGCATGCTCGTACGGTTTCACCACGAAATCTACGGCACCGGCCTTCATGCAATCATTGACAACTTCACCTTCGCTTTTGCCGGTGATCATGATCACCGGTATTCCGGCGAACTCGGGATTCGCTTTCAACTGTCGCGTTGCCTCCATGCCATTCAGATTGGGCATCATGATGTCCATGAGAATCAGGTCCGGTCGCTTGTTATGCAGCACGTTCAGTGCTTCGAGACCATCTCTGGCAAACAGCAGGCTATAGTTTCTCGCCGTCAGCAGCTTGTTGAGTATGATGCGCTGGATCTCGTCGTCATCAACGACCAGTATGGTTGGCTGGATACTTTCGGCGATGGCATTCAGGACCCGGGCCGACTTCAGGTAGGGTTCGCATTCCTGCTTTAAATGTTGCGCCCACTGCTTCAACGGTTGGGTGGTTTCGATGGCGGCACTGAATTGCGGCTGAACTTCATCGCGATTGAGGCGGTTGATTTCATTTTCCACCCCCTTGGCGTTTTTGACCTCGACTGCATCGGGAAGCGCACCCGAGAGGAGACGCCGGGAAAATCCGTCCAGCGCCGCGCCGACTTGCTGCGACGCATGCGCGATTGCCTGGCTGGTCACTTCAATACGTCGACCGCCCTGCTCAATTTGCTGATTCAGTTTTTTTTCCAATTCAGCCAGGTGGCGTGCATGGGTATAAAACTCGCCCATGGCCGCGCCCTGGGTTTTGATGGCGGCCAGATCATGAAACAGATGATGAATTGACATGGCCAGCCGCGACGAATCCTCGGTCATTGGCCAGAAAAGAATGTAGTCGTCGAAATACTTCTTTTTGCACAGTTCATACACCCGGCCTATTTCATGCCGGTTGCACAAAATCACTGTGCGCAAAGGTTGCTGGTGTACTTCCTCGCACAGGCTATACAACTCCAGGTAATAGTGTTCCGATTTTTCCAGTGTATCGAATGCCAGAACCAGCACGCTGGGCCGGTATCGTACAAAGTCACCAGGCACTGCGTCAGGTGCGGTGGAAATATGGATATATTGAAACTCCGTATGCAACAAGGCTTTCACCTGAGCCGCGTCAGAGGTGCTGTCCGAGGCGATCATGATCGTTTCGGTGGTTGCGCTTGAGGTGTTCTTTACGTGCAGCATTTTTGGTTTTTCAAAAGTTGGAAGCGGCATACCTGCTTTGATATTTTTTTGATCGTAGCGACCAAACCGGCAGCGAACTGTGCGCTTGCGCACGTTGGGGATACTAATCATGCAGAATGGGGAGAGTCGCGGACGTTCCCCACTTTGTCTGCGAAAGGGTGATGCCGAAGGCATCGGGTACCCCTCGGCGGTGTCAATTCCGCCCAACCGAAGGTTGGATGCGGATTGCCTACCTTTGGTGTACCTCTTGCGGGTGAAAAGGGGGCTAGGGGGATTTTCGAAAGGATGAGTAACTCCGAATTTAAATTCCCCCTTAGTCCCCCTTTATCTAAAGGGGGAGAAAATGGGTGCCGCCAAGGACGGCGCATGGTTTTATCGGCCCCTTGGAGTCATGTAGGGTGCCCACCCTACGCCTACACCAGGTCATGCGCCACGACAGCGGTTTCCCCGTGGCTCCAGGGCATGTCTGCCCAACGCCGGTTTTCATGCACCAGTGCGTTTAACTGAACCAGCAAATCCTGTTGCAGGTCAACAAGATCATTCAATCCTGCCAGTGCCTCCGCGTTGCGACCTCTGGCCTTGAGATCGCACAACGCTGTTGCCAGCGCATGCATGTGCTGATGCAGCGGTTCGATGGCTTTGTAGGCGATCTGTTCGTCATGGCGAATCAAACCACCGGCAGCCAGCCACGTGCCGAACCGGCACTGGTGGTGATCCAGCAGCGGGATTTTGTCGCTCTCATTTTTCAAGTAGCTGCCCACGGCGGTGACCCATACCTGGTGGTCGACACCGGCAAACAGCAGCGACAGGTCGTCGCGACGGAATGCAGGCATGTTGCTCCAGGACGGATGGGTGCGCCAGGCTGCCGCCCAGTCGGGGAGTTCGCTGGCTGCCATGGGGTGGGCGATGCCGTAACCCTGACCCAGTTCGCACCCGAGTTGCAGCAGCATTTCACCCTGTTCCACGGTTTCGACACCCTCGGCAATGACCTGATTGCGGAAGGCGGCTGACAGGCCGAGCACTGCCTCGAGAATGGCCAGATCATCCGAGTCGCTCAGCATGTTGCGCACGAAGCTCTGGTCGATCTTGAGCAGGGTAAAGGGCAGGCGTTTCAAATAGGTCAGTGAAGAATAGCCGGTGCCGAAATCATCCAGCGCAAATTTCACGCCCAGTTTGTTGCACCCGTTGATGACTTTTGCCGCCTTGGCCAGGTCTTCCAGCGCGGTGGTTTCCAGCACCTCCATCTCCAGATCGCCCGGTTTGATGCCCGGATGGGCGGCCAGTTGCAGGCGCAGTCGCTCGACAAAATCCGCCTGCTGCATCTGGCGTGCACTGATGTTGACGCTGACCGGAATGTCGAGTCCGGCGGCATGCCAAGAGTCGATCTGGGTCAGAGCAGTTTCGATCACCCATTCACCCAGTTCGATGGACAACAGGTGATCCTCGATCACCGGCAAAAACAAGGATGGCGACAGCAGGCCTCGCTCCGGATGGCGCCAGCGGATCAGTGCTTCTGCACCGACCAGCTTGCCTGTGCGCATGTTCACCTTGGGCTGGTAATGCAGTTCAAATTCGTGCCCGGTGAGGGCAATACGGATGCGCTCCAGGTTGGCAAGATGGCCGCGCACATTGCGATCCTGCTCGGCGTCAAAAATGTGGTAGCGGTTTTTGCCGGACTGCTTGGCCTGATACATTGCCTGGTCTGCCTGGCGCAACAACTGGTCGGGATCCACTTCTTCCGCCTGTGGATAGAAGGTGACGCCGAGACTGGCCGAAACCTGCAGCACGTTGCCGTTGATCTGCACCGGTTGTGCCGCAGCACCCAGCAACTTGGCAAGCATTGGCAAGCAGGTGTCGATTTTGTCCAGACCGGTCAATACGGCGATGAACTCGTCGCTGCCCAGACGGGCGAGGGTGTCGCCGTCGCGCATGATCTCTTTCATGCGGCTGGACATGGTCATCAGCAACTGGTCGCCGGCGCCATGTCCGTGGCTGTCATTGATGGACTTGAAACTGTCCAGGTCAAGATAGGCCACCGCCAGCAGATCTCCGTGCCTGTGGCTTTGCGCCATGGCTTGCCGCAGCCGGTCGGCCAGCAATACCCGGTTGGGCAGCGAGGTAAGTGCATCGTAATGGGCAATGTGTTCCATCTTTTCCAGAATCGCGATGCGGTCTGCCCTGGAACGGAGGTTGTCGATGCCAAAGGCAAGATCCCCCGCAAGTTCGTTCAGCAGACTGATGATCTCGGGAGTGAATTCATTGGCCTGGGTGCCATAGACAACCAGCACGCCGAAGTCATGCTGGGCAAGCTTGATCGGAACGGCGGCAATGGACAAGTAACCCTGTTGCGAAGCATGCTCGAATTCGCATCGGTCATCGTTGCGGATATCCTGACAGATCGAGGGCAAGCCGGTTTGCATGGCTTCACCGGCAATTCCGTGCGGGTTCTTTGGGGTGGAGCAGGAGAAATTCAGGCTATCCAGCGTGTGTGCATCAATACCCTCGGCTGACATGATGCAAATGTTCCGGTTTGGAGCCGGCCCGCTATAACCCACCCAGGCCAGACGGAAGTAGCCTTTCTCGGTCAGTACTCGGCACATTTCACGCGTAAGCTCGGCCTCATCCGAGGCGCGCACCAGCGCTTCATTGCAGCGGCTGATGGTGCGGTACATCTGGCTCAGGCGGCGATTCTTTTCCTCGGCCTGCCAGCGCCGGGTGATGTCGCGAATATTGCACTGGATCACTCTGGTGCTATCCACCAGATAGACATTGCTGATGAATTCCACATGCAGGGCTTTTCCCTCTGAAGTTTCCAGCGGGATGTCTTCATAGCGCACATATTCCTGTTGCTGCAATTCCACAAACTTTTCCTTGCTGGCTGCGACATTTTTCAACGAGCGCAGATCCCAGAGGTGCTTGCCCCGACACTCTTCCAGGGTGTAACCAAGCAAATGGGTGATGAAGGGATTCGCATCCACGATCTGCCCTGTCTCCGCATCCAGAATCATAATGCCGTCCTTGGCTGTTTCGAACAGGCGCCGGTATCGTTTCTCGGAAGCCTGCCCCTTGTTGCGTTCGGTGATATCGCGGGCGATGCCGGTGGCAAGCCATTTGCCGTTGACCTGTGCGGCAGACAGGGAAAGCTCGATGGGAAATTCCGTGCCGTTCTTGCGCAGTGCGACCAGCTCGATGGTCTTGCCGAGGTAGTCGCCTTTTCCGGTGCCGGCAAAATGTGCCATTGCCTGCTTTTCATCAACGTGGAATCGGGCGGGTGCCAGCAGTTCATGTGCTCCCTGTCCGATCGCTTCACTATTGCTGTAGCCGAACATCGTCGTGGCGGCAGGATTCCAGGCCGTAATTGCGCCGCTTTCACCGTCCAGGCAGATGATGGCATCGCGCGCCGTATCGATGGCAGAGCGCAGGCGCTCCTCACTTTCCGCCAGTGCATTGTCGCTCAGCTTCTGTTTGCTGATGTCGCTGAGGGCATGCAGGGCGTAGAGAATGTTGCCTTGACTGTCGTGCACCATGAAACCCCTGGAAACAAAGTGCTTGCCTTCGACGCTGAACTCCTCCTGGCTGCAGGAATCGTTCTGGCAGGACATCGCTTTCCTGCATCCCGGCAACGGTCCCGGGCCGGGCGGAAAAACTTCCCAGTAGGGTTTGCCTTGCGCTTCTTTTTCGGTGACACCGGCTGCCTGGCAATAAGCGCGGTTGGCCAGCAGAACACGGAATTTCGGATCGTGCAGAAACACCGGGTCATCGACCGCGTCGAAAATATCACGCCAGATTTCGGGAGTCATTTTCATGTTTTTCGGTTGGGCAGTGTTATTCCTATTCGATTTCAATGTTGCAATTTGCCCCCTTCGCCCGCAGGCGGGAGAAGGCATGGCCTGTCCTGAGCTTGCCGAAGGAGGGATGAGGGACTATGCATGTAACAAAACTTGTTTCTGCTTCACGACCCTCACCCTGACCCTCTCCCGCCTGCGGGAGAGGGAATGCGAGTGTTTTTGTGACTTTTCAATTTTTTGCGCGGAGAGGGAGCCGCATCGGGGCGAGCAGGGGCGTCGTGCTGCGCTGCCTGACCAGTGTTCTCCTTGGCTTCGTAATAACGAATCGAATTTCCACCGGCCTCTTTTGCCTGATACATCGCGATATCCGCCCAGCGGATGACTTCATCCGAATTGGCAGCGTGATCGAGGAAGAGTGCCACGCCGAGACTTGAGGTGCAGCGATGTTCTACGGTTACCCCGGTCTTGCCGTCCGACTTCACTTTCAGCTCATAAGGCTTGCCAAGGGCGGAGCGAATTTTTTCAGCAACAATATTGGTCAGTGCGGTGGATTTTTCCTGATCTATACCCAGATCACCGATGATCACCACAAATTCGTCACCGCCAAAGCGCGCGACGAAATCCACTTCGCGCACACAACTGCTGATGCGATGCGCCACCTCGATCAGCAGCAAATCACCCACACCGTGTCCGTGCGTATCATTGAGCGATTTGAAATTATCCATATCCAGGAATATCAGCGCGCCATAACGCTTGTTGCGTTTGCTGATAGCCATTGTCTGGTTCAGGTGTTCGTCCAGCAGCCGGCGATTGGGTAGCTGGGTCAACGTGTCGTGAAAGGCCAGATCGAGAATTTGCTGCTCGGCCTGCTTGCGCTTGGTGATATCACGTGCGTCGGCGAAAACACCCAACAGTTTTCCCCGGCGGTCGATGAACGTGTTCGCGTTGTACGACACCATGGTTTCCTTGCCGTCTTCGGCGCGTGCGGTCAGCTCGTAGTCGGTGATCTTGTTTTTGTCCAGCACCAGTTTGATTGCTGCCGCGGCGCGCGCCGGGTCGGTGAAGTAATTCTTGAACGGGGTGCCGATCAGCCCGTCGCGCGGCCTGCCGGTGAGCACCTCCATCTGCTTGTTGACGTCGGTGATGATGCCGGCCGGATCGGTGGAGATCATGGCGTCGATGTTGGATTCGATGAGCGCACGCGTGTAAAACTGCTGGTCGAGCAAACGCTGATCGAGTTCTTCCTGCGCGGCCTCTATCCTCTTGCGTGCGGTATTGTCGGTGCCGATCAACAGGTAGCCGATAATGCCGTCCTGCTCATTGCGTAGCGCGGTCACCGACACGACGGCGGGCAGGCGGCTGCCATCCTTGCGCAGATAGGTCAGCTCGTAAATATCCTCGATGCCGCGTGCAGCCTTGAACACCAGGGCATCGAAGCCAGGCGCAATCGGGGTGCCGAATTCGGTGCTCAGCGCGGTTGCCCGTTCGATCAGTTCCTGTGGATCGGACATGTCAGCCGGGGTAATCCTGTTTAGCACGTCGGCGGCCATGTGACCCAGCATGTGCTCGGCACCAACATTGAAGATCTGAATCACGCCCTTCGCATCCGTCGCAATACTCGAGAAATTGGCACTGTTGAAGATTGCTTTCTGCAAGGCACTCGTAATGAGCAAGGCATCCCGCGTGTTCAGCCACGCCGCCTGATCACGCACTGCGGAGACGGATTTCTCCATACCGGTTCCGGCAACGACAGGGTCACGAACGGTTGGTTTCATGTTCGACTTTCGCAAACGAAAATGGGCCGCACGGATCGCATCAAGCGGGACATGTATTCAGCCTATTGACGGTGCACCAATGTTGGCGGAATCAAAACAGTCCACACGCCAACTGCAACCGGTTTGATCGCATTCGCCGGAGTAGGCCGTGGCATAACAATCAAAATTTCCCTCTTTGCCCTGGATTGATTTGATCAGTTCGGTTTTGGAATGCTTGCCGGGAATGATGCCGTGTTTCTTGGCGAGAGTAGTTACTTCTGTGAGTTTCATGACGGTTCTCCTTGGTTAATGAATACAGCTGATAAATCCGGCGATCAAAGTATTTGTGTTGATTCATCTGTTCCTGGAGCGAACAGGTAATGGTCCGGCAAGCGAGAAGGGGGTTTCCTGTGTACCACCCCGTACGAAATTCCCGCCGCTGCCTTCTGCGCTGCTATGGACATCAGGATCTGATCGACCTCCTCGGGTTGGGAGAGGCGGGGTTTGATGACATGGGCGTTCGGGTCGGGAATCGGATTGAGGTCTGGTTTCATGTTTGCTCACCGGGTTGATTCAAATTGCCGGGTACCCGCCAATAAAGGGGGGTGCCGTTCGAGCCAGCATTCTTTCCCTTCTGCTTGCGACTTACCGTTCGCTAGCGCACGCAATGAAATCAATTGGCAGCCAAACAATACGGAGCGGATTTGAAATTCCCGCTCAAGTGTGTGCTGGCGAACGGTGTGCCACTGTCCGAACAGAAAGAATGGCGGCCTGAAAAATAATAGCCAGGGGGCGAAAATGAACTTGCTGAGAAATGACAACTCAACGATCGAAACCCCAAAGGTCTTCAGCGCTGTGCGACAGCAGTGGACTGATGCCCAGCGCCAGGAGTGGCTCGAAGGATACCTGGCAGCACGGCACGAACCCTCTGCGCTGTCACTGGGCGAGCGCGGCTTGATCAAGGATTGCAGCAAATCCCTGCTGATATTGTTTGGCTTCCGCCGCAGTGATCTGGTTTGGCAACCTGTCTGGAAACTGTTTCCACAACTCGCTGAAGTGGAGTTGATTCAGGCAGGGCAAGTCAACCCGTTTCTCAGCTACCTGTGCCGTTGCGGGCAGCTCTACCAGTCGCAGAACCGGCATGGCGATACCTTCTCCAGTAATTTGAGTATTGTCCGGCTTGAGTACGAAGGACGGCGGTCTTTCAGGATGATAGTGCGGCCTTCGGTATTGTGATCATGCAGGATGGGTTGACGAAGGATACCTATCAAGATAACGATGGGTATCGCGTTGCTCAACCCATCCTACGCGGGTTCATGCGGTTCACCGCGTAGAGAAGCGTGACTTTGTTGCAACCTATCCTGCGCGGGCTCATCCAGGTTTGACCTATGCTGCAATCATGCAGAATGGGAGCGAGTTGCGGACGTTCCCCACTTTGAAAAAGGGGGGCTAGGGGGGATTTGTGGAAGGATGAGCAAATCCAAATTTTCAAATCCCCCTCAGTCCCCCTTTAACTAAAGGGGGAAGCATTCGGCCATGCCCCCACTGTCTTCATATGGTTTCCTTTGAGGGGCTCACCCAATAAGTTTTTCCTGAGCCTGTCGAAGTAACGTGCCAACCCTTTAATTCGACGACATCGTCTCCGTTACATCCTTGCCGATGCCGCGGTAGCCGGTAAAGCGTCCGGCAGAGTCGAACATCGGTTCTCCGCTTACCATCAGATATTGTTGTGTGCCGTCGGGTTGGGCACGGCTGTAGACGAAATCCAGGAAGGGTTTTCTGGCGGCCAGGTTTGCCTCCAGGGTTGTGCGCTCGTCCTCGTTCCAGGTCGCTCCCTGCTCATCCCGGGTGACGCCAAGAGTGTCGTCGATGCGGATTCCGAGCATTTCGAACACCGGTCCGAAAATCTTGGTGAACTGGCCGCTATCATCCTGTTCCCAATACCAGTCTGACGACAGTTCCGTCAGGCGGCGAAAACGTGCTTCGCTTTTGCGCAGTTCCTCGGTGCGCTCCTGTACCGTGTGTTCCAGTTCCTTGTTGTAGTTTTCTAGTTTCTTGTATAGCAGCCGCACTTCCAGCATGTTATGGATGCGCGTCTGCACCTCAACCAGGTCAAATGGTTTGGAGACAAAATCCTTGGCACCGGCAGCCAGCGCGCGCAGCTTGTGAGCCGGTTGGGCAGTGATCACGAGCACGGGCAGGTAGCCGTGTGTTTCGATTTTCTTGAGCTCTTCCATCACCTGGAAGCCATCCATGCCGGGCATTTGCAGATCGAGCAGGATCAGGTCGTAGCGGTGCTTGCGATGCAGTTCGAGGACTGCAAAAGGATCTGTCGTTGTTGCAATACCGCTATAGCCGGCCCCACGCAGCATTTCTTCCAGTAGCATCACATTGGACGGCTGATCGTCAACCACCAGAATGCGGGCACTCAGAATTTCCTGTTCATTGATCATTATTTCCTCCAGTTCCTGTTGAGTTGACCGATCTCAATTTTGAATATTCCATGGCTTCGTCCAGCGCCTTCATGAATTCATTGATTCTTATCGGCTTGGTGAGATAACGGAAGAACCCCGCATCCAGGCCTCTTTCTATATCAGTGGAAATGGCATTGGCGCTGAGCGCGACCACGGGAATGTTCTTGGTGGCCGGATCGACCAGCAATATTTTCAGGGCTTCGATTCCGCTCATGCCGGGCAGATTGATATCCATCAGGATGACGTCCGGGAGATGTTCGCGGGCAAGCGAAATGCCGAGATAGGCATCGCGTGCGCTGAGCATGCGTATATTCGGGTTGTCCTTGATGATTTGCTCGACCAGCATCAGGTTGGCCGGATTGTCTTCCACATAGAGCAGGGTGCGCACTGCCGAGTCTGGCTGTATCGATGTCGAAGCCGAAGCCGAAGTATCCGCAGGCCTCAAGTTGTCGGCAGGGTGTTGCGGCGCTTCGTCGCGGATCAGTTCTATCCAGAATTCGCTGCCTGTGCCGACGGTACTATGCACGCCGATGCTGCCGCCCATCAGCTCGACCAGTTGCTTGGCGACCACCAGCCCCATGCCTGTGCCTTCCTCGGTACCGTTCTCCTGCCCGAGGCGGTTGAACGGCTGGAATAGCTGTGCCAGTTTTTTCGGTGGCAGACCCGCTCCGCTGTCCTTGATGCTGATGTGTATCCGCTCCGGGGTGTTGGCGGTGCATTCCACCACCACCGTTCCCTGTTTGCGGTTGTATTTGACTGCGTTGGTCAGCAGATTGATCAGTACCTGTTTGACCCGGGTTCGATCGGCATTGGCAAACCAGCTATTGTCGAATTGCATGAAGTGCAAGCGGACGTCATGTTGCTGTGCCTGTGATTCAATCATGGCTTTGCACTCATGCATGACATCGGTCAGCGACACGGATTCACGCGACAGCGACAATTTGCCGGATTCGATCACGGCCAGATCAAGGATCTCGTTGATCAGCTCCAGCAAGTACCAGCCGGCTTTGGTGATCTGGAGCAGTTTTTCTTGCTGTGTTTCTGTAGGTACGGGTGTTCCCGCCTGCAGCAACTGGGCGAAACCGAGAATGGCATTGAGCGGGGTGCGCAGCTCATGGCTCATGCGGGAAAGAAACTCCGACTTGGCGAGATTGGCTTTTTCCGCAATTAGTTTTGCGGCTGCCATCTCTTCGTTGTTTATTTGCAGCAGCGTGTCCAGATAATTGCGTTCGGTGTTGTCGCGCACGATGCCGGTGAAGTAACGCTGGCCGCGCAGCCACATTTCGGTTACCGCGAATTCCATCGGGAAAGTGCTGCCGTCCTTGCGCAGGCCCATCGCAACGCGTCCGAAGCCGATGGCGCAAAGCTCATTGTTGCGGGTGAAATACTCGATGAAACTATGGTTTGTATCCCGGTCGGTCTCCGGTATCAGTACGTTGAAATCCTGTCCGACGAGCTCGATGGCGGCATAGCCGAATATCCTCTCGGCGGCCGGATTGATGGTCTCTATGCAGCCATTGTCGGCACGGACAGTGATGATGCCGTCCGACACGGTATAGAGTATCGTCTGAACCAGTGCGGCATTGTCGCGCAAGGTCTGTTGCACGATATATTCATCGGTGACATCGCGAAATACCAGCACGGCGCCGACAATCTGGCCGTCGTGGTCGCGAATCGGCGCACAACTGTCGGCGATAGCGCATTCCTTGCCATTGCGTGCAATCACCACCGTGTGGTTGGCCAGGCCGTGTATCGTGCCATGTGCCAGGGTGTCCTCTACCGGAATCCTGGCGGGCTCACGGGTTTCCTGATTGATGATGTGAAAGACCTCATCTATCGGCTGGCCGCTGGCTTCCGCCAGCGTCCAGCCGGTGAGCTGTTCGGCCAGGGGATTCAGAATGGTCACCCGCGCTGCGGCATCGGTGGCGATCACCGCATCGCCGATGGAGTTGAGCGTCACGGCGAGCCTGTCCTCGCTGACTCGCAGGGTGGCGTTGGTTTGATGCAGCTGTTTATGCATCTCCACCTGAATATCGAGCAAACGCTGGCGCTCCGCTTCGGCCTGTTTGCGGGCGGTGTTGTCGGTGCCGATCAGCAGATAGCCGATGATTTCGTCTTGCGCATCATGCAATGCAGTCACCGATACCACAGCCGGGAAGCGGCTGCCGTCCTTGCGGATATAAGTCAGCTCGTAAATATCTTCAATGCCGCGCGAGGCCTTGAATACCAGGGCTTCGAAGCCCGGCTTGATGTGTGTCCCGAGTTCAAAGCTCAATGCACGGGCGCGTTCGATCACTTCCTGCGGGTCGGAAATATCGGCCGGGGTGATCTTGTTCAGTACGTCGGCGGCCTGGTAGCCCAGCATGCGTTCCGCGCCGATATTGAATATCTGGATCACGCCCTTCTCGTCGGTGGCGATGCTGGAAAAGTTGGCACTATTCAGGATCGCGTTCTGCAAGGCGCCGGTTTTCAGCAATGTCTGCAGACGCAGGGTCTCGGTGTGGCCTGCTGCGGTTTCAGCGGCGTGGTTGAGAAGAGAGGTCAGGCGTGTTTCTTCAGACATGGTTTGCTTTCATGCAATTCGTAACTGCGTATTTTTTGTAGGGTGGGCACGTTTTGGGTCCCCGCAAGGGGGAGGCCGACGGGTTCCCAACGGTTTTGCCGTTGCCCGTTCGCACTGCCCACGCGGTTACCGCGTGGTAGGGCGGAGGTGATTGCCGCGTGGGCACCAAATACGTGCCCACCCTACATTGTTTTGTTATCAACATATCGTCATGCATCCTTGAGCAAACGACGGAATTCTTTTTTCACCACGTTGTAGCATTCACAGGCGCGTGATTCCAGTCCGGCCCGGTTCAACACCGTGATGTGGCCGCGGCGGTAGCTGATCAAACCGGCGCGCTGCAATTCCCCTGCAGTTTCCGTAATGCCTTCGCGGCGTACGCCAAGCATGCTGGCGATCAATTCCTGCGTCATGATCAGCTCCTGCGAGGGAAGCCGGTCCAGCGTGGACAGCAGCCAGCGGCACATTTGCTGTTCCATCGAATGGTGGCGGTTGCATACCGCGGTTTGGGACATCTGCGTGATCAAGGCCTGGGTATAGCGCAGCATCAAACGCATCATCGGGCCGGCGCGATTGAACTCTTCCATCATCAGCCGTTCCTTGAGCCGGTAACCGTGGCCTGCCGTCTGTACGGTGGCGCGGCTGGGCGTGGTGTCGCCGCCCATGAACAGTGAAATGCCGACCACCCCCTCATTGCCCACACCCGCGATTTCCGCCGAGGCGCCATTTTCCATGACGTAATGCAGCGACACGATGGAAGTCGTCGGGAAATAGGCGTGATGCAGTTTGCCGCCGGATTCGTAAAGAACCTCACCGAGCGGCATCGCGACCAGTTCCAGATGGTGGGAGAGACGGTCGAATACTTCTTCCGGTATGCAGGAGAGAAGGTGGTTTTGACTGGGTGCATGCAGTGCGGACATCGTGGCAACCATTTTCCTGTCTTCGGTAAGTGCAGCAGAAAGTGAATCACTGATCAAGCAACGGAAAACAGAAACGCTGGCCGGTAAGGGCTGCGTGGTGGATATACTTATAGCACGATATGCAGATCTTCAATGTGCGCTACCGCACATACATTATGCGCTTTCCGGCGGGCAGGGGGTATTTTGATTTGCAGCACGTGCTTTGTGGCAGCCATCGAATTTCAAGCCGCAAGCATGAGGACGTTGAATTCGTCTATGGGCACCGGTTTGCTGAACAGATACCCCTGAAAGGCATGACAGCCGTGCTGTTCAAGGAACTCGTGCTGCGCTGTTGTTTCCACACCTTCAGCGATGACCTGTAATCCGAATGTTTGCCCCAGCGTGATGATGGCTTGCACGATGGCGGCATCGCTGGGGTCGCTGACGATATCGCGGACGAAGGAGCGATCAATCTTTAACTGATCCAGCGGCAGTTGCTTGAGATAGGAAAGCGATGAATATCCGGTACCAAAATCGTCCAGAGAAAAGCTGACGCCGGACGCTTTGAGGGCGTGCATCCTGGCGATGGTGTCGCTTATGTTGTCGAGTACCAGACTCTCGGTCAGTTCGATTTTCAGCCGTGCCGGATTGATGCGGTGGGCATTGAGCGCCTGCTGCACCTGTTCGACGAAATCCGGTTGGCGGAACTGGCGGGCGCTGACGTTGATGGCGAGTTGTAGTTCGCTGGTGGCCGGATTGGCGGCCCATTCCATGATCTGGGCACAGGCCGTTTGTAATACCCACAGACCTATCGGCACGATCAGACCGGTTTCTTCGGCCAGCGTGATGAATTGGTCGGGTGGCACCAGGCCGTGATCGGGATGTTCCCAACGCAGCAATGCCTCGGCACCGATGACGCGGTGCACACTGTTTACCTGCATCTGGTAATGCAGGCGCAGTTGCTGGTGTTTCAGTGCACGGCGCAGACTGTTTTCCAGCGCGCTGTGTTTATCCAGTGTTGCCTGCATTTCCGGATCGAAGAAACGCAAGCCGTTGCGTCCGTCCTTCTTGGCCTGATACATGGCGAGGTCGGCGTGTTTGAGCAGATCATCAATCGATTCATCATGACTGAAGAACAGGCTGACCCCGATACTGGTGGTGCAGGAAAATTCGATGTCCTTGAGCAGGTAAGGTGTCGCGATGAGGTCTTTCACCTTGTCGCCTATCAAGCCGGCCTGAATGGCTGCTTCATTGGCATCGTCGCTCAATTCTTCCAGCAACAGCACGAACTCATCGCCGCCCAGCCGTGCAATCGTGTCGCCCTCGCGCACGGCATCGTTCAGCCGCTGTGCCACCTCAATCAACATCCGGTCGCCGACATCATGGCCGAGCGTGTCGTTGAGTGTCTTGAAATTGTCGAGATCAAGAAACAATACCGCGCCATAACGTCCGCTGCGGCCACATGAAGCGAGGGCTTGACCCAGTCGGTCGTACAGCAGGCGGCGGTTGGGGAGTTGGGTGAGCGGGTCGTAATAGGCCAGACGGTGGATTTCGGCTTCCGCTTCCTTGTTCTGGGTTATTTCGGAAAAGACGCCCACGTAATGGGAGATATGCCCGTCGGTTGCGGTGACGCCGGAGATGGTCAGCCATTCGGCATATATCTTGCCGTTTTTGCGTTTGTTCCACATCTCGCCTTGCCAATAATTCTTTTCCTTCAGCGTTTCCCACATGCGCCGGTAAAACGCCGGGTCCTGCCGCCCGGATTTGAGCAGTGCCGGTGTCTGGCCAATCACCTCTTTTTCGTTGTAGCCGGTGAGATGTGTGAAGGCTTGATTGATCCGTAAAATGATACCGTTGGGGTCGGTCACAACCATGCCTTCCTGCGATTCGAAGGTGATGGCGGCAATACGCAACTCCGTTTCGATCCGGTTGCGTTTGCTGATGTCAGTGAGGGCAATGCGCACGCTGGAAATGCCGCCGTTGATGGTATGCAGGCAGTCCAGTTGGCCATGGAAGAGTGAACCATCATTGTGTGTCAGCGCCAGTTCACAGCTTTGCATTGTTTTGTGCATCAAGGTGTTGGCTAAATGACGGTACCAGTGCTCGTTTTCATCCTTGATGACAAAGCGGGCAAAGCGACGACCGAGCAGTTTGCTGCGTTCCGTTCCCAGTAACGCGGCGCCGGTGAGATTCACTTCGGCGATCATGCCCTCGCGGGTGAGGGTGAGGTAACCGACGGGAGCGAACTCATACAGATCCACGTAGCGGTCGCGCGACTCCTCGATGACAATCTGTGCCCGCCGCAACTCATCGTTCTGCATCTCCAGCTCGATCTGGTGTACGCGGAGTTCGTGCAGCAATTCCTCGGCGGATTGAGCAGGAGCTTCCACTAAGGGCGCGCCTGCAATTCTTGCTTCGGCTTTGGCACGCAAGGGAGCTTGAATATCCGGCTTCTTGCTCATACGGTCCTCATAACATGTTTGGAGCGGCGGATAAACAATGGAAAACAACTAACTATTGATTCGGCCAAGTGAAGTTTGAAGTATGAAACCAAAACCCCCTCCAACTCCCCCTGATAAGGGGGAGAGCAGAGTCTGCTCCTCCCCTGATAAGGGGAGGCTGGGAGGGGTTTTGGTGTATGAACTTCTGAGTTCAAACATAATCTGGCCGGATCAATAATCAGAATTGGTTATGCGGTGCGAATGGTATCGTACGCTTCAAGTTTGTTAATGTGCACTACCGCACATACCTCATCTGTTTTTCGGCAGGCAGTCCGGCTATCGAATCATGGCTGCTGCAGAGATCGTACTTTCTTTCTTCTCGATCGGGATTGTCCCCCGGTTGAACAGCAGCCCGTCACTAGCCGGTCTATGTGCGCTATCACCCAGACAAAGACATCGTTGCGCCCTAAGGTGGTTTGAATTCATTCAGCAAAAACCAGGGTGATGTATGACACTGTCAACTTCTCCGCTTAGCAATTCCGCAGTCAAGGCACTTAGGTTTTCCGAAAGCCGTTACCGCCGCCTGTTTGAAACAGCCCAGGACGGGATACTGCTGCTTAACGCGGAGACGGCCCAGATCGAGGATGTCAATCCTTACCTGATCTCGATGCTGGATTACTCGCATGAGGAGTTTCTCGGAAAAAAAATATGGGAAGTCGGTTCGTTCGCGGACGTTGCGCAAAGCAAAGCCATGTTCGAAGAGCTGCAAGCAAACGGCTATGTGCGCTACAAGGATCTTCCGCTCAAAACCCGGGAGGGGAAAGAAATCGCGGTTGAATTCGTCAGCAACACCTACGACTGCGAAGGCAGCCAGGTCATTCAATGCAACATCCGCAATATTTCAGAACGCAAGGCGGACCAGGCAATACTGCAGAGGCATGTGCATCTCTATGCTGCACTGAGCCAGGGTAACAAGGCCATCGTGCGCTGTGACAATGAGGAGGAGTTGTACCTGCAGTTTTGCCGCGCAGCAGTGGAATACGGAGGCATGAAGATGGCATGGGTCGGCCTCACCAATGGTGACGGAACCCGGATTTTACCGATCACCAGTTTTGGTGAGGCAATCGAGGACTTGATCGATGTCGAGATTCCTCTGGATGTCGGCAGTCCGTATGGTCGATTTCCTTACGTCACCTCCCTTCGCGAAGACCAGCCGTACTGGTGCCAGGATTTCATGAATGACCCGAATGCCGCGCCGTGGCAGGCACGCGCCAGGCGGGCCGGATGGGCCGCGTCGGCCTCATTGCCACTGCACCGTAACGGTATCGTCACCGGCGTATTCATCCTGTACGCCGGCGCGGCCGATGCTTTTGACGAACCCGAACGCAAGCTGCTGGTTGAAATGGCCGGCGATATCAGTTTTGCGCTCGACAACTTCGATCGTGAAGCGCAACGCAGGCAGACGCAGGACGAAATCGAATTCAAGAACACGATCTTCCAGATGCAGCAGGAAACTTCGCCCGATGCCATCCTGGTGGTTAACGACAAAGCGGAAATCAGCTTCTATAACCAGCGGTTCATCGATTTATGGCGGCTTTCGCCGCAGATGTTGAACGCTCATCTGAGTGCTCCGGTACTCCGGGCAGTTGCCGAACAAGTCGTGGATATCGAAGCATTTGTCTCCCGTATCAAATATCTGTACGCGCACCGCGACGAAAAGAGCCACGAAGAAATACAGCTGAAAGACGGGAGGACGCTTGATCGCTATTCTGCCTCCATCACCGGAGCAAAAGGAAAATACTACGGACGCGTCTGGTATTTAAGCGATATTACCGAGCGCAAGCAGGCAGCCGACAAGATTGAACATCTGGCCTTCTATGATGCGTTGACCAGTCTTCCGAACCGGCGCTTGCTGCGCGACCGTCTGCGGCATTCCATTGTCTCCAGCGAACGTCATCAGAATTTCGGCGCTGTCCTGTTTCTCGACCTCGACAATTTCAAGAAGATCAACGATACCATGGGTCACGATATCGGCGATCTGTTGCTGGTTGAGGTGGCAAAACGGCTGCAAGCCTGCGTACGTGAAGGGGATACCGTAGCGCGGCTGGGCGGCGATGAATTCATCGTCATACTGGAAAAACTGAGTGAGGATCAGGCACAGGCGGCAGCCCAAACCAATATCATCAGTGACAGGATACTTGCCGCCCTTAGCCAGCCCTATTTGCTGGCAACATATGAATATCTTTGTTCCGTCAGTATCGGCATCAGTCTGTTTCGCAGCAGGGAAGTGACGGTGGGTGAGCTGCTCAAACGTGCAGACACCGCCATGTACCAGGCAAAGAGTGGCGGACGCAACACCCGGCGTTTCTACGATCCCGCGCTGCAGGCGACGCTGGAAGCCCGCACTGCACTGGAAGCTGACCTGCGTTGCGCCCAAGCGAAAAACCAGCTTAGGCTCTACTACCAGAAGCAGGTTGATCACACGGGGCATGTTCTCGGGGCCGAGGTACTGGTGCGCTGGCAGCATCCTGAACTGGGTTTGATTTCGCCCTTGCAGTTTATTCCGCTGGCCGAGGAAACCGGACTGATATTACCCATCGGGCAGTGGGTGCTGGAAACCGCCTGTGCCCGGCTCAAGGCATGGGAATCCGACCCGCTCACGCGCGATCTGAAGCTTGCCGTCAATGTCAGCGCACGCCAGTTCCACCAGCCCGATTTTGTCGGGCACGTTCAGCAGGCATTGCACAATCACGGGTTCAACACCGACCGGCTTAAACTCGAACTTACCGAGAGTGTGGTGCTGAACAACATCGGGGACACCGTCACCAAGATGCATGAACTCAGGCAGGCCGGGGTGCGCTTTTCCATGGATGACTTCGGTACCGGCTTTTCATCGCTTTCCTACCTGACGCAGCTCCCGCTCGACCAGATCAAGATCGATCAATCCTTCGTGCGCAACATCGGCCAGAAACACAATGACTCAGTCATGGTGCAGACCATCATTGGCATGGCCCACAATCTGGGTATGGAAGTCATTGCCGAGGGCGTGGAGACGGAAGAACAAAGAGCTTTCCTGGAGCAACATGGTTGTGCTTTTTGCCAGGGATATCTGTTCGGCAGACCGGTGCCGGTTGAGGAGTTCGAGGCAGAATTGAAGGCGTCGCAATAAAGTGGGGTATCCGTGATCTGTGGTTGAATCAGGTCAAGAGCCGTTTACTTAAAATTCTATATTCGTGTTGATTTGCCATGTTTGTGAATGTCTCAGTTGTGCTGCGATTTCAACCACTCAAGATTAGAAGATTTTGCATGATCAGCCAGATATTTTGGGCGAGTTAAGCCTGCCTGCGTCGTGATTGATTTGCTTTGTCGGAATGCCACTGTGTGCGCCAGAGCACGGAACAGTCCTGGAGATTTTCATAACATTAAATCCCGCGGCAACCATTGCCTCACCGGCATAGCTTATTGATGAATGTTGCCATCCCCCCCAGCACCTTGCTGATTTTTGATCTGGACGAAACGCTTTTTGGCGTGGACGCCACACTGGTGCGTGAATCCGTCTGGTTACCCAAACTGACCCCGGTTGAAGAGGCACCGCCTTATATCGTCGGCATTTTCAGTCTGCGCGGTCAGATCGTTCCAGTCACCGATCTCAATCTGCGCTTCGGCCACCCGGCCCGGCCTTATCGCATCAGCGATCAAATCGTGATACTGGAACTGGATAAGTTGCTGATGGGCTTGATTGTCAACGAGGTGCGCGAGGTGATTGAGCTTTCCGCCAAAGATATTCAACCTCCGCCACAATTTGTTGTGGAAACTCCTGTCGAGATCCCCTTGATTGAAGCACAAGTGCGGGTGGGTGACGACATCGTAACGTTGCTGGATGCGCGACAACTGATGCATCTGCCGCAAGACTTGGCGCAGCCAGAGACGGAGCAGATGTCCACCGCCCATAATTTTTGCCCGCAGGCCACGCCGGAACAACACTCTGTTTTTCGCGCACGCGCCAAGGTACTCATGGAAGCGGCTACCGATGAAAAGAGTACACATCTGTCACTTGCGGTGGTGGAACTGAGCGGCGAATACTTTGGCATTGAGCTTGAGGCGATTCAGGAATTTTGCGACATCGTCCGCCCCTGCCCGATCCCCTGCTGTCCGCCGCACATCCTCGGTGCCATGAACCTGCGCGGCAATCTGTTTACCTTGCTCAATCTCCGCGCCGCGCTCAACCTGCCGAGCGCAGGGCAAACCAGCGACAAAGCCGTGATCGTCCGCGCTTCGACCTGGCTCGGCAAAGGCCATGGCGAGCAGGCGGTGGGCGTGGCGGTGGATCAGGTGCATGAAGTCATTTATTTGCGTGAAGAAGAATTGCAGCCAGCACCTGCTGCACTGCTCGAACAACACGGGACAGAGATCAAAGGCACCGCACCCTATGGCGGCAAGATGATGGTTGTATTGGGTTTGCCCGCGCTGTTAGCGCGGGAGGAATGGATCGTGAATGAAACCGTATAAAAAATTTGGAGTGCAGCATGTTGATTGTGGGATGAAAAATTCCCTATTCCACATCCCTCATTCCTCATCCCGCATTAAATCTGGAGGTGGATGATGGCTATTCAACAAGCGAAACTAAGCAAGATTATTCAGGTTGGTTTTCTGGTGATATTGATATTAATGGTAACCAATGGTGTGGCCATGTTTTTGGTCATGCGCAAGACTGCTGACAGCTCGTTCTGGGTTAAGCACACCTACGAAGTCAAATTGAAATTAGAAATACTGAAAGGCGAAGTAACAAATGCCGAGGCGGGGGAGCGCGGGTATATTTATGCCAACAATGCGGACTTTCTTGAACCCTATACCAAGGCACTAAGCATGATTCAAGAAACCCAAAAAGGCATTCTTGAGTTAATCAAGGACAACCCGCCTCAGGTTCAACGCATGAAGCTCGTAGGTGAGATCATCCAACAAAAAACTGATCAAATGGAATCTGTTATTTCATTGCATAAAACCGGCAAGGAAAAAGCGGCCAGGGATCTCGTTTCTTCGCCAAAGACCAAAAAGATGATGAACGATATTCAGACAGGGATAAATGAGTTGACCCACTTCGAGGATGAGTTGCTGGAACAAAGAGACAACGAGGCTAATGGCATTCAAAAGTTTGCCATTCTGTATATTTTGGTGGGCACTCTAACCATATTTGCTACTGGATTTTTTATTTACCTTTACATCACCCGTAATGTAATCAGTAAATTTATTCTTCCCGTCAATGAAGCAATAGCTGCCATTTCTTCGTCCACCAACGAGATAGTCGTAACCATGGAGCAGCATGAGCGTGCTGCCATCCAGCAGTCGGCAGCAGCCAACGAGACTTTTGCCGCCATATCCCAAATTTCTGTAGCTTCGCGCCAATCTGCCGAACAGGCGGAAAATGCGGCGACCCTGGCGGACAATGCTCGAACTGCTACAGCGCAGGGGGGTGATGCTACCCATCAGGTTATGTTGGCAATAGTCAGCCTCAGGGACAAAATCACTGCCATGGCTGACCAGATTCTGCGCCTAAGCGAACAGACCGGCCAGATCGGCAATATCGCTACGTTGGTCAAGGAGTTATCCGGGCAAATCAACATGCTGGCCTTGAATGCCGCTGTGGAGGCAGCCCGTGCCGGTGAACACGGTAAAGGCTTCGCAGTGGTGGCGAGCGAAGTTCGCAAGCTCGCCGACCAGACCAAGAAATCTGCCGAGCAGGCATCGACATTGGTGGCTGACATTCAGAAAGCAACCAATTCCTCAATCATGATGACGGAAGAAGGCGCTCGTACTGCGGCAGAAGTGACGCAACTGGCGCAAAAGGTAGCCGAACAGTTTAACAATCTCTCCGGCATGGCGGGCAGCATCAACGAAAACGCCCAGCAAGTGATGCTCAACGCCAAGCAACAATCTGCCGCCTTTACCCAAGTGGTAGAAGCAACCAACAGCTTTGCAGCAGGAGCCAAAGAGACCGCCGCCGGTATCAGCCAAACCAAGATCGGGGTGCAAAAACTGAACGATGCAGCAGAGAAGCTCAAGGCAATTGCATGATTGCGGATTGAATCGAATGCGAATTGGAGGATACGGAATGAAAGGATACGGAATAAGGGATGAGCCAATGGAGTTCATTCCGAAATCCGCAATCAGCATTACGCAATAAAAATGATTGAAGACGAGGAACTGGCCAAACTATTCAAGGCGGAAAGCGCGGAGCATCTCGCACGACTTGACGATGGTTTGCTGCATCTGGAAAAGACTCCCAGCGATCAGGCTATATTGGAGGAGGTGTTCCGCGAATCGCACAGCCTGAAAGGTGCAGCACGCATGTTGGGGCTGTCCAAAATAGAAACCGCATCGCACGGTCTTGAAACGATCCTGAACTCGGCACGCAAGGGCGAGACGCCACTCATGCCGGATGTGATTGAATGCATGACTATCGTGCTGGGTGATTTGCGCAAGCTGGTGCAGGAGGCACTTGAAGGCGCGCCGGTCTCTCACCCTCCCCTTCAAGGGGAGGGCTGGGGTGGGGATGGATTAAATTTGGCTGATGGACGATCCGGGATAATGTCACCCCATCCCCTACCCAACCTCCCCCTTGAAGGGGGAGGAGCAACCCCCGACAAGCCAGCTCCGAATTTCACAGAGCCATTCCACATTGAAACGGTTCGCGTCGAAACACGCAAGCTGGACGATCTGCTTACACTGGTTGGCGAACTCAGCGTGATCGAGGGACGCGCGCAGCACCGACAGTTGTTGCTGGACGCACTGCAGGAACAGTGGGTTGTGCTGGAACGCAGCCGCAGGAAATTTCAACTCATGCTGCGCGATGTGAAAACCGAAGCCAGTACGAGCGAGGCACTGCGTCAAATGCTGCACACAGAAACAGAAGTGCTGGCGCAGCTTGGTGCCCGGATCAAGGTGGCGCGTAACGCCTTCTGCGAGGACGGTGCACTTCTGCAAATCACAGTTAATACTCTGAAAGAACGGGTGCATGCCGTCCGCCTGCTTCCGTTGTCCACGGTGTTTGCGCTATTTCCGCGCATGGTGAGAGATCTCGCCAAACAGCAGGGCAAGGAGGTGGAATTGATGATCGAGGGCGGGGAGATCAGTATGGACAAGCGCATCCTCGAAGAAATGAAAGACCCGCTGATGCACTTGCTGCGCAACGCCCTTGATCACGGCATCGAATTGCCTGCCGAGCGCGAACGGCAAGGCAAGCCGCGCGGCGGCGTAGTGCGGCTGCGCGCGGTGCGGGACGGTGGTGGCGTGCTGCTGGAGGTGCATGACGATGGTCGTGGCCTGGATATGGAAGCAATCAGGCAGGTAGCGCTGAAGCATGGGCTACACGACGAGACTACGCTTGCCGCCATGACCCCGGCGCAATTGCAACAACTGATTTTACGGCCCGGTTTTTCCACCAGCACCTTCGTCACCGAGCTATCCGGGCGCGGCGTGGGGCTGGATGTGGTGCGGGCCAACGTGGAACATCTCAAGGGAGATATCCGTATCGAGTCCTCACCCCAGCAGGGCACGGTGATGCAGGTGCGCCTGCCGTTGAGCCTGGCGACCACGCGCTTGCTACTGGCTGGCGTGGGCGACCGTCTGTATGGGTTGCCCATTGAGTCCATCTATACCTCGCGGCGCATACGTGAGGAAAATATTTTCACCCTCGAAGGCCGCCCCGCCATCGAGCTGGACGGACAATCGCTGATCGCGCCATGCCTCGTCGATTTGCTGGAGCTGCCCGCCGAAAATCAGGGCAACGAAACTGTATGCATCGTGATCCAGGTGGGTGACGAACGACTGGGGTTGCGGGTGGACGAGTTGCTGGGTGAAGAAGAGGTAGTCGCCAAACCGCTGGGTGCGCCGCTTACGCGAGTACGTAACGTTTCCGGCTTGACCATACTGGGCAGCGGAGAAATTTGTGCGGTACTGAATCCGGCGGATCTGATGCGCTCAGCGCACAAGCCGGGCACGAAAATGCGGAGTGCGGAATTAGGAATGAAGAAGGAAGTGGTTATGGCCACCATCCTGTTGGTGGAAGATTCTGCATTGGTGCGCGCCATGGAAAAGCGCATCCTCGAAGATGCCGGCTACGAAGTGGTCGTCGCAGTGGATGGGCTGGATGCGCTCAACGCGCTCGGTCGCCGTTCTTTCGCCGCAGTGGTATCGGACATCAACATGCCCAACATGGACGGACTCATGCTCACCGCTCGCATCCGCCAGGAACCGCGCTACAAAGACCTGCCGGTGATACTGGTGACTTCGCTCGCCTCCGATGATGACAAACGGCGTGGTCTGGAAGTCGGTGCCAATGCCTATATCCCCAAACCTTCATTCGATCAGCGCGTGCTGTTGGAAACTCTAAGGAGGTTAATATGATTCGCGTACTGCTGGTAGATGATTCCCCCATCGTGCTGCATATTCTGCAACGCCTGCTGACCGGCTCACCCGAAATTCAGGTAGTGGGCACCGCCGCCGATGGCAAGGAGGCGCTCGAGCTGTTGCCGACCTTGAACCCCGACGTGATCTGTACCGACCTGTACATGCCGGTGATGGACGGGCTGGAATTCACCCGCGAGGTCCTGGCAAATTATCCGCGCCCGATTCTGGTGGTGAGCAGTGCGGTGGAACCGGGTTCGCCCAATATTTTCCGGCTGCTGCAAGCGGGAGCGATAGATGTTTACTCAAAGCCACGCGACATCCTTAATGTCGACATGGATAAACTGTCTCAGGAACTGGCCAGCAAGATACGCATCCTGGCCGGGGTGCATGTCTTTCGGCGAAACAACAATGTGCGCGGCGCACCTGTCGCCAAGCTTGCTCCAAAGCCCATCGTTATTCCCCGGCCGCAAATACCAGTGCGCATGGTGGTGATCGGTGCTTCCACCGGAGGCCCGCAAGCGCTGCACGAAATTTTGGCACACTTGCCTGCCTCCTTCCCTGTGCCAATAGTGTGTGTTCAGCACATCGGCAGTAGTTTTTTAACCGAGATGGTGACGTGGCTGGCCGAGGTCAGTCCGCTGCCGGTGCGCAAGGCAGCACCAGGAGAGACAGCGCAAGCGGGCATAGTTTATATCGCACCCGAGGATGCTCATCTGGAATTTGACGACGGCGGACGCTTCGCACTTTCCCTGACAGCCCCCCTCGACGGACACCGCCCCTCGGTGACCATCACCATGTGCGCGGCGGCACATTGTTTCGGCGCCGGTACGGTTGGTGTAATGCTGACGGGGATGGGACGTGACGGCGCCGAGGGCATGGCGAGCATTGCCGCAGCGGGTGGCATTACCATCGCTCAGGACGAGGCCAGCAGCGTGGTGTATGGTATGCCCAAGCAGGCGGTAGAACTGGGTGCAGTGCAGCACATACTACCGCTGGAGCAAATCGCACCCGCTCTGGACGCAATTCTGAATGTGAAATAATACGGATTGTGGAATGAATCAAATACAGACTGAGTCGAATGCGGAAATCCTGCACGTTGAAGACAACCCGTTGAACGACACAGCGCTGTTTGACGAATTGGCACAATTGGCCGCGCATCAAATTGGCCTGCGCATTCCCGACGATGCGCATGATCGTTTCGTCGGCATGCTGCGCGAGCGTGCCGCACACTTGGGTTATGCCTCGCTGAAAGACTACCAAATTCTTCTGGCGGGACAACAGGCAACCGAAGAATGGGAGGAACTCGTCCGCATCTTTACCTGTAGCGAGACTTTTTTCTTCCGCGACCACGGGCAGATCGACCTGCTGCGCTTGCACCTGCTACCCGAACTGATCGCACAACATTGCAATGACAAAACCCTGCGCCTGTGGAGCGCGGGCTGTGCCAGCGGTGAAGAGGTATATTCTCTGGCCATGCTGGTGGATATGCTGTTGCCGAAGCGCGACGGCTGGAATATTCTCATTCTCGGCACTGACATCGACTCCAAAGCGATTGCCCGCGCCCAGCAGGGACGTTATGGTCAGTGGTCGTTCCGTATGGTTCCTTCGGAATTACAGCAGCGCTATTTCAAACTTGAAGGTAAAGAGTGGATATTGGACGAGCGTATCCGCAGCATGGTGACGTTCCGCATTTCCAATCTCGTCGGTGAGCCATTCCCGGATTCAGCTTCTGGGCTACATGACATGGATATGATTCTGTGCCGCAACGTGTTCATCTACTTCAACACCACCGCCGTGCACGCAGTCGCAGCGAAATTTGCGGCTACGCTACGCGAAGAAGGCTACCTCCTGACCGCGCACACTGAACTCATCGGCCATCCGCTGCGGGAACTGGAATCCAGGCTGTTTGTTGAGGGTGTAGTGTATCAGCGGATTTCTTGTCAACACCTCGTTGCAAGCCCAGTTTCGCCGCCTTCCCTTGGCGTTGCCGCCGTGGCATGGCGAGCAGCACCCGTGGTGCGGCCTTCGGTAAGTATTGCCACCAAGGTGCCAGTACAAACCACGCCGCCTGTACCTCCTGCACTGACTCCGGTCGCACTCACCGATGAAGTGTTGCTCAAGGAGGCGCGGGCACATGCCCACCTGGGTGAGTTCGATCTGGCGGGGCTGATATGCCGCAAGGCATTGGTGGTCAATCCGTTGGCGGCAGCCCCATATTTTTTGTTAGCGCAACTGGCCCAGATCAAGGGCGATTTCAATCTAGCCAAGGAGTGCCTGAACAAGGCCATCTATCTCGATTCACGCTTCGTGGCGGCGTACCTGGAACTGGCGGCACTATGCGAGCGCGCCGATGATATGCCGCAAGCGCAAACTTTGCGGCGCGCCGCTTTGGGGATCGTCCGCAGCATGCCGAACTACGAAATGATTGAGCAGTATGAAATGACAGCGGGAGCGCTGACACAATGGCTCGAACAGTGGGCGTGTGAAGCAACAGAAAGCACCTCTAAATCAGACCCAAAGAAACTGAAATCATAATTTCGAGCAATACGTTGGATTCTTTTCACGACATCCGTTATATGCCGGCAGTGTGAGTTCGCCACTGTCCGCCTTCGGGCAGCTCAGTTGCTGCGCGCCAGGGAAATTTCCATTGCTCTGAAACCGACGTTCTCCAAGCGTCACTATCGACCCACACCCGACCTACAAGGTGGAGCCTCTGAGTTGCCGCTTTACCTGCAAGCGGTCACTGCCATATGTGCTTGCGATATGCCTGTCCTATAACGGACATCGCGGTGTCTGCACACTGACATATTCACTAAATACACGATTTCTTGACGTTATATTGACGCCCCTTTTACGGAGGCATTGCTAGCATACGATGCATCGGATTGTCCGAAGAATGTTGTTCTGCCTCTTCTTAAGCATATGGGTAAGAGATCAGGCAAAGAGGTAACTTCCATAATTAGCCATTCATAAGGGGAAAATCTTGAAATCCATTCTCGTAAGCATGACCGTAGCAGGGTTGATGGTTGCAGGTAGCGCAATGGCGACTGACATGCCAGATCTGGCCAAGAAGAACGGCTGTGTTGCATGTCATGCAATTGACAAGAAGGTGGTTGGCCCAGCTTTTGCCGATGTCTCCAAGAAATACAAAGGCACCAAAACATACACGTTCAAAGGCAAGGAATATCCCCTGGTTGAAGGCCTGATGATGAAGGTTTCCCAAGGCGGCACGGGTAACTGGGGTTCTGCGGCCATGATTCCAAACGATCCCACGGGCAAGAAACAGGATCAAATAAAGGAGCTGGTTAAGTTCGTGCTTGCGCTGGACAAGTGAGTCAAGTGTTCCCCAAAAAGCCTCGCGATGTTGCGAGGCTTTTTCTATTTCTAGAGTATTGACCAGACCTGATCGCGTTTCAAATACGCCAGATACCACGCACCAATAGTTAGCGCCCAGGCAATAATCTTCATGATCACCGAATTGAAAATCAGAAAATCAAACTGCAATAACACAGTAAACGCAGTGACGTTGAAGGCGATGATCATATAGACGATAACCGCTGGCACTCTCATAACGCACTCCTTGATATTTGAACTATGGATTCCGGCGGGTCTGTTGCGGTACAGACGCTCCATATTATCATTGTAACGCCAGCCAGGAATAAATCGCCCGACCATCCAGTTGAGCCGGTAAAGGCCATGGCAAGGAGTACTTGTCGGTAACAGGTTGCATGACAGGAAGGCAGGCAGGATTGTCACACCATGGGCAGTCATGCCGTCAAGCACGGATTTTTGTGCCAGTCATCGACATGGCTGCCCAATAAGTGATACTAGCAACGATGGTGTGATTACTGCTTATTTGCCCAGAACGTCTTTGCGCGTGCTTTCAGCGATGGCTGCTGCTTGCGCGATCAGTTCACCGGGAACATTGAGCTCGGTGAGCGTAGCGCCAATGTTTTCCATGACTGCATCGAAATGCGAGTCGTTCAGTCCCATCTGAACCAGGCGCGCATGTCCCTTACGCATATCTTCACCGGTGTAATTATGCGGGCCGCCAAAAGCCATCGTTAAGAATGCTTTTTGTTTGGAAGCCTGTTTCTGCATGTTGACACCATCAAAAAAATGCTTGATACGATCGTCTTTCAGGACTTTGTCATAAAAAATATCCACTGCTGCATTAACCGCGCCCTCACCACCGATTTCTTCATACAAGCTGCTCATATTTTTCTCTCCCATTTGATTTTTTAACTACGGTATTCCGAAAACACATACGGAATTTGTTTTTATAAACGGAAATGGTATACATTCTTAACGCACCTTTAACGCTCTCTTGACGTTCGAAGCGGCATTTCGCCAGATACGACATAAAATGTATTCCAAATGCATCTTATGAAGAGAAGTTATTTATTGTCAAGTGAGAATCAACCCGATAGGAACTGATATTGTGAGACTGACTTTGTACACGGACTATTCGTTACGCGTTCTTTTGTACCTGGCGGCAAAGCCGGATGAAACGGTTACGATCACCGAGGTAGCCGAGTACTACGACATTTCGCGCAATCACCTGGTCAAGGTTGTGCACAGCCTTGGTATAAACGGATTCATCTCTACTAGCAGAGGCAAGAATGGAGGAATAAGACTTGCACTGCCTGCCGACGAGATCTTATTGAGCGACGTTATCAAGAAAACGGAGCCCGATATGGATCTGCTGGATTGCTTCAATCCAAAGACAGACAATTGCGTAATGACCCGGACATGCCGCCTTAAGATGATACTGTACGAAAGCAGGGCCGCTTTCATGGCGGTATTTAAGCAGAACACGCTGGCCGATGCAGCAAAGCCCATAACTCGGTCAAGTTCCAGGAAAACCGCGAACGTGAACTTGTCGAAATTGAAGCGCTAGCGCGCATATTTCACGCGCATTAGCGCCATCGAAATGCAGAATAAATTCTTTCTTCAGATTATATTGTGATTACTTAACTATTATTTGACGCAGCTTCTTGAATAATTCGGTATATACAGCTCAGCGCAATTTTGTATTTCGATGGAGCTTAAATTACCGGAGGATTCATGAAATACATCGTTGTTGGCATGATTGCCGCAGCAAGTTGGCTGGTGGCGGATTCAGCATTGGCAATCGATATGCCGCCTCTGGCGAAGAAGAACAACTGCGTCGCCTGTCACGCCATTGACAGGAAGATAGTTGGTCCGGCCTGGATGGATGTCTCCAAGAGGTACAAGGATGCAACCAAGTATATTTACCGTGAGAAGGAATATTCGCTGCAGGAAGGATTGGCAATGAAGGTTTCCAGGGGAGGCTCCGGCAGTTGGGGAACTGTTCCTATGCCCCCCAATGTCCCGGCTGTAAAAGAGGCGGACATAAGGGAGCTTGTGCAGTTCATATTAAGCATAGCAAAATAGAATCAAACCGATCATTTTTCCCGGCCGTTATGTGATTTGTTGCGCGCATTATTGACCTTGGTGGGGAAGACCTGATTTGCGGTTTTTCTCACCGCTGAAAAAATAGATGCCGAAATTCATGCGTTGCTGCGCTTCCGGCTTGTCCGCATCGCGCGCCTCAAGCTCAGCTGCGCGCCTGTTCACTTCTTCCAGCATCTGCAGGCCCAGTTTCTGGGTCATTGATTCCAGTTCGGCAATCGACTCTGGCGTCAGCTTGTTGCAGTGCACGCTGCTTTCCAGAGTTGGCGGTTGCAGGCCGTGCAGGTTATGTGAGGCGACGCTCAGATGATCGTGCAGGTTCTGTCCGATGTAGTACACCTTCTGATCAAAGTCGCTCTCTTTTGAAAGGGCTTCAGTATTCAGGCAGACACGGCCTTCGGCATCCAGCCTGACAATTCCCGTGCGCAGCCACTCATCCAGAATGACGCGGGAGCGAATATCTTTGCTGACCGACGAGACCAATCCCTCGAACGATTCGCCGCCACCTTCGCTCATCAGTCGTGGCAATGGACGATGGCGACCGGTATCGTCGACACGCTGCGGATCGGTGGTCCACAAATTTACCAGCTTGGTACTTAGCGATACCGAGAACGGAATCGTCTGTTCGTGGATTTTCTCCGGACGCAGATTCTTCACATCCTTGCGGTGCACACCGCTTAACAGGCTAATACGGCTATCGGTTTGCGGCTTGTCCTGAATACGGAAATCCTCGGTGGCGACTTCCACGTAAATCGACTTCAACAAATCCGACATGAACGGGAAGGTGATCGAGTGCGTCAACAACAGCTTGACCAACGGCCGTAGCATGAAACGAACGGCAGAAACCAGCGAAGAAGAGGCGGCAGGAAGGTCTGCTACGGAAATATTATCATTTGTATCCATGATGTTACCTATTGCGTGGAAAAAATTTACACAAATATGTTGACATGGGAAATATTCCCACGATAGCATTCATGCACGCGGGAAATATTCCCTCGTTGGTTAAATCCGAGAAGCACAGATTGATCAACATCAAATTAAAGGAGAACAAAAATGACCTATCAAGACAACGATAATACCAAACTGGAAAATGCAAACTTCAGCGCATTGTTGGGTTGGCTCGCAGCAGCTGCCATATTAATTGCCAGCATAGCCAGCGCGGTCGCCAATCACTGATGCCTGAACTTCTATACGGCTGCCACAGAGGATGGTGAAGCCGCCTCCGTGGCGGTTCATATCGAGCCTGGCGCATGCAATACGCTGCGTTAAAGCTAAAGTGATCCCCAACCTACGGAGCCCATTCTTAGTGTAGGCACATTATTTCATACTGAATTTTGTCTTGAAAATTGCCTGAAGGGAATCGTATTTCTCGGGAGTCTTGAATTGCCCCTTGTGAAATATGAATTGTTGCTGTTTGTCTGTGCAATCCAGGCCGGTGATTCCAAATGTCTTGCCTGAGTAATCGGGATAGTAGCGAATGCTCTTTACCAGGTTAACTTGACGGCCGTTCTTCTGTATCAAACCGAGGCTATCTTTGCCCACTTTGAGCGATACCGGTGCGGAAGGCAAAAGCATCAGCCGGGTTTTAAATACGCGATTGAATCCAGCAATAAAGAAGAAACAGGTCAGGAAAAGAAACAGATATCCTGTGGTGTGATCGTCGTCATACCACAGGCTGGCCGCGATAGAGCCAAGCGCCACGACAGTGGGAATGTAAAGCATCAAATCCCAAATCATTCCCCTACGGTCTTGTACCAGGTCAAATTGCGTCGTCTCAGCCATATGCGCTTCCCGTTACATTAGTTTGTGCTTCTGCAGCCGCCACAAAATTGACCCAAGGTCTTACAAGGATTGCCTGACAGCATCATCCATTTCACCGAGCAGCATGCGGCCAGCGCGTTCAAACTTCACCACGCCATTCTTGTCGATAATGAAAGTCCATGGGTCTCCCTTCACCTGAAAGGCTTTGTATGCTTGGGGATTCGCATATTGGTCGATGTGTATGAAAATCATCTGATCCTGATATTTATCAAGTGTTGCCCTGAGCATCTGCAGTTGCTCGTCGCAATTGGTGCAATGTCCCGGTGTGGCAAATTCCAGGACGATAGGTTTGCCGGTCAGCAAGGCCTTATCTACCGAATACTGATACATGCGCGGATCGGGTTGCCGATAAGTAGTGATCTTGCTTAAATTTCCGTCGGTATCGGCCAAGGTTCTTGTGGGCAAGCTTGGGGCGTGCGCGCCTACGGATAAGCCGGCAGAAAGACTCTGCTCGCAGCCGCTCAGCTGACTCAAGAGAGCCATTGCAAAACCTGCCGACAGCAATTTCAGCATTTTCGTGGTTGTTCTTTTCATAGTTGTTCTGTTCATGGTTGTTTTTGCCAACCAGCCTTTTTTGTTTTGTAGAGGTTGTAGCCCCAGATGATATTAGCCAGGAGCACGAGGGTTCCAAACATACCGACCAATGCAAGTAAATGACTGACTACTTTTTCGGTATCGTCGGCTGTACTCAGGCCGCCCAACAGTCCGGCAGCAAGGAAAAACGCCACCATTCCGATTAATCCAAAGTTATGCATCCAGAAATGAATTTTCACAAGGCGCAAGCTGTAGATCTGACGACCAGAAACGGCAGGAACTACATAATATAAAGCGGCGAAAATCGCCATCTCAACCCATCCCAGCAAGTTTATGTGGCCGTGTGCCAGCGTGATCAACCGGCCATGCGCCGTGTAATCCACAAAATGCCGGAAAGCGGGCACGCCCCCCATGATGGCCCCCCAAGAGAAACCGATGATGCTGTAAATAATGCATGCGTAAACAAACATCAAAATGTACCGGTTAAAATCTGCGCGCTGTTCTGCGCTGTGTTCAATGCTTGCTGTCATGGTGTTCCTCTTGTGTATTTGGTCTTATCCAGCTGCGTATATCTTTGTACTCAGATCTCCAGTTATCCGGAGCCCACATATCAATCATGGCATCGATGAAACTCGAATCTCCCGCAGGGGGCTGAAAGGAAGAGGAGGATCCCTGGTCGGCTTTCAGTTCGGATAAAAAAACCGACATTGCGCGCAGATCAGAATCTGGCAGAGCAGACACATAGGTAGCATCTTTGGGTGGTGCACCGTGATCCATCGTCTTTGCGCCGTAAACCAGTTCAGGCCTTTTGAGGAAATTGTAAAAGTAGTTAACGTCATGCTTTGAGCCAAGTCCATCCAAGCTTATTCCCATGCTGGTGCCGCTACCGACAGCCCTGTGGCAGGTGTAACAATCCCTTTGCTGGTATATCGCGTAACCGCGTAACCCTTCATCCGAAAAAACGAAGTGAGTCAGAATAGGAAACAGTGGTTTTTCGGAATTGCGTCTGACCGACTCCAGAACAGTAAAATTGATCACTGTAACTACAACGAGCAGCGCAACTATCCCAAAAAGGACCTTTTCTCCTTTTTTCATTTGTCTCCCATTCTGCAACTCTATGCTACTCACGCAGCGCAGACATGCTTACTTGACTCGAAAAAACGCCTGCCCCTATCGAGCAGACTTGATGTTGTTCAACACGGTCTGATTGCCGATGTCCATCCCATCGCCGGCTGTACTCTCAGCTGCTTGCGACAGGAAAGCCGCAACATTATTGATATCCTCATCCGAAAGATTATGGGCAACGCCGCGCATCTGTCCCATTGGATCGTTTGCTCTGGAAGCATCACGCCAATGCGTCAATTGATTGACCAGATATACATATTTTTGCTGGCCAATCTTCGGATAGATAGGATCGGCGCCACGACCGTTGTAACCATGACAAGATTGGCAGGCAGACAATTTATCCTTTTCCGCCACGTTTGCAGTGCGGCCGTAGCGAACAATGATCTGTCCTTTGTAGGGCTCGCCAATTACTTTGCCATCAGCCTTAAGCGCGACGAGATCAGAGAGTTCTGAATTTTTCAGGAAACTGTCTTCGTAAGCAGCCAGATCGCGCCTATCCTGTTCACTGAGCGCCTTTGCTATCCCGTTCATCTGCATCATGGTGGTATCGACACGCTTGTCTTCCGCGTAATTGGTCAGTTGCTTGACGATATATACATACCCGACGTTGGCGAGCCTGGGTGAACCCATTGCATCGTTACCCATGGCTTTTTCGCCATGACATGTGGCGCAAGCGGGCACACTGCCATCGGCCTTGCCATTTTCGTATATGTTTTTTCCATTGGCTAAATTCACTGATACTGCGCCGGCCTCGGCAAAACTTGCACCCGAAAAAGCCAGCATGGCGACAGCTCCCCAGCGCGCCATTGCAAAATAGGAAAATAAACGCATGTGTCTCCCCCTTCAATATTATTAGTTATCGGCAATCAGCGCAGTTCAAAGTGAATTCATGAACTCAACCCGCGATCCTGCTTCTTTTAGGAATGCTTTTTCATCAAGATATAAGCCAAGCCAAACAAGAACACGAACATTCCGATATACATGAAGATGACTTCACTAGTTGTCACATCAGGTTCCAGCATTTCGATCTCCTTGGTCAATTTTGGTTGTTAACAACTACCCCTGTACTTAAAAAATACCCTTTCAAGACAGCGCGATATTAGCACCACAAACTCCCGTAAGGCAATGGAGATATTGTGTTCATTTATCGTTAAATATACGTTAATTAATCGTAAAAATTGCACAAAAGTAGTTAAAATCGATATTGATGCAATAATCTCATTGACAGCTTGTGGGTATGGTAATTAACATCCGCCGCAGGTAAGTTGCTTTTCAAAGGCGAACAATTCTTCAGAGCAAATACCTGCGAGCTAGCGAGAAATAAGCAGCCAGATTTTTCGTTGTCAGGTGCTGGTGATAAGTAATAAAGATGGTCTGGCGTGGTTGGATCTGAGTTCTGTATCAAATTGAAATTTAGGTTCTTGATAACTTGGGGAGGTGGCATGAGTACAAAGAACAATAAGAAATCTCTATCTATCTGGCTGATTCTTCTCAGCGGAATGCTGACCGGAATGGGTAATGGAAGCGTTTTTGGTGCGGCTTTAATGTGTTTGATGGGACGCGGAGGATTTTCGCGCTGGGGGGGGGAATCTCTGAGTGCTTACGATCCTTCCACATTTACCGGTTTTATCGACTGCGCAATGATTGTTTTCGGGCTGGCATTTTGCGTGATTCTTTATGTTGGTCTGAACCGTCACTACCAATTGGAGAGCCGCGCTGCTTGATCAAGCCAGCTCGGCTTTAGTTTCCGATTTAATTCTTCAGGGAGAAGTGCTATGGCTTTAATCGCAGGATCGCTAGGGGTGTTGTTGGCTTTTTCGAGCATGTTGCTGTCTTGGTACATTTTGGTGCCACATGAAGATAAAGAGGGGGCTGGTCATAGCTAAAACTCGTAGCTAAAGCGTGTAGCTAAAACGCGTCCATTTGAGTTCAGGGGGAGGGGGAGTGCATGTTTAAATATTTATTTGCAAAAAACGAAGATATACCGGAAGGATCCGCGGCGATATTCTTCGCGTTTTCTTCAATAGTCTGGTTCGTGATCGGCTCGGGGCTGGGGTCATTTAATGCCGCGAAGCTTGCATTTCCTGACTTCGTAACCGGAAATATATTTTTCGCTTTCGGACACATGCGCCAAGTCCACGTGATGGCAGTTATTTTTGGCTGGATATCAATGGCTTTTGCCATGGCCATGATGTACATCACACCAGCGCTCGGGAACAACAAGTTGTGGTCCGAGAAACTGGGTTTGTGGAATTGCATGTTCTGGAATGTGGGTCTGGTGCTGGGATTGACACTGTTGTGGGCAGGTATCACTTCAGGTCGTGAATATTCTGACTTCCCCTGGCCAATCGATCTGTATCTGGCTTTCTTTGTGTTTATTCCGCTTGCTGTTAACGTCTGGATGACGATACTGAACCGCCGCACTCAAGGTATCTACACGACAAACTGGTTCTTTGCCGCGTCCTTGTTTATGGTGATTATCGTTTTCCTGGTGGGTAATTCGCCGGAATTTTTCCATTTGACCGGACTCACCGAAGCCTATCTGACATGGTGGTTCGCTCATAACGTGCTGGGGTTGTGGATTACTCCGGTGGCTGCGGCGATTGCGTACTACACGATACCAAAGGTTACTGGCAATCCGCTGTACTCTCACCGTATCGGTCACTTGCACTTCTGGTCAGTGGTGGTTTTTTACTCTACACCTGCAGCCCACCACTTGATGTCCGCCCCCTTGCCTGAATGGCTGAAATCGTTCGCTTCCGTGGAAGGGGTTCTGATCCTGGTGCCGGCGATTGCATTCGTTTCCAACATCATGTTGACCATGAGAGGGAAATGGCACATGTTCGTTGAGAACATCGAAGTGCGATTCACCATCACCGGCTGTCTGATGGCTATTCCGTTGAACATGCAAGGCGGATTTCAGCAAACGCGCGCGATTAACTGGTATATCCATGGAACCGGCTGGATCGTCGCTCACGCGCACCTTGCGTTGCTGGGTTTCTCGACCTTCCTGGAATCTGCCGCCGTTTACCTTGGGTTGCAGACCATTATGAAGCGCAAGCTGTATTCCTTGACGCTGGCCAATATGCACTTCTGGATGCTGCTGATCGGCTTCACAGTCTATTGGGTTTCCATGACGATCGCTGGCCTGATTCAAGGCGCAGGCAAGATCTACGAAGTTCCGTATATCGACGTGGTCATCGCTGAGCATCCTTACATGATTGCTCGCTGGATCGGCGGAACCTTGGTATTCGTGGGCAACGTTCTGTGGCTGTACAACATGTGGATGACAGCCCGCAGAGGAACTGAAGTGCCGGCGAATCGCATGCCTCATGAACTGGCATACGAGCGCTAATTTTAGCCTGTGAATATTTGGGGAGATCAAGCATGGCTGGATTTAGAGAATACAAAATAGGAACGTGGATATTTGCTGGCGCACTGGGCGGCTCAATGGCCATAACCTTGTTGATGCCGAGTATCAATATCGCGTCAGTTTCTTCAACCGATATCGCTCTTTCAAAGCAATTGTCTGCTGGCCACGAAACGGGCTTTAGTCTTGACGATCCGTTTCTGCAAGGCAAGAACAAACCTCTGGTCGTTGCGCTGAAGGCTGACCCAAAGTCGGGACAGCCCCTCAGTGAGCCGGTGTCCGTATATGTATACCAGGAGGGGACATCGTTCCCCCCCGGGATATTGCATCCGCGCATCCTGGGAGAGGGAATTGAGCAACTGAGTGTCGAGCAAGGACATATTGCAGACGCTCAGAAGACAGCGGGAGCGGTATTTACGGTTGCACAAGGTACGTATCAGGGAAAACGGCATAGCTACATCGACAATCTTACGGCAACCAAGGGTTGGACTCCTGCGGCTGTGTTGCAGGTTGCCAAAGACGAGGATATTTCGCATACGGGTGCCGGCAAGACCATGTTTGTGCGCGAGGGTTGCTGGTGGTGTCACACCATGCTGCCCGAGCAGACGCAAGACTGGCAGGTATTTGGGGCTCCGCCCATGCTGGGGGACTTTAACGGCGAGTCACCGACTGCATTCGGTTCCGACCGCAAGGGCCCGGACCTGATGCACGTTGGCTCGCGCAATTCCTCCAAGGAATGGATGATGATGCACTTCTTCAATCCACGCCTGGTTCAGCCGCACTCAATCATGCCGCGCTACGACTATATGTGGGGTGAGAAAGATGCGTCCGGACAGAAGATCAACTTCGACAAGTGGCGCGCCGAGTACGATGAATATCGTGAGGGCAAGCGAGTATCGCCCCCGGATGTTCCAAGTTATGCCAGCGATTCTGAAATTCGTGTTCTGGTCGACTTCATGTTGAGTCTAAAGTAACGAGGAGGAGAAAAAATGTCTTGGAACTTAAGTAACCCGTCCGCAACGCTCTGCGATGCGGCGACGAATGAAAGAGATCAAGCTCTTTGGGAGAAGGAGGACTTGGGCGGGATTACGGAAGATAACAACCGCCTGCCCTTGCCGGTATTGTGGCTCCTGGTGCTGACAGTGTTGACCGCATTTGCGATTACCTTTCCATTGTGGGGACAGCGACCGACAGCTGCAATTTATGAGGGCTATGTAAAGGCAATGAGCGCACCTGAAGTGCTGGCGATTCAGGATGATGATGCGGCAATGAAAAAGATCGTTCAGATGAATGTGGGCGGACCTAATGACGCGCTGTTGGCGCGTCACCCCCTGAGCATGAATGATCTGCGCATCATCAAGCCCCAAATCGAGGCGCTGCTTGCCAGCGGGGTTGATCTGCAGGAATACACGGTGGTAGGTGAACAAGTAGTCATGGCAAATTTCGAGGGTAATACCAAGGCAGACGGTACGCCCGAGAGAAAGCAGCCGTGGTGGGATAGTGGCTATACGATCGACATTATTTATATCCTCTATTTCTTCACCATGGTCAGTATTCTCATCAAGAGACTGCCGCCATCAACCTGGCAGCCAAAGCATAAGAAATGATAAAGCTGGGGGATTGGTGCACATCATTCGCCAATCCCCTTCTTGAGACACAATATTGGGAGAATAAAATGATTGAACTTGATTATGGTCCGGGCGTGTTGGCGGGGATCATTCTGGTGGCTTTTCTGGCGCCGGTTTTGTATGGCATGTTTATCGATCGTATATTTGTCGATCGTACAAAAGGAAAATAGACAGGGGCAGGCTGATCATCGCGCAATGTATCCAGTTGTATCGAGAGAAGCCTGCCGGTGACGACGCGTTTTCCAGCGCAGTAAACTTGTCTGGAATTGTAATGGCAGGAGCCCCGGCCTGGCCGGGGTGTTCGATGACGTGTCCAACAGGAGTTGAAGATTCAAATTTCCAATCCTAATAGTGCTGCCACTCAGCCTCTTATCTCGCAGTTAAGCACAGACACTTCCCCCAAGCTTGATCTCAGCATCGAAGGGATGCGCAGTCAACAGTTCAGTGATTGGATATTCGTCTTTTTGCTCGTTGGGATCCTTGTTTTTTCGGGTATCGTCGGTGCATTTCTGTTCAGTAAAAACAGGCCTGCGGAAATAAGATTTGGCGAGCGCATGATGTTCGCTGCGATTATCGTCGGAATAATAGTCGCGATTATTATTGGGGCCGTACAGTTGCTTGGCGGTTACCTTTTCTGAGTACTTATTGGGGAAACACTATGGCAAACTATTTCGAAACACTTCCGGATGGCTGGACCATTTATCTGTGGTTGATCATCGGGGCGATGATTATTCTCGCCGTCATCTACTGGATACGCTGGGGCATAAAAAACGAACAGTTTGATGAAGACATCAAGTATGTTCTTTTTGATGAAAAGGATAAGGCAAAGATGTCTCCGGAAGAGTTTGCAAAGAGCCGGGACGTCATGAAGACGCAGATCGCGAGCCGGGACCGTTTTCTGGCAAAGGATGCAGAAAAGCGCAAAGGGGTATGAAACGCGGAGAAAAGGTTGTTCTGGCATCGATCGCGCTTGTGGTTATTTTCGGAGCTTTCCGCTCGGTGCTGCACGTGGAGGAGCAGCATGAGCGCGATATTCCGTTCTACAGTACCGCCGCGCCGGGGGAAGCCAGCAAAGCGATGGATATCTATCGCAGCAATGTCTGCAAGCGCTGTCACTCCATGTGGTCGCTAAAAAGCATGTTGCAGTCGGTACCCGCACCCATGCTGGACGGCATAGGTTCGCTGCGTACGGAAGCATGGCTTTACGAATATTTGTCCTCGCCGAATCCGCAACAACTGTTACCTTCCCGCTTGAAGAAAGAGTATCAGATGCCATCATACGCAGGTTTGACGGATGAAGATCGTCACGTTCTGGCAAGATATCTGGCAAGTTTGAAAGTGCAGGATTGGTATCTTGAGCAGACTAGGAATTCCGAGTACGAGAAACTGACCGGCAAGGATGCGCCAAAATGAATCGGAGATATGTAGTGGGATTTGGCGCTTTTCTGGCCGGGGCGGCATTGAATTTTGCGGGTGATGCGCTGCTCGGCGTAAAGATAGAGCTATTTCACGGTCTATCCACGTTCAGCTTTGCCTGGATACTGGATGTATTCTTTGTGCCTTTCCTGGTCGGGCTTCTGGTTGCCTGGTTATTCGGCAATGGGGCAAAGTGGCTGTGCTATTTTCCTCCGCTGCTTGTGCGTTGCATCAGCTACGCTGAAATTGTGTACGTCACGGGTGTCCCACATGGAAGTATTTTGAATCCGCTTGGCTGGTGGGGCTTCTATGTGATTCTCGCGATGGAAGCTGCCGGGATAGGCGGAATAATCGGGGAAGTGTTTATCAGGAAAGTATATAGCCGCGCGCAAAAGGATGTTTCCTCAGATAGATCATCCGTTGCAGGGAAGGAATCATAATGCCAGATATGAAAAAGCGCGTGACGTTGAGCCCGGAAGAACAACTGCGCAGAAAACGGTATTTCACAGCCACGATTATCACCTGCATCGCGCTGATAGTAGTGGGAGGAAGTTTGCACGTGGCAAAACTGGGTTCGATTCGCATGGGGGAAATGCGTGCGTTGGCTACCTATAATCTTAAGGAAGAATCCGCCAGGATACGCGCTGCCGGCGAAGACATCGCGATCCACGAAAATAATGAGAATCGGATTAACCAGTCCGCGGGATATACGGTGGCAGAGGCCGAGGCGCTACTGACCAGGGATCAATGGCGCGAATTGGAAAGTACCGTAGCCATCCCGGCAGGGAAATTCCTGATGGGTACGAACCTGAAGAATTCCGATGCAACTTCCCATCCGCAGCACGAAGTCAACTTGAAAGCTTTCCGCATCGACAAGTATTTGGTGACCAATGCTCAATATGCGCGATTTGTTGCGGCAACAGGACATCGCCCTCCGTCGGATTGGAAAAACGGAAAGATCCAGGAAGGAGTATTGCTGTACCCGGTAACGCTGGTAAATTGGTACGACGCTTCAGCCTATGCCAAATGGGCGGGCAAGCGGCTGCCTACCGAAGCCGAATGGGAAAAGGCTGCGCGCGGAACCGACGGAAGGCGTTGGCCGTGGGGCAACGATATGGATCCGGCTCGTTTGAACACTTACTACAATGTGGGATCTGCCAATAATGTCACGGCGTATGCCAACGGGGTAAGCCCTTACGGTGTTTACGATATGGCCGGAAACGTGGATGAATGGGTGGAAGATGACTTGCTTCCATATAAAGGCACGGATGCAGATCCCGTCGTATTCAAAGAAAAAGTTGCCAGGGTGCAGGATGAGCAGGATCGTGCCATGAAGGTTGCCGATCTGGTTACTGTAAACAGGCAATACAAGGTGCTCCGTGGCGGCTCATGGAAGGGAGATCCCTTTGCTACCGCAACTTATCACAGGGATTATGCACGGCCGAATTTTGCGTCCGATTTCTACGGATTTCGCTGCGCGTCGGACATCAGAAAGTAAAGAAAGCGGAGGGTTGTGATGAACCATATATGGATTAGAGTTCCTTTGATTATCTGCGGTTTGACTGAGGCATCGCTAGCGCACGCTGCCGTTGACAGTTACCGCTTCGCGCACGTTACCATCGCAACACCGTGGTACATTTTTATATTCTTGATGTTGGGGGTGTTTGCGCCTTTCGTGCTGATGGCCGTTTTGGCATGGCGCAACGCCATGCGTAAGACTGCACCCGAATCCTCCGATGTCGACAACGAAACCAAAGGTGAGTAAACATGATGCCGATGACATTCTTGAGAAGTTCAATGTGTTCTGCTTTTGCGATCGTCTCGCTCGCATTGGCTTCGATCCTGCTCGCGATGCCCGCGCATGCGGAGAATGCATCCCGTGAAGGAGAAAACGCCCAGATTCTGCAAGCTTTCGCCAAACAACATAGAGACACGGAACACTCGAAAGCGATAACCGATAAAGACAAGCAGCGCGTCATGTTCATGTTGGGAGTGGCGCTCTTGTCCTTTGTTCTGATAACGGGCGGGCTGGGAATTGCTGTCGGGTTGTTTGGCAAGCAGCTATTTGTGGCGCACATGATATTCGCCGGGCTTAGCATGACGCTGGCGGTCGTTCACGCGATTGTCGGGATCGTGTGGTTTTTTCCCTTCTAGTTTCCTGAAGCATTTTGTCTGCAGTTGCAAAATCAGTCGCATTCCGGTGTCACTCGCAAGGTGGAATCGCGCGGGCGTCTGATGGCAAGTGCGCCCGCAGCCGAAATCATCCATGCCATGACAAACGTTGAGCAGCCGGGCATTCGTTCGGGCACGCGGGGAGCGTGGTTGTCGGTGCTTGCGCTCTACAGCCTGTCCGGCTTAACCAGTCTTGCATATGAGGTGCTCTGGTCGCGCATGCTGTCTCTGCAATTCGGAGTCAGCATCTTCGGCGTGGTTCTGACGGTCGCAGCGTTCATGATCGGACTGGGGCTGGGCAGTCTGAAAGGGGTAAGTTGGGCGAAGACGCTTAAGAACCCAATGATGATATTTGGCGCGCTGGAAATCGCTATTGCCCTGTATGCCTTGGTCCTGCCCGGTTTGCTGCACCATTCCAGTGGATGGATCGAGAGTATTGCCCCCCAATTATCGTTAGTGCAGTGGTATGTACTGCAAGGGCTGGGGGCCACCATCTTGCTGGCAATTCCGGCATTTGCCATGGGCGCAGGTTTTTCGCTCATGTTGAATGTCGTGGAGAATTCGCCAATTTCTCTTGGGAAGCTTTACGGGTTCAACACGATAGGCGGGGTTGCAGGCGCGCTGTTTCCGCTGTGGAGCCTGCCGATCCTGGGCTGGACCGATTCGGTGAGAGTCATTGCCATGCTGGGATTGATCGTCGGTGCAGCTGCTTTGGGCTTGTCACGCTACACAAGAATACCGGACAGTTTGCCGAAACCCGGCAACCTGCATGCCCGCCCGCCAATACCGGCGCTTTTGATTTATGCCGGCATTGGAGCCGGCAGCATCATGCTGGAAATCGGCTGGGTACGTTTGTACGGCATGGTCATGTTGCGCACCGAATATGTGCTGGGTTTGATTCTGGCGGTATTTCTGGCGGGAATTGCGCTTGGCAGCATACTGTTGCCGCGCTGGAACAAGAAATGGATGACTGTCCTGCTGCCATTGGTGGTGGGCGGCAGCGTGCTTCTAGGGCTGTGGCTGTTGCCGGCCACTTCGGCATGGATAGAGAGACGCGAGTTCCAAACCTTTCTTGGAGTTGTGTCGACTCAAGCGCTGATTCTGGCAATATTTACGCTGCCCGCCACACTGGCTCTGGGAGCATGGTTGCCTATTCTTGCCGGCCGCTACGAAAACGCCAAGTTCAGCGGTGTATGGTTGTACGGTGCGAACTGTCTGGGAGGGGCAGCCGGGGCGGTGGCAGCCTGTCTGGTCTTTATTCCCTTGTTGGGCAGCGTTGCGATGGTGGCGATATCCGGGCTTGCAATCACCGCACTGGGTTTGACCTGGATAAAGTCACGTTGGGCATGGCTGACATTCGCTGCGATGCTCCTGCTGGCGTGGCCTTTGCGGAACATGCCTCCGGTGCATGACTTGTTGCCGAAAATCGAGGCCAACAGCCGCAATCTCTACTTGTACGAAGACGCAATTTCCATGACGCATGTGGTGCGGCAGGAGGATGGCCAGCGCGTCCTGTTGAGCGATTTGTTGCGTATGGACGCGTCTACAGAACCGGGCGCGCTGGAGATTCAGATGGATCAGGCGCGGCTTGCACTGCTGCTGCATCCTGCACCGCAGACTGTGTTGTTCCTTGGGCTGGGCACCGGAATCTCCGTCTCGGGATCAATACCGTTCCCGAGCCTGATTCGCAGCGCCGTGGAATTATCCCAAGGCTCGATTTACGCGGCGAAATATCTGTTTGCGCCGGTCAATGGCAGCATCATGGATCAGGTGCAAATTCAACGAGACGATGCCAGACATTTCCTGAGCAGCTCTCCGCGTCACTATGATGTCATCGTGGGAGACCTGTTCCATCCGGACATAGCAGGAATGGGATCGTTACTGTCGACGCAACAGTTCAAACGGGCACGAGATCATTTGCATCCGGATGGAATATTCGTCCAGTGGCTGGCACTGAACCAGTTTGACGTCCAATCCCTCAGCGCTGTCCTGCGCAGTTTTCAAAGAGCATTTCCGGAAGGGCAAATGTTCATGGATGGCATGCATTTGGCGCTGGTTGGCCCCAGGGACAAATTTTCGGGAGCCAGGGCAATGCAGGCCAACCTGAGCAGGCTTACTCCGCAGGGGCAGAGCGCTGCAACAGGCGGGGAAGGAAAATGGACGTGGCTGGGGCGCTATTGGGGACCGATAGCCGAAACGGACGGCCCGGTGCAGGATGAATGGGAGCCCTATATCGAATACAGATTGCCGCGCTCGCGTTATGACGGAAATGTAAACCTGGAAAAAGTGATGTCGTGGTTGCTGAAACAACATCCGGCCCCGGACGCCGCCATGAACTTATTGGGAATTGCCCTGGAAGACAGAAGCAGATTCGGCCGGGCTTATGTGGCGACCGAGCTGACCGTGCGATCATGGGCGTTAACCTTGCGTGGCGACGAAGGGCAGGCGGGCAAATTGATCTGGATGGGTTACAAGGCGAACCCGCAGGATCGCTGGATCGCCAATTCGCTTGCTGAAAACATGCTTCAATCACTAGATCAGGCCAAGCAGCATGGTTTGAGCGAGCACGAAGCCCTGAAACGAATCATGGAGGTGTATCCGAATTCCATCAGCGCTTTGCGCGCATCCTGGCATCTGGAAAAATCGGAGGGCCGCACCCGGGAGGCGGAACAATACCGTTCGCGACTGCTCGCCATCTCACCACTGGACAGTGAGGCAAAAGCACTTCACTGAACCTTTTTACCCAGGCGTTTTACACAAAGGAACACATGTTCTCTGGCACTAATGAAAAACTGTCAAGTATCCCGATCAAGGTTATCGGCGCCGATGCGAAGGCGGGGACTGTCTATTTCAAATGGAAACGACGGGCCGTGCAGGCAATTACTTTGATGCTGTTAGTTGCCATTCCGGTTTCCGGGCTGTTTCGAATCGATCCGGAAAACGGCGCGCTTGTGGTGCTGGGCTGGCAAATCTGGTTTGCCGATTTCTTTTTGATCTCCGGTCTATGGATAACGCTGGCAAGCGCGCTGGTTGCACTATATTCCGTAGCGGGAACTGTATTTTGCGCATGGGCTTGTCCGCAAAATACGCTCGCAGAATGGGCAAACTACATGACCCACAAGTTGTTGGGGAAGAGAGCCGAGGTCAGCCTGACCGGCGATGCTCCTATAGTTGCGGCCGCGAAAGATAAGGTTTTGAACTGGACGATGCTGGGCCTGTCTTTCCTGGGGGTGGCCATGTTCTTTTCTCTTTTGCCATTACTGTATTTCTATCCGCCGGATGTGGTCTGGTCTTTCCTTATTTTCAGGGAAGATTCCAGATTGGCTGGCTCTCTGTACTGGATATATTTTGTCTGGGTGCTGATCATCTTGTTGGACATTGCAGTGCTGCGTCATTTCTGGTGCCGCTTTGCATGCGTATACAGGGTTTGGCAGCACTCGTTCAAGACCAGGGAGACCTTGCATGTGGCCTACGACAATAGTCGCGCGCTTGAATGTGAAAAGTGCAATTACTGCGTGACGACCTGTTTTATCGAACTGGACCCGCGCAACACGGAAATGTATGACAGTTGCATCAATTGCGGTGACTGCATCGATGCCTGCAATCGCCTGCATGCCAGGAAAGAGGGTGTTGGCCTGCTCAGATTTGAACTTGGGCAACGGGCATCAGGTCATGTGAGAAAACTGCGTGATAACACCGTGCTATTGTTATCGAGATTTCGCTGGACCGCGCCGATCGCAATATTGGGGGGCACTTTATTTGCGTGGGGTGTCTGGACTTACCAGCCCTATCACTTGTCGGTGGGGTATCTGCAAACGGCGCATAATCAATCCGCGCGCGATTACCGCATAGAAATTTCGAACAAGCGGTACCGCGCTAGCGAACTGACGGTGTCGGTTGAAGGCCTGGAGCAGGGCGCATTTACGTTGAGCAATTCTGACGTAGCCTTCGAAACAGTCGGGCGCTCCTCGGTGTTTCTTTCAGTGTCGCAGAAATTGAGCCGCGGCCTCCATCCTTTTGTGGTGGTGGTGCATTCCAGGGACGGATGGACAGGGCGTTTTAACCTTCAGCACTTTGTTGAATAGGAGTACACGATGGAACAGCCAAAGAACAAGTTGGAACAATTGAATGAAGAGTCGAAGTGGGGCGAGCTCCGCCCGGACAACTTCGGATATGCCTCGGATCAGGAACGTCTGGCCAAGCGCGGAATGGAAGACTGGGAGCTCGTGGAGAAGATTCCCGAGTCGCAGAAACAAGTCCCGTACTGGTTTATGGCAGTCGTGGTCAGCGTGTTATTGGTCGGAGTCGGCCTCAGTTTTCCATTTTGGGGATTGCGTCCGGGAGTCGAGGTGAAGTGGACGGACTGGGTGTTTGAGCCGGGCTTTCTGGGCTCCCTGGTGTATATCGCCGTTGCCGCGGTATTCGTTTATTACATGGTCAATCTGTATGGATCGTCAGCCGGGGAAGAGTTGGACGCCGACAAGAAAAAAGATGAAGAAGGTGCCGGGAAAAGCCATTGAAGTTTCTATAATTCATTACACTATGCCGGGATTGGTGTAATGAACACCAATCAATACCGTTAGCGAACCACACAGGCCATAGCGCAATAATGAAAAACAATCTGTCCCTGATATTTGGCTTGATCGCAATTTGTCTCACAGCTTGCAGCGAGAAAAGCGAAACCGTCACCATTCCCGCGCAGCGCTGGAAAGATATCGATGTGCGCATCGAAACACATCCCAGCCCGCCGCTGGCCGGGATGTCCGAAATCGTGGTTATCGTGACGGGACCGCGCGGCAGGCCAATTCCTGACCTGACCGTTTCATTGCGCGCCAGCGAATCTATGCCCTGGGTGCAAGCCATCCAGGATGGGCTGATCGGCGTCTATCGCCGCGCGGTAGATATTGGCGATGGCGAATCGGTCATTTTGCAGGTGCACCTGCAACAGGGAAGCGACGAACAGATAATGCGCTTCCCGATCAAGTTGGCAGCCAGTTAACCCCGCAGAGAGACGACCTCTGCACGAGGCAGGGTAACGACGTTGCCCCGCGACGGAGCGGCGATTTCAGCAGGGGTCGAATCGGCGACTTTGTTGCGCGATGGAGATTTCAGGGTCAAAACGACATTCGCCAGATATGTGCAAAATCCTATCGCCATTGTCGTGCCGGAAATCGCCATGGCAGGGCCATAGAACTGGTGCACCCAAAACCTGTCGTCAGGTGAGTTGATCAGCAATCCTTCCCAGATGCCGAAAACCATTTGTATGATGTAAAAACTATAAACGCCTATACCGACAAACCAGAAGGTGTGCTGAACCAGTTTGATGGAATAAATCTTTTTGCAGGTAAAAATGGGCAACAGGTAAAAAGTGACACACATCGCCAGCATAACCACTCCGCCAACCAGATTCATATGGGCGTGTGCCAATGGATCTATCATGTGGCCCGGGCCGCCATACGGGCTGCCAATAGAATCGAGCCAAGCGCGAACCGGAGGCATAACCTGAAGCATGCCGTGTATGGTTCCGATAAAAAATGAAACAGCGGAAAGCAGCAGGAAGTTCAAAAGATGCCGGTGCAAAATATTTTTTGTAGTCATCGCGGTTACCTTTTTTAACGATTAAGCTAAGCGGCGAATATGGGCGCACGCAAAACACCACATATTCGCCTGACCACAACTCGCCCGAGGAGGATCACTATGGCTGAAACAAATGCTACATATTATTTTTGTTGTTTGTGTCAAGGGGCTGTGAAAGTAGGACGTGTGGCCAAAAAAAATCCAACTTTTCGGATATTCCTGTGGTAGGAACGACGGTTCAATTCAGTCTTGTGTAAAAAATGTGTTAAAAAATTTCATTCCTATCTGCGTGCGCGAGAAATTTGGCTGATTAGGCGAGTGCACGCAAGATATTCGGATTATCATAATCCGTATATCCGGGCATCAAACCAATCCTTGTCGATATTTACAACGTTGCACAAATATCTTTACCCAAATCGTATTGGTCTTTTGCAGCGAGGTGGAATTTCAAAATTGAAGTCATGACTATGAACCAAAATTGGTAACGGGAATATGCAAGTGACGCATGAAGATCAGTCACGATTCAATCCGGAAAGAGACGAGTCACCATTGCTTGGATAACTGCATAATCGGCAGCGTCATAATTAGTACAACAACGAGACATATTTACTACAGGAATAATTTTAGATATGAACAACTGGTTTTCACGAATCCTGAACGAGTATCTGGCGTATATTTCCCTTGCACTCTGGGGCGCTCTTACCTTCATGCTTTTGCACAAAACTTCTTACGGCATTGATGAAGGTGCAGCCCACGCGTTATTGTTGGTATGGTCGGTGGCTGACGGTGTCGTTAGCCCCATCGTAACTTTGGGACTTCCCGATTTCAGGACGGTATTCCTGGTTCCAGCCGGTATTTTGTGGACTGGAAATGTGATTGCCGCAAAAATTACCGCCATGTTGGTCATGTCAATTGCAGCATGGTCGTTTCACGCCTGGCGGCATCGCGGAGGAGATACGGAAGGCGCGTTAATCGCAACAGGATTGTTGCTGATCTCTCCGTTGCTGCTGAATCTGATCGACACTATTTCCGTTGCCGTATTTCTGCTTGTGACATTTGCGTTGGGAGCTTGGTCGGATACGATCTACCGTGAGTCGACGCGGGCATTTGGCGGCATGTATTTTTTTCAATTATTTCTATGTCTGGTAAGCGTCACTCTTCACCCCGTGGGCCTTGCATACCCGTTGGCTTTGTTGTGGACGTGGTACCAGAACCCGCTCGACCAGAAGCACCGCAATTATTACTTCATCGGAATCAGTGCGGCCCTCGCTATGGCGCTGGCCTTAACTTCGGGATGGAGTCATATTGAGTGGCTTTCGAATCCTGTAAAAAGTCTGTCGGGCCTTCTGCTGGGTCACGCCGAGCCTGAGGCGTTCGACGCCTTCCACTGGATTGCTGGAATATTAGTGTCAGGCCTTCTGCTGTTCGTGGTTTTCAAGCAAGCGAAGAACATGTGGGCAGATTTTCTAGGCCGAACACTTCTTGTTGCACTGGCTATAGGAATTCTTGTGGGCGACGAAATCTTCAGCGTGGTTGCTCTTGTTACGTGTTTGTATTGGGGCTTTTCGCTACTGTTGCCTGAGCCAACAGATTCTCAAGGCGGATTGTGGAAGCAGAGGGGATGGGCGTTATTGTTCATCGTCCTGATCGCGACAACATTCATTGCGGTAGATCGCACAAATTATCAAGCGCTGTCGACTGAACAACTGTCTGCGCGCGACAGCTTGATCAAGACATTTTCGGAAGATCGCGGCTTATTTTGGAATGAGGAGACTCCTCAGGGCGACTCTCCAAGAAAGAAGGCTCGCGTTGCAAGTCAGTGGCCTGCCCTTACCATGCTGGCCTGTCGTTGCGATGCGCTTCCCTTGCCACCACCCGCCGAAAACAGCGATGCATTGTTTGCGATGTTGCGAGGCGTTGATTATTTAATTTTCGATCCGCGAGACTTGGTCAATAGCGAACTCTCACGCGATCTCGCCGCGATGGATTCCGGGAAAGCGGAAACTATTGCTTTGCAGCAGGGAGGAGTAATCATTCAGGTCAAGAATCCCTCCCCCGCAAAACCTGCAGGGCAGCAGATATGATCACAGAGATACTAATATTTTTGATTGCAGCAGTTTGCGGGCTATTCGTAACCGGTTTCGCGGTTCATATGTTTGTAGGCGGATTGGTTAGCCCCGAAATCGAAAATCAGCTTATTGTGCTCATCTGTTTTGTGGTTGCATGTGCGATCGCTTACATGGCGTGGGATGTTATAAAAAGACGTTCCGGCAGCAGGTAGTATGTAAGCGAACAGGGCGGGCAAGAAGTGCAACGCGCCGGATTTTGACGTGCGTTGACCAATAATTCACACGCATTTAACGTCCAATTTACATTGGCTCCAGTGGTGCGAATAAATAGCCGTTATTGGCGGGTAATTGAGTTGCACGTGCAGATGTATTTCGCTAGACTAAATTTCAAAGGCGGGTTCCAGTTTGTCTTGCCTTGAAATAAATATAAATACAAATCTTTTTTACTTCTTAGGGAGAGCGCCATGCCGGTTGAACTATTAGTACCAGTCGTTATTTTTGGTTTGGGTGTTGTTGTTGCTATTTCTCTTTCCACGATGGGAATTGAACGCATTGTCGAGTCATCCAGGAAATAAGTGTACGAATAATTACGAAGCAACAGAGGTTCCTGGAAATTCAGGAGTTCCTGTTCCTTCGTCTTTATTGCGGTAATAGACTTAACGCTTTTGATCCACTTGGGTTCGCTGATTCTTTTCAGACTTCTGCCACCCCATCCTCAAGCAAGAAAAGGCCTCCTGATTCGAGCCGGCTATATATTTACCCAAGTTTGCAGCAAAACGCACGCTCCGATCGTGCCGCAACTGGTGCAGAATTGGCAACCATTTAGCCGTCGGCAGTTTGGGATTGTCAAAGAATACGGAAAATAAATCATGCGCGTACTTATCATTGAAGACAATCGGGATCTGGCTTCCAATATGTTCGATTTTCTGGAAACCAAGGGACATGTGGTGGATGCGGCGGGGGATGGCATTACCGGCATGCACCTGGCCTTGGTCAACCAGTATGACGCGATCGTTCTCGATCTGACGTTGCCGGGAATGGATGGCATCACGCTCTGCCGCAAGCTGCGGGAAGAGGGCGGCAAGTACGCACCGGTTCTGATGATTACGGCGCGCGATTCATTGGACGACAAAATTGCCGGGCTGGAAGCGGGCGCGGACGATTATCTGGTCAAGCCTACCGAACTGCGCGAGATAGAGTTGCGTTTGCGCGTGCTGCTCCGCCGTAGCGGCGTGCACGCGCAAAAACAGAAGAAAATGGTGATAGAAGACCTCAGTCTTGATCCCGCAACCTGTTCGGTGCGTCGCGGCGACAAGGCGATCGAATTGCCGCCTATCCCCTACAAGATACTTGAGACACTGATGGCGCGTTCGCCACAAGTGGTCAACCGCGACGACATCGAACATATCGTATGGGGAGAGGGTCGCCCGGACAGCGACTCGCTACGGGCGCATGTGCATTTGCTCAGAGAACTTATCGACAAGCCGTTCCCGCGGAAATTGCTGCGCACCATGCGGGGTTTCGGTTACCAGTTGGTCAGCCCGGATGTTCCAGACCAATAGCCTGCGCTTTCGCGTGCTTTCTATTACGCGCTGTTCGGCGCGGAGCTCAGTATTTTTCTATCCGGCGGTTTCTTCTGGTTGTGCATATCCCTTGACGCCTTTTTTTCATTCAGCAGCACAACTGCCCTTCGAGTTTCTCCAGACTACCTGCATGCGATATCCGCTTCTGACGCAGGAACGGACATCACCTCGGCCTGCAGGCCACCTTCTTAGCAAACCACTTGAGTCCGCTTTGGCCGAGGATCGGTAGCTCCCCGCGTTGTCCGTGACTGTCTGTAAATGGCACAAAGCCGATATACAGCCCCGTGAATATCCTGCCGCAAAGCGGTCGTTCATGGTCAATTGAGCCCGGCTTGGTATGAGCGGCAGGTATGGCCGAGGACAGGACTTCGGCTGGAGCATTCGCGCGGACCGTCTTCAAAGGGGCGGCATCCGAATTGCGTGCTTGAAAGCAGTCGTTAGTCTTTTATTATGGATGTCCCTCAAATGCCGGGTTATGCATCATGGGACTCCGGCTCGATCCGCCAAGTCATTCGATTGCGCGTACCGCCCTCAACACTAAATTGTTCAATCCGACATCTCTTGTCGGCGGGATGTTCGACGATCGCAACGTGGTCGAGGGCAATGTCACGAGCGATGATGTAACAGAACTGGCCCATGTATGGCTTCCCAACCAAATGCTCACAGTCGTCGTAGTCATGGCCACAGATGGAACACTCTTGGTACCCGACAAGCATTCCCGAACTCACGAATACCTGGGGTGGAAATACGAGGTTCTCAATTGCCTCAAGCCGCTGATGGTGATGTTCAAGATGATGGAAGCCTTCGTGAGCACGCGCTGCATCGACTGAAGCCATCTGGGCGGCAACGAGATGATTCCAAGCCTCGTTGGGTTTCTCTTCTTTCAAGAGAAGCCACATATTTATTTCCGCCAAGAGAGCGCGTGCAACAGATTCGCAGCCGAGAAGCAAATTTGCGTAGTCCTCGTCGCCACGGGCAATAGCCTCTTGCTTTTCAGTGCGCACCATTTGAAGAGCATCCTCCATGGCAGCGCAAGCTGCCCGCTGTAGTTTGCTATCGCGCGCAATCGAAAGCATAATTTCCGATTCCTTGACCAGACTATTGAACTCAGCCACGAATGCCGGCAATGGCTTACTCATCGGCGATCTCTCTGATGATTTCGGGGAGGTCTTTTAGACCTTCAATGCCTCCCTGGTATGTGATCTTCTTACAGGTTTTCGACTTGGTCTTCTCTACCACAATCTCAAGCTTGACCGACTTGCCTCCAGATATCCCCTTGAAGAAATCGGTGGCATAGTTCGAGAGCACGTTCAACGCCACCGAGAGGTAGTTTGCGTTTCCGGAAATCAGGCCAGCAGAAACAAATATCGTTGGGGCTACCCATTCAAAAGAATTGTTTTGAACGTATGGCGGTTTCTTCGATTTGTCGAATAGCTCGCTATATGGGATAGACGCATTTCGAAGGAGTGTCTTTACTGTCGCGGCCTCTGAAACCTGCCTGAACTCAGTAATTGAGGTCGCAGACTCGAAGTTTGTCGGCAATAGAGCCAAGCCATCTGGAAAGTTGCATCCAAGAACGGCAAGTCGTTCTGCAACGTTGGGGTAGTCAGCAATAGTAGTAGTCATGATGCAACAGTTATTGGACGGACGCACCGGTCCGCAAATTTAAAATAGTGAGGCGCGCATTATTTCCACCCCAATTGATTAATTGTGAATCACCATTTTTGCTTGTCCGCATGCGCATATTAGTACGGACGGAAGCGAATGTCTTCTTCGGGGAAATAATGCGAGAGGCTGGTTATGGCACGCAACGGTACTTCATGTTGCCATATTGCCCGCCAGGAAGCGATCACTCGAGCATTGAAAATATCAGCGCACCAGCTAGCGGCCTCTCACGACATGCGATATTCGACCCATTGCAGTCATCCATCAACTGATGCTTCAATCTGAAGCGCGATCAGATAACGAGTTTAATTTTGCTTGAAGACCGCTCAAGGCACGAAGCGACCGTAACGCCTTGTTAACGGCATGCCACAAAGTGGTCTCTCATAGTCAATTCAGCCCAGACTGAAGCGACAGTCCGAATAGGCCGAGAAGTTTGCCTTCATTGAAATTGTCTTGACGGTCTGCTTCGGGTCGAATGTCGCATGTCGTGAGGGGCGGCTATGTGTGCGCTGATTTGCCGAGGCTCAAGTGGCCGCTTCCTGGCAGGCAATATGGCAACATGAAATACCGCTGCGTGCCATGAACGGAACTTGAATTGAGAAAGTCAATGTCCGCTCTCCGCCACATCGCTGCCAGTCGATGGAAGATCGGCGCAAGTCATCCAATTTATGGTGCAGTCAGTCAAGTCTGGAAAGAAAGCGCCGTTATTATTACCAGCCGCCCCCTTCAAGTCTTGCTGTATATTTGCAAAGCTGGGTTTGCAGCGCAAGTGTGGCGTAACCTTTCAAGTGAGGAATTCAATAATTGGAAAACAAGCAAACTGACCAGGATATTGTCCTGCGCCTCCAGAATGCAATTGATATGCTGCCCAGCCCGATATTTATCAAGGACGGGGATGGACGTTATATTTTCTGCAATCGTGCATTTGAAAATTTTATTGGCGTCACACGCTCCAGGATTATCGGCAACACAGTTTATGACATCGCTCCAGCGGAACTTGCCTCCACTTACGAAAAAGCCGATCTGGAATTGATTGCTCAAGGTGGGAAGCAAAGCTACGAAGCCGACGTACGCTATGCCGACGGAACCCACCACGAAGTCATATTCTTCAAGTCAGTGTTTTACAATACAGAAGGAAAGACCGATGGCATCTCAGGGGTGATGCTGGATATTACCGAACGAAAGCGCCTGGAAGAAGATTTGCGGGAGGGCGAGACGCTTTTTCGTACCCTGACCGATAACGCTCTTGTGGGTATCGACATCATTCAGGATAACCAGTTTTCCTATGTCAATCCTGCCTTTGCAAAAGTATTCGGATATTCGCAAAGCGAGTTGATCGGTGCCAGCCCTTCGGTTCTCGTTCATCCAGATGACCGAGAATTGGTGGCCGAGCAAATGAGGCGTAGAACCAGCGGCGAACTGCCGAATATGCACTATGAATTTCGCGGCAAGCACAAGAATGGCGATACAAGATATATCGAGGTGTTTAGTGTTAAGGTTTCATTGAACGGCCGCCCGGCAATCATGGCCAATCTGTTGGACATCACCGAACGCAAGCAAGCTGAAGAACGCATTGACAGATTAGCCCACTTCGATCAACTCACTGGTTTGCCAAATCGAAACTTGCTGAATGATCACTTCAAATTTGCGATCAGTTTGGCGCAACGCAGTGGCGAGTCATTGGCCGTGATGTTCATCGACCTGGATCATTTCAAGGACATCAATGACATTCTGGGCCACAGCATCGGAGATCAAATACTCATAGAGGTGGCGAGGCGACTCAAGGCAGTCTTGCGTGAAGAGGATTCGCTGTCCCGTCAGGGCGGAGATGAATACGTAGTGATCCTGCCAAGGTCTGATGCGGATAGTGCGGCACTGGTGGCTTCCAAACTGATCGAGGCGGTTACTCAGCCATGTCATATCGAACAACATGAGCTGATTGTCACGCCTTCTATCGGTATTGCCATCTATCCCAATGACGGTAGCAATATGGAAACGCTGTCGAAGAATGCCGACACGGCCATGTATCGTGCCAAACAGGAGGGCCGAAACGGCTTTCGTTTTTATTCGCCGGAAATGCAGTTGCAGTCAGCACGCAACCTGCAACTGGCAAATGCACTGCGCCATGCATTGGCGCAGAGCGAATTAACGCTGCATTACCAACCCCAAGTGTCCATTCAAGACGGTCGTATCGTCGGCGCAGAAGCCCTGCTGCGCTGGCAACATCCGGAGCTGGGAATGATTTCCCCTGCCGAGTTCATTCCGATTGCGGAAGATACCGGTCAGATCATTCAGATTGGCGAATGGGTGTTACACACAGCGAGCAAGCAATTGAAGGACTGGTTGGATAGTGGCTTGCCGCCGATCACAATGGCAGTGAATTTGTCCGCCGTACAATTTCGCCAGAATCATTTCCCGGAAACGGTCACTCGCATTCTTGATGAAGTAAACCTTCCTCATCAATATCTGGAGTTGGAGTTGACCGAGGCTGTCGCCATGGATGATCCAAGGGCCGCGATAGAGGTCATGAACAAGTTGCATGAACGCGGGATACGCATGTCCATTGATGATTTCGGCACGGGTTACTCAAGCTTGAGTTATCTGAAACAGTTTAAGGTGTACAAACTCAAGATAGACCAATCTTTTGTACGCGACTTGACCGATGATCCGGAAGACAAGGCCATCGTGACGGCAATTATCCATATGGCCACCAGTCTTGGTATGCAGACCATTGCGGAAGGTGTCGAGACTGCCAGCCAGCTTTCGTTCCTTCGTTTACAGGGCTGTAATGAGGTACAAGGCTACTATTTCAGCAAGCCGCTCACGGCGGAGCAGTTCGAAGAGTTTGCCAGAAAACGCTAATAAAATCCTCTGCCCGCTTTGATAAAGTTAAATAGGCTGCTTCGGATTAATAGCTAGAGTCATTCGCGTCAAATAATTTCGTTATATTTTACGTCCGCCCACCCTTTGGGAGTGGACGCTCATGTGATCGAGTCGAAAGCCATTTCAGCAAGCTGCGATAGTCCGATAAGGTCGAGACCGGCACTTCAATGTGCTGTGGTTGGGTGGCCGCTACGGGTCGATTGGAGTCGTTCTTCACAAATTTAAATCAACCACAAATTACGGATACCAAAAATACAGTGTGTCTTAATTCTGTGGTGTAACGGAATGACGATGCAACTCCTGTGTTGTCTTCACTTTGCCACCTTTACCGATATCGGATCAAGCCATCTGCCATCTTGCGCAATCAGCACTTCGGCTTGTTTCGGCCCCCAACTGCCCGGCTTGTAGAAGTGAAGCGGGTGGTGCATATCAAGAACCGGATCGACGACTGCCCACGCCGCCTCAACAGCATCCTCACGCGAGAAGAGCGCACCGTCGCCTGCCATGGCATCGCTCAACAGACGCTGGTATGGCATTTCCGCTCCATGATGGTCATCCTGCAAATACAGCTCGCGCTGCTCGCCCACGAACGCCTTGCCATCGCATTTGACGCGCGCGGCGAGCGCGATGGCGGATGTGGGGGAAATCCGGAAACGCAGATAATTGGCTCGTCCTTGCGCAGGATATGAATCGTCGAACAATCTTTGCGGCGGCGGCTTCAACTCCACCAGAACTTCGGCTGCGCTGGTCGCCAGGCATTTGCCGGAACGCAGGTACCACGGCACTCCGGCCCAGCGCCACGAATCGATGAACAGCCGCAGGGCGCAGAAAGTCTCGACATCCGATCTTTTTGCCACGCCCGGTTCATTGCGGTAGCCGCGGTACTGGCCGCGTACCACGTCTTCCGGTACCAGTGGGCGCATGGACTGGAACACCTTGGCTTTTTCAGTTTGAACGGCAGCGAAGCCCTGATAGGCGGGCGGTTCCATGGCCAGCAACGCAACAACCTGGAACAGGTGGTTCTGGATCACGTCGCGCAGGCAACCGGCACTTTCATAGAACGCACCGCGACCCTTCACGCCGAAATCTTCGGCCAGCGTGATCTGCACGCTGGCAATGTTGTCGCGGTTCCAGATCGGCTCAAGGAAAGAATTGGCGAAACGGAAATAGAGGATATTCATGATCGCCTCTTTCCCGAGATAGTGGTCGATCCGGAAAATGGAATCTTCCGTGAAAACCGACAGCGCGATGCGGTTGAGTTCACGTGCCGAGGCCAGGTCGCGCCCGAATGGTTTTTCAACGATGACGCGCGCCCGCTCCGCCAGTCCCGCAGCACCGAGATTATTGATCACTGCAGGGAATAATGCAGGCGGAATAGCGAGGTAGTGCGCCGGACGCCGGGCGCCGCCCAGTTTCTGTTTGAGAATATTGAATGTTTCCGGTTCGTTGTAATTGCCCGCCACATATTGCAGCAGGGAAAGCAGGTGATTGAGGGCAGGGCGGTCATCAATCTTGCCGGCTTGTCTGATGCTGTCTCTTACCCGTTTGCGCAGTTGTGCCATCGTCAATTTCGAGGAAGCAACGCCCACCACCGGCACATTGAGCATGCCGCGCTTGGCCATCGCGTACAGCGCCGGAAAAATCATCTTGCGTGCGAGGTCGCCGGTCACGCCAAAGATCACCAGCGCATCGGCCGGTGTCTTGCGGATAATGTTTTTATCCTTTTTGGCGCTCATGATTTCTTCTCTTCGTGTCCGCCGAACTGCTTGCGCATCGCGGACAGCAAGCGGTCGGCATAATCGGCATCGCCGCGCGACGCAAAGCGCTCGAATAGCGCGGCACTGATGACCGGCGCCGGTACGCCCTCATCAATGGCGGCCAGTGCGGTCCAGCGTCCTTCGCCCGAGTCCGACACATGCCCCGAGAAACTGGAAAGATCGGCATCCGCGGCCAACGCTGCCGCCGTCAGGTCGAGCAGCCATGACGACACCACACTGCCGCGCCGCCAGACTTCCGCGATCTGCGGCAGATCAAACTCATATTGGTAGAACTCGGGGTCGCGCATCGGCGTGGTCTCGGCATCGCTTTCCCGCGGGCGATTGCCGGCGTTGGCGTTGTGCAGGATGTTCATGCCTTCGGCATACGCCGCCATCAGGCCATACTCGATGCCGTTGTGTACCATCTTGACGAAGTGACCCGCACCCGTTGGGCCGCAATACAGATATCCCCGTTCTGCCGGGGCGGGATCGCCCTGCCTGCCCGGAGTGCGTGTTGCAGTCTCAAATCCCGGTGCGATGCTCCTGAAGATCGGATCCAGAAGTTTTACGACAAGTTCCTCTCCGCCAATCATCAGACAGAAGCCGCGATCCTGTCCAAACACGCCGCCGCTGGTGCCGCAGTCGACGTAATGGATGCCCTTGGCTTCGAGCGCTTTCGCTCGCTGGATATCGTCGCGGTAGTAACTGTTGCCGCCGTCGATGATGATGTCACCGGCATCCATGTGCGTGGCCAGTTCCGCTATGGTCTTGCCCGTCACGGCGGCGGGAACCATCACCCAGACCGCGCGCGGTTTTGACAACTTGGCTACCAATTCCTCCATCGAGGCCGCCCCCTGAATGTCGTGGCTCGTGAGTTTCTGCACTGCGGTTGCATTCACATCGTAAACGACGCAACTGTGACCATCCTTGCTTAAACGCCGCACCAGGCTGGCGCCCATTTTTCCCAATCCGATCATGCCTAGTTGCATTTGAACTCTCCTTGTATGTCGGGTAGCGCCAAAGGTTCGAGCAGCGTGGATTCCACCAGTACATCGACGCCTGTTTCCGGCCTGATTGCCCGTGCCGGAATATTATTTTCAGCACGCCAGGCAGTTACCGCCCTGTGCTTGGACTCTCCGCTGACCAAAAAGATCACTTGCCGAGCACGGCTCAGGCGTGCCGCACTTAACGATACACGCTGTGGCGGAGGTTTCGGCGCATCAAACACCGCCAGCGCGTCCTGTGAGCCGGGTGCTGTTCCCCAATCATGGCCCGGAAACAGGCTAGCTGTGTGCCCGTCCTCGCCAAGTCCGAGCAACACCAGGTCAAAGTAGCCGACTGACCGGAGTGTTTCGGAATACTGTAGTGCCGCTTCGTCCGCCCCCAGTTCACCCGCTATCGTGTGCACCTGCATCGGGGGAATCGGCACGTTGTTGAGCCAGACCTCGGCAGCCATGCATGAGTTGCGCGCCGGATCACGCGGCGGCAGACAGCGCTCGTCGCCGAAGTAGATGTGCCACGCCGACCAATCCGTTTTGGTAGTGCACAAGCCATGATAGATTTCCCGCGGTGTTCTCCCGCCCGCCAGCACAATATGGAATTCGCCGCGTTCATGAATAGCCCCGGCCGCACTGGCAAGGACAGTCTCAATCGCAATTTGCTGTAATGCCTGCGCGTTGGCAACGGCATGCCAGCGACACAGCTGTTTATCAGTGCGATCCATCACACAAGTTGACCATGTAATTGTTGTGTCATCTTCACGATTTTTCCTTTCTCGAGTTTGCCCCTCGTTCAATGTCAGTCCCTTTGTCCTCATCTGTTCATTTGGCGGAGAATTGCTGCCGAATCTCACGCTCTGCCTGTAGCCAATCCTGATCGGCATGGCCATCGTTGCGACCTTGTTGCTCGTAGAGTTCATGGGCTCTTGTGGCGATCCGCAACCGCAGATCGGTCGGCGTCCCGGCAATCCCTGCGGGGCGGCGCCATCCGATGAGTGCGACCTTCATAATTTCATTTACGACCAGGCACGAAACTGCCGCATAAGCAAAGATCGCCAGCGCCTCCTGCCAGGGTACGGGCGCAAGGCCTGGAAGTCCGGCGAACATCAGGGTAGTGCCAACGAGCGTTTCTGCGATGACTGCAGCCACAACAGGTTTGCTCGGCATTGTCATCCAGAACCAGCGGCGTTCGCGCGCAGACACGATGGAGAGCGCGGCAAAGTAGAGCAGCGTCAGGAAACTGAACGTGTAGAGTGCACTATCGTTGTCGCCCAGCCCGAAACGCGACCAGCCCAACCACAAGCCAAGAAGTGCCTCAGCGACCATCATGACGCCCAATACCGCTGAAACGGCGACGAGGTAACCGATGTTCCACGTCTCCGGATTTTTGGACGGTCGAACATTGTCTGTCGCCAGCGATATCTTTGCGAAGTCGGTTATAAACACCAGCAGCAGCATGGCAAAGGCGGACATGGCGAACTTGCCCGTCACAACGAAAGCGATGGCCACGAAGCCCGTTTTCAGGATTGTCCGGCTGATCTTGTTGACGATATAGGTCAGGATACGTTGATAGATGGTCCGCCCCTGTTCGACCAGCGCCACAATATTTACCAATCCCGCGTCGGTCAGGACGACACTCGCGGCTCCCTTGGCCACATCGGTTGCGCTGCTGACGGCGATGCCCACTTCAGCCTGGCGCAGCGCGGGTGCATCGTTGACGCCGTCGCCCGTCATGCCGGTCACATGTCCCGCTGCCTGCAGGTGCTTCACGACAATAAATTTATCCTCCGGAAACACTTCGGCCACGCCATCGGCGTCCGCCAGCAAGTCGACCGCATCATTGCCTGCGGCGGTGGCGGACTTCAGGTCTGACATGCGCCGGATGTTGGGTAAGCCCACACCGCGCGCGATCTCGCTTGCGACCGCCAGTGCGTCGCCGGTGAGCATCTTCACCTGTACGCCAAGATCGCGCAGCGCGGCGATCAACTGTTTGGCGTCGGCCCGGGGCGGGTCATACAGTGTCACCAGTCCGAGCAAAGTGACTGCACCGGACTCGCCGCCGCGCGCCACCGCCAGCGTGCGATAGCCCTTCAGCGCCGATTCGGCAACCCGCGCCTCAAGCCCGTCGATTTCTGCAGGTTGCAGACCGCTGGCTTCGGCAACCGTTCGCATGGCGCCCTTCATCACGCGCAATCGCTGCCCGTTCTGCTCGACCAGGGCTTCGGTGCGCCGGTTCTTTGCATCGAACGGCGAGAAAGAGACGGGGTTGAACGCGGGCTTGCCGTCAAAGACATGCCGCTCTTTTGCAGCCGCGAGAATCGCGAGGTCGATCGGGTCCTGGTTGGATTCCTGCGATGCAAGCGCACCGGCGATCAGCACATCACTCTCCGTTGCCTGTTCCAGCGGGATCACGCCGGTGACGGCCAACTGGTTCATCGTGATGGTACCGGTCTTGTCCACGCACAGCACATCCATGGTCGCCGCATCTTCAGCGGCGCTGAGGCGGGTGACCAGTACGCCGCGTTTCGCCAACTCCTTTGAGCCGACCGCCATGGCAACCGTGAACATGACGGGAAGGGACAGCGGTATGGCGCTCATGAACAGGATGAGCACGAGCGGAATCATTTCGATGAGCGGTGTGTCTCGCATAAGGGACATGAGCACCACCACGGCGAGCAACACACCGACGACGACAAACAGCCAGCGCACGATCCTGGCTACCACCACATCGATGTGCAGCTTCGGACGAGCCGTTTGCACGAGTTCGGTGGTGCGGCCGAAGTAGGTCTGCGTTCCGGTAAGTATGACCACGCCATTGCCTTCGCCCCGGCGCACGACAGATCCCGCTGAGAGCACATCGCCGGATGCCTTGTCTGCATCCCCGGACTCGCCGGTGAGGGCGGACTGGTCAACACTCATTGTTCCGGTGAGGACTCTCACGTCTGCGGGAATGACGTCGCCGGCACGCACGCGGACGATATCGCCGGGAACCAGTTCCCGTGCCGGAACGACCAGCCAATTCGCATCGCGCAGCACGCGCGAACTGATCTGCAAGCGCTGTCGCAGCGTTTCGACGACGCCTGCTGCCCGTTGCTCCTGCACGAAGCTCAACACTGCATTGATGAGGAGCAGGGCGCTCACCAAGGCGAGATCAGAGTACTTGTGCAGGAAAGCCGATAGAACCATGATCAATTCCAGCATCCACGCCGACATGCCCCAGAATTTCCCGAGGAATTTGAGTAGCGGATGCTCCTTTTGCACGGCTACTTCGTTGTAGCCGTTCTCTTTCCGCCGGTCTTCCACTTCGGCGCGCGTGAGTCCCTTGTCGGGGTCAACCTTCAGCGTCGCGAGCGTGTCGGGAACCGAAGCGGATGCGATCGCGGGAGGAGTGGCTGCGGCCGACTTTGAGGGGGCAGGACCGGCTTCGGCTTTATTTGGGGTTGCCGGCATATTGAACCTAAAAACCATAGTTGACCGCTCCCTTGAGCACGCAAGAAAATGATCGGAAAGGAATTTCGTCATTTACCCACGCACACCCATGGGGTGAGTCGCTACGAAGCGTATTGTACGTCCCTCGCATCGCATGGCGGCGTTGCTCCTCCTCGGAATGGAACGACCATTCCTCGTCGTCGCGCCTTGCTCTGCGCCGCGATGAACGCACACTACACTTCGTCCAACTGCGGTTTCCAGGTTGAATCATCGCTGCCACAGAATATGATTTTCTTCGAGAGGAACCGAAACCCCCTCGCGGTGCGGTATTAGTCGCGCCGTATAGTCTGACGCCGGACGGGCTGCAGACACATTTGCGCGGTAGGCGTATCCATTGGTTGCGCCCACCAGTTGTCGCACACGTTTCATTTCCACTCGTTCCGGTGCGGTACCGTTCAAGCCATCGGCGTAGAGCTCGACCCGCACTGTCTCCGGATCAAGCCCATCCAGATACATCTGCGCTTCAAATGCATGTTGCCCGTCGGCAGTTTCAATCTTCACTTCGCCGAAACGCAACGCATCCCACTTCTGTTCCAGTGCATGCCGCCAATTGATCATCTGCACGCCGAACGCGCCTTTGTTGGCGCTGCGTTCACGATAGGCAGTGGCCGCCGGAAGGTAGTGTTGTTCGGTATATTCGCGCACGGCGCGGCTGCTGGAAAATTGCGGTGTCAGTTGCGCCATGCTTTCGCGCATGCGTTTCACCCAGGCAGTGGGAATACCCTGAGCATCACGCGTGTAGAACTCCGGGATCACTTCACGTTCGAGCAGGTCATAGAGCTGTCCGGCTTCGTGCGCGTCCCAGGCGGGATCGTCGCCATGCTCATGCCCGTCGCCCAAGGCCCAGCCCACTTCCGGTGTGTAGGCTTCCGCCCACCAGCCGTCCAGTTCGGACAGATTGATGCCGCCGTTGACCAGTACTTTCATGCCGCTGGTGCCACATGCTTCCCACGGACGCCTTGGCGTATTGATCCAGACATCGACGCCTTGCACCAGATATTCGCTTAACAGCATGTTGTAATCGCTGAGGAAGATCACATGGCGACGCGCTTCCGGTCGCCGGATGAATTGCGTCCATTGCCGGATGAGTTCCTGCCCGGCAAGATCCTCCGGGTGAGCCTTGCCCGCCAGGATGAGTTGAACCGGGCGTTGCGGATTGCTCAATATTTGCAGCAGTCGTTCCGGATCGTGCAACAGCAGGTTGGGACGTTTGTAGGCGGCGAAGCGGCGCGCAAAACCAAGCGTCAGAACATTGGGATCAAAAAACTGTTTCGCCTCTGCCACCGCTGCGCAGGTTGCGCCTGAGGTCGCCATTTGCCCGGACAGGCGTTTGCGCACGTAATCCACAAAAGACTGGCTGGTATCAATGCGAAACTTCCACAGCCTCGCATCGGAAACGCTGCGCATTTTTTGTCCCATGACCTCCGCCGTGCCCAGCCAGCGGTCTTTGCCGCAGGCCTCGGTCCATAGTTCATCTGCTTCTGCGGAATCCCAGGTCGGCATGTGGACGCCGTTGGTCACATACCCGACCGGAACTTCTTCATGCGGAAAGTCCGGAAAGAGTGGTTCGAATAAATGACGGCTCACTTTGCCGTGCAAGCGGCTGACGCCATTCACCGCGCCACTCCCGCGTATTGCCAGATACGCCATGTTGAAAGGTTCCGATACATCGTTGGCATTGATGCGACCTAGCGCCAGCAGGTCGTGGAGTGTGATACCAATACTATTGACGTAAACGTCGAAGTATTGCTCGATGAGTGCGGGCGCAAAACGGTCGAAGCCGGCAGCAACTGCGGTGTGTGTCGTGAACAGGTTACCGGCCCTGGTCACGGCCAATGCCACATCAAAAGGCTGGCCTGTATTCTTCATGAAATCGCTTGCGCGTTCCAGCACTGCGAAGGCTGCGTGTCCCTCATTCAGGTGGCAAACTTCCGGCTGCAAGCCAAGCTCGCGCAGCAAGCGCCAACCGCCCATTCCGAGCACCATCTCCTGTTGCAGGCGCAACTCCTGCCCACCGCCATACAGCTCGCTGGTAATGCCGCGATGCGCCGGGTAATTCGCGACGTCATTGCTGTCCAGCAAGTACAGCTTTACGCTGCCGACCTGAACCTGCCAGGTGCGCAGCCAGACCGAATAACCGGGAAACACGACTTCCAGGCGCAACCACTCCCCATCCGGTTTGCGCAAAGGCGTAATCGGCAGTTGCCCCGGATCGTTATACGGATAGAGTGCCCGTTGCGCTCCATCCCGATCAAGCACCTGGCGAAAATATCCCTGCTGGTAGAGCAGCCCTACACCGATTACCGGCACGCCCAGATCGCTGGCAGCCTTGAGCTGATCTCCCGCCACATTGCCCAGACCGCCAGAATAAATTGGCAGCGCTTCGCTCAACATGAATTCCATACTGAAATACGCGACACAATTCAGCGACGATGGCGGGTGATTGAATTGAAACCATGCGGGCTCGTCTTCCGCGCGCTTTTGGGATTGCACAAGCGCATCAATTTGTTTGCGGAACGCAGGATCGGCGAGCGCGCTGCGCAACTTGTCGCGGGATACCGTCTGCAGGACATCGCACGGATGATGTGTCAGCTCCCACAGCACCGGGTCCAGTTGTCGCCAGATTTCATCCGTGGCATGGCTCCAGGACCAGCGCATGTCCAGCGCCAGATCGACCAGGGCTTCAAACCCCTCGACGTCAGTGGGCAGCAGGTTGTAGAGCGGGTGGATCGCCGGCATTTCTTCGCTCATGGATTTTCCTTTGGTCTTGTCAGTTATTAGGCGTGTTGGCGGGCGGATAAGTTCAAGCCGGATCAATCCACATCGAGTTGATTTGTCTTCGCCATCGACCTGCCGGCACTGCGCAGTGATTCGGGGCAATCCATCCTTCCGGTATGGACTTCGATAAATACCAGGCCTTCTGCGGTACCCGCCTTGACCAGCGCATCTTCAAGTTCACCTTCCGTGTGAACGTCAATACCCAGACCGCCTCCGAATACGTCCACGAGCTTGTGGTAGCGCCACGGCTGGATATCGTTGTAGGAACGATCCACGATCACGCGCTCTATGGTATACCCGTCGTTATTGAGAAGACAGATGACGGGCTTGAGGCCGCAGCGGATGATCGTAGAGAGGTCCTGGCAGGTCACCTGAAAAGCCCCGTCTCCCACAAACAACACCACAGACCGGCCCGGAGCCGCCATGGCTGCACCCAGCGTGGCGCCTACCGTATAGCCTATCGACCCGTAAAATGTCTGTCCGATAAAAGTCGCTCCTTCCGGCATGAGCATCTCCGCCGCGCTGAACAGGGATACGCCGGTTTCGGCGATGACGATGGAATCGTTTTTAACAAAATGGCTCATGCGGTCGAAGAAGCGCTTGATGGTTAACGGTTGCCGGGTATCCGGCAGATACTGTGCGGTATGCCGGTGTACGCAGCTGTTGCCGGCGCATTGAATATCCATCGAAGCAATATCTCGGTGTTGCAATTTTTTTGTCAGCCCGGAAATGAAATCGCCGAGATACACATTCTCGTAATCATGGTGCCTGATCTTCACGAAATTGAGATTGGCACTGATGGTCTTGCTGTCGTCGAGATTCGTTGTAAAACCGCCCGTATTGAAGTCGGTCATCAGGTTTCCGAGTTGCAGAATGCAATCCGCGTTCCCGATTCGGTCCTGTACATAGGTGCGACTCCGCTCACCCTCGAAGATACCGATGAATTGCGGATGCTGCTCTGACAGTACGGTCTTGCCCAGCATCATGGTGGCAAACGGGAAGCCGGTCTTGTCGATCAACTCTGCAAACTCTTTTTGCAGCTTGAAGCGTATCAACTCCACACCGCCGATCACCACCGGCTTCTGCGCTTTGACCAGCATGGCAAGCGCTTCATTGATTGCCTCGGCGAGCGTTTCCGGGTCGCTGGGTGCATGCATCGGAAAAAGAAAAGCATCAGGCCGCTTGCATTTCATCATCACCACATCCGACGGCAGGCTGATGTAAACCGGTTGTTGATAGTACAGGCACGCCGATAACACCCGGTCGATCTCGGCCGGGGCCGTTTCACCCGATGCAAGCTGGGTGGAGGCCGCAGTGATCTTCTCGTACATGCGCAGGGGAATCCGGTAATCGTCCAGGGTGTGATGCAGCAGCGGTCTGGTGCGGAAATTGATGGTAGCAGGTGAGCCGGTGATCACCACGACCGGCACGCGTTCGGCGTAGGCACCGGCCACACCGTTGAGGGCGCTCAGCTCTCCGACGCCAAAGGTGGAGGAAAACGCACCGACGCCACGAATGCGGGCATAGCCGTCGGCTGCGTAGGCCGCGTTGAGTTCATTGCAGGTGCCGACATAGCTCACTTTGCTCTTCAGCACCTGATTGAAAAAACCGAGAACAAAGTCGCCCGGCACACCGAAGATATGATCCACACCGATCTGTTTCAGCCGGATCAGCAGATATTCGGCAACGGTGATTTCGCGGCTGGTCAATTCTCAGACTCCATCGCAGCCAGATATTCACCTCGCTGCGCCGCACCATTCAATCTTGCCCGTTTCAATAATGCCTGCTGTGCGACGGCGACGTTCTCCGCCTTTCCTTGCCATGCCTGTAGCACTGTCTGTTGCAGGGCGCGGCCATAGGAAAACGAGAGCAGCCATGGCGTATTGCTGGAGCCTGCGTTCATGGCATTGAGGTTGGCTGTCGCTTCTTCCGGACTCAACCCCCCGGACAGAAAATTGATACTCGGCACGGCCGCCGGTACGGTGCGCCTGAATACCCGCAGGGTCGCCTCTGCAATTTCAGCGGCGCCGGCTCTGAGCGGATAGTCCTTGCCCGGCAGCACCATGTTGGGTTTGAGGATCATATGTTCGAGCACGATATGGTGGCGGTGCAGCGCATGAAAGATTTCCTTGTGCACCGCTTCGGTCACTTCGGCGCAGCGATCCATGCTGTGATTGCCGTCGATCAACACTTCCGGTTCGACGATGGGCACGATGCCTTGCTCCTGACACACTGCTGCGTAACGCGCGAGCATCTCGGCGTTGGCAGCGATCCCCAGCGCCGTGGGATAGTGTTCACCTATTTCGTAAACCTCACGCCACTTGGCAAAACGCGCGCCTTGCTTCTTGTAACCACGCAAGCGTTCTGCCAGCCCATCCAAACCATAAGTAATGAGATCTCCGGGCGATAGCGCCAGCGGCCCTTTGCCCTTGTCGACCTTGATGCCGGGTACGATGCCGCGTTGCGTCAACACCGCCGGCAGCGGGGTACCGTTGTCGGCGGATTGCACCAGTGTATCTTCGAATTCGATCACACCGCTGATGTAACTCTCAATGCCGGGGGCGGTGAACAGCAGGGTACGATAAACACGGCAATTCTCTGCTGTCGCCTCCATTCCGATGACAGCAAAACGCTTGGCGATGGTGGGCTGGCTCTCATCTGCGGCGAGTATGCCCTTGCCGCGTTGCACCATCTGCTCAATGGTGGCTTGAAGTTCGTCAGCTATCGTCATGGTTGTTCTCCTGTTCGGTGGGTGGTGTTTGCTGGTGCGAATTCATTCGCACATGTCACGCTATTTCCCTCACCCTCAGTCCCTCTCCCAGAGGGAGAGGGATGCAAAGCCCTTCTCCCTCTGGGAGAAGGGTGGGGATGAGGGAAGTCTCGTGTTATGACTTATGGAAAGATCAATAATCGTGCGAATGAAGTCGCACCTGCACAGGCAACATCATTCCGCTTCCATCGCCCTGATGCGTGCGCGCAATGCTTCGACCTCGTCCAGCAGTTGCAACGCCAGCGCCACACCAGCGAGGTTGATGCCCAGATCGCGCTGCAGGCGCAGGGATACCGTTGCTCGGCGCATGTGGACCCCGGTAAAACGCCAGTTGACCGGCTCGCGTCCGACCGGCACAAGTACGCCTTCTTCAACCAGCTCGATGATGTATTCCGCATGTACCGCGCAAGCACGGCAGACATCGGCCAGCGTCAACCCGGTTTGTTCTTCCAGTATTATTCCGCTCAGTTGCGGCAGCATTTCATCGCTATCCATGCTCATACTCCCAGTTTGCTGCGCGGGTTGAAGGATTTGAACTGTGCGGCCATGCTGCGGTAAACCTCTTTGGCCGCTTCATCGTCGGCGGGCGGCAGGGCAATCTTCAGCACGGCATAAAAATCGCCCGGTGTTTTCGACGGAAGCCCCTGGCCTTTCAGTCTCAACTTGTTCCCGGCGGCTGCACCCGGCGGTATCTTGATTTCGACGATGCCGCTCGGCGTGGGCACATTCAACGCCGCACCCAACGCCGCTTCCCACGGCGCCACCGGCAGGTCGAGGTACACGTCCTGTTTTTCAACGCGATACAAAGGATGCGGACGGAATTCGATTTCCAGAAGCAGGTCGCCCGGCTTGCCAAGCCCGAGACCCGGTGACCCTTGTCCTGCCAGACGGATATGCTGTCCGGCGCGGATGCCGCGCGGAATGGTCACATTGAGCTTGCGCTCGCGCATGGCCACACGACCCTGCGCATCAACATCGGGGACTTGCAAGGTGATGGTGCGGATGGCACCGAGGTAGGCGTCTTCCAGATCTATCGATACCCGGGCGTGATGGTCTTCGCCCCTGGCATGGGATTGCGCGCGGTGGCCGCGCGCCGCGCCAAAATCGCGCCCGTACAGCGATTCAAAAAAGTCGCTGAATTGCGCCGCGTCGCCATCGGTAAATCCGCCGCCGGAAAATTCGAAACCGGTATTCCAATCGGGAGGCGGGTTGAAATCCTGACCACCTTTCCAGTTGGCGCCCAGCTTGTCGTAGGCTGCGCGCTTTTCGGGATCCTTGAGCACCTCATTTGCTTCGCCGACTTCCTTGAAGTGGGCCTCGGCATCGGGCTCCTTGCTGACATCCGGATGATATTTGCGCGCCAGCAGACGATACGCGCGCTTGATCTCATCCTGGGTTGCGTCGCGTGCAACTCCCATGATCGTGTAGTAGTCCTTGAATTCCATGGTCAGATTTATTTCCGCTCAGTTCCGGAGAAACTCAATGAGTGCCGGTTATTTCGGGGCATTCATTACCAACGATACATAACTCAACGGAATGTCTGCCACGTTACGGCAGAAAGGTGTGACTGTATGTTCGAAGACGCACAGATAACCTGGACTGCAAAGCATTAAATGTCCGTTATGACCGGATATTGACGCGACAGGTATGTGCATTCGTGCAACCCGGTTCAATTACTGCAAATTAAGGAGAAACATATGCTGGTGACATTTACAACAGATGCTTACGCCAATATCACCATGTTTGGCGATAACGCGCTTGATATGCTCAAAATGATGGGACACAGCGCCACGGTGCCCGGCGCTATCAGGGCTGAGGATGTTCCGGAGGCCTTGAGCCGGTTAAAAGCCGCTACTGAATCGGGAAAAATTCCGCCTCCAACGGCGAACAGGAATGCAGATGTGCCGGTGGTGAGCATGGGGCATCGCGGAATGCCTCTGGTCAACCTGCTTTCCGCCGCTGTCAGAGCAAAATCCTTCGTTACGTGGAATGAATCTACATCATTAAGCTGAGAAAGAACATCATGAAAAAGATGGAACAGATGGAAATGGAAGCACATCGCAAAAACCTTATTAAAGATATGCACAGTCTGCTGGAAAAATACCGCACGATATTCGGTTGGGATATTCCGGAGATCGACGAGTTGGGTGCAGACAGACTCATTTTGGCGGCGATGCACAAAGCGCTCGCTGATATTTCGGTGTAACCGGCAAATCAGTGCTGCAGTTAGTTGATTTGCCCCATGCAATCACAAAGTATGGTCTGTTCACGACCGCCATTGTTCTTCCCGTCGCGTTATTCGAATGGCATCGAGATGCCGAACCCATATGTGCGATGCCGCTGGTTATAGTCAATCAGAGTTTCGCCGTAGCCGTTGAAGAACTGCAGGTGGAAGTTCGCATTCTGGATCAGCATGCCGAGCATGCGCGGAGCGGGAAGGGCCAGGTCCAGTTGGAGCGAATGTATTCTGGCGATGGCGGACAGCGCACCTTGACCGTAGTAATACCGCGCTTCAAATTCCCCGTGCCCGAGATAATGAGCGATGTCCGGATTGTCATCATCGATGGCGTTCCCCCCGGTAATCTTCCACCAGCGCGGCTGTAAGGAGAGCTTGCCATTGTCGCCGAAATCTCGTTCCATGCCGGCCTGAAGGTAAAACCTGTTCCAGTTGCGCGACTTGGGGAGGGTTTGTCCATTCGATTGATGCACCAATCCGGCATTCAGGAAGCTTGCAGTTACGCCAGCCAGCGCCAAATTGTCCGGGCGGTAGGAATATATTAATTCTGGCTCATAATCATTTTCCCGGAACGGGTTGGAATGTGCGTTATCGTAAGCCTGCCAAAGCGAAAGCTGGGTGTAACCGAACCACAAAGCGTGTTTGTTTTCACCCAGCAGATGCGCTTTCAGGCTGATCTGGAATTTGACCTCATTCTTGTCCAGCGCGTAGGTATAAGGCACCTGATTGTTGGGGTTGGGACTGGTCGGAGCGTTGTTGGGCTGGGAGGAATGCGAAAAAATCAGGAAGTAGTTTTGCTTGTATACCCGGATAGGCTCATCGGATGGCGCCCATTCCTCCGCAATGCCGCGGTCCCGCGCGATCCTGAACGATTTCGGGTGTTTCTTCGTCAGCAGTTCCTGCGCCTTCTGGTTGTAGCATTCAAGCGCTTGCTCGGGCGGCACTTTGTCTTTCATATTCAGACAAGTTTGCAAGCTGTCCGTATCGGTAGCCGCATTCGCGAGGCTGCCCAGGAATAATTGAAATGCGAACAGGAGGCAGCGGTGGGTATTTTTCATTTTGTCATCCATCGGTGAGTGATTTGGAACAAGCCGTGCTCAAACTTTGTGCTAATAGGGGGTGTGGGGGTAACCAAAGCAATACATCTTGCTTGGAGTGGTTTTGTCGTGGTACGTGAGCAGCACGCCATAAGACGTGGAGGCCCACGTCTCACCGTTTACCTGCTTGTATTCGACTCCCATTGCGTCTTTAACACTGGCGATCAATGTGACAGGACTGACTTTGAACGTTGCGCCAATAAAATCCATCCCCACGCCGACAAAGATATATTCCACCGGAGTATTGAAGATGCTTTCGTTCACTTTCCACCAATTCGCTCCGCCCGCACTGAATGCGGGCGCGCCAAAGTAGGTCAGCATATAGTCATTGAAATAGTCTGCACTCACCTGATCCCTGCACACCAGTGCAGAACCGATCACAATCGGAAAATGACTCGGTGCAGCAACAGCCAGGCTGCTGGACAAAAGCGAAAGAAACATCAACTTGTGCATTAGAAACATACCGGCACTCCAGACTATCTACGAGGCTCCAATGCCGAACCGGCCTGGGTTTTCAATGGAAGGAGCTTGCGCTAATAAGATTGATGCCTCTGTGCGCAGCAGCACATACGAAACGAGCATTCGAACTGCCTGGCGCCCTAATCAGCGAAAAACATTAAATAACGTCAATGCGGGAGATGTGTGAAGAGGAGAGGTGAACTGAATTCAGGATTCTCCTGGAAATTGAGTTCCCAATTACCTGGCTGAGGATGTTGAGCAGGTTGCTGGATAGCTGTCTTGAACTTGAGCCGATTTGATACCTCGAGTTGAGAACGTTTTTTCATCATGCTGCAGTCCTATGTATGCCAACGAACAGAAGCTCTTTGCGAGGACAGCGACAATCAATCGCATCCTTATAAGGAGAAATGACATGTTGAAGACGTCCGTTTTACCCATGATCGTTGCGGCAGCATTGGTAGTCACTCCCGCAATAGTGTTCGCTGCCTCTGCCACTACGACAATCGCGGTATCGGCATCAGTCACACAAAACTGCACCATCAGTACGACATCAGCGCTCGCATTCGTCGCTTATGATCCCATTGGTGCAAATGCAACCGCGGCTTTGAATGCTACCGGTCAGGTTAGCGTCGCCTGTTCCAAAGGTGCTACCGGCCTGACGATCGGGATAGATAACGGCGCACACGTTGCTGGTTCTCAACGTCAAATGCTGGGCGGTGTCGCCGCCGGCATGCTGCAGTACAACCTGTTTCAGCCGCCCAACAATACACCGGGCACTCCCTGCACCTTCCCCGGTACCACAGCCTGGACCAATACAGGAACGGGCCTGTTCACTTTGACCAGCGCGACGACCAAGGCGGCCCGGGTTTACAGCGTGTGCGGCACAGTCCCGGGTGGGCAGGATGTCGCGGCAGATTCATATACCGATACGGTAAGTACAACGATCAACTTCTGATAAGGGTGGCCACTTATGAATAATTCTATATTGCTGACAGCAGCTCATCGCTATTGGAAGACGGTCGGTCATGCCGCTGTCTGCGCATTGATGCTGTTTGGTTCCGGTGTGGCCGGTGCGGCAACCTGGGAGATTGATCCGGTTCGCGTAGAACTATCCCCGCAACAGCAGACAGCCGCGATAAAGATCAAGAACAACTCAAACCAGACGACAACAATTCAGATCAATGTGGTTGCATGGTCACAGTCCGAGGGTAAAGATGTTTACGCTTCAAGCAAGGAACTGCTCGTCTCACCTCCCATGGTCACCATTGCCGCGAATGGCGAACAGATTATCCGCGCCGCTTTACGGCGACCTGCTGACGCAACAGGCGAGTTGACCTATCGCATCAACTTGCAGGAATTGCCCGTACAACCTGCACCGGGATTTACCGGTCTGCAAGTCGCATTGCGTATCGGCCTGCCGGTATTCGTCAAACCGAAAACCGGCAAAGCCTCGCCAAAAATGCTGTGGAGTGTCGCACGCATGCCCGGTAATACGCTGAGAGTTGAGCTGAAGAATCAGGGCAACGCGCATGTTCAGGTTTCAGATTTTGCGCTTTACATTCCGGGAGAAGATCGCGCGATTGTCAACGAATCAGGCTCGAGCTATGTGTTGGCAGGTCAAGCACATGAGTGGCTACTCAAAACGGGTTCATCTGAAAAAGTAAGCGGTGGCCGTTTGCATCTCAAGGCTTACACTGATGCCGGAAACGTCGATACGGAACTTGAGCTGGGCAAGCCGTAACTGCACTGCGGTTTTCCTGATAGGGGTCATTTTCCTTTCCTGCGCATCGGCGGCTTCCGACAGCGGGACATCTCCCGCTGATCAGCCCATCAGACCTTTGGGGCCGATGCGCCCGGCACCGGCATCCACCACCAGAACAACATTTCAGGAGCGATTGTTGCTCGTTGATATCAACCGGCAACAATTGAACCAGACCGTGATGTTGCTTGAAGACAAGGCCGGTATGCTCTACGTGTGGAGCAGTGATTTGCAACGCTGGCGCTTGCGTCCGCCCGACACAGGCACGGCGATTGAGTATCAGGGCGAAAAGTATTATCCGCTCAGCGCGATCTCGGGTGTAGCGAGTGTATATGACCCGAAGTTGCTGACGCTGATGATCGAAGTGCATTCCGAAGCCTTCACCGAGACGACGAGGGCTACTCAATATACCAATATGCCGCTGCCGGTCAAACCGGGTCCCGGCGGATTCATCAACTACGATTTGTTTGCCTCTCATTCCTCTGAGTCAATACAACGTTCAGGACTGTTTGAATTCGGCTATTTCAACCGCTTCGGTGTCGGTACCAACAATATGCTGGCCAATCAACCCGGCAGCCATTTCAGCAAGACGCGTCTTGATTCCACATGGACTACCGATTACCCGGACAAAATGCAAACATTGCACGTGGGCGATGCCATTTCCTCGCCGGGTACCTGGGGGCGCGCGGTACGCTTTGGTGGCATTCAGTTTGGTACAAATTATGGTACGCAACCGGGCTTTCTCACTTATCCGCCCCAAAGCGCTATGGGCGAAGCGGTGTTGCCCTCAACCGTTGATGTGTTCATCAACAACGCGCTGGTATCCCGCCAGAGCGTTCCACCCGGACCCTTCTCGATCAGCAATCTGCCGGTTGTCTCAGGCGGGGGCGATGTCCGGCTTGTCGTGCGCGATCTGTTGGGACGCGAGCAGGTCATTACCCGACCGTTTTATGCCAGCCAGACATTGCTGCGCGAGGGACTGGTGGAGTTTTCCACCGAGCTGGGCGTTGTGCGCAACAACTTTGGCATCAATAGCAACGATTACGGCGGTTGGCTTGGAAGCGGGACATATCGACGCGGAATGAGCGATCATTTGACCGGCGAAGTCCACGGCGAAGTAATACAAAACCAGGCAACGCTCGGCAGCGGTGGTGATTACCTGATTCCCAAACTGGGTGTGATCAGCAGCTATTTCGCAGGCAGTCATCGTAATTCGAGCAACGGCAGTCTGATGCTCCTCGGAGTGGACCGGCAGGCTAATCCATGGAGTTTTGGTGCTCACATGCAATGGGCAACCAGCGGTTTCACACAGATCGGACTGGCGCCGCCACAGTCGCTCCCGGCCCAAATGAGCAGCTACAACCTGAGTTATGCGGGGAATACCAAAGGCTCTGTCGGCATTGCCTATATCAGTCAACACTATCGCGACCAGGCTGATACACGCATCGCTACACTGGGTTACAGCGCCTCGCTGGGCAAAAACGGCTCGTACAGTTTGTCCATGTTGCGCAACCTGACAGGCGACATGGACACCACCATCTTCGCGCTGCTCAGTTTTTCTCTGGATGTATCGACGAACTGGAGCGCCAGTACGCAGTCCGTGCGTGGCGGAAGCAACGGTAACCACAATGATTTCAGCACAACGCTGCAACGCAATCTGCCGCCCGGTGAAGGCTACGGCTACCGCTTGCAGGCACGCAGTGAAGGATCAAATGAAGCATCATATTCAATGCAAAATAACGCTGGCACCTATACGGCTGAAACCGCGCAGAACCAGGGTTTCAACACAACGCGCCTGGATGTCACGGGCGGTATCGCGGTACTCGGCGGCGACGCATTTTTGAGTCGCCGCATCGACCAGAGTTTTGCCGTTGCCAGCATTCCGGATTATTCAAACGTGCACATCCTCGTCGACAATCAGCCGGCAGGCCAAACAGATGCCAACGGCAACGCACTGATTCCCCGTCTGCGTGCGTACGATATCAACCTGATCTCAATCGACCAGCGCGACATCCCGCTGGATGCTGAAATCGGCACACTCAAGCTCCAGGCAGTTCCCTACTTCCGCAGCGGCATCGATGTGAAGTTCCCGATCAAGCGTTCATTCGGTGCGACTCTCACCGTCCGTCTTGATAATGGCAAACCATTACCCGTCGGTGCCTCAGTACAGCTAATCGGCAAGAGTGACATCTATACGGTCGGCTACGAAGGCGAGGTGTACCTCGTCGGTCTTGATCCGAACAACAGGTTGCGCGCGACCTGGCACAACCAGACATGTGAATTCAATGTACAGTTTACCGCGAGCAGCGATCCCCTGCCGGATCTCGGCACTTTCCTTTGCAAAGGAGTGAAACCATGACGGAATGGACCAGATTCTTTGGCATAGGCCCGCAGCGAATGCAGGGCAGTGCAATTGCCGCGGTGTTGCTGATCGCGATGTGGCAACCCTTGCCGGTTTTGGCGTCTTGCAGTTTCAGGTCTGTTACGGATATCGGTTTTGGTACCTACAATGTTTTTGACACATTGCCGAACGCCAGCGGCGTGGGCAGTATCACCATCAAATGCCAAGGGGGGCCCGGCAATGCTTATGACGTCACATTGAGCACCGGGCAGAGCCACAGTTACGCGTCGCGATCGATGAAGAGCGGTGCCAATAGCTTGTCCTACAATATTTACACCAGCGCCACTCGATCCATTGTGTGGGGTGATGGCACGGGCGGTAGCAGCTCGCAAACGGCATACAAAAACAGCACCACGACGCTGAGCCTGTTTGGTCAGATTCCGGCTGGACAGGATGTGGCTAACGGCACTTACACTGACGACCTCATTGCTACTGTGAATTTCTGAAATCACTTGCGCTGTTTAATCGAGCGTGTGTATGGAAAGTAGCAACGGCCAGGGATAGTTGCCGGGCAACGTGTTTTGGCTAAGATGAAATCTGAAACCCAATACGTGCGTCAAACTTGGGGGAAGCGGGCCGCGTTGGACGATGGCCCCCCCGTCGGCACCGAGTTGTACGGGGCTGCCAAGACCGCTGACTTCTACCGACTCAAACAAATGGCTGACCGGGTGAAACTCAAGAAGGTATCCAACACGGCTGTTGGTGGAAACTGAAAAGCGCGAAGCATCCTGAATGTCGACGTAACCGCGCGAGACATCGCTTTCTGTGACTTTGAGTTGCGTAACCTGGTACTCGTTTCGTATTTTTGCATTTGCAATGACCGTCACGGAAACCGGCATCGCCGAACTGGCCTGAGCACCTTCGGAAGTAGAAGCAATAACTGCATTGGGCCCAAGCCCGACAGCCACGATCAGTGCAGAGATGATCAGTTTTCGCTGCAGCCGCAAACCGGTTTCGACCTGGCTCTGGCTGACATGGCCTGCCTCAATCAACTCTTCACCAATGCGCCGCCCCGTTACTTCCTGGCGGCGCAAGGCATTCCTGAGTTGAGAACGTGTCACCTGACCCGATGTGACGAGAATATTCCCCAGTGCCAGCTCACCCGAAACCAGGGCAGCGCCGCCGTGGTTCCGCTGGAACTCCAGCACCACATCCCGTTCGCTCTGGGTAAGCAAGTGCTTCTCGATCAGAATCTCTTCAAGCTTGCGGCCATCGCGTTTTTGTTCGGCAATTGCGTCTTCAAGTTGCTCTGACGTAATGCGCTCGGCTACATGCAGCAATTCATCCAGGCATTCTCGTTCTCTTGCCGTCAGGGTCAAAGACTGATCAAGTTGTTCAAGGTATTTCTCAATATTGAAATCCGCAATCAGACTCTTGGGGACAATCACGCCCAAGGTTGACAAAAGAAGGACTGCCTTATTTCCGTCGGTATTCATCACATAGGTAACCCTGCAAGTACGACGCGAAGAAAAATTGGCCCAATGTTGAATGGGTAAAGCATTTTCGATCTCACAATACGCATGGTCTGTGCGCCACCACATATAAGAAGGACAGCCTTGAAAGTAAGATCGCTAACGCTCTCACCTTGAAATGAACTGGTTCATCACTCGGCAAAAGTTCTCTCTATGTACCCCAGCGCACGGAATAGCCCCTGGAGTGCGGTGAAAATTTTCAAGAATTGAAGTGGCAGGGGCACGTTTATTGTTCCCGCAAGGGATGCGGCGAGGATCGCGGAGTTCCAGTGGATAACAACGCCGCAAATGGCAATTGCACATACAGGCCAATTTTCAACGGGGCAAATCTCAGCATGGACAAAAAGACAGCAACGCAACGCTTGCTAATGCAACAGATGCTCTCAGTCAGCATTATGTCATTGGCTACCACCACATTTCTGGCTGCAATTCTTGCTTATATGCAACGCGAAGTGGTTGCTTCGACAACCGTTCTGGCCTGGCTTTCCCTCATGGGATTGGTCATTTTGTTTCGGGCTGCTCTTGTTGTTGCGTATTTGCGTTCCCCGGTTGCTGACTATTTCACTACTCATTCCCGGTTGTTGAAGTATCGTTTTGGCGTTCTATTGGGCGGAGCAACATGGGGATTGGCAGGTATTGTGCTGTACCCATCCGGTGATCCGCAGCAGCAAATGTTCATCATCTTCATGCTGACCGGCGTGACGGCTGGCGGCGCAACTTCATATTCGGCAGACCTCCCCAGCGCCATCGGATTTTCCATATTGGTTATATTGCCAATCATACTCAGTCAGTTTTTTTCGGGCGACAGCGTGCATATGGCAATGGGCCTGACGGGCACGTTGTATCTTGGCTTCATGGTCATGAGCATCAGGCATACCAACCGCCACATGATAGATAACATCATTTTGCGCCTCGAAGCGGCTATCCATGTGGAATCGATCAGATCCAATGAAGAGCGCTACCGTTTGTTGCTGACGCATGCACCGGTTGGCATTTTTCATTACGACACCCATCTCGTCATGACCTATTGCAACGAACGCATCGCCGATGTTCTGCACAACTCGGTTGACCACCTCATTGGTTTGGACATAAAGACATTCAAGGACCAGTCCATTCTCCCGGCCTTGTACAAAGGCCTGGAAGGCGAAATCGGATTTTACGAAGGCGAATATGTCGCCACCCATAGCGATGCCGACAAATGGATTTATATGACCTGCGCACCTTCGCGCGACGGGCAAGGAATAATCTCGGGCGGAGTCGCCATCATTCAGGACATCAGCGAACGCAGACAGGCCGATGCCAACCTTCGTATTGCCGCCACCGCCTTTGAAGCTCAGGAAGGCATCCTGATCACCGATGCAAACGGCATGATCCTGCGGGTGAATAACGCCTTCACCAGCATCACCGGCTATAGCGCTGAAGAAGTGATCGGCCGCAACCCAAAGCTGCTCAGTTCGGGAAGGCATAACGCCGCCTTCTACAATGTGATGTGGGAAAGCATTCGCCATACCGGAAAGTGGGAAGGGGAAATCCTGAACCGGCGCAAAAGTGGGGAAATCTATCCCGAATTTATCGGCATCACCGCAGTAAAAGACATCAGCGGTTCTGTCACCAATTACGTTTCTACGTTCACCGACATTACCCTGAGCAACAATGCGGCGGAAGAAATCAGAAATTTCGCGTTCTATGACCCGCTCACCTGCCTGCCCAACCGGCGGCTTCTGATGGATCGACTTCATCAGGCACTGGCTTTCAGCGCGCGCAGCGGTCTGCGGGGCGCACTGCTGTTCATTGACCTGGACAATTTCAAGAAAATCAACGACACCCTCGGCCATATCATCGGGGACTCGTTGCTGCAACAAATCGCGCGACGTCTGGCATCCTGCATGCGCAAAGGCGATACCGTGGCCCGTCTGGGCGGTGACGAGTTCGTGGTCGTGCTGGGTGAACTGAGCGAGCAGGCAATTGAAGCCGCAAAACAGACGAAAGACATCAGCGAAAAAATTCTCGCCATGCTCAACCAGCCTTACCAGCTAGGTAAGCATGAATACCACAGCTCCTCCAGTATCGGGGCTGTCATATTCAACGACAATACCCAGTCCGAGGAAGAACTGCTGAAGCGCGCCGACATCGCCATGTATCAAGCCAAACAGGCAGGCCGCAACACCCTGATGTTCTTTGACCCGAAAATGCAGGATATCATCAACACCCGCGCAGCCCTCGAAATTGAATTGCGCAAGGCACTTGAGAATCATCAATTGCAGTTGTATTACCAAATTCAGGTGAACAGTTCACTCCGTCCTTTTGGTGCAGAAGCATTGATTCGCTGGCTGCATCCCGAACGGGGTTTGGTGTCTCCCGCACAATTCATTCCGCTGGCGGAGGAAACCGGGCTGATACTGCGCATCGGACATTGGGTACTGGAAACAGCCTGCATCCAGCTCAAGGCGTGGGAGCAAGATGAGTACTCCCGCAATCTGGCGCTGGCAGTAAACGTCAGCCCCAAACAATTCCGCCAGGCAGATTTCGTGGAACAAGTGCAATCGCTCGTGCAACACCATGCCATCAATCCCAAGCTGCTCAAGCTGGAACTCACCGAAGGCATGTTGCTGGATAACATCGAGGATACCATTGCAACCATGAACGCATTGAGAGATATCGATGTCCGGTTTTCACTGGACGACTTCGGCACCGGCTATTCATCCCTGCAATACCTCAAACAGCTGCCGCTCGATCAGATCAAGATCGACCAGTCGTTCGTACACGATATCGCGACCAATGGCAGCGATGCGGCAATTGTGCTCACCATCGTTGCCATGGCACACAGCCTGAACATGGACGTCATTGCCGAAGGGGTGGAGACGGAAGAGCAGCGCCAACTGCTCATCAACATGGGATGCTCGGATTTTCAGGGGTATCTGTTTGGCAAGCCGGTGCCGATTGGGCAGTTCGAGGCGCTACTAAAGCAGAGTAATATTATTGAGGCCGTGAAAGTATACATGACGACATAAATATACTGATGAAACTACTAGCCATCTGACTTAGGCAGCAAGCTGCCAAGTCATTGGTTATAGCCGTTCCACCAAGCGCGGTGAAACGTGCGCTAATTGGCTGGTTATGCGCGAACCGGCATTGAAGTCCCGTGATGCCCGGCCTCCGGTGCCTGCGCTCCGAGCTCCTCCATGCGGGCTCGCTCGCTACGATTCCTGACGCCATGAATATCATGCCGCAGGCTTGTCTTCCGCGTCTTTCCTCACGCCGGACATTTTTACCGCAATGGCAGATGCCGCTTCCGCCGGCATGCCTTCGGTCAGGCGCGAGTATTCGCGTTCGTTGTGCTCGTCTGCTTTTCTCCTCTCGGTGTCTGCGGTCTGTTCGGTCTCGCCGGGCAACTCGACGCGCAACTTGTCGATGAGCATCAGAATAGTGGCTGCAGCAGGCAGCGCGAGCAGGGCACCGACGATTCCGAACAGCGTGGCGCCGACAATCAGGGAAAAGAGAACAACGGACGACGGCAGCCTCATCGCATGGCCGTAGACTACGGGCACCAGCACGCGACTCTCGAATTCTTCGTAGACGAGCATCAGCACCAAAACCACCGTGACGATAAACGTCCCGTAGGGGAGTGCGGCTGCAACTGCCGGCCCCATGGTCAGAAAGATGCCTACATACGGCAGCACGTCGGCCAGGCCGCCGAACACCGCGATGACCAGGGCGTTTGGAATGCCGCATGCGCTGAGCAGAATGAACACAAAGGCGGCCATCAGGGCGCAGGTGGTTAGCTGACCCCGGATGTAGCCGCCGACAATCGTGTTCATGTGCACCAGAATGCGGGACAACCGTATATGGTGCGTACGCGGCACGACCGCGAACAGGGCCCCGCGCAGCCGATCGCGGTCCAGCATCATGTACAGTGCAAGAAAGATCGCACCGAATCCGTACGCGACGCTCTCCACCACCAGCGTGAAAAAGTTCAGCACGGACACGGAAGATGACGTGATAAGCGCATCATATTGGACATGGCGCATCGTTTCCGCGAGGTGAACCGTAAGTGGAAATTGGATGAACCACTGTGCGAGCCGTTCGCGCAGCGCCGGCTCCATGCCGATCAGGTTCCTCACCTGATTCACAAGTTCCGGAATGGTGAGCATGAATAGCAGTGCAGCCGCCACGAACAGTGCGGTGAAAACGATGCCGATACCGACAACTCTGCGCACGCGACGCCGTTCCAGCCAGGCCACTGCCGGGGTGAGAGTGCCGACAATCATCAGCGCCATCACCAGCACCAGGGCGACCGGCAACAGGCGCATCGAAAGCCACAAGCCGACGGCAACCAGCACCAGGACAAAAATTGTCCACGGAGCGATTTCAATGCGGATGAGGCGTGTTCGCCGCGATTGTATTTCCTGCTCGGTCCCGATGCGCCTGTCCGGTGCAACTGCAGGTGCTTTGATGTCCGTTGCTCTCATGCGGCCTTCTGCGTTTGGATTTAGTGAGGAATTACCGGGTAGATTGCCCGATTGGAGACGAAGTCATCTGTGCGCAACAGCACACACGGACCGCAGATATTAAACTGCCGAAAGTTGATTCAACCCGTGCTGGAAAATGCAAATCGCCCCTGAGGACGATGTTTGATCATGTTTTGCAGACTGGATTGGTATAAGCCATTGGTCTTTGCCGAGTGGGTGGAGACGGAAGAGCAGCGCCAACTTCTCATCAACATGGGATGCAAGGATTATCAGGGGTATCAGTTTGGCAAGCAGGCGCCGATTGGGCAGTTCGAGGCGCTACTGACGCAGAGCAATATTAATGATGCCGTGAATTTAACCGCCAACCTGGCTCAATCGGGCCCTTTCTTCCCATCTCTTTCAACTACATGTGATGTGAACCGGTTCATCACTTTTCCAAAGTGCGCTCTTTGTGCACAAGCGAACAGAGCAGGCATTGAGATGAGGTGAGAATTTGCACTGAATTGCAGTTGCGGGGTAGGCATGTTTATTGTTCCCGCAAGGGGGCCGACGGGGTGTCATCGGCTGCGACGTTTCCCATTTGTACTGCCCACGCGTAGAGCATAGTCGCTTGCTGAGTGGGGGCATCGCGAGGATGTCGGTGTCCCAGTGGATAACAACACTGCAAAGTGCAATTGCACAAACTGGCCAATTATCAAAGGGGCAAATCGCAGCATGGACAAACAGACTTCCATAGAACGCTTGCAGATGGAGCAGTTGATCTCCGCAACAGCCACGTCGAAGATTGTCGGTACACTGCTCGCAGCAGCTATTGCCTATAAGCAGCAGGAAGTAATCGCCACAATGGAAGTTATTACCTGGTTTTCCCTGATTGTGTTCACGGCACTGGTTCAAGCTGCACTTGTTATCGCATTTCAACGTACCCCTGCAGAAGACTATTCCACCACACATGCACAGCTGGTTAAATTCCGTCTTGGCATTCTGTTTTCCGGCTTGGTGTGGGGTTCCGCCGGGCTGGTACTGTTTCCCGCCAATAATACGCCACACCAGATGTTTTTGATTCTGGTTCTGGCCGGTATAACTTCCGGCGGCCTGATTTCATATGCGGTCGACCTGGTCAGCGCACTCGGCTTTTCTATCCTGGCTCTTTTACCGCTCGTGACCAGTCTGTTTGCATCGGGAGATGGTTTATCTGCGGCCATGGGTGCAGCGGCAACCTTGTATCTCTGCTTCATCTTCATAAGCGCTAGAAACATGAACCGGCACTTGATTGAAAACATCATTATGCGTATTGAGGCGACCGCCCGTGAGGAGGTGGTAAGAGCAAGCGAAGAACGCTACCGTTTATTGCTGACCCATACGCCGGTGGGTATTTTTCATTACGACACTCAACTTGTCGTTACCTACTGCAATGATCGTTTCGCCGACATTATGCACAATTCATGTAACCGTCTCATCGGTGTGGACATGAATACGCTTAAAGACCAGACCATCCTGCCTTTTATAAGAAAAGCCCTGACAGGAGAAATTGGCTTTTACGAAGGCCCTTACTTCGCCACCTTTAGCAATGCAAAAATATGGACAGAAATAACCTGTGCGCCGTTCCGCGACGGAACAGGAGGGATAGTTGGCGGTATTGCAATCGTGCATCACATCAGCACTCGCAAGCAGGCCGATGTCGAACTGCGCATCGCTGCCACCGCCTTTCAATCCCAGGAAGGCATGCAAATCACAGATGCCAATTGCGAACTTTTGCGCGTGAACAATGCATTCACCAATATCACCGGTTACACCGCAGCAGACATCATCGGCAAGAACCCGCGCTTGCTGAGTTCCGGGAAACACAGCGCGGCATTTTTTGCCGCCATGTGGGAGAGCATCAACAACACCGGCACTTGGGAAGGCGAAATCCAGAACCGGCGCAAGAATGGAGAAATCTTCCCGGCGTATCTCAATATCACTGCGGTGAAAGACAGCACCGGCGCTGTCACCAATTACGTTTCCACACTCACCGATATCACCCTGAGAAGCGAGGCGGCAGAAAAGATCAAACACCTGGCGTTCTATGACTCGCTCACCGGCCTGCCCAACCGGCGACTGCTGAATGACCGGCTGCATCAGGCGTCTTCTTCCAGTGCACGTAGCGGCCGGGAAGGGGCACTGCTGTTCATCGATCTGGATAATTTCAAGGACATCAACGATACGCTCGGTCATGACATCGGCGACTTGCTGCTGCAACAGGCCGCGCAGCGTCTGGTGTGCTGTATGCGCGAGGGCGACACCGTGGCACGCATGGGGGGTGACGAGTTTGTGGTGATGCTGGAAGAACTGAGCACACAGGCGATCGAATCCGCAACAGAGACCAAAACTGTCGGTGAGAAAATACTCGCTACGCTAAACCAGCCTTACCGGCTTGCCTCGCACGAATGCCACTGCACCGCCAGTATCGGCGCAACCATTTTCAGTGATCACAACCAGTCCGGTGAAGAACTGCTGAAACGCGCCGACATTGCCCTGTATCAGGCCAAGAAAGCGGGCCGTAATACCCTGCGATTCTTTAACCCGAAAATGCAGGAGATCATTAACGCCCGCACTGAACTCGAAAGTGAGTTGCGCAAAGCGCTTGAGAAACGGCAATTCCACTTGTATTACCAGATACAAGTGGACAATACGCACCATGCGTTGGGCGCGGAAGCATTGATCCGCTGGCTGCATCCGCAACACGGTTTGGTGTCTCCGCTTCAATTCATTCCGCTGGCGGAAGATACCGGACTGATCCTGCCTATCGGACAATGGGTACTGGAGACGGCTTGCGCCCAGATCAAACTTTGGGAACAGGATGCACTGACTCGCGATCTCGTTCTGGCCGTGAACGTCAGCGCCAAACAGTTCCGCCAGGGTAATTTCGTGGCGCAAGTAAAAGTCGCCGTTCAGCGTCATGCCATCAACCCGAATATGCTGAAGCTGGAACTCACCGAAAGTATGCTACTGGATAACATCGAAGAAACCATTGCCACCATGAACGAACTGAAAAGCATCGGCATTCAGTTCTCACTGGATGACTTCGGCACCGGCTATTCATCTTTGCAATACCTCAAGCGGTTGCCGCTTGATCAGCTCAAGGTTGACCAATCCTTCGTTCGCGACATTGCCATCGATAGCAGCGACAATGCAATTGTGCGTACCATCATTGCCATGGCGCACAGTCTGGACATTGGCGTCATTGCCGAAGGTGTGGAGAAGGAAGAACAACGCCAACTTCTGCTGGATAGTGGCTGTACTCATTACCAGGGGTATCTGTTTGGCAAGCCGGTTCCGATTGAGCAATTTGAGGAACTGCTCAAGCAGGGGCGATCACCCGGATGAATAACTGGATGGGCGTTTCACGCTATGTTCGCTGTCGCACTGAGTAACCGGGTTTGAAAGTTTATGGTGATCAGAGTCGAGATATCGCTTAGCGATCAGATCGAGTCACGATAACTACAATTCAGACAACACCGAGACCTTCCATGTCGATACGACAAACTCAAAAACTCCGGTTACGCAAGCTCATCACCATCACGCTGGTTGCGCTGGGTTTGCAAGCTACTGCTGTACACGCAGAGGATACCGACACACCAATGTTTTCGTTCGGCGGCTTCGGTACGCTGGGTGTAGTGCATTCCAGCGAGGACAAGGCGAACTACAAATCCAGCGTTATGGTACCTACAGGCGCCGGTTACAGCCACGCCTGGAGCGCCGAAGTGGACAGTCGTATTGGCGCACAGGTCACCGCCAATTTCTCCCCGTATATCTCTGCCGTGGTGCAAGTGATTGCGGAACAGCGTTACGATAACTCATATACGCCCAGCGTCGAATGGGCGAATCTGAAATATCAGTTCACGCCTGATTTCAGCATCCGCGTCGGACGCATCGTGCTGCCGGACTTTCTCGTTTCCGACTATCGAAAGCTGGGCTATTCCAACGTCTGGGTACGCCCGCCGATCGAGGTTTACGGCTTATTGCCTATCAGTAGTAACGACGGCGTGGATGCCAGCTACCGTGTGCATGCCGGTGAGCTCACCAACACCGTGCAGGCCATGTACGGCAAGTCCGAGGTCAAGTTGACAAACGAAGGCGGTGTCGCCCAGGCAAAGGACGCATGGGCTATTTCCGACACGGTCGAATATGGCCACACGACCTTGCATGTCAATTACCACCAAACCAGCTTGACCGTGGCGGCCTACAAACCGCTGTTCGACGGGTTCAGACAGTTTGGGCCGGAAGGCATCGCGATTGCGGATAAATACGATGTCGCCAACAAGCGCTATCGCTTCATCACGCTTGGCGCAAGCTACGATCCGGGCAACTGGTTCGTGATGGGCGAATGGGGTTCTACCAGCATCGAAGCGGTAATTGGCAAGAGGAGCGCCTGGTATGCCAGCGGCGGTTATCGGTTGGGGAAGTTCACGCCTTATCTAACTTACGCGCAAGTGAAGGCGGACAGCAATACCTCTGATCCCGGCTTGAACGTGGCACCCGCTGCCAGCCTTAACGCCGGCCTCAACGCACTACTGGGATCGATTCCAGTTCAAAAAACCATTTCCGTCGGCACGCGCTGGGATTTCATGAAGAATACCGACCTCAAACTGCAATTCGATCATATCCGGCTTGGTGCCGGCATGCCCGGCACGTTGACCGAGCTTCAGCCGGGTTTTCAGTTGGGCGGCACCGTCAACGTGTTCAGCACCACGTTGGATTTCGTATTCTGATGAAACAAATCATGTTCCCCTTCCATCGCATCGGACTGGCCAACATCGGATTTGTGCTGATCCTGTGTACAGGTCAGACAATGGCCGAGGTCGTTGCCGTCGTCTCAGCAGAAAGTCCGGTAACTGCCCTCAGCAGGAATCAAGTCGTGGATATCTTCTTGGGAAGAATGAGTCGTTTCCCCGGCGGAGAACAGGCCGTGCCGATCGATCAGGAAGAAGACTCGGCTGCACGCGACGAGTTTTATGCCAGATTCGCCGAGCTGTCTCCCGCGCAGGTCAAAGCTCACTGGTCGAAGATTATTTTCACCGGAAGAGGATTGCCGCCCAAAACCGTATCCAACAGCATCGAAGTGAAGAAGGCTGTAGTGAAGAACCCGAATGCCATAGGCTACATCGAACGGAGCCTGGTTGATCACAGCGTGAAAGTGCTGCTCACGCAATAGTCCGGCTCCATTATTGGGGTTTCCATAATTCATGACAGGTATCTTCCCTCATCCCCACCCTTCTCCCAGAGGGAGAAGGGCTTTGCATCCCTCTACCTCTGGGAGAGGGACTGAGGGTGAGGGAGATTGCGTGATGCGAGACTTTTGCCATGTATCTTGGAAACCTCAATGATTCGACAGTTAATCCATTCGCTCTTCAGGCATCCGGGTTTGCAACCATCTGCATCCGCAGCAACTCGGCAATCTGCTCCGCCGGCACGGGCTTGTTGAGATAAAACCCCTGGAATTCGTCGCAGGCATTCTGGCGCAAATATTCGGCTTGTTCCTTCGTTTCCACGCCTTTGGCCACGACAGTCATGCTCAGGGTTCTGCCCATCGCAAGAATAGCCTCGGTCATATCCTTGTCTGCAACAACGCTGGCAACGTTACGGATTAACGAACGGTCGATCTTGATGGTATCCAGTGGAAATTGCTTAAGCGTGGCGAGCGAGGAATAGCCGATGCCAAAATCGTCAATGGCTATCTTGATTCCCATATTCTTGAGCCCGCTTAATACCCGCATGGTTTTTTTAATATCGCGCATCAACAGACTTTCGGTGATTTCCAGCTCGAGCAGTCGCGCATCCATGCCGGTGACCGCGAGTATTTTCGACAAATCCTGCAGCAATTTTTCATCGAAGAGCTGGCGTGCCGTCAAATTGACGGCCATTTTCAAATGCGGCAGGCCCTGCTGCTGCCAAGCCACATTTTGCCGGCAGGCCGTTTTCAGTACCCACTTGCCGATCGGCACCATCAGTCCGGTCTCCTCCGCGACGGCAATGAACCGCTTCGGCGCCACCAGGCCAAGATCCGGATGCTGCCAGCGCAGCACGGCTTCCATGCTCGTGATCCGGCCACTGCTTATATCCGTCATGGCCTGATAGTGAAGCTGAAACTCGTTTCGCTCAAGAGCGTGGCGCAGGGCCGACTCAAGGGTGAGCCGCTCGAGCGAACTGCTATTCAATTTCGAGGAATAGAACTGAAAATTATTTTTGCCTTCTTCTTTCGCCTGATACATCGCTATATCGGCATTTTTGGTCAGGGTTTGTTCGTCCAGTCCGTCTTGCGGGTAGATGCTGATACCGATACTCGCGGTCACATGGAATTCATTACCCCTCAGGATGAATGGCTTGCCAACGGTGGACAGTATTTTCCGGGCCACCGTCGCGACGTATTTTTCCTCATCCTGTTCCGGCAGCAGTACCACGAACTCATCGCCCCCCATCCGGGCAACGGTATCGCTGTTGCGCAGACTGGCCTTGAGTCTTTTGGCAACTTCCTGCAGCAGTTGGTCGCCGGCTTCATGACCGAGGGTATCGTTGATGTGTTTGAAATGGTCGAGATCGATAAACAGCACCACCAGTTGACTGTTATTGCGATGCGCCTTCTTGATACTCTGCCCCAGAAGATTGCTGAACAGGCTGCGATTCGGCAATTTCGTCAGGCCGTCGTGATAGGCCAGGTATTCGACACGTGCGGCGTGAGCGACCTGTTCCTCGACAGCGCGCAAGCGGCTTAACGCAAGCTGCCGACTCATGCGGGCCAGCAGGGAAAGAATCAGGATCAGCAGGACGCTGCCGGCAGTCGCTCGCCACAGATAGATATGCCTGTTATTCCGGGCTGCCGAAAGCTGTTCGTCTTCGGATAATCCGACGATCACAGCCAGCGGGTAATCATAGAGCTGCCGTGCGCTGGTATAGCGCCTGACATTGTCCCATGCGTTGGTGACGGGCAAGGTTTCTTTTTCCTCCGCATCCACGACAGGCACCACGATGGCGTAATCAACCCGATCACCGGCGGATACAGTATCCCCGCTGCGCCGCACGCGAAACATCCCATCGCTACCGAGGAGGCCCAGCATGCCATGCTCTCCCAGTTTGGCGGACTCATAGCCACTGACAAAATAGGCTGCATCGACAGCGACCATGACCACGCCGGCAAACTTCCCATTGTGCGCATTGAGCCTGCGACTGAACTGAAGTTTCCATTCCGCCGAGTCCGGGCTTTTCCAGGGGCGACTGACCCAAAAAATATCGTCGCGACGCTGCTTCTGGAAAAATTCCTGATCGGCGACATTAAGCATATCGGGCGGACGGGTGCTTGCCACGATATCGCCCCTGCTATCCGCAATACTGACCACGAACACCAAATCCGGCGGCAATAAATATTTTGTCTTGAGTTCAAGCAATATGTCGAACTTCCCGGTTGTCTCGTATTCATACTTGACGAGCTTAAGGGTCTGATCGATTTCGCGCAACGCACGTACGGCCTGTGCTTCGTAGGTCTCTGCCAGTTCGCGACTCAACAGCGCAGCCGTGTTCCCGGCAGCAACACGCTCGACTTTGACCAGGTTCAGTGTCGTCCACCAGAACACGGCCAGCACAAACACCGCAATCGCCGGAAACAGAATGTGCGATTCCGTTGCATGTCGCAACAAGAGTTTCAGTGCGGCAGCGATTGAACCCCGGCGATCTTTAAAAGTAACGCGTTTTGCGGGCAAATTGTCCTGGATCGGTTTTTTCATCATTATTTTTCACCCGTCGGAAAACAGGTATCGCCACACGCAAAAAATATTTCTGAACTTCAGTTTTGAATGTCTGAAGGGTAAATCAAAGACTTATTCGTATCTGTTCTCTAGAACACATAGCCATGGTCAGCAAGCCCAAGGTATGGCGTGAATTCTGCTGTGGCTTATGTATTTTTCGGAAACTCCAATCGTGTGCATATTGGCTCACGATTGGAGTTTCGCTATTTAAACCGGAGTGGTGTTTGCTTATGCTGGCGTCACAGTATCGTATATCGTCAGCAGGATTGCCTGTGCTTCACCTGTCTTGCCCATAATGCGCCGGGCATCAAATAGCAACTTGCGTTTTCCGATGGATGGAAATTCATGCTCGATTTCAAAGCGTTCAACAACCGGATTAACCGGCAGGATGTTTTCCAGCAAATTTCTGAGTTTCGGAATATCCCATTTATGTTGGCTTAATTCATAAATCTGCCGGCCCACGGTATCCGCCGTGGTGACGCCGAATATTTTGTGAAACGAGCGGTTGGCAGAGACAATCATCATGTTGCGGTCCAGCACAAGAAACGGTTCGTGCACTGAGTCCATGATGCTTTCAGTCAATTTGCGCGCCTCCTGGAGGGCGATTTCTGATTGCATGCGTTCGCTGATATCACTCAACGCAATTCGTACAACTGAAACCCAGTTCAGTTTTGTTTCGAGCAGTGAAGATTTCTCGAGTTCACTGCAGTTTACCGAATCCATCTGGGCGATAAAACTCGAGCCGTCCCCACGCAGGAGGGACACTTCGCAACGCTGGCGCTGGCCATGTTGCAATACATTGATAAAGTGCCGGTCCCAGCTTTCGCGGTCTTCCTTCAATACGAACTGCGAGAAACGGCGTGAAACAAGCTGTTTGCGCACGATGCCCAACATATCGGCGGCGGTAAGGTTGATCTCGCTGATCACACCTTCGCGACTGAGGGTGAGATAGCCAATGGGGGCGAAGTCATACAGGTCGACGTAACGATCGCGTGATTCCTCCATGGCGATCTGCGCCCGGCGTAACTCGTCGTTCTGCATTGTCAGCTCGACTTGGTGTACCTGGAGTTCATGCAGCAGTTTATGCAGCAATTCCTCACCCGGCTGTGGATTGACCAATTTGATCGGATCCCTGGCAAGCGGTTCCCCGGCGATTTTTGCCTCGGCTGCGATGCGCAGGCTTTCTTTTTCGGTATTCTTGTCGCTCATGGGGCTTCCTGATAATTCGTTGCGTTTCAGTCCTGGGTCTTCGTGACTTCTTCTATCGCCAGCAGGATCAACTGTGCCCCGTCCGTTTTGCCTGTGATGCGCCGCGCATTGAGCAGCATCTTGCGTTTGCCGATGACGGGGAAATCGTGCTCGACTTCAAAACCCTCGATGATCTGTTTGTTCGACAGTTCGGTTTCCAGCAGTTCCCTGAGTTTGGGAATATCCCACTGGCGGTTACCCAGTTCAAACAGTGGACGGCCCACGGTGTCCTGCGGTGCGACCTTGAAATTCTCATAGAAAGCGCGGCTGGCGGAGACGACTTTCGAAGTGCCATCCAGCACAATGAGCGGTTCGCGCACTGTGTCCACGATGCTTTCGGACAATTCGCGCGCATCCTTCATGGCGGTTTCGGCCTGCATGCGTTTGCTGATGTCGGTGAAGGTCAGCACTACGCCGTCGATGACATTGTCCAGTGTGCGGTAGGGCTGGATGCGCGCCAGGTACCAGGCGCCGTTGGCGGTACTCACCTCGCGTTCGCGCGGCACCAGGGAATCGAGCACGGCTTGGGCATCGGCAAGCAGGTCGTCATCCTTGATATTCGATTTGATGTCGCCCAGTGGGCGGCCCACATCGGAGGCGACCAGCCGGTAGACTTGTACTGCCTCGCGCGTGAAACGTTTGATGTTCAGCCCATCGTTGAGGAACACCGTGCCGATGTTGATGTTGTCGAGCAGGTTCTTCATGTCGTTCTGCATGCCGGCCAGTTGCTCGATCTTGTTTTGCAGCTCGGCATTGACGGTCACCAGTTCTTCATTGACGGATTGCAATTCTTCCTTGGAGGTTTCCAGCTCTTCATTGGTGGACTGGAGTTCTTCGTTGGTGGATTGCATTTCCTCGTTGGTGGATTTGAGCTCCTCGTTGGAGGCTTGCTGTTCCTCGATGGTGGCGTGCAGGTTTTCCTTGGTGTAGGACAACTCGCGTTCCAGTTCCTCAATGTGAAGCTGTTCTGCGGATACTGCTGCGGCTTTGCCGCGTGCAGTTTTGCTTTTGGCAGCGGAAGCTTTGGCAGCCGGTTTTCCGGGTTGTGCATTGGCCGTTTCCTGGAAACTCACCAGCAGCATTCCCGGGCTGGCGTCCGCAGCGGGCAAGGGACGCACGCTAAAGCTGGCAATGTGAAATTCACTTTTGCTGCCGAACGATACTTCCCGATTCAGAGTCGGCATGCCCTTGTCGGCGGCTGCCTGTATGGCGTCGCGCAATTCCATCTGCAGTCCTTCGCGCGCCATCTCGATTACATTGAAGCTGGCCTGGCCGGGGGCGGGTCGCAGGAATTTGCCGGTATCACCGTGCACATACAGGATGTCGCCCTTGATATTGGTCACCACTGAAGCCGGGGCATAAGACTGCAGCAGTGCACGCCGGGTCAACTCGGCGAAGTCGGTTTCCTTGATCTTGGGAGTCACTTCATCTGGCCTTTTGGTCGGGTTATCTTTGGTCCAGGACAGTCCGCTGGACATTACGGCACGGGTTGACGCAATCGTGGGTGCGGTCTGGTAGAACTTCCATTTGCGGCTGAGTGCAGTGAACAGCTCGACATGGTTGCCTATGCTCTCGGAAGGGGAGAGGAACAGCACGCCGCCGGGTTTCAGCGCATAGTGAAACGCCGGAATGACACGGTTCTGCAACTCCGGCTCCAGATAGATCATCAAATTGCGGCAGCTAAGCAGGTCGAGCTTGGTGAAAGGAGGATCCTTGATGATGTTCTGGGTGGCGAATACCACCATTTCGCGGATATCTTTCTTGACGCGGTAGCCTGCTTCTTCCTTGATGAAGAAGCGACGCAACCGTTCCGGTGTGACATCCTGGGCAATGTTGGGCGGATACACTCCGGCGCGTGCCACGGCGATGGCGTCGTCGTCGAGGTCGGTGCTGTAGATTTGTGTCTTGAAATCCAGATGTGTTTCGTCCATGAGCTCGCGCAGCAGGATGGCAATGGAATAGGCTTCTTCGCCGGTGGCACAGCCCGCTACCCAGGCGCGAAACACATAATCTTCCGGCTTGTCCTTGAGCAACAGCGGCAGGATGTCCTGCTTCAACGCAATAAACGCCTCGGGGTCGCGGAAGAAACTGGTGACATTGATCAGCAGTTCCTTGAACAGCAACTGCACTTCGGGCGGATGCTCCTTGAGATAGCGCGCATAGATTCCCGTGTCCTCGATGTTGTGCTGCGACATGCGCCGTTCGATGCGGCGACCTATGGTGCTTTTCTTGTATTGGGAGAAGTCGTGGCCGGTGCCGGAGCGCAACTGCATCAGGATCCGGCTCGTGCCGTTCTCGGTGGACGGGGTTGGTTGTGTTTTCCTGACGACAAACAGGTTGCGCTTGATGTTAAGCAACTGCTCCGGCATTTTTTCAACTGGCAAGGTATAGGTGGCGTAACCCGCGTGAATCGCGCTGACCGGCATGCCGTCGTATTTGGCCGTGGCCGGTTCCTGCACCAGCGTGATGCCGCCTGCGCCCTGGATGGCACGCAGACCCAGCGTACCGTCGGTGCCGGTGCCGGAGAGAATGATGCCGATGGCTTTTTCACCCTGATCTTCGGCCAGCGAGCGCAGGAAGGCGTCGATGAGCATGCGCTGTCCGCGCGGCATTTCCGGTTCGCTGAGTTGCAGGGCGCCGTGGAAAATTGCCATCTCGCGGTTGGGTGGCAGCACATAGACGCAGTTTGGCGCTACTTTCATCTGGTCTTGCGCCTCGACTACCGGCATAGTGGTGGCACGTTGCAGGATCTCGGTGAGCAGGCTGTCGTGATCGGGATCGAGGTGCGATGCCAGCACAAAGGCCATGCCGCAATCCGGCGAAATAGTGCGGAAGAACTGCTCGAATGCTTCCAGACCGCCGGCGGATGCGCCGATGCCGACGATGTTGAAACCGGCAGCAACATTGGGTGTTTCTGCTACATCAGGGACGGGCATACTGTCCGGTTTTTTGGGCTTTTTGGATTTATTCACTGATTTGCTGTTCGTCACTGGATTACCCTTTGCATTCAGACAGTTTGTAACTGGCATCATCCTACTCCGAAATGACGCTATTTATGGTGCGATCCTCCATACCGAAGTCGCGTAACTATACTGGGCACTCATGGCAGGAAGCGTCAGTCTTTCGTTGACCCTGATGTCGGGGTGTTTTCTTGCAATCTGTGTGTTATCGAACAGAGTTGTCCGGGGCAAAAGGGGAAGATGCATACGGGTGTTTCTCCTCCTCCCTTGATGAACACCCAAAGTATTGAACCCGGTTACGGCCCCCCCGTACCGGGTCTTTTTTGTTCGGGCGGAAACAAGTTTCGTCCATAGGGCATGCTAAGTCCATCAACTTTGCTCATAGCCAACCTGCGCGTGATGTCTGGATAGCTATACGTGCAGATAACACGGGCACGCTGCTTCCTCAAGTCCTTTACTGTCGAGGATGTTGATTTCTCCGCGGGTATAGCTGATCAGCTTGCGCTGGCGCAAATTGCCGGCGGCTTTGGTCACTCCCACGCGCCGCACGCCCAGCATATTGGCAAGAAGATCCTGGGTAAGATGAAACCGGTTCGATCTCACACCATCGCGCGTCATCAGCAGTCTGCTGGCAAGCCGTGCTTCGACACGGTGAAAGCGGTTGCATGCGGCGGCCTGTGTCAATTGCTCCATCCATTCGAAGGTGTAGCGGTAAATTGCTTGTTGTATAGGTTCGCTTTTCTTGAACTCCTGGAGAAATTGTGCGGATGTCATGCGCAGGGACATCCCCGCTCTCTGAACCCTGGCAAGCACAGGGGAGTGGTTTACTCCCAGCACGAGCGGGATTCCGAGCATGCCTTCATGTCCGACCATGCCGACTTCCAGATCCTGATGTCCTGTCACCATAGTCAGCAAAGACACCAGGGAATCGGTCGGGAAATAGACATGCCGGATCGGCTCGCCTGCAATATAGATTACCTCACCAAAGTTCAGCGCGACCGATTCCAGATGAGCAAGCAACAGTTGATGATCCCTGTTCGGCAGGGCAGCAAGCAGGCTGTTTGTAACAGGTACTCGATAGGGAACTTGCATTTTTCATTCCTGAGTGGTTCTCGATCCGATGTTCCCATCGGCGAAAACATGAATTGCAATGAGCCGCTTGATACTGAATCCCGGCGCCTTCTGAGCCGCGCGATCTCGCCGGCCTGGTAATCTGTGGCATGGTATGAAGCTATCTCAATGACCTTCTGCTGTATGTGCGTCTGCACACAATCAATAGAAATACACTCCATGCTCGAACGGTGCCGGATGGCGGCTCGATATGAAGCCCGCGGCTCGGGCAGCCCCAAGGTCACTTGGTTTCATCGAACAGCATTTCCAGTTGCATGCTGAGCGCCGGGCTGCGCCGATAATTGAGCACTTTCGGATAATGCAGTTGCGGGCTCAGTTCAAGGAACATCCAGTTCCGATGTATTCGATAGCGCCACAGAGCAAGAAGGACATAGTCATTCACTTGTGTATGCGGGCTGTTCACTCCGACCGCGCTTAACTGGTACAACAGGGTCGTGCGATCATCCAGTTTGTGAAAAACAGACAAATCCTGCCGCAGATCGAAGTAATGCGTGCTTTTGAGCCAGGCAGCAACAGTGGTTGCGCGGAACAGGACGGTCCCGCTGATGGGGCGATCCAGATCAAGCTGGGTGTTTTCACCTATACCAGTAGTGTTGTACCAGAAGGCAGTCTCCTCGAATCTTGCCTGCCACAAATCCACGGGTACTGCCAGGAGGGCTCGTGTGCGCGCAAACGGTGACGAGTGCACTCCCTGGAGTTTTAATCCGCCATCTGCGCTCAAGTGCCAGCGCTCTGCTTCTATTCTATCGATCCGCAATGCGGCGGCATAACTCTGCGGTGTGGAGGGTTGTTTTAACGGAGGCGACTGTGACTGATTCGGATTGATCGTTGCGTTCTTGTCCGGGTCTGTTTCCAATATCAAGTGCAGTTTCTGCTCCGCTATGGGCAAGCGCACATTGGCTTTGCCTGACCAGACAAACTTGTGTTCCCCGCCGTATCCCGCCACCCGGACTATATTGAGCTGCATGAAACTGTCGTTAGCCTCCTGGTAATCGCGATCATTGTCAAAGAAGCGATCCACATAGCTGACAAAATCTACAAACTTGCCGGCCAGATAATTGCGCGGCTTATCCATCGCATTTATTGCGTCTGGAGGGGGAGGCGCTGGCAATGGGCCGACAAAAGTTGGACCGAAAGCAGCGTCAGGTATTGCAGGTGCGACAGGTGTGTCTGGTACTACAGGTGTTGCAGGTGTTGCAGGTGCTGCAGGTGTAGCAGGTGTAGCAGGTGTAGCAGGTGCTGCAGGTGTAGCAGGTGTAGCAGGTGTAGCAGGTGTAGCAGGTGTAGCAGGTGTAGCAGGTGTAGCAGGTGTAGCAGGTGTAGCAGGTGTAGCAGGAACGTCAGGTGTTGCAGGAACGTCAGGTGTTGCAGGAGCTACAGGAGCTACAGGAGCGTCAGGTGTTGCAGGTACGGCAGGTACGGCAGGTACGGCAGGTACGGCAGGTACGGCAGGTACGGCAGGTACGGCAGGTACGGCAGGTACGGCAGGTACGGCAGGTACGGCAGGTACGGCAGATGCGGCAGATGCGGCAGATGCGGCATCGGGAGCAGGAAGTTGCAGTGGCAGCTCAACCAATTCCTCACTGAATGCCATCAATGGCAATAAGAGTGTAGCGCCCAATGACAGGCACGACGCGGTCCTGAGTAGCCATGTAGATTGAAACATCATGATTTTCTTCTGTGAACCCTGGATTGCAGTTGCAGGAACAAAATGACTCATCTGGTGTAAACAGAAACTGCATCGCATGTGCGATCACGCCATTGAGTCGCGGCATCTTCTGCAGGTGAAAGTTATCGCAATGTTCAATTTCTGTATGTGCGTTTGCATACAGTGCCAGTCTGGAGATCGGAACAAGACGACCAAATGAAAATATCCGGCTGAAAAAGCCATGCGTCGTATTTGCATGCCTTATGTGCGGAGACGAACAGAAGACAGCGTGGCGAAAGCGGATATTTACCCTGAACTTTGCGTTGTGTGCCGAGATTTGCCGCTACAGGTATTTGCAGTCGGCTTTTGAAATCTCATTTTGAGAAATACCATTTAAGGAGAAGATTTCATGAATAAGTCAAATAGAGCAATCCAGCCGCTTGCATTGTCGATACTGCTGACGGCCATTCTGGCTGGTTGCGGTGGCGGTGGAACGGCGGTGATAAATAATCCAGCCCCGACATCACCTGGTGCGGGCACTGGCTTGGCTGGTGCAGGTCATGGCCCGGCACCGGTAGTGCTTGGGGGGGCGGGCAGTTTTGCGATCCTGACAAAAACAGGGGTCACGAATGTCCATTCATCGGCTATCACCGGTGACGTTGGTGCCAGTCCGATTACGGCTGCGGCAATGGATAACGTGTTTTGTTCAGAAATGGTTGGCGGAAGCTTGATCTATGGTGCTGATGCGGCCTACACAGGCAGCGGTGTTGTAACATGCTTTAAGGGTACCGCACCTGACAAGACTACAGTGGACAACGCCGTACTCGACATGGGAACTGCTTACACTGATGCTGCCGGACGGCCTGCCGATTTTACCGAAGTGGGCGCCGGAAATATTAGCGGAATGACGCTTCCGGCAGGTACCTATAAATGGGGAACCGGCGTGTTGATCACATCCAATGTCACGCTTACAGGTGGGGCAAACGATGTCTGGATATTCGAGATCGCGCAAGACCTCACCGTGGCCAACAATGCAACAATGACGCTTGCCGGTGGAGCACTGCCCAAGAATATATTCTGGCAGGTCGGCGGTGGTACGGGTGTTGCCATAGGGACGAGCGCACATGTGGAGGGCGTGATACTTGCTACAAAAGCCATCACACTTAATACCAGCGCATCCGCAAACAGCAGGCTGTTAGCACAGACCGCAGTTACTTTGAATATGAATGCGGTGACACAGCCAGCTCCTTAAGCCAAAAAGCTGGACGAGTGAAGCAACAAAGAAAAGGCCGTCTTGCGACGGCCTTTTTGCTGTGATGCAATTCAGATTTTACAGCTTGGCAACCGATTTTTTGGTAAACAGGCAGCGCTTCAATTCGATTGAGAACTTCGGGTCGTTGCGCCGAATCCATTCCAGCAGCATCGAAGCATGCTCTTTCTCATCGTCCCGATTGTGCACGAGAATCGCTTTGAGTTCCTTGTCCTTGCATACATCGGCACGCTGGTTATACAGATCAATCGCTGTCAATTCTTCCGACAGAGAGGCAAGCGCTTTGTGCATGTTGCAGGCTGCTTCGGACAGTTCGTGTTTGAACGCGGGATTATCGATGCTGGACATTTTAGGGCTCCTTTGGGCGACCCGCTTCCTTGGGAAGCAGCGTCTGATGATGTGTGCTACAAGAACTCAGGATTGCGCTCCTCAGCGGGAGCGCAATTTGACGAAGAAAGATATTTCAAGCCGAGGAAAATGGCGGAGGGGTAGAGCAACAACAAACGCCAACCGTGTTTGACAAGGCCGAACAACCCTTTTTTGCGCCAGGTCAGTAGCGCGGTCACACCGCCGGACACCAAGGCGGGATGGTTATAGATGTAGCGCACTGCCTTCAATCCCGCGTCAGCTATCGCAAGGGGTTTTTGCAAATGCCGGGAGATATCGGCAAGATCCGCGCGTTGGCCCTCGATCTTTTCCAATAGCTCAAGGCGACGGATGGCAAGATGGGCAAGTCGTCTATTCATGGGCGGGGTGTGAGCCGGTCAATGTCGTCGGCCAGTTCCGACAGGCTGGCAGAGAACAGTTTTGATCTTTCCCCTGCCGCTCGGCGCAATGCATTCAATACCAGCAGCCCGGCAACGAGAAACAGCACAGTCAGTCCGCCCAATACCTGCAGGCGGTAGCTGTCCCAGAACAGCACTACAACAAACACCGTCATGAGCATGGTGGCCATGCCAAACAGGAAAAGAGTGACGCTGCCATAAAACAACATCTGCGCGACGCGCAGGCGCTCTTCCTCCAGTTCGTTCGACAGGAGTTCAAGCCGCGTCTGGATGATGGCGAGCAAAGTACCCGCCAACCGTTTCACTGACACCATCAGTCCGGCTGATTGCGACATGTCTTAGCGCCGTGCAATCAGCATTCCTGCGATCAACCCCAAAGCTGCGGTGATGCCAATTGCCTTCCAGGGATTTTCGTGGACATATTCATCAGTGACTTTGGCAGCCTCTTTGGTGCGCTCGATCACGGCCTCTTCGGCATTAACCAGGCGCTCCTTGACGACTTGCAGGCTTTTCTGGATACGTGCACGGGCGGCAACAGCGCCTTCTCCCGCCTGGCTGGCCGTGGCGTGCATCAGTGCCTCGGCGTCTGCCACGACCATTTGCAGGTCATCAATCAGCTTGTCTTTGGATGTGGCGATATTTGAATGTGTTTTTGCGGTCATGACTTTAACTCCTAATATTTGTAGTGCTTCAAATTTTTCGGCACCGGTCGGGCTGGAGCCGAAAATGGTACAGGATCAGAACCGGTATAAAGCGCCGACAGAGAGCAGCGAAGCTTTTGCCTGAACTGCCGTATTGCTATCGCCGATCTTGCCCAATCGTTCATACAGGACGCGGAAAGCGATGCCTTTGGTGAAGTCATATTGCGCGCCGATGCCATAGGCCAGATTGGTTTTGGTGGAGGAGATACCGTTGACCTGATGTTCTATGCGGGCAACTCCGACTTTGCCCAACAGGGAAATTGTCTCGCCAACCGGGAAAGTGCCGATGCCGGATGCTTGCACACCGCTGGTTTTCCAATCGCCATGCGAGCTTCCCAGACTGGCCTTGCCATAAGTCGCATAACTGACTTCCGCTCCCCACATGGGCGTGAGCTGATAACCGCCGGCAACACGGATGGCTGTGGCGGTGTCGCTGCATCCGGAAGAACCGGTGCAGGTATCCTTGGCATTGGTCTGTCCTACATCCAGTGCGGCATAGATTCCTTCAGCCATCACCGGCGTAATTGCCAGGCCATAAACCAGTGTCGCTGCACAAATCTTTTTCAACACTTTCATTTCAATCTCCTTGGGCTTTTGTGGGCAAGTCTGGAATTAACTCACTTGTTCCGCATGTCGTTCTTGACGGATTGCACACCCTTCACTCCTTTGGCAATCTCGACTGCCTTGTCCATGTTCGGCTGGGAGCTGACGAAGCCGCTCAACTGGACAATGCCCTTGAATGTTTCAACATTGATCTCGGATGATTTCAAGGTGGGTTCGCGGAATATGCCATCTTTGACTTTGGCTGTAATGGCACTGTCGTCAATGTATTCGCCCGTGCTTTCCTTGGTCGCCGTGGCAGCGCAACCGAGGGAAAACAACAGCGCGAAAGTCATCAATAATGCCGAATAATATTTGAGTTGTTTCATGGTCTATCTCCTTACTGATTGATGCAAAATTACTTCTGAATTACCCAAGATCGGGCACTGTTGTTGCAACGCGCATCACAATCGTCCCAGCAGCAACAGGATGAGCAGGATAACCAACACCAGCCCGAGTCCGCCGCTTGGGCCATAACCCCATGACCTGCTGTGGGGCCAGGCCGGAATCACGCCGATCAGCATCAGTATTACGATAATCAACAAGATCGTTCCTAATGACATTTCATTTCTCCCGGTGATAAGCCCTGCAGCAGGCAATTAGCGCGAACTGAGATTGCCGTTTTCATCCGAAATGATGATCTCGACACGGCGATTCAATTGGCGATTGGAGGAAGAATCATTGCTGGCAGCCGGGAACTCCTCACCATACCCGCGCGAAGAGACGCGATCCGGATCGATTCCCATCTTATTGACCAATGCTGCCTGAACATTGTTGGCGCGACGTTCGGAAAGCTTCTGGTTGTACTCCGCACTACCGGTGCTGTCGGTATACCCTTCGATCAGCACTTTGTGTTTCGGGTATTCCTTGAGGAAGTCAGCCAGTTTTTGCACATTGTGCATGCCGCCTGATTTCAGTTCCGATTTGTTGGTACCGAACAATACGTCGCCCAGCGTGATCACCATGCCGCGTTTCGTCTTCTTGGCATTCAGATCCTTGAGCTGTTGTTCCTGCCTGGCAATGGTTGCCTGGTCAGTTGCGGAATTGGCGTTGGCAGCGGCTGCGTTGGCATTGGCTGCAGCCAATTCTGCTGCTTGCTGGTCGGCGGTTTCCTTCATGCTCGCCATTTTCCGGTTGGCTGCATCGGCCTCTGCCGTTCTCGCATCCAGGCTGGTTTGAGTGCGCTGCACATTGGCGTTGGCGACTGCCAGTTCAGCGGCCTTTTGCTTGGCAGTTTCTTGTGCGATGGCTACTTTCTGGCTGGCCAGATAGGACAGGTGGTTGACCCTGTCAGCATCTTCACCCTTGCTCAGTGCCTGATCGGCTTTACCCAGCGAGTCACTGGCATCTTTCAATTCAAGCGCAGCCAGATTCGTCACATTGGGGTTGGCACTTGCGTTGTTGTAGCTGACGTGCGCGTCGGCGAGCGAAGCATTATGTGTTGTTGAGTTGCAGCCGACCAGCAGCGCGACGGCGACCAAAGTCATGGAAAAGGATTGAATTTTATTCATGGTTGACTCCATTGAGAATTACTTGGTTTTTCGGTCGATTTCTTTGCGCAGTACGCGGCTATCTTCCTGTACCGTGTCGGCTGCTTTCTGTGCTTTGACTGAACGTACCGTTGCTGAAGCCAGTTTGGCATCGACCTCTGCCTGCTCTGCCAGATTCTGTGCCAGCACATAATTCTCTGCTGTCATTGCCTTCTCGGCAGCGTCCATCTTGTCCGTGGCGGATTTCATTAGTACCGGGGCAAGTTCATTGGCACCGGTTCTGCTGGCGCTGCTGACTGCCGCTCTGGAAACGGCCATTTGCACGATTGGCGGGGGTGTGCTTGCGCAGGCTATCATCAAGGCAGCAGACGCAATTACGATGCCGAAGCTGGCCAGCGTATGAATCGATCCGGGTGGGCTAATTGTTTTCTTCATTTTTCTCTTCCATAGGATTAAATGTCGATCTCAACCCATGCAATGAATATCGATTGAGATTGCATGGATTGGCGGATTGTTGCGGCAAAGCAATAACTGGATGGTGGTGGCTTTCGCATGTTGCACCGGACTCATCGTTGTGGCGCCCATCGTGAACGGAACAATAGTGTGAGTCAGCGTACGGGTCTGTGCGGTGCCGTACAGAGCCGCATGCCGGTCAAAGCGATGGGTGCCTTATCCTCTGATGACTCTCAGCAAGATAACTACGATGGCAATCACCAGCAGAATGTGAATGAAACCACCCATGGTGTAAGAAGTTATTAATCCCAGCAGCCACAGGATGAGCATTACTACAGCAATGGTATAGAGCATGATTTCGCCTTTCTGTTTATAGTCTATGCATACAGTCGCGTACATATTCATGAGAGCGGCGCGACCGATGTGCAGAAAAATCCGATGCTACTTACCGACCTGGTAGCCAATAACACCACCGATCACCGCGCCGCCAGCCATGCCTACGGTGGTGCCAGAGCCGGCAGCAGCCCCTATTCCGGCGCCAAGCAGGGTGCATCCGGCCATTCCGAACAACAATGCTATTGTTGCCACATTCACTGCGAATCTATTCATGGTTTTCATTTTGAATCCCTCCGTATTAACCAACCGATACCATAGGTAAACTGTTCCGAAGCCTGTTTGCGTAAAGCTTCTTTGCAACTGTTAAGCAAGCATTCATGGCTTCACCTGCCAGCGAATTGCAATTCGCTTCTGTAACCACAATTGTGCGCATCGCATTTTTCGTCTGCAGCGTGGTTACGTGTCTTTGCTGCTTTCTTTTGCGCTCATATGTCCCGAAGATGCTCATTGCTGTCAGTTGAAGATTCTTTCGCCGCTTTTAGTCGCGCCATGGCGTCGGATTCGGCACCTGCCAATGCAGTCTTTGCTTTTTGCCTGCATACGTCCCTGACTTCGCCGACACCTTCATTGCACTTTGCGTAGGTGACGGAGTAGTCTGCTTTTGCCCTGGTTATGCCGGCTTCATATGTCGCCAGGCTTGAGGGTTTGTACTTCGCATTGAGTTCGGCTTTCGCTATTTTTTCAGTGCGTTTTGCCTCAGCCAGGCAGATGTTCCTGGCATTGTGTGCGAATGAATCGCAGCTTTTCAGGGCGGATTTGTACTCACCCTCTATTCTTTTCTCGGAGGCTTTGTGTTCGCTCTTTGACATGCGTATTGCCATGGCACCGGCGCTGAACGAAAGTGCGGTTACAGCCAGGATCGCAGTGATGTGGGGCTTGTTCATGAGTTTCCTTTGCGTGATGGCTTGGCGAATGTATGGTTCACCGCTGACAGCGGCGCATTGCCGGTGTTATGAGCGTTCTATTCCCGGCTAGCGTGTCTTGCCACCAGCAGTTTTTCTGTTCTGTCTCTGCAAATGCCATTCGACTCCTGAACAATGCCGGATAAATGCACGCACCTGCCTGCGGCAATTTCAAGCCGATCATCGGTAAGCCGTCCCCACTGTTTCATGGCGTTGCCCTTTAGTTGTTTCAATTTTCCTTCGATTCGATCAAGGTTCATGTTGGTTTCCGTTCTGTTTGGCTCATAGTGGTGTTCATGGATATGACTGGTCAGGCTATTTCAATATTTCCGAACGGCCTTCGCATCTTCGCGAATTGGAATCCCGGTTCGTTGTATGGAGTGATTTTCCGCTGTTCCTGATTAGCGTTCCGTCTGGCAGCGCACGCAGCCTGCACGCTTCCGGCCTCAGGTGCTTAGCGCCCCAGCAACTCGCCAATAGGCTTAAGCGATTCGACCCGGTCGCAGATCACCTTGATGATCGCGACCAGCGGTGCTCCCAGCAGCAGGCCCCAGGCGCCCCACAGCCAGCCGAAGAACAATATGGAGATGAACAGCACGGCCGCGTTTACGCCTGCAAAACGGGCTTGCAGCCAGGGCATGAACACGGAGCCGACAGCACCCGCTATCAGCAGTACCACGCCCGTGGCTGCGAACGCATGGAGCAGCGATCCGAACTGCAGGAAGGCCGCCATGCCGGCAGTGATCGCGACTGTAGCCGGGCCCAGATAAGGGACAGAGTGCAGCAAACCGGCAACAACACCCCATACCCCCGCCTGTTCTATGCCCATCGTCTTGAACGCCAGCCAGATCCCGATACCCACCAGAATATTTGATACCAGCATGGAAAACAGGAAGCGCTGAATTTGTACATTGATCTCATCCAGTATGTGAACGGCATCTTTTTTGCGCGTCAGCGATGGTCCGACGAGGCCGACCAATTTGCGCCGAAAATGCGTGCCCGAGGCGAGCAGGAAATAGGTGAGCAGCAACACGACCGGCGCCTGGGCGACAACCGCAAATAGCAGCCCGGACTGCGCAAGTGCATAGTCGTGCAGCCAGGAGGAATGCTCGCTTGTCCGGATGACTGCGTGCGCACTTGGCTTGGCTCCCGCGTCATCGGTGGCCCCTTCGAGTTGCTTGGCAGCTTCCAGCATGTTTTGCAGTACGGACGGGACGGTGCCTGTATTGATCAAATTCTGCCGCAGTTTGCGTGTGGCATCCGGCAACTTCTCGATCATAGCCACCGCATCATCATTCAGCGAGAACGCGATCCAGTATATGCCACCGACCAGCAGGGTAAGGACCAGTGCCGCTCCCGCCGGACGCGGTACATGAATTGCTTTAAGCCAGTCCACCAGCGGCGTCAGCGTGTAACTCGCAAGCATGCCGATTAGCAGCGGCACAATGAAGTTGCGCCCCAGATACAGGGCTGCAACAAACGAGATGAATGCCAATAAGCCAAGCGACACATTCATATACAGGTAACGCGTAGCGCGAACAACAACAGCCGCGGAATTGTCAGCCGTGTCCTCACGGACAGGCTCCTCATGCTTCTGGGAAGTCAATGGCTCCAGGTCGGCAGGCGTATCCCCCGCTGACTCGTTGCTCGTTTTGCTTTGTTGATTGTCCGGCATTCGTGCGCCTCAATTTGATCAGTATCAGTCCGTATTGGAACTGATGGTTTGCAAATGTTCGATGCTGCGATTTTCCGGCGCACACGGAAATCGCTCTGTGCGCTAGCGCTCATGACATAAGAAATGAAATGCAATAGCAATGTGTTGCCGCAGTGGATGAGGCAATTACTCATTGCCTGGCATGCATTTGTCTTTCTGTATTGCGTCTTTAATTCAGTGAGGTAAACCCCCGGCTATGCCGGGGGACTCAACAAGGTTTGACCTATGTGGGAGTCGAGCAGAACGGGGGGCGTTGCGGAAGTCCCCCCTTTGCAAAAGGGGGGCTAGGGGGGGGCGGAAGGATGAGCAAATCCGAGTTTTCAAATCCCCCTCAGTCCCCCATTTCTAAAGGGGGAGGCAGAGTGTGCTGCCGCCTTGAGACGGCTCACGGTTTTTCGGCCCCTTTGAGGGGCCCACAAGCAAGTATCCCCCGGATCTGCCGGGGGATACTTACTTGGCATATGTGCGTTAGAGAGCAGAGCGTGTTGAACGAAAGGGGGATAAGTACTTCGGGCGTGCAAAGGCGAACAGCACCATCATGCAATGGATAGCTCGATTGAACAGATAAACAAAATCGGAAGATAAATAGCGATGAGCAAATTGATTGGTTGCGGGCTATTAATGAGGTTCATGTCATTACTGCTGGTCTTTATGGTGTCCGGCTGCGGTGCCGGAAGCATAACTCCCGTGCGTGACAGTCATGGCTTGCCTCCGGCGACTTCCAAAGCCATTACTGCCTATTCACTTGCCGGTGTCACCGGGTCGATAGCAGGATCGACCATATCGGTGACGATGCCGTTCGGGACGGATGTGACGAACTTGGTTGCGACATTCACGACCACGGGAGCCAGTGTAACAGTGGTGGCGACGGGACCACAGACAAGCGGAACAACTGCGAATAATTTCACCAATCCGGTGGTCTACACAGTGACTGCAGCCGACACTACAACAGCGACTTATACCGTCACTGTCACAGTGGCGCAGAACTTCGCCAAAGCCATTACTGCCTATTCACTTGCCGGTGTCACCGGGTCGATAGCAGGATCGACCATATCGGTGACGATGCCGTTCGGGACGGATGTGACGAACTTGGTTGCGACATTCACGACCACGGGAGCCAGTGTAACAGTGGTGGCGACGGGACCACAGACAAGCGGAACAACTGCGAATAATTTCACCAATCCGGTGGTCTACACAGTGACTG